>Ga0157371_10005446_pt1 | contig 10728 bp, 13 predicted proteins | sample C45metaG_FD_113462 | JGI IMG/M metagenome (GOLD analysis project Ga0157371, IMG submission 113462) | Corn rhizosphere microbial communities from Kellogg Biological Station, Michigan, USA - C4-5 metaG | ecosystem: Host-associated > Plants > Roots > Rhizosphere > Soil | place: USA: Michigan... | reverse complement strand
TGACGTCGGCAAGGTCGAGCTTGCCGGTGGCGACATAGAGGCGCACGTCGCCGCCCTTGGGCGTGAGGGCGCGGATCTCGCCGAGGGCTTCGATGATTCCGGTAAACATCAGCTCAAGCCTCCAGGAAGCGGAGCCGAAAAGGCAGTGCAGCTAGACATCGACGAACTCCTGTTTCGGTGAAAAACAGGGCGTACGGACAGAAGGGAAATCAGACGGACTAGGGGCTTGCACCCCTGCCAGGCGAGGCTATCCCGTTCTCTCTCATCCGGACTATGACCGTCGGCCCCGGAATCCAACCGGGTCTGCTGACCTCCCCCGCCGCAGAGGGCAAGGGAGCGCTCGCGGGCTCGTCCCGAGTGGATCGGGCATCACCGCCGGTGGGGAATTGCACCCCGCCCTGAGAACTCGCCGCCCGAAGGCAGCGCAGGTTTTGTAACACAGTTCGCCGCCGGGGAGCCAGGGGCGTCAGGCACCGCGGACGGGTCGGGCGATCAGGTGCAGGTCCGCACCCACCGGCGTCGCGCTGAGGATCTCCAGCTGCGGCGCCTCGGCCAGGTGTTCCAGCGGCCAGTCCAGCAGCGGTCGGGCGCGGGAGCCGAGGAACTTGGGCGCCAGGAACAGGTGATATTCATCGACCAGCCCGGCCTGGGCGAAGGCGCCGGCCAGGCGCGGGCCGGCCTCTACCAGGACGTCATTGACCTGCTCGGTGCCCAGTCGGGTCAGCAAGGCTGCCAGATCGACCTGGCCATGGGCTCCGGCCAGCGCCAGGTAGTCGTGACCCGCCGCGGCATAGCCAGGGTCGTCCGCGGCACAGCCAGCGACCCGCGCAGCGCCAACCTGGAAGAAGGGGGCCTCAAGGGGCACCCGGCCGCGGCCATCCACCAGCAACCGCTGCGGCGTGCGCAGGGTCGCCAGCTCCAGTTCCTCACCGCTCAGGCCCAGTTCGGTCGGGCGCACGGTGAGGCGGGCACCATCGGCCAGCACGGTATCGGCGCCGGTGATCACCACCCCCGCCTCGGCACGCAGTCGCTGGACGCTCTGGCGAGCCGCGGGACCGGTGATCCACTGGCTTTCGCCATTGGCCATGGCGGTGCGGCCATCCAGACTCAGCGCCAGCTTGACCCGCACGCAGGGTCGCCCGGTCAGCATGCGCTGGATGAAGCCGGCGTTGAGCGCCCGGGCCTGGGCTTCCAGCACCCCGGCCCGGGTGGCGATGCCGGCGGCGGCGAGGCGCGCCAGGCCGCGGCCAGCCACCAGCGGATTGGGATCGGTCATGGCCGCCACCACCTCGGCCACCCCGGCGGCCACCAGGGCATCGGCGCAGGGCGGCGTGCGACCCTGGTGACTGCAGGGTTCCAGGGTCACATAGGCGGTGGCGCCACGTGCGGCCTCCCCCGCCTGGCGCAGGGCATGCACCTCGGCATGGGGTCCGCCGGCCTGGCGATGCCAGCCTTCGCCCACCACCTGGCCGTCACGCACGAGGACGCAGCCCACCCGCGGATTGGGTGCGGTGCTGTAGCGTCCGAGCGCCGCCAACGCCAAGGCGCGGGCCATCCAGAATTCGTCGTTCATCATGCCTGGGCCGCTCATACCGGCTGCTTGCCCGGATCCTGGGCCAGCCGCTCGATCTCGTCGCGGAATTCGGCCAGGTCCTGGAATTGCCGATAGACCGAGGCGAAGCGGATGTAGGCCACCTGGTCCAGTTTGCGCAGCTCGTCCATCACCAGCTCGCCCACCACCCGCGAACGGATCTCCCGCTCGCCGGTGGCGCGCAACCGGTGCTTGATCAGGGCGATGGCCTCTTCCAGGCGCTCGACGCTCACCGGTCGCTTCTCCAGGGCGCGTTGCATGCCGGCGCGCAACTTGTCCTCGTCGAAGGGTTGGCGCGTGCCGTCCTGCTTGATCAGTCGCGGCAACACCAGTTCGGCGGTCTCGAAGGTGGTGAAGCGCTCCTGGCAGGCCAGGCACTCACGCCGCCGGCGCACCTGCTCGCCGGCCGCAACCAGCCGGGAATCCGTGACCTTGGTGTCGTGGGCGCCGCAGAAGGGACAATGCATGGGAGAGTCGACCGCCGGAAGGGAAAGCCCTCATGGTACCCGATCACCCCCCGCCGGGAACCTCCGGGTACCGGACGAATCGACAGCCAGGGGCCGCCGGGCTATAAGAGCGCACTGAGTTCGACGCCCCCTCTCCAGCCTCCCGTGCAGCCTTCGCCGGCCGCGACCTCCGGATCCTGCCATGCCCCCACGCTTCCTCCTGTCCCTGCTGCTCACCGGCCTGCTCGCCGCCTGCTCCAGCCCCCCCGAAACCACGCCGCCGCAGCCCACCACCCCGGCCGACGAGCCGGTCCCGGTGGCCGGTGCGCCGACCCCGGCCAATCTGCGCGAAATCTCCGGCGTGCTGCGCAATGCCCAGGGCTTGGTCCCGGCCGGCGCCCAGGTGGAGATCGCCCTGCTGGCGGTCAACGCCAAGGGCCTGCCCCAGCGCCTGCTGGCCAGCGAAACGGTGACCGGCAAGGGCGCGCCCCTGGCCTTCCGTCTGCCGTTCAATCCCGAGATTTTCCCCACCCGCCCTGACCTCAAGGTGGAGTTCCACGCCCGCCTGATCCAGGCCGGTCAGTTGGCCAGCTATCTGCCCCCGGTGAACGTCGGCGGGCCGACCACCCAGAATCTCGGCGAACTGGTATTGAACCAGACACCGTGACGCCACCCGCCGACCTCGCCGCCGCCCTGACGACGCTGCTCGGCGACGCCCGCCTCTGCCTGCAAGCCTTGCCCGGCAGCGACCTGTCGCTGTGGCTGATCGATCCGGCCAACATGGCACGGGCCTTTTCCCCCGCGGAAACCCAGCGCCTGCTGGAAGCGCCGCCCTATTGGGCCTTCTGCTGGGCCAGCGGGCTGGCGCTGGCCCAGTGGATCGTCGCCAACCCTGAGGGAGTCGCCGGGCGGCAGGTGCTGGATTTCGGCAGCGGCTCGGGCATCGCCGGACTCGCCGCTGCCCGAGCCGGCGCGACGCGCGTGGTCTGCTGCGACCTCGATCCGCTGGCGCTGGCGGCCTGCCGTGCCAATGCCGAGGCCAATGGCTTGCGGATCGAAACCCTTGAGGATCTCCACGCCAGCCCCGAGCGCTTCGAGCTGATCCTGGCCGCCGATGTCCTTTACGACCGCGCCAATCTGCCACTGCTAGGACTCCTGCAAAATCGCGCCGAGCGGATCCTGCTGGCCGACTCGCGAGTGCGCGACCTCGTCCACCCCGGCTTCACCCGCTTCGCCGAACTCCAGGCCTGCACCCTGCCGGATCTGGCGGAGCCCGAGGAATTCCGCCGCGTGACGCTCTATCGGGGCTGACTCGGGCCACCTTGTTTCCAAGCCCGGCGCCCCCACCTATAGTGCATCTTTCGTTCGCCGAGTCCGCCATGAGCCAGGTCCCCTACATTTTCGACGCCACCCTCGACACCTTCCAGCAACAGGTCATCGACGCCTCCTTCAGCACCCCGGTGTTGGTGGACTTCTGGGCCGAGTGGTGCGCGCCCTGCAAGGTGTTGATGCCGCTGCTCGCCAAGATCACCGAGTCCTATGGCGGCGCCCTGCACCTGGCCAAGGTCAACTGCGACATCGAGCAGGAGCTGGTGATGAGATTCGGCATCCGCAGCCTGCCCACCGTGGTGCTGTTCAAGGATGGCCAACCGGTGGACGGCTTCGCCGGCGCCCAGCCGGAATCGGCCATCCGCGCCCTGCTCGAGCCCCATGTCCAGGCCCTGCCACCGGCCGAGGAAGATCCGCTGGAGGCCGCCCAGGCACTGTTCGCCGAGGGCCGTTTCGGCGAGGCCGAGGCGCTGCTCAAGGCCCTGCTGGAAGAAGACAACAGCAACGCCCTGGCGCTGATCCTCTATGCCCGTTGCCTGGCCGAGCGGGGTGAACTGGACGATGCCCAGGCGGTACTGGACGCGGTCAAGGGTGACGAGCACAAGCAGGCCCTGGCCGGCGCTCGTGCCCAGCTGACCTTCCTCCGCCAGGCCGAAAGCCTGCCCGAGGTCGCCGAACTCAAGAGCCGCCTGGCCCGCGCTGCCGGCGACGACGAAGCCGCCTATCAGTTGGCCGTGCAGCAGTTGGCCCGCCAGCAATACGAACCGGCGCTGGACGGCCTGCTGGAGCTGTTCCGCCGCAACCGCGGCTATGGCGACGACCTGCCGCGCAAGACCCTGGTGCAGGTCTTCGATCTGCTGGGCAACGACCACCCGCTGGTCGCCACCTATCGCCGTCGCCTTTACCAGGCACTGTACTAAGCGCCTATCGATAACGGCTGCGTCGCTCCGAACGCAGCCTTATCCACAGCCAGGGCCGGTCTGGCGCTGTGGACGTTCCGTAGCGTGGAAAACCGCCTCGCGTTTTCCACTGTCTAGCAGCCATTGCCCGCCAGGCAACTGCCCTTCACGCATCCAGCACTGCGGCTAGCGTTTTCCACTCCCCTCCCAGCACTCATCCCTGCCAGATATAGAACTGGGCCTCCCCCACCCGCTCCATGCGCACCTGTGGGCTGTGCCTCAGCCGTACCAGCAGTTGCTTGGCCACGCCCAGGTTGCCGGTCAGCTTTTCCAGGGCCACGAGAATATCCGGCCCGCTGAGCCGCCCGGCGGAGCTGAGCAGCTTCACCACCTGATCCCAGAGCATGTCGCCGCCCGACTTGGGCCCGCTGGGCGCGGCGGCCACGGCCACCGCGGGCAGGGGCGCTCCCCCCGGACGCAGGGCAGCGGCCAGCCGCTGCCAGTCGGCGTCATCCAACTCGACCGTGAGATCCACGGGCTGACTGCCGATGGTTCCGCGAATGCGTACCATGGTGTTCTCCTCGTCTTGCGAAGGCCCATGCTCCCACAGCCATCGGCCGCCGCCAAACCAGGGTTGCGGCGCGGAAAAGCAACAACATAACATAGCGCCCTTCTGCCCACTGGAAGCCCACCATGCGCCTGCCCCTGCTGAGCCTCTGCCTCGCCGCTGCATTAGTTCAACCCGTCTATGCCCATGGCACCCATGAAGAGCACGACGAACACGAGCACGGCGCGCTGGGCGCCCATGTGCACGGCGAATCCCACCTCGACCTGGCCCAGACCGACACGGGCCTTGAATTGCAATGGCGCAGCCCGGCGGCTGATCTGCTGGGTTTCGAGCACACCCCGCGCAACCAGAAGGAACGGGACGCCGTCGCCGCCCTCCGGCAGAGCCTGGAAAATCCCCAGTCACTGGTGAAGCTGTCCGCCGCGGCCGATTGCCGCCTGGCCGAAGCCAGTGCCATCAGCCCACTGTTCGCCAAAGACTCCAACGCCAGCGGCCATCTGGACGTGGAAGCCACCATGAGCTTCACCTGTAGTAAGCCGGCCGCGCTCGACAGCCTGGATCTCTCCGGCTGGTTCGCCCGCTTCCCCAATAGCCACAGCGTCGAGATCCAGGCCATCGTCGCCAGTGGCCAGCAGGGCGCCGAACTGACCGCCAAGCAACCCCAGCTGAAGTGGTAGGACGGTCGTGACCCCTGCGCCCCTGGTCGAGATCCAGGACCTCGGCTTCGCCTGGCCCGGCCAGGCGGAATGCCTGGACATCCAGCGCTTCCAGCTGGCCCCAGGCGAGGCGCTGTTTCTCGAAGGCCCCTCGGGCAGCGGCAAGACCACCCTGCTCGGCTTGCTCGGCGGCGTACAGCGTCCGAGTCGCGGCCAGGTACGCCTGCTCGGCCAAGACCTGGGCCAGCTCGCCACCGCCCGACGCGATCGCTTTCGCGTCGACCACACCGGCTTTCTCTTCCAGCAATTCAACCTGCTGCCCTTTCTCTCGGTATTGGACAACGTCCTGCTGCCCTGTCAGTTCTCGACGCTGCGCCGCGACCGCGCCAGCGCACGCCATGGCGATCCGCAGAACGCTGCCCTGACCCTGCTGCGCGCCCTGGGTCTGAGCGATCCCGCCCTGCCCCGGCGCCCGGCCCGTGAGCTGTCCATCGGCCAGCAACAGCGCGTCGCCGCCGCTCGCGCCCTGATCGGCCAGCCGGAACTGGTGATCGCCGACGAACCCACCTCGGCGCTGGACACCGATCACCGCGACGCCTTCCTGCAGTTGCTGTTCGCCGAGTGCGCCGCGGCCGGTGCCGGCCTGCTGTTCGTCAGCCATGACCACAGCCTGGCCAGTCGTTTCGACCGCCATCTGACCCTGGATCAGCTCAACGCCGCCCGGCCGGAGACCTAGGATGCCGCTCCTGCAACTCGCCTGGGCCAGCCTGCGCAATCGTCGCGCCACCGCCCTGCTCACCGTCTTCACCATTGCCGTCTCGGTAGCCCTGCTGCTGGGCGTCGAACGCCTGCGCACCGAGGCCAAGGCCAGCTTCGCCAGTACCATCGCCGGCACCGACCTGGTGGTGGGCGCCCGCTCCGGCGCGGTCAATCTGCTGCTCTACTCGGTGTTCCGTATCGGCAATGCCACCAACAACATTCGCTGGGACAGCTACGAGAAACTCGCCGCCGATCCCCGCGTCGCCTGGACCATCCCGCTGTCCCTCGGCGACTCCCACCGCGGCTACCGGGTGCTCGGCACCGACGGCAACTACTTCGCCCACTATCACTATGGGCGCAACCAGCCCCTGCGCCTGGCCCAGGGCCGCCCCTTCGAAGACGTCTTCGAGGTGGTGCTCGGCGCCGAGGTGGCCAAGGCGCTGCACTATCGCCTGGGCGACAAGCTCGTGCTGGCCCATGGCGTCGCCACCATCAGCCTGACCGAGCACAGCGACCACCCCTTCACCGTGGTCGGCATCCTCGCCCCCACCGGCACCCCGGTCGACCGCACCCTGCACATCCCGCTGAGCGGCATGACCGCGCTGCACCTGGACTGGCGCGGCGGCATGCCCGGCCCCTCGCTCAGCGACGCCGAGGTGCGCCAGCGCGATCTCACGCCCAAGGACCTCACCGCCGCCCTGGTCGGCCTCAAGAGTCGGGTGGCCACCTTCGCCCTCCAGCGCGCGATCAACGACTACACCGGCGAACCCCTGATGGCCATCCTGCCGGGGGTAGCCCTGCAGGAGCTCTGGGGCCTGCTCGGCACCGCGGAACAGGCGCTGCTGGTGATGTCGCTGTGCGTGGTGCTCACCGGACTGGTAGGCATGCTCACCGCCCTGCTCGCCAGCCTCAACGAACGCCGCCGGGAGATGGCCATCCTGCGCTCGGTGGGCGCCCAACCGCGGCATCTGTTCGGCCTGTTGCTGGCCGAGGCCCTGGCCCTCACCCTGGCCGGCTGCCTGGGCGGCTTGGCGCTGCTCTATGGCGCCATTGTCCTGAGCCGGCCATGGCTACTGGCGGAATATGGTCTGGCATTGCCGCTGGACTGGCCCTCGCTCTACGATGGGCAACTGCTCGGTGGCATCCTGCTCGCGGCGCTGGTGCTCGGCTGCATCCCGGCCTGGCGCGGCTGTCGCCAGGCCCTCACGGACGGGTTGTCCGTGCGTTTGTAGACGAGGCCCCACCATGCGCCTGGCGCTCCTGCTGTTACTCTGCTGGCTGCCCTGGGCCCAGGCCGAACCGCGCCAACTCGCCTGGCGCGAACTGGTGCCGGCCGATGCGCCACGCTTCAATCCGGGCAGCATCGACCACGGCCTCGGCGAAGACGGTCCGGCCGCCAGCCAGCCCTGGCCGGATGCGCCCACGGTGGCCGCTCTGGACGGCCAGGAGGTACGGCTGCCCGGCTACGTGGTGCCGTTGATGGTCACCGATGAAGGTGAGGTCACCGAATTCCTGCTGGTCCCCTACTATGGCGCCTGCATCCATGTGCCGCCGCCACCGGGCAATCAGATCGTCTACGTCAAGGGCAGCCATGACCTTTGGCTATCCAAGCTGCACCTGCCCTATTGGGTGGAAGGCCGCCTGGGCGTGGGCAGCCAGCGCAGCGAGGTGGCCGTCGCCGGCTACTGGCTGCAGGCGCAACGCATCCTTCCCTACCTCCTCAAGGGCGACGGCTCCTGAGGGGATCTGCCCCACGCTTGAGCGAGATCAAGGTCTGACATTTCAGCTTCGCTAGGCTGCTCCCAGCCCTTTTTCAATGCCTTCGGAGCCCCCGCCATGCGTCCCCTCTTCCGTCTCAGCCTGCTCGCCCTCGCCCTGGTCGTCCCCTTCGCCCAGGCCCACCAGGCCGGCGACATCATCCTGCGCGCCGGCGCCATCACCGTGGATCCCCACGAGCGCAGCTCCGACGTCAAGATCGACCGGGGCGCCCTGAGTGGCGCCAACCTCGGCGGCAAGGCGACCATGGACAGCGACACCCAGTTGGGTCTGAACGTCGCCTACATGCTCACCGACCACCTGGGCCTCGAACTGCTGGCGGCCACGCCCTTCGAGCACCAGGTCAACATCAAGGGCACCGGGCTGGACGCCGCCAACGGCAAGCTGGGCAGCCTCAAGCACCTGCCGCCGACCCTGAGCCTGGTGTACTACCCCCTGGACGCCAAGGCAATGTTCCAGCCCTATGTCGGCGCCGGCCTCAACTACACCTGGATCTATGACGAGCACGTCGGCAGCGGCGCCAGCGCGGCCGGCTTCGATAACTTCCGCGCCGACAACTCCTGGGGTTGGTCCGCTCAGATCGGTGCCGATCTCATGCTCACCGACCGGGTGATGCTCAATGCCCAGGTCCGCTACATCGACATCGCCACCACTGCCCACGTCGACAACACCGCCCTCGGCGCCCGTGCCAAGGTCGATCTGGATGTGGATCCCTGGGTCTACATGGTCGGCCTGGGCTATCGCTTCTAGACCAAGGCTGGCGCCAACCTACCGTAGGTGGGCGCAGAGACGGCTCCATCGTCGAAGCCCAACAGGCCAGGGTGCGCCCCTGGCCTTAGTCGCTAGTCCCGCAACAACGCCGCCAATCCAACGCCCATGCCTGTAGGCCGACTGAAATCGAAGCGTTCCCGCAGGCGGCGGTTGTCCGCTTTCGAATGGCGGATATCCCCTGAGCGCGCGGTGGCATGGGTCACCTCGGGCAGACCGCCGAGCACCTGGCCGATCTCCGCCAGCAGACCATTCAGGCTGATGGTCTCGCCGCGCCCCACGTTCACCGCACCAGCCGTCACCTCGGGGGCTTCCAGCGCCTGCACCAGGATCCCCACCAGATCGGCCACATAGACGAAATCGCGGGTCTGCTCGCCATCACCGAACACCGTGATCGGCGTCTGGCGCCGGGCCCGCTCGGTGAAGATGCTGATCACCCCCGAATAGGGCGATGAGGGATCCTGACGCGGGCCGTAGATGTTGAAGAAGCGAAAGATCGCCGGCTCCAGACCGTGCTGGCGGCGATAGAAGTCAAGGTAGTATTCCCCGGCCAGCTTGTCCGCCGCATAGGGCGTCAACGGCGCCTTGGGCAGTTCCTCGTCGATGGCCTGGCCCTGGCCGTTGGCGCCATAGACCGCCGCGCTGGAGGCATAGACCACCCGCTTGATGCCCGCCTTGCGCATAGCCTCGCACAGATTCAGGGTGCCGATGAAATTGGCCCTGTGGGTACCCACGGGATCCTCGACCGAAGCCTGCACCGAGGCCACCGCGGCCAGGTGCACCACCGCCGCGCAGCCGGCCACCGCCGCCTCCAGGGTCGCGACATCGGCCACGTCGCCCACCCGCAATTCGAGCCGACTATCGCCCAGGGGCAGATTCTCGCGCTTGCCGGTACTCAGATCGTCCAGCACCCGCACGGGCTTGCCCCGCGCCAGCAGTGCATCGACCAGATGCGAGCCGATGAAACCGGCACCGCCGGTGATCAGAATGGGCGCATCACTCATGGAAACCTACCTCGTCCGGCCGAAAGCCCTGCAACAACGCAGGCAACTCCTGCTGCCAGCGCCGCGCCTTGATCCCAAAGGTGTTGAGCAGCTTGCGACTGATCAACACCCCCTGTTGTGGTTCCTCCGCGGCATCCGAGCGCTCCAGGTGCGTCACCTCCTGCCACTCGCAGCGCACCGGCCGGTCGAACTCCTGCCAGAGCTGAGCGACGGTCTCGGCCAGGCCCAACTCCGACACCGCCTCCTGGGCACCGTAGTGATAGGTTCCCCAGAGCGGCGCGCCGCAGTCGAGCTGCTTGACGACGGCCAGCAGTACCCGCGCGGCATCGCCCACCGTGGTCGGATTACCGCGCCGGTCGCTCGCCATCGGCACCACCTGCTCGGTGCCCAGCTGCTGCAGCAGCCGCCCCAGGCGACCGTCGCAGGAGTCGTCCAGGAGCCAGCCCAGGCGCAGCAGGATATGCATCGGGCACAGCGCCCGCACCAGTTGCTCGACCCGCCAGAGCGCCTCACCGCGTCCCCCCGGGGGCCGCGGAAGATCCTTTTCACTATAGCCGGCCAGGCGCGAGCCATCGAAAAGCTGATAACTGGACGGCTGGATCAGTGGAATCTGGTAATGCTGGCAGAGACCCGCCAGGCGTTGCACCGCCAACGCCTGGCGCTGCATCAGCGCCGGATCGAAATCGGCTGCCTGCAACCAGTCGCGGTAATAGGCGAGATTGATCACCGCCCCTGGCCGTACCTGATCGAGCACCTCGGTCAGTCCGGCGGCGTACCAGCCCTCCGCGGGAGTCGCGGGGGCGACGAAATCGATGCCCGCTTCGGCACCGGCGGCGAGTAGCGCCTTGCCCAGGGCGCTCTCCCCGCCCACTACTAGAAGACGCATACGCATGTGTTGGAACAGCCTTCAAACCAGCATAAACAGGCGTCGA
>Ga0157371_10005444_pt1 | contig 10731 bp, 11 predicted proteins | sample C45metaG_FD_113462 | JGI IMG/M metagenome (GOLD analysis project Ga0157371, IMG submission 113462) | Corn rhizosphere microbial communities from Kellogg Biological Station, Michigan, USA - C4-5 metaG | ecosystem: Host-associated > Plants > Roots > Rhizosphere > Soil | place: USA: Michigan... | reverse complement strand
GACAGGATGTGCGTCTACTACCCGACAGGGCAGGGCAAGACGAGGATCATGCTGACGTGCATCTCCCTGCGGGACCACGGCAGCGTGACGATCATCGCTCCACCTTCGACGCACGCGAAGTGGAAGCACGACGCGAAGCTCATCGGGATCCAGGCAACGCTCATGAGCCATGCCAAGTTCCGGATGGCGGACACGAAGCTCAGCCGGCACACGCCGATCATCGTGGACGAGTTCCACCTGCTCGGTGGACAGAAGGGGCAGGGCTGGAAGAAGCTAGACCGGCTCGCGACCGGGCTGCAGGCACCGCTGATCCTTGGGTCGGCAACGCCAAACTACAACGACGCGGAGCGAGTGTACTGCATCGCCCACGTCCTGCACCCGCTGGACAATCGAGGAGGCTACGACTCCTGGATCTACCAGCACTGCATCACGGAGCCGAACCCCTTTGCGCGGATCCCGATCGTCAAGGGGTTCAGGCAGTACCAGGACGCAGAGCACTTCCTGGCGTCCATGCCTGGGGTCGCGTACCTGCCGGACGAGGCTCCAGACATCCTGCAGCCAGTCCCACTACCCTTCGACCTCCCACCGGAGTTCGAGGAGTATGGGCTGGACGAGCGCAACAGCAGGATCATGGCAAGCCTGATGGAGAAGCGCCATCAGAAGCGCCTGCAGCAGATGATCGGAGACGACGGGTTCCTACGCCCACACGTCTACGCAGAGCTGCGACATGCCGCCGTGAGTACGAACAAGCCCATCCTGGTCTTCGCCGCACACTCGACGGTAGCAGAAGCCCTGGCCCGGACTTACGAACGGGACGGGGTGAAGTACGGGTACGTGGATGGGAAGGTCTCACCACGTACAAAGGAGGAACGGATTGAGGCGTTCCGCCGCGGACAGTTGCCCGTGCTGATTGGCACGGCAACGCTCGCGACGGGCACCGACGGAATCGACAAGGTCTGTGACACGATGGTCATCCTGGATGACACAGACGACGATAGTCTCCGGCGACAGCTGGTTGGGCGCATTCTCCCTCGTGGAGAGAGCGATCCAGACTACAGCAAGAAGGTCGCTCTCCAATTCATCTACGACAATTGAGAGGGCACTATGGCAACTGAACCAAACCGCATCGAGAAGAAGATCGAAGACTACCTGGAATCGATCATCGACCAGGACCTAGACCCCGAGGAGGTACAGCGGATCGAAACAAGAATCACCACAGTACGCAAGCTCAACAATTAACACGCCGGAGGGTCCGGTGGCGACGAGTCACCGGGCCCTTCCACTAGTCCCGAGGGGGGATGTCTTATGCCAGATCTGAAAAACAAGCAACAGCTGGCCGATGCTGCGATGACCCTTGCAGCAAGTTACGATCTGGTGCAACGAGAAGCTACCACGTTCATTCCGATTCACTGGGAGACGGAGAACCCTGATCCTCCGCCTGCTCCCGAAGAGCGGATCTGGGTACCGCTCAGTCGTGACGACAAGCGCCGGCTCGCGAACATGAAGAGCAAGATCCTCTTCGCCAACGACGGAGAGCTGCGCAGCTTCGAATTTATGGTCAGGCAGCTGGCCCACCAGGACACATCGCAAACGACGAGCATCCTGGTGAAAACGAAAGAGGGGATGCGGAGGCTGGATGAGTACGGAAAGCTTGTGGAGCACGACCACGCGTTCACTCCGAACTATGTCCGGCCGCTGCTGAACGAGGATCTCGAGGACAAGCAGTTCGTCTTTGACACCATCGTTGAGTGGCTGGGTGGCTCTGTGCGCGAGGCAGACTCGCTCCTGAACCACCTGGCAACCTGCCTGTCTCCGGGGTACAGCGCTGTTAAGTACGTCCTGCTCCTCGGAGAAGGACGTAACGGTAAGAGCGTACTGCTGAGCATGCTTAGTATGCTGTTCGGCAAGGAGAACGTGAGCAGCGTGAGCCGACAGATGATGGCGGAGCGTAGCCCCACCTGTGTGGAGCTCAACGACAAGCTGCTCAACGTGATCTTCGATGGCGAGATGACCTACATCAAGGACAGCTCGATGGAGAAGACACTGATCGCCGGCGAGGCCGGCACCGTCCGGATGCTGTACGAGTCCGGAAGTACGACAGTCCAGACGAATGCACTGTTCATCGAGGCACTGAACCAGGAACCGAAGGCCCGTGACAAGAGCTCTGCCCTGCAGAAGCGCCTGGTCCGGTTCCAGTTCCCGAATGTGTATGCGCAGGACAAGGAGTTCTTCAGGCTCATGACGAGTGAGAAGATGCTCGGCGCCCTCCTGGCGCTGCTCATCGACCACTACGTCCAGGAGCATGACATCGCACTCAAGCTCACACCGACCGAGAAGTCGATGGAGCTGCAGATGGACCAGGTCTGGATCACGAGCCCCGTGTTGCAGTACTTGGACTACCTGCTCGACACGGATCCCGCGGCTGTCACGAAGCTCGAGGCCGGCGGGTATCCCGTCGAGGGCCTGTTGGCGTCGTTCAAGCCCTGGGCCGAAACCCAGAACATGCAAGACCGTAGTGACGGGGACTTCCTGTTGCTGCTCAAGTCAGCCTTCGACATTGGTTGGAAGACGACTCGAGTTAACGGTAGGCCAAAGAACCAGAAGGTGCTGAAGGGTCTCAAACCTGAGACTGCAGCGGCCCTCGAACAGATGAAGGGAGACACTCATGGCACTGAACATATCGAAGAAGAACTGGTGGGAGACTGACGCCTACACGGTGGAAGCCCTCCTGCCACCGGAAGTACTCAACAACGACTCGTTGTGGGGACCGAAGGGGCCCGCTCTCGTGCGCGCCTACGAGGGCGGATCCACGCAGTCCGGCTGGGGCCTCACGCCTCCAAAGGACAGCGAGGAGGGCTTCATGGCCCGGTACGACCGTGGAGAGTTTCTGCCGCGGCGTACAGAATACGGCTACGACAAGGGTACGCACGCTGCAGCGATCGTCATGCGCAGCTCTCGGCTCGTGTGCGTCGACATCGACGGCAAGAACGGAGGGCTCGAGCACGCGGGAAGTCTGGGGGCCCTGCCCCTGACCCTCGCGGAGACAAGCAAGAGCGGGAACGGGTACCACCTGTACTACGCAGTGCCAGAGCAGTGGACGGAGGACGAGGGCTTCGGCCTCCTGGCCGATGCGATCGGCATCGTCACAGGTGTAGACATCCGTGCCGTGGGGTGCGTCTATCACTTCCCGTCACAGCGATGGAACACGCGGGAGATCGCAGAGATCCCTGACTGGTTCCTCGACAAGCTCCTGGAGCGCAAGGCACGACGCGCCGTCTTCACGGCGCAAGCAATGAAACTCGACACACTTGATGAAACGGAGATCCTGATTATGCACGCAGAACTGTTGGACGAACTCGCCAAGCCGATCCCTGCTGGGAAGCGGAACACGAGCCTGTTCGCTATCGGACACAAGCTCATGGCCGCCGGCGTGCCGAACTGGGAAGGGCACCTGGCCTCACGGGCAGATGACCTGGGGTTGTCGACGGACGAGTCTGATCGTATCGTTCGAAACATCGGTAGGTACGACGCGCCGTAGCGCGTGAGAAGGGGAACAGTCCATATGGACTGTTCCCCTTATTTTTTACCAGAAACTGGATTGTATAAGAGGTATAATTAGGGGATGAGGACTATGGATGACAAGGGAATTTCTGAGGTAGAGGAATTTCTGAAGAGTAAGTTTGACAAGACTGCACCTACCTCTGGCGTGCCCAGCATAGCTGGCCCCGCCACGGGGTCAACCCGTATCGACCAGCTTGTACTTCCAGATGAAGATCGCGGCCGGATGCCCTTCACGAAGGATAAGTACGTCGTGCGCGAGAACCCTCAGCTCGTGCAGTGGGAACGGGAGACGCGCAAGTTCCTGCGCAACCTCAGCCCGGCACACGGCCACCGGGTCAGCGCCGTCATGATCTACGAGTGGGCGACCGGGATCTCTGTCAAGGAGCTCCTGGAGCAGGGCGGCACCGCCAGCCCGGACCTCCGCAAGATCAATCAGTGCCTGCGTCACTACTTCGGCCAGCCATACCAGACGTACATCGGCGGCCGCAAAGTGCCTCGCGCGTACAAGGTAAAGAGCGGCTACTACATTCGCCGGCACCGGCCCATGACGATCACTCTGTACCTCGAGTACAACGAGGGAGTCCTGAACCCGTAATGGGACGGCCCGGCACACAACACTCTAGCATCAGCCGGTGGAAGCAGCTACCACCGCTACCACTGCTGCCCGAGGCCCAGCGCACCATGCCTGAGACCTGGGGCCTGGCAGAGATGTACTGGCACCCGTACACCTGTGACTGTGCTGCCTGTGCATTACCCGAGTCTGCACTGCTGAAGCGGTATCGGGTTCAGCACACCAAAGATTACGCTAGACCCGCATCGAAGCCTGTTCCAGAACTTCCTCATCTACCTGCGGACCTCCTTCAAGCCGTTGAAAGAGCAGCGAAATCGAGTCGAGATCCTTCGCCATGATGGACTGCAGAATCAGCGTCGCCGCGGTCTTGTCCAGCATGTCGGTGCTGTCCTTCCAGACAGTCTGAACCGTTCCGAACCGCTGGTTCCAGAGCCAGCGTAGCCTGGTGTCCAGGCTCGCGCGGTGCTCCTTTGGAACCTCCTTGCGGAAGTGCCGGCGTTCAACAAGCTCAACTGTCATGATCTTCCCCCATCACACTCGCCAGTCAGGATCCGGCGTAGCTTTGCATAGTCGAGCTGGCGAGAGCCCCATTGATTATCGAGCTCGAAGAGGGCCCGGGTGTTACGATCGGCGGCCTCACAGCGTTCTTCAACTGCCACATCAGTGGTCACGAGGACACCTCCCCGGCCCCGGCGGTGAGGTCGATGAACTCGATCTCCTCGCTGCGGGTCTGTGCAGGGTGAGTGCCTGGCCGGCGCCGGCCGACCATCCGGTTCAGGATCAACTTCTGGGCCCGGTTCGCCTTGGCGAAGGATCCGCGGACCTTGGTGTCAGGGTTGTTCGCGACATGGAACAGAGCCCGGCCGACGAGCTCGTACACGGGAGCATCGATCGGTGCGCCCTGGGCCGGATGATCCGCCACGTACTGCAGCGCCTCGGCGATGGACTTGTGTCGCTTCAGCTCCACACTCCGCTCCAATCTTCCTCGTAGCTTTGGGTCTTGGCTGTGCCTGAACCCGGTTCATCGAAAAAATTTCCGCCAAAGAAGTCGAGTTCCTTGGTCGCCTGGACAGCGTAGCGAAGTGCGTCCATCATGTGCGAGTGCTTATCGTGTAGCGGCTTCCCGCTCCACTCCTGCAGCTTGGTGTTGAACTCGTACTTGTAGTTCTCCAGACACTCGAGTAGCCACTCACAGTTGGTCTTGTGGATGATCGTGTTGTACAGGCTCATGCGAACCTGCTGGATATCGGTGATGATATCGAAGTCGCCAGCACGGCTGCCTGGGATCTTGTACACCTTGTTGCTCTTCGCCAGCACCGCGACATTGGGGAACTTCTGCCGCATCATGTCGGCAGGCGTCGTGTTGACGGCTTTCTCGTGGTGCTCACCGTCCCAGGGCAGGATGATCTGCTTGATCCGGTGGAACCAGGGCTTCTCGCGCAGCACGTCCACATACTCCGGCAGGGCCCTGCCGTGGCCCTCACCACAGTCGTACAGGAACAGCTTGTTGTTGTACCACTGGAATGCGACCCAGCTGGTCGCATCACTGTGCATGCCCGATGCGCCGATGTCGAATGCCACGTACACGGGGTACGCGGGGTTCAGGTTGAAGTTCTCGTCCCGCTTGTCCTTGACGAGCTCCATGTACGCCTCGCCGTAGACGGCAGCGGCGTCCATCTCTTCGAATGAGCAGTAGTATTCCTGCTCGAACATGCGGTCGTTGCCGAACCGCTTCCGGTACGCCTCACGGTCCAGGTCGAGCTGGTGCTGGCTGCGCACAGGCGGGAGGCCGGCGCGCGTCATCATCGCGTTCAGGTCGTCGATCGTCCGGATGATCACCTGGAAGCTGGGATCGCCCTTCATGGACTCCATCAGCTGCCACAGCGGGTTCCGCCGCTTGCCACGAGGAGTGCTGGCGATCATGAGCTTCTTTTCCTCGTGCTCGCCGGTGATGATCGGCATGAGTCGAGGGATCGGATCCTCACGGGAGAAGAGCGCCAGCTCGGTGATCGCGTAGTCCTGGAAGGCCGTGCCGACACCATTGTTGTCCTGGCCACTCTGGAAGTAGCCCTGGAACTTCAGGCGACTCCCGTTAGTGAAGACGCCCTCCATCACGGTGTCTTTCCACTTGACCAGGTGCTTCGGCGTGTTGTCCGAGAGAAGGTGGAGCATCCGGTTCTCGACTGCATCAAAGTACGTCTTCTGCCAGATGATGTCACGGATCATCGGGTTGTTCAGAGAGATGTACGTACCCGTGCTCTTGGCGATCTTGAGTCGCCGCGTGATGGACTGCATGCCCATCGCGACGTCTTTACCACTCTGGCGCGGGTACACAGCCACGCCCACCCGCTTGGAGTCCCACATCTGGTGGAGCTCCGCCTGGTAAGGGCGTGGCCGGTAGTGCACCGGGAACCGGTTGCTCATTTACAGCCTCAGATTCGGCAGCCCCAGGGTTCCCCACAGGGCCGTAAAGTCCTCGGCTGCCTCGCCGGACATCCCCGCCTTGCTTGGGATTCCTGCTTGGGGCGCGTCCGGGTTGTGGAACTGCCCGACCTCGTTCCGCACCTGCTCTGCAGCACGCTGCTGCTGCGGAGTCGGCTGGCCGGCGGGAGCTGCCGGCGCCGGCGGAGCGGCCTTGGCTACCCGTTCCGCGGTGAGCTGGGCCCGCACAGACTCGATGAGCGGCTGGACCGGGATCGAGAACCCGCTGAGCTTACCCTCAACACGCAGCTCATAGGGCTTGCTGAGTGCCGCAAAGCGATCGGCAAGCTCACGGTCGAACTGCCGCGTGTTCGGGATCAGGTCGTGGTTCTGCCGGAACAGATCGATGCTGGCGTGCAGCGTCTGCATCATCGGCTTCACCGCATCAGACTGGCGTTCCGCACGGGCCTTGACCTCGGCGGCGAGCTGCTGCTTGGCGGCATCCTGCCAGTCCCGAGCGTCAGCAGAGTCCCGCAGGACCTCCATGCCCTCGCCCACCATGCTCGGCACTTCCTGGCCGACGAGTGCGCGAGGGTGCTGGTTGATCGCGTCGAAGTACTTGGAGTACTCCCCCTGGACCTCCTGGAGAGCGGCAGCCCGAAGCTCGTCGGCCTGCTTGGTCTCGAGTGCTGTCAGCATCGCCCCGAACTGGGGCTCCAGGGTGGCGGCGTCTACTCCACTAGGCTCCTCGGGGGCCTGCCCAGGATCTCCCGCAGTTCCTGCGCCGGTGGGCTGTGGAACGCCTCCGACTCCAGGGTCTCCTGCTGCCTGTGCAGGAGCAGCTGGTGTCGCTGGTCCAGTTCCTTGCACCGGAGCAGCTGGCTCTCCAGCTCCAGCTGCAGGAGGAGTGCCCGCCGGGCCGCCTTCGCCTGACGCTTCGCCATTCTCTTCAGGCACCATGCTGTCCATGAGCGCCGCAAAGAGCGAGTCACCATCATGAGGAAGGTCGATACCCCCAGTATTTTCCAGAGTCGCGCCATCGGACACTGTTACCCCTTGACAGCCAGGAGGCGCAGGCGCAGAGCCTCACGGTCCTCATCGGTGAACTGGAAGTTGATCTGCGACAGGTGCTCGACGAGTCCCTGTGCGCCGACGAAGAAGCTCGTGGCGTCGGCGAGCGCAGCCAGCAGGATGTGGGAGTTGGAAGCCTCGCTGTCCCAGTTCTGCTCCCAGTTCTCGATCTGCTCCTGCCAGGCGCCGATGAGCTCCAGGTAGTGCTCGCGGTTCTCTTCGGCGTCGTTCTCCACGCGCTCCAGGGCGGCGGGATCCTTGGCGATCTCGTTGGTCAGGATGAGCCGCAGGGTCTTGAGGTACGTGAAGTAGACCTTGGTGTACGCCTTGACGTCCTGGAATTGCAGTCGTGGCCAGTTGCTCACGATCGAGTTGGCGTAGCGCGGGGAGATGTGCTCGTCCTCGTTCGCCTCGATGTTGGAGAGGATGCTCTGCCAGATCTCGAGGATCGTGTGCGTCAGCTCCGGGGCCTGGCCCAGGGCGGCGTTGACTTCTGCCTGCAGGTCTTCGGGAAGCTCGGGCAGGTCCTCGACGGGGGTCGGGTTCTCGGTCATTCGCTGATCTCCTTCTTGAGCAGTTTCTCTCGGTACTCCGCCTCGATAGCGCGGCGGGTAGTGCGGATGTCGTAGCAGAGGCTCTGCCCGACGTAGACGGTCTTGATGTCCTCGGGAACGAGGTCAGCGCCACCGTAGAAATCCCGGACCTCGAACAGGTCGAAACCACGGTTGTCGTTGTACACATGGATCTTGAACGGCATGTTCGGATCCCGGTAGATCCCGACCTGGTGTGTCGGCAGCGTGATCTTCACCTGGGACGGGCGGGCCTGGTCGCCGGGCATCTCGAAGGTCTCGGTGTAGCCGTTGCCGGTCTGTGCAGTCTCGGTGCGCACGCCGGGATCGAGGTAGTCGAGCACGCGCCGGCCACGCGGCTTGGGGAACGCAGCCTTGCGCACCTCGTCCTGGTACCAGATCAGACCGTTCTCATCGACGCGCAGCGGCTCATCCTCGGCGTGCGTGTTGAGACGCAGGCCAGCATGTTTGTCAGGCTCGCGGCGCGGGAGAGAGATTCTCCGCGCAGGCTGTGGAGCTGCAGCTTGCGGAGCCAGGCGCACGGGCGGCTCTGCTCCGTTCTCGGGGCTCTCCGCGCTCATGAGCGCCTCGTATGACTCTTCCAGCTGGGACTGTGAATACTCCCGGTAGTGGAGCGGAAATTCTACGCCCCGCTCCTTCAGCTCTCGCCAGAGAGCAGCCTTCTCCGCTTGGCTCATTGTTCCTCCGTAGGTAGCCCAAAGCACATAAGCAATATTATAGCTAGTCTTTGAGCAATTACGGAGCTACGGTTGCCGCGAGTCGATATAGGGTTCGGGTACACCGTTAAAAGTGGTCGACGGGAGGCCGGCGACATCCCGAGAGTACTCGAACGTCTCGACGGATCCGAACTCGCCGCCGACGTTCATGGAGGCAGGTGTGTAGCCGTACTGAACGTAGTTGACCTGGCCGTAGCCCGGCAGCACTCCGCTGCCGTCGGTCCGGTTCTCTGCGAAGAAGTACCACTCCTTCAGCGTCCGGCCGATCCGCAGGAAGTCTGAGATGTCGAAGGGCGTCAGCCGCGGAATCGGCGCGTATGGGCCCGCTTCCTTGCTCCGGTAGTCCTTGAAGACTTCAACCTCGAGGCCGTTGTTGTCGAAGCCTCGGAGCCCGTAGCGAATGTGGCCGCGCCAGTTGGCGAGGACGACGTTCATCTGCTTCAGGTAGGCCCAGGCATCGTGCGCCCGGTTCGCACCCTGCGTGTTCGTTTCCATCTTGAAGGGGATCGCCCTCTGAATGGTCGTGCCGCTTGCAGCTGTGTCGTCTGTCACCTTGTCCGAGTCGAACACGAAGAGACCCTCGGGCCGCGCGAGCCCGAGGTACAGCTTGCCGGCCACCTCCACCTTGCTCATGGTGATACCCTGCACGAGCCAGCGGCTCCAGCTACCTGCGTCCTTCGCACCGTCATAGACCCAGATCTCGTTGCCCTTGCAGTTCTCTTCCAGGGCCGCACCATCAGGGTTGTGCACCAGGTAGTAGAGCCTGTTGTCGTGCTGGCTGCTGATGATGTTCTGCTTATTGAGCAGCTCGGTCCACTTGTTCGCGATGTCGTCTGTGATCGGTGAGTGGTTGATGTTGTAGTTCGCTGCCGTACTCTTCATGAGCATGGTATCGAGCGGGTGGTACAGCGCATTGTTCAGCACCTCCACACCGTACGGACTCACTGTACCTGGTGTTGCAGTCGTCTCTTCAAAGCCCATGATCGTTGTACTGGTGCTCTGGCCATTTACCTCAGCCGGCGCCATGTAGTAACTCGTACTATAACCATCAACACCCATGCAGAGAATGGTGATCGTGTCTACAGACTGTGGGTTCTGCCACAGCTTGATGGATGCCGGGATGTGGAGGTTGCCGGACGTGAGCGTCTTCTGACCGCCGCCCTTGCTCGGGCTGAAGTTCGTGTACTCACTGATCTGGTTGCTGCTCCACCGAATGAGCGCACCGTTGGTACGATCGTTCGCCAGGATCAGTCGGTCGCCCGCCACGAGGCCCTGGCCGGCGTTGGAGGGGTCTGAGAAGTTGAAGCGGTTCGCCTCTGTCGGGAGGACCGCCGAGCCACTGTTCACGCTGATTGCGGCGGTGCACTGGAGCCAGCTGTCCTTGTCCTTGGTGCTGGAGCTCGAGAGCGGACGGCTCGCAACCATGATCCCTTCGGGCGGGACAGCTCCCTGGTTGCTCCAGGTAAACATGTACAGGTTCCACTTTGTTGCGCCCTGTGCGAGGGCTGCAGTGAAGGCAGCCTCAGGGATGATCGCCACGAGCTGGTCCATCGCCAGCGCCGGGTCGGTCACGCTTGTCGAGGTCTCTTCGCCGGCGGCGCCCGGTGCGATGAAGCGCCACTGGCTCCAGGGCTTCGCTGCACGGATGATCTTCACCTGGCTGGCGGCACTCTCACCAACCTCGTTCTCGAAGGTGTAGAAGAACCCGTAGCTGTACTCGTTTGCGCTTGCCGTGCTACTGATCAGGGTCGCGGTGGTCGCAGTCTCGGCGGCCGGGATCGTGACCTTGCTCGCCCCGTTG
>Ga0157371_10005443_pt1 | contig 10734 bp, 7 predicted proteins | sample C45metaG_FD_113462 | JGI IMG/M metagenome (GOLD analysis project Ga0157371, IMG submission 113462) | Corn rhizosphere microbial communities from Kellogg Biological Station, Michigan, USA - C4-5 metaG | ecosystem: Host-associated > Plants > Roots > Rhizosphere > Soil | place: USA: Michigan... | reverse complement strand
TTGCCACTGCGTGGCGCGCAGCGAGAAGTGCGTCAACAAACACAATGCTCTGTTGCGGAGTCATTTTTGAGGAAGTGATCCTAATGCCCGACTGGGGGGCGACACAGAAATCACGCCCCGTACGCACGAGCCAACCAGCATCAAACAGCCGCTCAGCAACTGCACGCTCATCGGCGATGGGTAACCACAGATTAAGCCCTGCCCCCCCAAGCACGCGAAAACCCTTTTTCCTCAGCAAAGTAAGCAGCGCTGTATGGCGCTCGATATAAGCTGCGCCACCTGTGCTGAATTTTCTGCGCATCGCTGGGCTAGTGAGAAGCTGCAGAGCCAAACGTTGCAAGAACGTACTGACCCAGCCCATTCCAACAGCCTGTCTGTTTTCGAGGCTCTCTATTGTCTGAACGTCCCCAGTTGAAACTGCGAGTCGATAGTCAGGCCCCAAAAATTTGGATAACGACCTGACAACGAGCCAGGGTCCATCATCCCGAACATGCCAAGAGTTGTAAGGGGCAAGCTGTAGAAGGCTGGAATGATCGTCATCTATGAACAGAACATCATCGGCATTGGCAGCGATCTCTTTCAGTGCCAATGCGCGCTCTTTCGAGGTCGAGATGCCGGTTGGATTCTGTGCACGGCTACTAAACAAAACGGCCTTTACGCCCCCATCAAGCGCTGACTGCAAGCTTTCTGGCAGGATTCCGTGCTGATCGAGCACAAGCGGTACCAGTTCAAATCCCATCAAGCGCGTCAAGGCTAGCAAACTCATATAGCCGGGATCCTCTACACCAACCTTGTCACCCGGAACGAGCCCCGCCGCGTCGAGGGCGCGCTCGATCAAATCGAGAGCGCCGGCGGAAACAAAAATGCCCTTATCCACGGGTACACCGTCCGCCGAGAAGCATTCCACTGCCCACTTCACGAATCCTGGGTTATTCCGCTGCTCACCATAAAGGTGATTCTCCAGATTCATACGAGAGAACGCGTCGCGAATATCGTTTTCGTCGGGAAGAAAGGCTATATCAGGGTTGCCGTCACGCACCGACATCATCTGAGGGATGCCGGATTCAGACGATGGGCCGGGCGAAGACTGGTTCGCGACGATCGAGCCGCGTCTCCCATCAGACACCACCAAGCCTGTCATCTGTAATTGACGATAAGCAACAACCACAGTGTTTTTGTTGACGCCTAGGTCAGCGGCAAGGCTGCGCACTGTGGGAAGGCTTTCACCAGGCTTAAGACGATCATCCAGGATGGCCTGCTCAATCGCACGCCGAATCGATTCTGCCTTGCCTTCAGCAATTTCATGGGGTTGCAGCTTGAACATACAAATCCTCGACTAACTCTTTGCGATCGCTTAACCCACTCGGGGGATTTTGTTTAGCGAACGACTGACTCCTATGCACGTAGACATACTCTAACTCGAACTGGGACAAACCTACACACAAAGACGCACCGTCCAGATGCATGAAGCCAAAATGCTAGGACAAAAAAGGTGCACGACTCATGCCTAAGACATACGGTCGTATTTGATGACGACCATTTGTACCTTTTCTGTTGACCTGAATGGCGCGCCGCTATAAATTTAACTGGTACAAAAAATATAACGTACCAGTACATGGCTATTTCTGCCGTCATGTCTAGGTTCGGCTTCTTGTTTCCTAACATAGGAATCCCATCGTGCCCCTAAGTCTGCGTGACCCCATAGAACTGACGCGACACCTGGTTTGCACCAACACGATCAATCCCCCCGGCAATGAAGGCGAGCTCGTAAATGCTTTGGAGCTGGCTCTAAACTCATTGGGACTTGCAACGCTGGTCCAATCGATTGGTAAGGGACGGTCTAATCTTCTCGCATGGAACGCTACGGCGTCCGGATCGAGATTGTGTTTCACAGGCCATCTCGACACAGTCCCATTGGGGGCTGCCCCATGGACCCAAAAGCCATTAGGTGGCGAGGTGATAGGCGATCGTCTTTACGGTCGCGGCTCTTCAGATATGAAAAGCGGTATTGCAGCGTTCCTTAGCGCGCTGGAAAGATTCAAGACTACGAATGGTTTTATGCCACCAGTCTTGGTCGTACTGACCGCTGGTGAGGAGACTGGCTGCGAAGGGGCTAAGCGCTTATGTGAGCTTGACCTGCCCGGCATGGACGTTGGTGCACTGCTCATCGGTGAGCCCACCTCGAACCGATGTGTTGTTGGTCACAAAGGCGCACTCTGGCTAACAGGCAAAGCAAACGGGAAGACTGCGCACGGTGCTATGCCTGAACTTGGTGATAACGCTATCTACCACACTGTAGATGCGATCCAAAAATTGCGGCAATTCGACTTTGACACTCCGGTCGATCCATTGCTCGGCAACCCGACCTTGAATGTTGGCACGATCACGGGAGGCATGAATGTCAACTCAGTTCCCGACATCTCCGCCTTCACCATCGATATTCGCACCGTATGCGGGATCTCGCATCACGACTTATGCGGCAAGGTTGGAGCCCATATCGGCGATAAAGTGCAGCTCTCAGCGGATGTCGACGTTCCGGCACTTTCGAACGATCTTTCCAACCTATGGATTCGCCAGGTAACAGAAACTGTCGAGTCAGTTACTGGTGAGAAATCACAGGCACGAACCGTTGCCTTCTTTACCGACGGCCCTGTCCTCAGAGAGGTATTTGGCGACGTACCAGCAATTGTACTAGGCCCCGGAGAGCCCTCTTGTGCGCATCAAACAGATGAATGGTGCAGCGTGGAGCGCATTCATGAGTGCGTAAATATTTATTCCAGAATTCTGGAGGACTGGCAATCGTGAACACCATTCATCAAGTATTCCAAGCGGATTTACGGATGGGCGAAAAATCGTCAGCAGTCGATTCATTCGAAAAGTGCATGACTGAGAAAAATAGAATGTTGATAACGCTCAGCGCGGTCTTCTTCACTTACTATTTTGCTTTCATCATCGGCGCTGGCTGGTTTCGAGATATCTATGTATTACCGCTGATTGGAGGGCTTAATATAGGAACTGCCTTTGCATTGTCGCAATATTTCTTTGTTGGAGGTCTCGCGTTGATTTATGCATATCGCATGAAGCGCATTGATGCTCAGATAAAGTTGTTTGCCAGCACCTGGAGAGCAGACCATGAACATAATTAAACACTGTACTGCCGGATGTGGCGTTATGCTAATAACAGCCCATGCAAATGCAGCAGATTTGGTACCAGAAGAATACAAGCCTCATGCGTTTTCTGCGTTTTTGACGGTCATTTTACTGACGCTAATCATCACATGGCTGGCTTCAAAGCAAGGAAAAAGCACCCGTGATTTCTACACCGCTGGCGGAGGAATCTCTGGGGTTCAGAATGGTTTGGCGATTGCTGGCGACTATCTATCTGCCGCGGCGTTTCTTGGGGTATCAGGTCTAATCGCACTCTATGGGTTTGACGGCATCATTTACCTTGTAGGTTTCTTTGTAGCATTAATGCCTGTTCTTCTATTTGTTGCTGAGCCATGTCGAAATCTTGGTCGCTATACATTTGGCGATGTACTTGCGTATCGTTATGACTTTCGCACGTCTAAGATCCTGGCCGCTACGTCAAGCGTGGTAATTGTAATTGCTTACATGATCCCCCAAATTGTTGGTGGCGCGGTCTTGCTCTATGCCTTGCTAGGCGTGAAGTATGAGGTTTCCGTCGTCGTCGTTGGGGTACTGATGCTCGCATACGTTACACTTGGCGGGATGACGGCAACAACTTGGGTACAAATTATCAAGGCTGGCCTGCTGCTTACCGCTTGTGCAGGGCTAACAATTCTGGCGCTTTTACCGTTCCATCTCAATATCGCAGCCTTTTTCGAGTCGCTGATAAATCAAACTACGCTATTCGATTATCTTGCGCATGGTCGCGCACTTGTTACGGGTGAGGATGCAAAGCTCGTCACGAAAACATTCTTCGAGCCGGGCTTGTACTTGAAAAACCCAATGGAGCAAGTTTCGTTAGGTTTGGCGCTTACGCTCGGTACCGCCGCATTGCCTCATATTCTCATGCGGTTTTTCACTGTTCGTGACGCACAAACCGCACGTAAGTCTGTGCTGTGGGCCATGCTTGCGATTGGGGCATGTCATTTACTCATAATTTTCCTGGGCTTCGCCGCGGCCTATTATGTGGGAAGCTCGAACATCATCGCTGGTGAGAAAGGCGGCAACCTGGCAGCTCCGTTACTGGCGCAGTTCCTCGGAGGCGGATCACTTACGGCATCAGGCAACATACTGCTTGGCCTAGTAGCTGCAGTTGCGTTCGCTACAATTGTTGCGGTCGTTGCAGGATTAACCCTCGCAGCTGCATCGTCGCTGGCGCACGACATCTACGTAGGAGCAATCAAGAAGGGCGAAGCTACAGACCGGCAGCAGATGATTGCAGGGAAACTTGCAGCGATTATTGTAGGTGCAGTTGCTATTTTCGCGAGTCTTTTAGCCAAAGGGCAAAATGTGGCACAGTTGGTCGCACTTGCTTATGCCGTTGCAGCATCTGCCAACCTTCCCGCTTTGATAGGTACGCTTTACTGGAAACACTGCAACATATTTGGTGTTATCTGTGGAGTACTTGGTGGAACGTTAACTGCAATAGCTCTTGTACTCGTTTCGCCTAACATGCAATACCCATCGGCCATTCGAGCAGATACTACGTTAGCTATGAATAACCTAACTGAGGAAATTCGGACGCTAAAACTGCATCTTGATGAGCCAAACCTCAACCAGAACGAAATCGATGCTCTTACTTCAAAAATTTCCAAGGCACGCGTAAATCTACAGGCGAACAAGGATAAATTTGACGCTACTGGCACACAAACAACAAGTTTGGTTGGTTTGGAAAAGCCGCTGATCAGTTTGAGAAACCCAGGAATAATTTCTGTTCCACTCGGCGCACTCTTTCTAGTGTTGGGATCTTTGCTCTACCGGCGGCGGATAGATGCTGATGAGAAATGGCGGGCTCTAGTGTTTCGACGTGACAGTGGTATCGGAGTGGAAGAGGCTGTTAATCATTAACATGATTTAATATGTTTCATCATTGTACTCTTAGCGACAAAAATCACATGGAAGTTGTTGTAGTGTGCGGTAGCTGAAGGGCCGCATCCCCAAAGCGCACCACAACCGCACTCTCGAATTACCACTTGGCATCGATGCTGGCTCCCGATCCTTTAAGGAGCCAGCACCTTTTCACGCGTCTCGACACACAAATCAAAACTTGTCTAGCCAATTATTTCGGATTCATCACACCCTAAAGGCAAGTGGCAGCTGATTTGACTAATGCCATAGGTTTATAAAGTAAAAACTAGAGACTTATAACTCACGCAATAGAGCCAATCACTGAACCGGTGGAAATGAATCTGGGCCAAGAACACAACTATAAAAACGAGAGGAGCTTCAAAATGAGCAAGTTCACCTTGACCCTAGCCGTGGCTGCGGGGGTTTTGACGCAGCAGGCAGTCGCTGCAGGCTTCATCGAAGACAGCAAGGTATCCGTCAGTTCGCGAACCATGTATTACAACGCCGATGCTCGCGAAGGTCCGAGTACTCCTGCTAACAATCAGCGAGAAACCGCTGAGGGACTCAAGTTCGATTTCCAGTCAGGCTTCACCCAAGGTGTCGTCGGTTTCGGTTTTGACGCCCAGGCGCTGGTCGGTATCCAACTGGACGGTGGCAAAGGCCATCACCCTGACAATAACTCTTTCTCTCCTAGCGATTCTGATGGCTCGGCAGTGGATGAATGGAGTCGCCTTGCGGGCAACGTCAAAGCTCGCTTCTCCAAGACAGAGGCCCATTACGGTAGTGGTCTGCAGCCAAACATGCCGATCCTAATTGCTAACGACACTCGCGTGCTGCCACAAACTTTCGAGGGGGGCACCGTCACCTCGAAGGAAATCGACAACGTGACCTTCAACGTGGGTCAGTTGGAGCACGCGACAGGCCGCGCCTCGAGCAACAGCACCGGCCTGGCGGTGAATGGTGGTACCCAGGAAAGTAACCAGTTCCGTTATGCCGGTGCTGACTGGAAGCTCACCAAGGACCTGACCCTGCAGTACTACTATGCGAACCTAGAAGACTACTATAAGCAGAACTTCCTTGGCTTGGTGCACGTTTACCCGATCAGCACAAACCAGTCGTTCAAGACCGACATTCGCTATTTCGATAGCAGTTCCGATGGCAAGAACGGCGATCCAGGTTACACATTCAATAACAACGGTGGGTTCGCCAAGAACCCAGGCGAGGTCGATAACAAGACCTGGAGCGCCATGTTCACCTACACCCTGGGTGGCAACGCCTTCCTGGTCGGTCATCAGCGCGTCAACGATGACGGCGGCTTCGTCTATTTGAATCAGGGAAGCCTGCTCAATAACAGCGGCCACAATTACGGTGCCGGTGGTGCAAGTTTCTACCTGTTCACCGACGCCATGATCAACAGCTTCGTCCGTGCCGGTGAAAACACCACTTTCGGTCAGTATACCTACGACTTCGCCTCGCTGGGCATTCCAGGCCTGAAGGCTTCGGCCGCCTATCTGCGCGGTGAAAACATCAAAGTTACCAATGGAATAGGTAACGACCAATCCGAGTGGGAGCGCGACTTGCGCGTTGATTACGTGATTCAAACAGGAGCGTTGAAAGGGTTTGGTACGACACTGCGTCACGGCACGTATCGTGGCGATACCAATATCAATGCCCAGGACCAGACCCGTCTGATCTTCAATTACACCTACAGCTTAATGTAATCGGCGTCTCTGCGAGAAAAAGCCTTGCCTGTTGGTGAGGCTTTTTTTTCGCGCAATTTTTTGTTCCAAAAAGCTCGGCCTGTTTCAGGACCTTTGTGCTTTGTCCTACTCAATCTGTAACCGAGGGTACTCTGTGTCTCTAGACCATCTTAACTGGAACGATCTGAGGATCTTTCTGGCCGTTGCGCGAACTGGCAACTTGCTGAAGGCAGCACGCAAGCTGAGCATCGACCAATCCACGGTCAGTCGGCGCGTTGCTCAGCTTGAATACATTCTTGGCGGCAGTTTGTTCGAGCGAAATCACATGGGGTTTGCTCTAAATGGATTTGGCGGAGAATTGCTTGAGTCGGTGCAAGAAATGGACAACGGCTTTGCGGCGCTGACCGCAGCGCTTGAACGGAGATCAAATGCTCTGCATGGTCCAGTGCGCATTGGCACCATGGAGGGCATTGCATCGCTATACCTCAGCAGCAGATTGGTGGACCTCAATCGTGAATTTCCAGCCATAACTGTCGAACTTGTCACCTCTGCGCAGCAGCTGTATGTCACTCGCCGAGAAGCTGATGTATTTCTGGGCTTTTTCAAGCCTCATGGAAAAGGCCTCGACACTGAGCATATGGGGCGGTTTTCACTCCATCTGTATGCTGCCCCCAGCTATATCGAGCAATACGGCGCCCCTGAGAACGCCGGGGAATTATCTCAGCACAAATTTGTGGGCTATATCGGTGATCTGATTCATATCAATGCTGTTCGTTGGCTTGAAGAGGTAGTGGATAAACCGACTTATGCTTTCCAATCCTCCAGCATGCTCGCGCAAATGTTTGCTGCCGCGGCGGGCGTCGGAATAGTGCTGCTACCCGAGTTCGCGGACGCTAGCCGCTTCGGGCTACGTCGGCTATTAGCTGAAGACGTCCGCGTAACCCGAGACTTGTGGCTAGGCGTACACCATGAACTACGATACATACCTCGCGTTAAGGCGACGGTCAGTTTTCTCGAGAATCTCCTTCTTAAGGATCCACTATTCTCTCAAATTGACTGATACTTCGGCATCTGACGGCGGTGTGTCATCCAGATGACGTCGCGATGCCGAATGTACTTCCAATTTAATAGGTCATTTTTTTTCGGTGCTTATAATAAAACGCCATACCGACAATGATCACTATGCATGTTACGCCAAGCAGCATCACAGAGACGGCCGCAGATTCCGGGCTGGTATTGAAACGAATGCCCTCCCAAAGCTTTCTTGGCAATGTCTTCACCGAAAGGTTACTTAGGAAGATCGAAGCAACCGATTCGTCAAATGAAAGCAACAGCGCAAGCATTGCACCGATAGCCAGACCTGGAAGCAGCAACGGTAGAACCACTGTGCTAAACCGCCGCCATGAGTTGGCCCCTAGGCTTGCCGCGGCGAGTGACAGCGCAGGATCGATCGAAGTGTACGTTGTATACGCTACAAGGTAGGCCACCGGATAAATCAGAACAGTGTGGGCAATGATGATACCGATCTCGCTGTCTACAAGACCCACGTGTGCGAAAGTCAGGTAAGCACCCAGCGCGAAGACCACGCTTGGTACGGTCAAGGGTGATAGCACCACGGACTCGGCAGCACCATGAAAAGGGAAATAACGTCCGAAACCTAGCACCGTGAGCGTTGCGAGGAGCAGGCTTAAGACGGAAGTGACTGCTCCGATGCGAAGGCTCGTGAGTGCTGCCGTTCCCCAATCAGGACTGGTTAGGATTGATTCAAACCACCGCATCGAATAGGCCGGGGGGGGGAAGATGAGTACGTCAGCCGCGCTGAACGATACCGGTATAAGAATCACCAGCGGCAGAAGAATAAAAAGCGAAATGATGCTTATATAACTGGTTTCAGCGAGGCCCGCACCAAAGCGAAAGATCGAGTGGAAGCGCAGATGCAAAGCGGGCTGAGCTACTGGCTGGCGGAGAAGCGCTGTGTCCGGCTCAGATGCCTGCCACTGCGGAGTGGCTGAAGTTAGCCGATTCGGACGCTGCCACCGCGAGAAATATCGCGCCACGGACGAAAGTGCAATAACGACAACTGTCGCTGTCAGGGCAAGTGTAATCCCGAGTGCTGCGGCGAAAGCCCAATCAGATCCGGTCTCTAATTCGGATTGAATCACTTGTGCGAGCATCTGCTGACGCTGGTTGCCTAGAAAGGCAGGTGCAACGAAGCTCGACATAGTGAAAAGGAAGGTGATAGTGACGCCGGATTGAATGCCCCGAATTGCAAGCGGAATAACGGTGCCCATCCAGGCGCGTACCGGGCCGGCTCCAAGTGTATGAGCGGCTAAGAGAATCCGCCCATCTATGCGCCGGAGAACGGTAACGAGCGCGAAGACCATCATTGGAACGGACGAATGTACAAGTGCCCAGACGACCGCTGGCTCGCTAAAGAGAAGTGGGAGTGGATCAGAGATGAGCCCTAGCGACAGAAGCGTAGCGTTGACAAGGCCTTTCTGTCCTAGAATTGCCAGCCAAGCGAAAGTCCTTACCAGTATGCTGGTCAAAAAAGGGACAAGAACCAGTAGCCCAAGAAGTACAGCTTTCATCCCGGTTGCTCTGCTCAAGAGCCAAGCTAAAGGAAATGAGACGACCAATGTAATCGCCGTCGCTTCCAAACTGATGCGTACAGTTGTCCATATGACTGCACGGTACACCGGATTTCCAAAAATCCGTAAAAAGCGCCCGACCGCATCACCGCCGAATGCTTCCGGCACGATAGCGAGCAATGGAACTACGAACGCAAGGAGGATCAGGAGAGTTACTGGAACGAGCAGTAACAATCGTCCCCAATCTATAAATAGCCTACGTATCATCTTGTTTGCTCCCGTCTACGGAGTGCTATTGCATTATGTAGGTGGACCAGCGTGCTTTAACGGTTTCATAGTTGTCATGCCACCATTGAGAATTAAACACTGCCCCGCGCTTCGCGTTCTCGGGATAGCTAGGCAGATCCTTGACTACATTCGGTTCAAGAAGCTTCAACGCCTCGACATTAGTCGGGGCATAGCCGATTTGTCGGGTAAGCTCAGCCTGAGGGGCAGGTTGAACAGCGAAGTTTATGAACTTCATAGCATCTGCAATATGTGGAGCACCCTTTAGTACCGCCCAGTATTCGATGTCCGATACCGAAGCGTCCCATCCATACGACCAACTGGCTCCAGCCTTAATCGCATCGTTGATCCGGCCATTCGCAACATAAGCCATGTCGATCTCGCCTTGCTGGATGAGCGCCTGGATGTCAGAGGCGCCCTTATAGCCGATGACCTGGTCCTTAATTCGATCGATGACCTTAAGGCCACGCTCGACGTCCAATGGATAAAGTTCGGAAGCTTTAACACCGTCAGCCAGCAGCGCGAACTCAAGGGAATAGGTCGGGTCCGACGGAAGCACACGTCGGCCTTTCACGGCAGGGTCAAAGAATTGAGCGGGAGTGAGCCCTTGTGGGAATTTACTTTTGCTCCAAGCCATATTCTGACTGAATTGAATATAGCCGACGCCATACTTCGAACGAAGCTCAGCTGGGATGCCATCAGCCTTTACGACGGAATAGTCGATAGGCGCAAGAAGCCCATCTTTAGCCTCGTTTGCAAATGCCGGGCTTTCCGCAGAGATAACATCCCATGTGATGTTACCGCTGGTAACCATCGCCTTCACCTTAGGGTAGCTTGTGCCAGTAGTGCCAATGACCTTGGTACCTGTAGCTGCACCGTATGGCGTGAACAGAGCCTTTATTTGGCCGTTCTGGAAGGAGCCGCCGTAAGCGGCGACGACGACTTCTGCCGCACTGGCAGTCGGAGCGCTTACGAGTAGGCTATAGGCCCCAGCCCCAAACAAAATGGCGAAGATGCTTTTAAGCAGTTTGTTCAATAGCATGGTCTGGCTCCTCAAATGATTTTTTAGGCGACTGCTCTTCACTCGGAAGGACTGAAACAGATGATGACGCCCATTGCGCGAC
>Ga0157371_10005442_pt1 | contig 10736 bp, 4 predicted proteins | sample C45metaG_FD_113462 | JGI IMG/M metagenome (GOLD analysis project Ga0157371, IMG submission 113462) | Corn rhizosphere microbial communities from Kellogg Biological Station, Michigan, USA - C4-5 metaG | ecosystem: Host-associated > Plants > Roots > Rhizosphere > Soil | place: USA: Michigan... | reverse complement strand
GTGCGCGCAATTAATGCCGCTGAAATTTCCTCAGGATGGGGATATTCAGAAGAGAAGACCCTGACCGGCAAAGTAGGTAATCCGCCTAAGCCAGTAGGATTCACGGCCACGGGCATTAACTGGGGGATTCGTCTGAACTGGGGATTCCCGGCAAACACCGGCGATACGCTAAAAACGGAAATTCAGTACACTGCCAACAGTGACTTTTCAAATCCACTCTTGCTCTCAGATGTGCCTTATCCATCTGCGGAATACACCCAGCTCGGCCTTAAAGCAGGGCAGGAATTCTGGTACCGCGCGCAACTGGTTGACAGAACGGGTAACGAGTCCGGGTATACCGACTGGATCAGGGGAATATCTAACGATAATGCTGATGATTATCTGGGTGAAATAGCAGACGATTTCCTTACCTCGGCCGACGGCGACCGCCTGACCAGCGATATTGATACCAATCTCGAAGCTGCAATGCAGAACGCGCTGGCCAACCACGGAACAATTGAACATCAATGGGCGCAATACGGAGAGGTACGCGCCGATATCCTGGTTGTGAAAACGACTATTGCTGAGGTGGATAGGGCAATGGCCGAAATGTCGACCCAGGTGCAGGCGCAGATAGAGGACGTCACTGCAGCACTGGAGGATAAGCTTACCGCCGTCGTCGATGCTTCCGGCGCTTCGGCGATCTATACCCTTAAAGCAGGCGTAAGGATAAACGGCATCATGTATAACGCCGGGATGTCAATTGCCGTTCTGGCGCAGGCAGGTCAGCCGATCGTTACCCGCGTTGGTTTCAATGCAAACCAGTTCGTGCTGATGAGTGGCAGTGGTGATACCCAGTATTCACCGTTCGCGGTTGTAAATGGCCAGGTATTTATCAGCTCAGCGTTTATTCAGGATGGCACGATCACCAATGCCAAGATCGGAAATGTCATTCAGTCGAATAATTACAGTGCGGGTACAGCAGGCTGGACTATCAACAAGAATGGCTCTGCTGAATTCAATAATGTGACGGTTCGTGGCGGGGTTTACGCCCAAAATGGGCAGTTTGGATTTACCAACTCAACAGGAGGAGTCACGATCAATAACAACGGTGTCACTGTCAGTTTGTCGAACGGTGGGCGCATTGTTCTGGGAGAATTTTGATGGCCAGGGGGCTTTATATCGATTTGAATGACGGGCGTCCGGCAATGACCATCACTGCTGGAATGAAATGTCCGTCGTATGGTGGGGAAGCTGTGGAGGCATGGGGCCAGCAGACCATGACTGTTCAGGGCTATGTTGCCGGAGCTACCCCTTTTTTCATTCCATCAAACTCTGTTGTTAATGTGACGCGTTCGCCAAATCTGATAACAACGATTATGGTTCTCGATGGGATAACCAATAACGGCAACGGGACCCTGACTCAGCGAGTCTGGTCATCAGATGGCTGGGGCAAAGATAAAACATTTCCTGGCACAGTCTGGCAGATTTTACCTGCGGGGCAGAGTGGAAACCGTGGTTTGCTCATTGAGGACTCGACAGACTTTATTGCGATCACTGATGTCAGCCGCGTTGCTTCCTGTGTTTTTAGTGGAACGGTCAATGTAAATGGTACTTATACTCTTCCGGCCAAAGGGCTCGTTTTTGCCCGCTGGAATGACAGTGCCGCTACGCTTGAATGTGATGGTAACAATATTTACTCCCGGCAGGATCACTCGGGCTTTGACGATATTGCCCGTTCGGTGAATGTCGATATTGCGATTTTTGCGGTTCAGGCTCCTGTACCGGGGAGAGGATTAAATTTCATCAACGCCGCTGGTCAGTGCACCTTCTCCACCACTCGCCGTCCATTTATATTCCGCAATCAGTTTTATTCACCGGGCAATAGCTGGGTCGATATTGGCAACAGCATGATTGCGCTTGGCTGCTATGGTTTCAACTCGTCAACAGCCAGCGGGTGGTGCAACATGCGCTCCAAGGGACTGGTGATGAGTGGGAACTCGGTAAAATGTGGGAATGGCCGTGTCCGTTCCCGTTGGACCGACAAGTATTCTGTGACCGGCGAGAGATTTACGGGAATGAGTATTCCCATATCCCCGCAATGTATTGATACAACCCCACCCAAAAGCCCCGCTCTGGCGGGGCTTTTTATTATCTGAATTAAGGAGTCCTATATGTCGGCAGGAACAATAACTCTGACAAATGGTTCCGCTATTGTTGGCGGTTCCGGAACCTCTTTTACTACCGAACTTGCCGCAGGTGACTTCATTGTCTCAACTGTGGGCGGTGTGCCCTATACGCTGCCAGTGAAAACGGTTGACAATGGCACGCAGCTCACGCTTGTCAGCACATTTACCGGACCTACTCAAGTCGGCGCAGCTTGGTCAGCAGTTCCCCGTGTGGCGCTGAATATGGTAACTGCAGCGCTGGTGGCGCAAAGCGCTGAAGCACTGCGTGGACTGAATTACGACAAACAGAACTGGCAGCAGGTTTACAGCGCAGCCGGAAACATCACAGTGAAGCTGCCAGACGGCACTACCTTCACCGGCCCATCATGGAAATATCTGTCTGACAATATGGCAACCAAGAGCGGTGGGGCAGTACCTGTTAACCAGGGCGGTACCGGTTCGACGACCGCATTAGGCGCTCGCACAAACCTAGGTTTAGGAGACAGTGCCACCAGGAACGTCGGAACATTGGTGGGAACGGTCGCCGCCGGAGATGATTCGCGTTTTGGTACCGTCAACGGTAAGACCGGCGGGACTATTTCCAGCGGAGTAACGGTCAGTGGAAAAATTACCAGTCAGAATGGCACTGCAGGACCCTATATTAATGCACTCAACGCCCCGGGTTACAAACAAGTTGTTGCCAACGATTCCAGCGCGGTTAGTGCAATTTTCGGGTATACAAACGGATATAACAATGGCTCTGGATTTGAGCTAACTACGGGCCTTGGCGCTGTTGGAACTGGTAATTCTTCATGGCCTCAGACTGTATTGATGCAGGCGGCAAATAACGGTGATTACGGTGCCAGAATCTGGACATTCTCGATGTCTACAGGGGACTTAGTCTGCAACGGTTCAGGGAATCAGGGCGGTTCCTATTCTTTCACTAAATCCGCAATATCAGACAGAGCGCTAAAGGATGATATTCAATACAACGATGGCTTACAGTCCTATGAGAATGTAAAAAAATTCCTGCCATGTACCTTTATCTATAAGGATGATACGGAAGGGCGCATTCGACGTGGGGTGATCGCCCAGGACATCCGGGAGATTGATGAAGAGTATGTGAAGGAGATTCCAAACTACTTCGACGATACAAGCACGCTGGCACTCGATACCAATGTTCTTTTGCTTGATACGATGCTGGCGCTGAACTACGTCATTAAACAGCTAGAGACAACACAGAAAGAGCTCCAGGAGCTTAAGCTAAAAATAGCGGAATCATGAAGTCTTAGCTTTCAGCCGCAGCCCGTGCAGGTACTCAACTGGCTTTGTCTCACTCGGGTCTGCTTACACGCTGCCATTATCGAAAAATTTACAAAAGAGATAATTCGAAACGAGAGAGAAACTTAGAAACGAAACGGCGTAGCTCTATGCAGTGATGTCCAGATTGCGCCTCGGCAATTTAGGACTCAACATAAGGTTGCGAATTAAAATGGGTTTAAATCATTGATCTAGGTCAATTCATGGCCTTGTGTTTTGTAATTTTTTGTATCTAGAGTAATGTTTTGAAATGACCTTCATATGAAAGCTCTTATTTAGTATAGTCTTACCCTCCCTTTTAGGGCGTTATCCATAATTTGTGAGGTCTACAGCATTGCTATATCTTTTAATTTGCTAGAACAGCAATGCTGAGACATTTCCATTTTGTGTTAATCAATATCTGAATTGCATTTCTAATGCATTGAATCGATTGCGCTTTATTATGGCTGCGCGCGACGCGCGGCAGTAGTCATGAAATCTATGAAATGACGCTAAAAAATAGCGTGGCAGGAACGATTTCATAACAAATCATATAGTTCGTGATTTTATATTTTTTTCTTGCCTGAATGAATATTTATTTTGCTTACTGAGTATGAAGCAACAGTATCGAAAGATACCTGTTCTCAATAATTTAATTGAAGAGACCGACATGAAATATAGCAATCCTACTAGTTTTATCTGTCATCCTAGCCGATTGACGAAGATAGCTACGTTGGTGGTGCTGTGTCTGACCAGATCAAATGTCGTTGATGCGGCCACTATTGATCCGGATACCACTACCACAGTAGATGGTACAGGTTCACTCCCTGAGTGGAGTATGACTGACCCGTTATACATCAATGGCACATTGAGAATTATTAACGGCGGTTCAGTCGTGAACACGAGAACAGCCTCTAATGCCTATGACTACATCGGATACTCTGCGGGCTCAATTGGTACTGTGGAGGTTATTGGTGCAGGCTCGAGTTGGAGCAACGGCAACGGTATCTATGTCGGTAACAATGGTGATGGTCATCTTGCTATCAGTGAGGGTGCAACGGTCAGCAATACCGGTACTACCGCCTATAACTATATCGCAAACTCTGCGGGCACAACTGGTACGGTGACGATTACTGGTGCAGGTTCCAGCTGGAATGGGGTTGGATCTCTTTATGTTGGTGCTAAGGGGAATGGCAGTTTTACTCTCAGTGAGGGGGCCACGGCCAGCGGTTTCGGCAGCACCTATATTGGATACAATTCCGGTTCAACCGGTACGGCTGAATTCACTGGTACAGGTTCTGACTGGAACGGTTCATACCTCTATGTCGGTTATCTCGGAGAAGGTCATCTGACGATCAGCGATGGAGCCACAGCCAGCAGCACTCTCAGCTACATTGGAAACTCTGCAGGATCGAACGGGTCCGTGACGGTTACTGGAGCAGGAACTGGATGGAAAAGTACTTCGACTTTCAGTATTGGTGAATCCGGGGAAGGCCACCTGACCATCAGCGATGGCGCCACAATCACCACTAGTGGAGGCACTATCGGAAACAAGGTGGACTCGACCGGCACTGTGGAGGTTACCGGTGCTGGCTCCGGATGGAGCAACAACTCCGGTATCACGGTTGGTTCAAGTGGGACAGGTCATCTGACCATCAGTGATGGCGCAACCGTCAGCAGCACCGCATCCAACAACAAGAACTATATTGCAAATGCTGCGGGCTCAACTGGTACGGCGGTGGTTACCGGTAGGGGTTCCACCTGGGAATTATCATCTCTGCATGTTGGTTCTGGTGGAGAAGGCCGCCTGACTGTTAGTGATGGTGCAATTGTCACCAGCAACTCTACTGGCGCCGTTGGATATAATATTGGTTCAATCGGTACGGCAGAAGTCACTGGTGCGGGTTCCGGATGGAACTCCTCTTATATCTATGTTGGTCATAGCGGAGAAGGGCATCTGACCGTCAGTAATGGCGCTACTGTCAGCAACTCTTTCAGCTATATCGGACATAATGCTGGCTCAATCGGTGCGGTAGAAGTCACTGGTGCGAATTCCGGGTGGAGCAGCACCAGTAATTTAACTGTTGGCTTTAATGGTGAAGGTAGTCTGAGCATTAATAATGGTGCCACAGTCAGTACTGATTCCCTTGATGTTGGTTACAGCGGGAAAGGCAGTCTGGCCATCAGTAATGATGCCTTGATCAGTACTCCGAGGGATGTCACTGTCGCCCGTAATACCGGCTCTGTTGGCGAACTGGCTGTTGGTGCCCTGGACGGTAATGCAGCGGTTGCTGCCGGGAACATTGACGCACGGAAGATTATTTTCGGAGCCGGAACTGGTGTGCTGACGCTAAATCACACCAGTACTGACTTTGAGCTGGACGCTGCTATCAGTGGTTCCGGCACGGTGAACGCCTTAAGCGGCATATCAGCGTTGACCGGCAATAATTCTGCTTTCCAGGGTGATGTTAATATTGATTCACCCGCCACTCTGCTCATTTCAGCACAGAACAATATTGGCACAAACGATGTCACTATGACTGGTGGTACACTTGCGATTGATACCACGCAGAACTGGCAGTTTATCAACGCACTGAACGGTTACGGCACGCTTGAGGTTGACACCACCGGTAACCAGTTTGATTTTGTCTCCGCTTCCTTAACTGACAACTTCAGTGGCGTTCTGGCCTTGAAGGACACCCTGTTTTCGCTAGCCGGAACGAATATGGATGCGCTGAGTAACACCTTGCTTAAGCTCGGCAGCGGCAGCGTGGCGAGCGCGGGTGACGGGCAGCAGACCATTAACGGACTCGCTTTTGACGGTGGTATGCTGGTCATGGGTTCCGTCACGCCGGGACAGACTACCGCCGAGAATTCAGTTCATACGACCGGACAGCTGGATATATCCGGCAACGGTACCGTTCAGGTCACCACCTCCGGTTCCGTCAGCAATGACGCGCCAGTACCGGATACATCTGTCCCTCTGCTGACGCAGGATGATGGCAATATTCTGGTACAACTGGTCTCCACTGAAGGCAGCGTCACTGGCAGCGGTGGTAACCTGATGCTGACCGACCAGAACGGCAGTGTCATCAGTAACGGTGGAGTCACAGCATATTTACTCCAGAATGGTAATACCGTCGCTCAGGGCACTTGGGACTACCGTCTGACCGGCGGTGGTAGTCATGACGGACTTTATATTAACTACGGTCTGACTCAGGTGGAACTGCTGGGTCAGGGCAGCGATGCGCTGCTGCTCAACAGTGAGGGGCGTACCGGCAACGCCGCAGACTTGAGCGCCCAACTGACCGGCAGCGGTGATCTGGCGATTGACACAGGCACGGGGAATACGGTGTCTCTGTCGAATCTGGAGAATAATTACACTGGTACCACAGATCTCCGCAGCGGCACTCTGCTAATGCAGAATGACGGCGTTCTGGGAGCTACATCGCTTCTGCAGATGTCACAGGGTACCGTCCTCGAGATGAACGGTCACCACCAGACTGTGGGCAGCGTGAGCATTGAGGATGATGCGTATGTGAACCTGGGCGGCGGCCATCTGGAGATAGCGCAGGGTGGCAGTATAGCCGGGGAACTGACCGGGAACGGCAGTCTGACCCTGACAGATGGCGTCCTGACTGTGGTGGGTGCGAACCACACACTGGATGCCAGCATCGCGGTAGCGCAAGACGCCACGGCAGACCTAAATGATGTGCAGGGCCTTGGTAGCGGTGCGATGGCGCTGGCTGGACGGGTGAACCTGAACGGGGCGGAAGGCGTGTTCATCAACAGCCTCAGTGGTAGTGGCACGCTGGCACTCAGCGCCAGTCAGGTACAGCTGGCGAGCGATAATACGGGTTTCAACGGTACCTTCGGCGTGGATGCCAATAGCAGCCTGACGGTAACGGCAGCTGATCAGCCCGGTGAGGCGACCATTGAAAACGCCGGTCGGGTGATACTGTCCTCAGATGATAGCTGGCAGATAAACAACCGCATCACCGGCGCTGGCAGCCTGGTGAAATACGGTAGTGGTTGGGTGACGCTGGCTGCGGATAGCGTGGCGTATACTGGCGCTACGGATATTTTCGGCGGAGCACTGGTCTTCGGCGAGCAGGGGAATATAGCCACACTGGCGTCATCGCATGTGACTGTCCATGATGCAGGGTTACTGGCTGGTAACGGTACGATTGACGGGAATGTGAATAACCAGGGGATCCTGCAAGTGGGTACGCCGGTTAAGGAAGGTAACTCGCAGACGACAGCGATGAACACCCTGTCCGCCACCGAGCAGGCTACTCTTACCATTAACGGCGACCTGGTGAACAAAGGCTTAGTACGAATAAGTGGGACAGGCAGTGACAGTCAGCCCGGTAACCATCTGACCGTGAATGGTGATTATGTGGGGGAGAACGGACACCTGGCGTTCAGTAGTGTGCTGGGAGACGATACCTCTCTGACAGACCGTATGACAGTGAACGGTGATACCAGCGGCACCACTTACGTCAGCGTCAGTAACGCTGGTGGTAACGGTGCACAAACGCTGGAAGGTATAGAGATTATCCGTGTGAATGGTATTTCTGATGGTGATTTTGTTCAGAGCGGGCGTATTGTAGCCGGAGCTTACGATTACAATCTCTTACGTGGTAATGATCAGAACGCTGATAACTGGTATCTGAGTAGTCAGACTGAAGAGTCTGAGCCGGAAGAACAACTCCGTCCCGAGTCGGGAAGCTATCTTGCCAATAGCCGGGCGGCGAACACGCTGTTCATGACCCGCCTGGATGACCGTCCGGGAGAGACCCGGTACACGGACGCGCTGACCGGTGAGCAGAGAGTCACCAGCCTGTGGTTGCGTAACGTAGGCGGACACACCCGTTCCCGTGACGATTCCGGGCAACTGAAAACGCAGGCAAATCGCTATGTCATGCAGCTCGGCGCTGACCTGGTGCAGTGGAACACCAACGACACTGACCGCTGGCACCTTGGCGTCATGGGGGGCTATGCGCGCAGTCAGAGCCGGACCGTGTCGGACCTGACGGGATACCGCTCCCGCGGACTGGTCAGTGGATATAGCGCGGGTTTGTACGGCACTTGGTATGCCAATGATGAGGATAAAACCGGTCTGTATGTAGACACCTGGGCGCTTTATAACTGGTTTGACAACACAGTGTCGGGTCAGGAGCAGGCAACGGAAAAATATAAATCTTCCGGCGTGACAGCCTCAGTGGAAACGGGTTACAGCATTAAGCTGGGTGAGAGCGGCCGTAACAGTTACTGGCTGCAGCCGCAGGCGCAGGCGGTGTGGATGGACATACAGGCAGACGACCACCAGGAGAAGAACGGTACGCGCGTAACGGATGATGGTCGCGGGAACCTCCAAACCCGGTTGGGTATGAAGGCCTACATCAGCGGTCATAATGCCATTGATGACGGTAAAGACCGTGAATTCCGGTCCTTTGTTGAAGCGAATTGGCTGCACAATACCCGTGATGCCCGGGTAAGGATGGATGATGTTAGCAACAGCCTGAGCGGCACTAAAAACGCAGGGGAGGTGAAGCTGGGAGTGGAAGGCCAGATAACTCCACGTTTTGCGGTGTGGGGCAATGTGGCGCAGCAGGTGGGTGATAATGGGTACAGCGACACTCAGGGAGGGCTGGGTGTCAGATACAACTGGTAATGCCTTGAACCGGGGCGGGAATTACTAAATTCGATTCCCGGTCTGTTATGTCGGGAATCAGCTTCAAATCTCCGCCAGGGAAGGTTTGAAAAAGAAGCAGCAGATTAAAATGGAAAAGGATTTCTGTCGTGCATGATATTACTTTGCTAACAAACGATAATTATTATCACCTCGGATTTGAAAGCCTGACTAGAAAAAAACACAGATCGGGTAAAACTGATCTCGTTATTATGGATGACGGCGTACAGTTTCTCTATTTCCTCTCCATTAAAGAGAGGGGTAAAGAATTTCCTATAACAAAAGTATCTGCCGGATATTTTATCACCCGGCTGAAAATGACGATTCCTAGAAACACAACACCGGATTACTTAAAGTATGTTATCCATGAATTCCTGAGTGGACGTTATCATGAAAGAAGACTCACGCCCGCAGCTTATCGCGTTCTTCTGGATATCGCCAGTGGTGTTCCGAGCAATATCTCAAGGGCCAAGTTGCAGCTAAAATATAAATCCTGGTATAACCTCAAGGGAAATGCCTTTGTCAAACTCGGGATTAAAAATACAGTTGTATTTATGCGGGCGATTCATGTCTGGCATAGCGTCTGTCACCAGGTTATGCCTCAAACCCCAGTCTGCACAGCGACGCACTCCCACCTATATCTCGTTAGCTCAGCAACAGGGCCTTATTAGTACCAGTCGCCTATAGCAACCAATCGAGAAGGAAAAAACAGGTTTGCACCGAAAATTTATGATTTTGAAACAGAGGCATGGTGATCTGCTTAGAGTAAGCGGTAATGTGGGGCGTAGAAAGACTGAAAGGAGTTGCGCAAAGAGTGAATTTTGGGGGCATATTTGGGGGCAAATTCGTGTTGGGGGCATGATTCGGGGCGCAAAAATGGCCTTTATTGTCCGATAATGTCCGAATTGAAATTATTATAAGTGGCTGATACGCAATTAAATTATTGTATTTCAAGCGACTGCATTTTTAAGCATACAGTCTAACGCTGATTATGTTGTTGTGGGGATAAACATTGAGTAAACCGGGGAAAAGCATCCCCCTTTTCGGGCGAAAAGGGGGAGAGGGGCGTTACTTCAGCTCGTCGACCATGGTGATGGCGCGGCCAATGTAGTTCGCCGGGGTCATCGCCTTCAGGCGCGTTTTCTCTTCTTCCGGCAGCGCCAGACCGTCGATAAACTGCTTCATGCCTTCGGCGTCAACGCGTTTGCCGCGGGTCAGCTCTTTCAGCTTCTCGTACGGTTTTTCGATGCCGTAACGGCGCATCACGGTCTGGATTGGTTCCGCCAGCACTTCCCAGTTGTGATCCAGCTCGTCCAGCAGACGGTCACGGTTCACTTCCAGTTTGCTCACGCCTTTCAGGGTGGACTGATACGCGATCAGCGCGTAGCCAATGCCCACGCCCAGGTTACGCAGTACGGTGGAGTCGGTCAGGTCGCGCTGCCAGCGGGATACCGGCAGTTTGCTCGCCATATGCTGCAGCACGGCGTTCGCCAGGCCCAGGTTGCCTTCGGAGTTTTCGAAGTCGATTGGGTTGACTTTGTGCGGCATGGTGGAAGAGCCGATTTCACCGGCGATGGTTTTCTGCTTGAAGTGGT
>Ga0157371_10005438_pt1 | contig 10739 bp, 8 predicted proteins | sample C45metaG_FD_113462 | JGI IMG/M metagenome (GOLD analysis project Ga0157371, IMG submission 113462) | Corn rhizosphere microbial communities from Kellogg Biological Station, Michigan, USA - C4-5 metaG | ecosystem: Host-associated > Plants > Roots > Rhizosphere > Soil | place: USA: Michigan... | reverse complement strand
GAACCTCGGCAACGCGACCGGGCACCCGAGCTTCGTGATGTCGAACTCGTTCACCAATCAGGTGATCGCCCAGATCGACCTCTTCGGCAAGCGCGACGAGCAGTACGCAGGCGAGCCCAGCGTCTACGTGCTCCCCAAGCACCTGGACGAGAAGGTCGCCCGCCTGCACCTGGCGGCGCTGGGAGTAGAGCTGACCGAGCTGACCCCCGAGCAGTCGGCTTACCTGGGCGTCCCGGTAGAGGGCCCCTTCAAGCCCGACCACTACCGCTACTAGGCAGCGTCCCGGCGGTTCATCCGCCGACGGGCCGAAAGTACCCCTATATGGAGGGAAATCGTCCCGTCGATCTAATCTCGCCTTGATGGACCCCCGGATCTGGATCTCGGCCAGCGGCGAAGCGCCGCATTCGGTGGCGCTGACTGCCGAGCGGACGGTGGTTGGGCGCTCGCCTGAGGCCGACGTGGTGGTCGAGGACGAGGCGGTGTCCTGGAACCACCTCGAGATCGAACGCAAAGGCGACGTGCTGATGGCGGCCGACCTCGACAGCCGCAACGGGACGGCGCTGAACGGCGAGCCGCTGGACCGGCCGCGGCGGCTGCGCGACGGCGACACCCTGATCGTCGGCAACCACCGCCTGGAAGTGAAGACCGGCGACATCACCCCGGTGGGGGCGACCGCCGCCGCCTCCGAGCCGGCGGTGGCGCTGAACGAGGAGGAGCGGGCGACCGCCGCCGCCCTCGCCGCCCCCTACCGCACCGAGGGCGCCTTCGCCGGCCGTCCCGCCACCCGCGCCGAGATCGCCGCCGAGCTCCACGTCTCCGAGCGCACCGCCCAGCGCCGCCTCGACGCGCTTGCGACCAAACTCGACGTCCCCGGCGACAGCGGCCGCGACCGCCCCCGCCAAATCGCCGCCCGAGTCATTGAACTAGGCCTAGACCGCCCCCGCTGATGATCCCGTGGTTCCTTTGTCCGGCTATACAGGACAAAGGAACCACGACTAGCTCCGTCCTCTAGGCACGGCTTCGTCCTGGCCCGCACCGGGCCAAACGTGGCTCGGTGGGTGGCGCTGGTGTCATTTGCCAGCACGGGTTCTGGCCCGAGCATCGGTGTACGCAAACGCTGATCGCTCGGAAAGGAGCATCCGATGTTCAAGAACTTCCTCAAGAACGGCATCCTCACCGTCTTCGCTGCCCTCCTCGCACTGGCCATTCCTGCGAGTGCCTTTGCTGCTGGCGGGGCGATCGTCTTCTCGAAGGTCACCGAAGACCACCGCATCTACAAAGAAGGCGAAACGGTGCTGCCGCCCAAAGCGCCCGAAGGCGGGTTGTTCGCGGTCAAGGACCACCACCTCAACCAGCTGACCGAAAACGCGGCGGATACGGAACCGTCGTTTTCGGCCGATGGCCACACGATCGCCTTCGCCCGCGAAGGGGACGTCTTCGCGATCCGGGCTGATGGTTCGGGCGAGAAACGGCTGACCAGCGGTGCCGAAGTGGACTCGCGCCCGCTGATCTCTCCGAACGGCCGCATCGTCGTCTTCTTGCGGGCGACCGCTGCGGGCGCCCCGCGCGACCTCTACACGGTCAGCATCAACGGCGGCTCCCCGCACCCGATCGCCGCCTCGCCCGGTGACGAGCACGAAGCCTCGTTCTCGCCCGACGGCCGCATAATCGCCTTCGTCCGCACCTCGGCGGTGGGCAGCGGCTCCAACGACGACATCTACACCGTGCGCCCCCCCGGCGCGAAGCTGCGCCGCCTCACCCGCACTGCCGGTCTCGACGAGTACGCGCCACACGTGCTGAACACGACCATCGTCTTCAGCCGCGGCAAGAACGGCGAAGGCCCGAGCGCCTACGCCGACGTCTACAAGATGGGCATCGACGGCGCCAAGCCCCGCAAGGTGATCGCCGGCGCCGGCTCGGCCTACGTCGAGGACGTGACCGCCAACGGCCGCACGATCCTCTTCCGCCGCGACCAGGGCCTCTGGGTCAAGCAGCTCGGCGGCAAGGGCCGCAAGCTCTCCGACCTGCCGGACAACGCTCACGTCAACAGCGTGTTCTCGTCTGACGGCAAGCAGGTCGCGACCTTCACCGAAACCCCCGAGGGGGAACAGTCGCTCTCGGTGATCGACGTCAGCACGGGCCGCCGCAGCTACGCCGAAGTCGTCGGCTACTCGGGCGGCGAAGTGACGACGACGATCGGCCCGATCGTCACCTGGCAGCCAGTCCCGCACCGGTAGACGCAAAGCAGTCCCGTGGTTCCTTTGTCCGGCTATACAGGACAAAGGAACCACGGCTGCGGCTGGCGGGTCCGGCAGAATCCGGCCGGTGGGGGATTTCTCCGTTGGCTCCGAGGTCGCCGGCTACCGCATCGAAGCGCTGCTCGCGCGCGGCGGGATGGGCGTCGTCTATCGCGCCACCCACCTCGGGCTCGAACGGCCGGTGGCGCTGAAGGTGATCGCCCGCGAGCTCGCCGACCGCGACGGCTTCCGCGAGCGGTTCCTCCGCGAGAGCCGCCTCGCCGCCCGCCTCGACCACCCCTCGGTGGTGCCGATCTACGACTCGCGCGAAGTCGGCGGCGAGCTGATCGTCGCGATGCGGCTGATCAAGGGCGGCGACCTGCGGGCGCTGATCGATCGCGAGGGGCCGCTCACGCCGCAGCGCGCCCTCCACCTCCTCGGTCAGGTCGCCGACGCGCTCGACGCCGCCCACGCCGCCGGCATCGTCCACCGTGACGTCAAGCCCCACAACATCCTCGTCGATGGCGATCGCGCCTACCTCTCGGACTTCGGCCTCGCCAAGGCCTTCGACGAGAGCGGCGGGACCGGGGACGCATCGGTCGTCGGTACCGCCCACTACATGTCGCCGGAGCAGTGGCGCGGGGACTCGATCGGCCCGGCCGCCGACGTCTACTCGCTCGGCTGCGTCCTCTACGAGGCGCTGACCGGGATCGCCCCCTTCGCCCGCGCCGAAGCCGAGACCGAGCCGGAGATGCCGCAGGGGGTGGAGGAAGCGATCCGCCGCGCGACCGCCAAAGACCCGCTCGACCGCTACCGCAGCGCCGGCGAGCTGGTCGCCGCGGCGCGGACCGGCGCCGGCTCCGAGATCCGCCCGACCGCCGTCCTCTCCCACGACCGCAGCGAGCGGACGACGGTGCCGAGCGCTTCACAGGGCTGGTTCGGCCTGCGGGGGAGGCGGGCTGCGCTGTGGATCTTCAGCGGCTTCGCGGTAATCGCGATCGCGATCGCGATTGCCGTCCTGCTGCTGCTCGGCAGCGAAGGCCCGAGCGTCTCGGCGCCGATCTCGGTCGGGACCCCGCCGCTGCGGATCACCGCCGACGGCCAGGGCGCCTGGGTGACGAGCGAGCGGGACGGAACGGTGACCCACCTCGACCCCGACAGCGGCAAGCAGCTGCGGCAGGTCACCCTGGGCCGCGGCATCTCCGGGATCGCGATCGGCAGCAAGTGGCTCTGGGTCACCGACCCGCGCCGCCACGAGCTCCTGCGCCTCGATGCGAAGACGCTGCGGCAGAAGCAGGCGATCCCGATTTCGGGTGCGCCCGGGCCGATCGCCCTCAGCTCCCAGCCGCGCCGGGTCTGGGTCGCCGACGAAGACGGCAAGGGCATCGCGGTGGTCAACGCCGAAGACGGTCACCGCATCCGCACCCAGCTGCCGCCGCGCGCGGCGCCGCTGCGCCTGGCGGTCGGCGCCGGCGGCCTCTGGGTCTCGAGCTCCTCGACCGCGAGCGTGCGCCGCATCGACCTCGGCTCGCTGGAGCCGGGGGAAGCGATCCTCGCCGGACCCCGCCCCGCGGGCATCACCGTCGCCGGCGGCGCCGTCTGGGTGACCAACCCGCCACGGGGGACGGTGACCGAGATCGACCCGTCGCTGCGGGAAGTGCGGGCCCAGGTCGAAGTTGGCACCAAGCCGGGCGGGATCGACGCCGGCACCAGCGCCGTCTGGGTCGCCAACGCCGCTGACGGCACCGTCAGCAAGATCGACCTCAGCTCCGGCGAAGTCGTCGGCGACCCGCTCGAGGTTGGCCCCGAACCGGGCGCCGTCGCGATCGGCGGCGAAGCGGTTTGGGTCGCAAATAACGGAGACGGCACCGTCACCCGCATCGAGCCCTAGGCGGCAACCCTCCGGTACCCCTCTAACGCGTAGGGATTGAGGAAATGGCGCCTCCAGAAGCCGGTCCGCTCGACCTCCCTGAGACCGGCAAGATCACAAACTTCGTCCCAGTGCCCCTCGATCGTTTCGACCTGGTTGTCGATGATCTCCCGCGCTTCGACTTCGGACAACTGGTAGATCCCAGCGCGCTCGACGCAACCGGCGACCTGGCTCACGCGCCAGCCGTCTCGGCCGATCGCCATGATCTGGGCGGTCTCGCCGCCGCTGCGTAGCTGCGGGCAGACGTCATAGGCGGGAGTCAACGAGAGCGCCTCCCCGTCCCAGAAGGCGGCATGGTTGCGGGGATGGTCGTCGGTGTTGCTGCAGAGGATGTTGAAGACGATCCGGGAGAAGAGCTTCCGAAGGGTGGCTTTCGGTTTGGTGAAGCGGGCGCGGACGAGATCGGCGAGGTCCGCATAGCTGGCGTAGCGGGCGCCCAGCTCGTCCAATCCCAGCATCGTCAGGGCCGACACCATCGCGCGGCGCCTGCCGCCTCCCGGGCGATCGAAGCGCTCAACCAGGAGGGCGTCCCGGCCTTGAGCTTTCGCCAGCCGCACTGGGGCGGCGTCGATCCCTGCGCGAAGAGCGAGTTCCATCGCGACGAACTCTCCTTTCACGACCGGGAAGGTGTCCGTGGTGGAGCTGAACTTGGCGATCAGCCTGCTTTCGCCGTCGCCCAGGAGCGCCTTCGGCCTTGCTCCCCCGACCGAGCTGCCGGGCAGGAGCGCTTGGTCGAGGTCGGGAGAAAGGGGGATACCCTGCTCGACCCGTTCGGCTGCTTCTGCCAGCTCGTCGATGCCCGCGTGATCCAGCGCGCGAGGAACGTATTCCTGCGGAGAAGCCTGGAAGTCGAGCGCGCCGACGCGGTCGGAGCCGGATTCGAGCAGATAGGTGAGCGGGCCTAGCTCAGTCGTTTCGGCGTCGGCCCTGCCAATCAGGCGATTGAGGATGACCCGTTGCCCCCAGGCATCGGGGCCCGCGTCCGCGATGCACCCAGGGATTTCACCTACCAAAGGGGAAATCCGCCTCGTTTCCAGGGGAAGCTCTGGCAGGTAGAGGGAGATCGCGTCCTCCCGTTCGAGATAGCTACGGCCATAGGTGAAGGCGACGATCTCTCCCACGGGATCGAGACGACCGGCAACAACTGGTTCATCGGCCCCGGGTAGCCACACCCAGACGAACGCCTGCTGCGGCTCAGAAGTCATTGTCGAGTCGGGTCGGTTGGCGGGCTCGGCTCGGGAGAACAGCGAGCCTGTCCTCTGCCCGGCGCAGCTCCGCCGCGAGCCGCGACCGCTCTTCATAAAAGAGCGGCACCCCGACCAAAGTCGCGGCCTCGAAAGCAATACCGAGGCCGACGCTGGGATCGCCACGCTCGATCTTGCGCAGGGTAACGACGCTGACACCGACCCGCTCTGCCAGCTCCTGCACAGTCCAGCGGCGCTCGAGCCGTCCGATTCGGACCTGCGTACCCAGGAGTTCCGTCGCCTCGATGGTGCGAGGGGAGTAGTTAAGGCTCTTCTTCATCTTGAAAAAATACTCTCAGTAGAGTTTCTATATCGAAACTTTAATTTACCCTAGGGGCTGCGACAGGAAGGGGCGCTAGAGCCACCTTCGGCTTCGGTAGCGACCGCCGCCGGTCCATCGCCCGGTTGAGGCTAGGATCGGGCCTAATGACTCAGGACATCGATCAGCTCGCAATCAACACGATCCGCACCCTCTCGATGGACGCCGTCCAGAAGGCGAACTCGGGCCACCCCGGGACGCCGATGTCGCTGGCGCCCGTCGCCTACGAGCTCTGGCAGAACCACCTGCGCTACGACCCGGCCAACCCGGTCTGGCCGAACCGCGACCGCTTCGTGCTCTCGGCCGGCCACGCCTCGATGCTCCTGTACTCGATGCTCTTCCTCACCGGCGTCAAGAAGGTCGATGCCGACTACAACGTCCTCGACGAGCCGGCCTGCGGTCTCGACGAGATCGAAAACTTCCGCCAGCTGCACTCGCGCACGCCGGGCCACCCCGAGTACCGCTGGACCACCGGCGTCGAGACCACGACCGGGCCGCTCGGCCAGGGCGTCGGCACCTCAGTCGGGATGGCGATGGCCTCGAAGTGGCTCGGCGCCCGCTACGGGACCGAGCTGTTCGACTTCGACACCTACGCGGTGGCCGGCGACGGCTGCCTGCAGGAGGGGATCTCCCACGAAGCCGCCTCGCTCGCCGGCCACCTGAAGCTCGACAACCTCTGCTGGATCTTCGACAACAACCACATCTCGATCGACGGCGACACGGCGCTGGCCTTCAGTGACGACGTGCTCAGCCGCTTCGAGGGCTACGGCTGGAACGTGCTGCGGGTCGGCGACGCCAATGACGCCCAGCTGCTCGGTCGCGCCTTCGAGGAGTTCAAGGCCGAGACCGGCCGCCCCACCCTGATCGTCGTCGACAGCCACATTGGCTGGGGCTCGCCGAACAAGCAGGACACCGAGTCCGCCCACGGCGAACCGCTCGGCGAAGAGGAGATCGAACTGACCAAGGAGGCTTACGGCTGGCCGAAGGACGCCAAGTTCCTCGTCCCCGACGGCGTCCGCGAGCACTTCGACGAGGTGATCGGCAAGCGCGGCGCCGAAGCGCACAGCAACTGGGTCGACACCTTCAACAGCTACAAGCAGGACAAGCCGGAGCTCGCCTCCGAGCTGGAGCTGATGCAGCGCCGCGGCCTGCCCGACGGCTGGGACACCGGCCTGCCGACCTTCGAGGCAGACGAAGAGAAGGGCCTCGCCACCCGCAAGGCCTCGAACAAGGTCCAGAACGCAATCGCCGAGCGGGTCCCGTGGCTGATCGCCGGCTCCTGCGACCTCACCGACTCGACCTCGGTCCGTCTCGCCGACTCCGACCAGTACGAGCCGGGCAGCTACGACGGCCGCCAGGTCCACTTCGGGATCCGCGAACACGGTGCTGCCGCGGCCTGCAACGGGATGTCAACGGCGAAGCTGCGCCCGCTCTGGTCGACCTACCTCACCTTCTCCGACTACGGCCGCGCCGCGATCCGGCTCTCGGCGCTGATGGAGCTGCCGGTCGTCCACCTTTTCACCCACGACTCGATCGGCCTCGGCGAGGACGGCCCGACCCACCAGCCGATCGAGCAGCTGATGGCGCTGCGGGCGATGCCCCACCTCGACGTGATCCGGCCCGCCGACGCCAACGAGGTGACCGAGGCCTGGAAGATCGCCCTCAACCGCACGCACTGCCCGGTGGCGATGGTGATGACCCGGCAAACGGTGCCGGTCTTCGACCGCTCGAAGTACGCCTCGGCCGAGGGGGTTCAGCGCGGCGGCTACGTCCTCGCCGACCCCGAGGACGGCGAGCCGGAGCTGATCCTGATTGCCACCGGCAGCGAGGTCCAGCTCGCCCTCGGCGCCCACGAGCAGCTCAAGGGCGAGATCGCGACCCGCGTTGTCAGCCTCCCCTGCTGGGAGATCTTCGAGAAGCAGGACCGGTCCTACCGCGACGAGGTCCTGCCGCCGGACATCGTTGCCCGGGTTGCGGTCGAGGAGGGAACCACCCTCGGCTGGGAGCGCTACGCCGGTACGGAGGGCGCGATCATGGGTATGAGTACCTTTGGACAGTCGGCGCCGTTCAAGGACGTCGAGGCCGAGTTCGGCTTCACCGTCGACAACGTCGCCAAGGTCGCTCGCGAGGTCGCCGAGCGCACCGTGACCCAGATCAATTAAGGAGGGCGGCTCAGCATGAAACCGACCGAGCGTCTGCACGAACTGGGCCAGAGCCTCTGGCTCGACAACATCACCCGCCCGATGCTGCGCGACGGCGTGCTCGAGGACTACATCCGGGACCTCTCGGTCACCGGCCTCACCTCGAACCCGTCGATCTTCGACAAGGCGATCGGCGCCGGCGAGGCCTATGACGAGCAGATCGCCGAGGAGGCGCCGAAAGCCGCCGCTGGCGAAGGCGTCGGGGCGACCGAGATCGAGAAGATCTTCTTCGAGCTGGCGCTGGCCGACCTGCGCGACGCCTGCGACCTCTTTGCCGACGTCCACCGCCGCACTGCCGGCGTCGATGGTTATTGCTCGCTCGAGGTCTCGCCGCTGATCGCCGACGACGCCGGGGCGACGATCGAGGAGGCCAAGGCGCTGCACGCCAAGGGCGACCGCGACAACCTCTACATCAAGATCCCGGGCACGCAGGCGGGGCGCGAGGCGATCGAGGAGTCGATCTTCGCCGGCATCCCGATCAACGTCACCCTGCTCTTCGACGACAAGCAGTACCTCGGCGCCGCCGACGCCTACATGCGCGGGATCGAGCGGCGGATCGAGGCCGGGCTCGACCCCGACGTCCCTTCCGTCGCCTCGATCTTCATGAGCCGCTGGGACGTCGCCGTCGGCAAGGACGTGCCGGAGCAGCTGGTCAACCGGCTCGGGATCGCGATCGGCGGCCGCGCCTACCGCGCGTACAACGAGCTCCTGGATTCCGACCGGATACGCCGCCTGATGAACGAGGGCGCGCGGCCGCAGCGGCTGCTCTGGGCGAGCACGGGGACCAAGGACCCCGACGCCTCCGACACCCTCTACATCGAGGCCTTCGCCTCGCCGTTCACGGTCAACACGATGCCGGAGCCGACGCTGAAGGCGTTTGCCGACCACGGTCAGGTAACCGACCTCCTGCCCAAGGACGGCGGCAATTCCGAGCAGGTGCTGGCCGAGTTCGTAGAGGCCGGCGTCGACGTCGCCGCCCTGGCGACGCGCCTCCAGGAGGAGGGCAAAGAGGCCTTCAACAAGTCCTGGAACGAGATGCTGCAGACGATCGAGTCGAAGAGCAGCGTCAAGGCCGGTTAGGGCAGCGGCTGCCAGGTGGGCTGGATCAGCAGCTGCCCCGCTTCATATCCGTTGTAGTCGGCTGCGAGGACGAGCGCGGGCTGTCCTTGGCCGTCGGCACGGCGCACCCAGAGCCCTTTGTGATTCGCGTAGGCGATCTGTCGCCCGTCCGGGGAGTAGGAGATTCCACCGACCCCGGCAAAGGCCAGGTGGTCGCCGGTAGGTGAGAGGTCGAAGTTTTCCTTGCGAGCGGTCCCGATCAAGCGCAGTCCGGTCCCGTCGATGCGAATCGAATACAGCGCCGGGAGAGAGCTGGTGCGGCGATCTAGCGCGACTACGTGGCCGTAGCGACGAGAGAAGAGGATTCGGCCGCCGTCGGGGGTGAAGACCGGAGCCCCCTCCGTGGCGGACGTCGAAGTGAGCTGTCGTAGGCGGCCGTTTCGCAGGCGGAGGAAAAGGTCGTAGGAGCCGGTCTGGCGGGAGAAGCCCAGGAAAGCGATCATGCCGCGGGGGCCGAACGCCGGATCGAGGTCGTCTCCGCGGGAAAGCAGCCGCGTCGTCGTGTCACTGCCGAGATCGAGCGTGTAGATGCCGGGTTGAGAGGTGCCGATGCGGCGGAAGACGAGCTGCTTGCCTGATGGCGCGAAGCTGGGGTCGTAGTCCCTCGGGTTGTCGGTGAGCTGGCGAGGTTGTGGCTGACCCGGCTCGATTGCATAGAGGCCGCCGGTTGGTTCACCACCCCCAGGGAAGGTGAGCAGGTTGAACGCGATCAGCCCCGGCTTGCCGGGAACGGTGGCCTCCGCGGCGGAGGGAGCTAGCGCCGCCAGGCAGATCAAGGAGAGCGCGAGAACAGCGGCGGCTGCCCGTTTGGGTACGAAGAGGTCCATTGATCGGTCATACCGTAACGCCAGGCGAGGAAGTCTGCGAGGCTTCGCGAGATGGCCCCGTCTTCCTCGGCCCCCTCACTTCGCGAAGCACCCGCCTGGGGGCAGCTGCAGGCCCACTTCGAGAAGCTCCGCGACGTCCATCTGCGCGATCTCTTCGCCGCTGACCCCGAGCGCGGCGAGCGGCTGCGGGCCGAGGGCGCCGGGCTCTACCTCGACTTCTCGAAGAACCGGATCACTGACGAGACGGTGATGCTGCTTGGTGGGCTCGCCCAGCAGCGTGGCGTCTTCGAGCGTCGCGACGCGATGTTCCGCGGCGAGCACATCAACGTCTCCGAGGACCGGGCCGTCCTGCACGTGGCGCTGCGGATGCCGCGCGGCCGCTCGCTGGTCGTCGACGGGGAGGACGTGGTCAAGCAGGTGCACGAGGTGCTCGACCGGTTGGCCGCGTTCTGCGAGCGGGTGCGCTCGGGCGAGTGGCGCGGGCATACCGGCAAGCCGATCCGCAACGTGGTCAACATCGGCATCGGCGGCTCCGACCTCGGCCCGGTGATGGCTTACGAGGCGCTGCGGCATTACTCGAAGCGGGAGATGACCTTCCGCTTCGTCTCCAACGTCGACGGCACCGACTTCGCCGAGTCGACGCGCGACCTCGACCCGGAGGAGACGCTCTTCGTCATCTCCTCGAAGACCTTCACGACGCTGGAGACGATGACCAACGCGCGGACCGCGCGCGAGTGGTCTCTGGCCGGGCTGGGTGGCGACGAGGCCGCGGTCGCCAAGCACTTCGTCGCCGTCTCGACCAACGCCGAGGCCGTATCGAAGTTCGGCATCGACACCGACAACATGTTCGGCTTCTGGGAGT
>Ga0157371_10005437_pt1 | contig 10740 bp, 9 predicted proteins | sample C45metaG_FD_113462 | JGI IMG/M metagenome (GOLD analysis project Ga0157371, IMG submission 113462) | Corn rhizosphere microbial communities from Kellogg Biological Station, Michigan, USA - C4-5 metaG | ecosystem: Host-associated > Plants > Roots > Rhizosphere > Soil | place: USA: Michigan... | reverse complement strand
TAAGCAGTGGCGTAAATGTTGATGAGATAACTATAAAGCCGATACAGTTTTAAAATATAGGAGGAAATATATTATGGACAAGAGATTATTTAGAAATGAGCATGAGAAAGTAATTGCAGGTGTGTCATCTGGAATTGCAGAGTACATGGAGGTGGATGTGACGATAATCAGATTATTGTTCGTACTCTCAACCATCTTTTTGGTTGGAACAGGGATTTTGGTGTATATCATCATGTGGATTGTGGTGCCCGTTAATAACGATCCGGCAAAAAGATTTTCAAGATTTAATGAGTTTTATCAAGGGCCTCAAAATAACCCTTTTAACTCTCCAAATGCGTTCTCGCAACCACATCAAAGCCCCGAAACACCAAATCCATCGCAGTCGCAGGGATGGACTTCATCTACGGTAAATGACGGAGGCTTTACAACACAGACCAAACAGCCTGAGTTTAAACCCTACCAGAAGAGTGATACCGGCAGAACCGTAGGAGGGTTGTTTTTACTGGTAATAGGTTTGTATTTTCTGATGAACGAATTTAATATTATACCTTTCTGGTTTAGCATTGGTAAGTTGTGGCCGCTTGTATTTGTTGCAATTGGAGTAAGTTTTATTCTTAAATCTAAAAGAAAAGATGCCTGGGAAGAGTGGAAAAAACAAAATCCAACGTCTACAGATGCACCAGCTAACCCAAGTGCAGGCGAAGGAAGTGTAGAAGATAATACAGACGATAGATTCACCAAAAAAGATATATAAGATGAAACTGGATAGAATAATGTGGGGTATAGTGCTGCTTTTTATAGGTGGGGTACTCCTTTTAGAAAACTTTCATATAATTGATTTTTACTGGCGCAATGTTTGGCGCTTCTGGCCAATATTTTTAATTATTGCGGGTGTAAATATCCTTTTTAACAGAAGTAAGTCACAGATAGGTGGAATGGTATCCATCGCGATCCTTGTTGTTACTTTAGGCGTTTTGTTTTATAAAGGTCAGCAGGCACCTGAAGGCAGATCATGGTCAAACTCACATATTGAAGAAGATATTGATTTTGACAATACAAATTCTGAACATTTGAGCTTTTCGCATCCTTTTACGGACTCTGGTTCTGTTAAAACTATTTTAAATATTTCTGGAGGAGGTACATCTTTCGATCTGAAAGGCCCTACAGATAGTTTAATTACTGCAGATGTGCAGAAAAGAGGCGGAACCTTTTCATTGCAAACAGAAAAAACTGATAGTGTAACTACAGTAAACTTTAAAATGAAAGGCAAATCAAAATGGAATATGAGTGACGGTGGAAATGATGTTGACATGAGGTTAAACATTAACCCCATCTGGGAAATGCATATGAACATGGGCGCAGGAGAAGTGAGCTTTGATCTTTCACAATATAAAGTGCGTTCTTTTAACTTTGATGGTGGTGCTGCGGCCTTAGACATTAAATTTGGTGATTTGCTCCCTATTACAGATGTTGCTGTAAAAACTGGCGTTGCAGACGTTAAAATTAAAATCCCGACAAATTCAGGATGCAGGATTAAAACTAAAACAGGTCTTTCATCAAAAGATTTTACAGGATTTACTAAATTGGAGGATGGCACTTACGAAACTCCAAACTATAAATCATCAACCAAAAAGATATTTATCAATTTAGATGGAGGATTGAGTAGCTTTGAAGTAAATCGTTATTAATCGATTTGCCGTGCTAAAATCGCGGTAAGCTAACTCTTGGAATGGAAAGTAAGAATGAAATTGAATATACCGTTGTAATAAACGGAAAGCCAGAAGGCCCATATCAATTAGAACAATTAAAATCACTAAATATCCTACCCGGAACATTCATTAGGAAACCGGGTATGGACGATTATAAAGAAGCTCACGAGTTGTTGGAACTGCGTGAGCTTCTTGGGTTTACCTATCAAAAAACAGCCCCTCAATATTTTGCCTCGTTCGATCAGCGTTTGCTGGCTTCTGTTATAGATTATTTTTTCTTAACATTGGCTTATGTGCTGCTTGTGTTGTTTAGTTTCATCTTTGTTGAAGAAAAAACTCAGCGGATTGCAGTTTCAGTGGCAGGCCTGCCGCTCATTTCTATTGCTAAATTTATCTATAGCAGTATTGCCGAAGCATCTGATAAACAAGCTACAATTGGTAAGCGATTGCTTAATATTAAAGTTACAGATTTGGGAGGAAACAAGATCAGTTTAAATAATGCTTATGGTCGCAATGCAGCTAAGATCCTATCTGTAGCTCCATTCTTTTTGGGTTACCTATATAGCTTTCTCAATAAAAAGCAACAATGTTTTCACGATTTGATGGCCGATACGTTGGTTATAAAAGACCGGTTGATCTGACATTACAGTTATAAACATAATCTTTATCTTTGTGTCATATTAGTAAGTCATGGAAAAAGTATTTGATCAGAGCGCGTTACAAAAAGAGTTAAAAGGCGGGTATTGTAACAGTTTAACCCAATATTCAAGGTTTCTAACCAGAGAGGTTACTATCGGGGATATTCCAATGGGAGGGTTAAATCCAATTCGTATCCAATCTATGACTACCACCGATACCATGGATACTATGGGTACAGTTGAGCAAACCATTAGAATGGTGAACTCTGGTTGTGAATATGTTCGTATTACCGCTCCAAGCATGAAGGAGGCAGAAAACCTTGCTAATATTAAAAAAGAATTAAGATTTAGAGGGTATAATGTGCCATTGGTTGCTGATATTCACTTTACACCCAATGCTGCTGAAGCTGCTGCGCGTATTGTAGAAAAAGTAAGGGTAAACCCTGGTAATTATGCAGATAAAAAACGTTTCGAAAATATTGAGTATACACAGCAAGCCTATCAGGCCGAACTGGAACGTATATATAAGAAGTTTACACCACTGGTAAAGATCTGTAAAGAATACGGAACTGCAATGCGCATTGGTACCAACCATGGGTCGTTGTCAGATCGTATCATGAGCCATTACGGCGATACTCCAAGGGGTATGGTGGAATCGGCAATGGAGTTTATCCGCATGTGCGAAGATCAGAATTATTATAATCTGGTTATTTCAATGAAAGCCAGTAATACCCAAATAATGGTTCAGGCATACCGCTTATTGGTAGAGACCATGGTAAAAGAAGGTATGAACTATCCTTTGCACCTTGGCGTAACCGAGGCTGGTGATGGAGAAGATGGCCGCATTAAATCTGCCGTAGGTATTGGAACACTACTTGAAGACGGATTAGGCGATACCATTAGGGTATCTTTAACTGAGGACCCTGAATTTGAAGCTCCGGTTGCAAAGGCACTGGCTTTAAGATATGAAACCAGGGCACTCATCAATAAAGAAAATTCAATTACCGGAAAAGCAGAAAGCATTACGGTAAGGGATCTTCCTTATAATGCTTACGAATACAATCGCAGGCATACACAGTCTGTACAGCATATCGGCGATCACCATCATCCTGTAGTAATAATTGATGCATCTAAAGAAAATTTAAAAGATCCTTACTTTTTAAGTGCAGTTGGCTATAAGTACAGTGCAGGTTTGGATAAATATAACATGGCCGATCAGGCTGCTGATATAGTTTATCTTGGTGATGCATTGCCTTCATTCTCTTTTCCAGGTAATTTAAAGCAGGTTTATAACCATCAGACCTGGTTAAATTTAAAAGACAAGAACAATTGCCATCCCTTATTTTCATTGGATGAATACATTGCTGCCGATATTAAGGACGGGTATCTAAACCTTGTAAAAATAAAAGCAGAAGAGGGGCTAAGTAAAGACCTCTCTAAATTGCAGCCCAATGTTGTTGTTGTATTAGAAACTAATGCTGCACATGGTATGGCTATACAAAGAGAATTTTTTGTATCCATGATGAAGCATAATTTGCAAATACCGGTTATTGTAAAAAGAGAATACTCTGGCATTAGTGCCGATGATTTGATGCTGTATGCAGCTACTGATCTGGGTGCTTTGTTTACTGACGGACTTGGCGATGGAATATGGATAAGTGCTGATGAAACTATTGGATTATCATTAATTAATGCAACAAGTTTTGGTATTTTACAGGCAACCCGTACTCGAATTTCTAAAACGGAATATATTTCGTGCCCAAGTTGCGGACGAACACTTTTTGACCTTCAGGAAACTACTCAGCTTATCCGCTCACGTACAGACCACCTTAAAGGAATTAAAATTGGTATTATGGGCTGTATAGTAAATGGCCCTGGCGAGATGGCCGATGCCGACTATGGTTACGTAGGAACCGGCCCAGATAAAATAACACTTTATCGTGGTAAAGAAGTAGTAAAGAAAAACGTAAATGCTGCCCGCGCCCTTGACGACCTGATTGAACTAATTAGAGAAGATGGGAATTGGATAGAGGTAAATCAAAACTAAAAGATACTTTATCTCCATGCAGGTCAATGTTCAGTTTGCTGTCGTTGGCTTTAACATATTCTCTGATTAGTGTAAGGCCTAAGCCTATACCTTTTTCATTTTCTGTTCCATAGGTTACACCTGCGGTTTTTGGATTTCTAATATCTTCCAGGTCAAACCGCTCGGGGTTATTAATCGTATTCCATACGCAAATTTCTACTGTATCAACCCGTTTTTTTAAAGTGATTCCAATGTCGTTACCTGAAGGCGTAAACTTAATTGCATTGTCAATCAGATTCCTTAGAATAAGTTGTACATGATCTTCATCGGCATAAGCTGAAAAAGATTCTGATAAGTTTATACTTGTCAATATTCCCTTCTTATGGATCAGCGGTAGATAAACCAAAAGCAATTTTTCGATAAAAGGTTTAAGTTCAAATGTGGTAGGCACACTATTTACCACTTCCATTTGTCGCCTTGCCCAATACAACAGGTTATTTAGAGAGCTGTTAATTGTTTCAATATGTTTTTGGTTTTCCGTTAGCAGCATTTTGTAATCCTCCAGGGTTAGCATATCCATATCTTTAAGGGCAAAAATTCCTGTCAAACTATTAAAGGGGCTTCTAAGGTCGTGAGCAATAATAGAGAATAGCTTGTTTTTTACTGAATTTGAAATTTCCAGTTCTGATATTGTTTCGCTGAGCTTCAATGTCCGCTCCTTAACAAGGTTTTCTAAATGCAGATTTTGATCACTCACTAACATCAAATTTTCATCACGTGTTTGTTGCTCCCGTTTAATTACTGTGTTGTAACGATATCCCATTGCAAATGATAGCAATAGCAGTTCAATTGCTGACCCTATTGGCAAAAGGTCGAACGTGTAATCAGTAAAAGGAAACAGCTTTGCAAGGGTTAAAATAACGGCTAGGATGGCGAGGGCTATAAAAGTCCAGGCAAGCATATAATACCCTGCAGGAGTGTGCCCCGCTCTATAGGCAGCAAATCCTGAAATCCATAAAGTGATAACAGAAACTGACATTAAAAGTTGGGTATAGTTGGCTGCAATACCCTTATACCCTAAAATGCTGACAATAAATAAGCCGATGCATAGGAAGATAAGGGCCAGATAAATCTTTAAGAACTTTGGAGCGGTTATACGAAGGTTGAGAAAACGACGGCAGAATAAAATTCCAAAAACAACTGTTACAGCCAGGAAAGCATGTGGGTAAATATTGATGATGTCTCTTATTTTAGGGCTAAGTAGATAAGCGTAACCTCTCAAATACAAAGAAACATATATAAATAGTCCCGGTACATACAAACAGTAGTACAGGTATAGTTTATCCCTCATGTTCATGTATAAGAAAATGTTATATACAAATAAAGAAAGCAGTATACCCATAAAAACAATCTCCAGATAGTCTCTAAAGGTAGGGCCAGATACTAAAGTATCCGAAGTAGCCATTTTTAAAGGTAGTGGCAGATAATTGTCTGTTTTAACCCTTAAAAAAATATTCTGAACACTAGTTTGATGAGCGTTTTGAGGTAAACTGAAAGTATAACGATTTTCTGATTTTACCAGAATACTTGAAGATTTCAACACACCGGATTTATAATGAGTCCATGTTCCGTCAGCACGATCAGCATAGCAATCAATATATTCAATATTTGGCATGTCTGCAATTAAATAGGCCTTGCCTGAGCTTTGATTAACATAGCTTATTTTAATCCAAAATGCTGATTTTGTATTTCCCAGATTTAATATATTTGATTCGCCGGGTTTAAATTTTCCGGCTTTTTCCAGCAATTTAATTTTGTCAATGGTTAATAATGCAGTCTTGTCTTCAATATAGGTTACTTGTTTGCCTATATTGCTATAAGGAGTTTTGTCATTGAGGTAAATAACCTGAGCAATAGCCTGGATCTTAGCAAAAAGTATAACAGCAATTAAAATCAGCAACCGGCGCATATAAGAGAGTGGTTAGAATAATAAGTTTTTGGTCGTTTTTTAATAACTAAATGTAAGCCAACATTTTTGTTTATAGTGTGTTAAGTCTGTAAAACTTATGTTTTTTTATGGGTAAAATGCGTAAATTGGGTTTAAAACGATTTTAATTATGGATACACGTCGCGATTTTTTACAAAAACTTGGAATTTCTTCTTTGGTTTTACCTTTTATGCCGCTTTCAGGATGGGCAACTACAAAAACTGAAAAATTATATGACGGTCCGATATTGCGTGTGGCAATTATGGGCCTTGGCGGTTATGGTACCCGTGTTGCAGAAGCAATGAAATCCTGTGTTAAAGCGAAACTGGTAGGTGTAATTAGCGGTACGCCCTCAAAAATTAAAGACTGGCAAGTTAAGTATGGCATTCCAGAAAAGAACTGCTATAACTACGAAAACTTTGATGAGATAAAGAACAACCCTGATATCGATGCAGTTTATGTAATTACACCTAATGCACTTCATCATGATCAGGTTATTCGTGTTGCCAAAGCCGGTAAGCATGCCATTTGTGAAAAACCAATGGCAGTTAATGCTAAAGAAGGACAAGAAATGATTGATGCCTGTAAAAAGGCAAATGTGAAGTTGCTGGTTGGTTATAGGATGCACTTTGAGCCTAAAACTCTTGAGGTGATCCGCCTGAGAAATGCCGGAGAATTTGGAAAGATCATGTTTTTTCAAGGACAGTGCGGCTTTAAAATTGGCGATCCAACACAATGGCGGCTGAATAAAAAACTTGCAGGCGGGGGCGCAATGATGGATATTGGCATTTACGCAATAAATGGCTCCAGATATATGGTGGGTGAAGAACCTGTTTGGGTAACCGCACAGGAGACCAAAACAAATCCTCAAATATTTAAAGAAGGGGTTGATGAAACAATTCAATTTCAAATGGGCTTTCCCAGTGGGGCAGTGGCCTCGTATCTTTCATCATATAACATAAATTATTTGGATAGGTTTTACCTGGTCGGAGAGAAGGGGTTTGCCGAAATGCAGCCTTCTACTGGCTATGGGCCTATAAAAGGGCGCACGCATAAAGGTGAATTAACTCAGCCTCATACCACGCATCAAACCGTACAGATGGAGGAAATGGCAGGAATTATTTTAGAAGGTAAAGAGCCAATAGTGCCTGTTAATGGAGAAGAGGCACTGAAAGATCTAAAAATTATAGATGCCATTTATCTTGCTGCTAAAACAGGTAAAAAGATATCTCTGAAGTAACGGGGTACATATTCAAAATATTGAGAAATACACTTCTTTTTTACTAAAAATATTAGTAATTTTAATGTATCAAATTTTACTGATTTATGAAGGGTATATCAATAACGCCGGAATTTCGGGCCATATCTCCATCGGAAATACAAAAACGATGGCGGAAATCATCTACAGGGCTACCAAAGGATATTAAGAAAGTTCCTGTTTATTTTGTTTGGGTGCCTAAAAAAACTAAGTAATTAATGCACTAATACCTTTGTTTTTCTAATTCTATTTTTAGTTCGTCCTTTAGATTCTTAGCTTTTTCCATCCATTCTGGTGCTTTTTCTTTAACCTCATCAACTATTGAACGGCCATTGATATCTTTTTTAGTAACATACTTTACTATACCATATATTGCAGCACCTATTATTGCAGTTTTAAATAATCCCATTTTTTAAAATATTAGAGTTCTTATTTATTAACAACCATAATCTAAAATAGTTTGATAATGCTGTTTTAAAGAAGGCGGCTACGCAGAATTCCAATTTCGAGGCCTCTTAATTCAGCTAGTCCCTTTAATCGGCCAATAATTGAATATCCGGGATAATGCTTTTTATTCAGGTCATCTAACATTTGATGTCCATGGTCGGGTCGCATAGGAATTGATCTTTTTAGCTGTTGTTGAAGCACAATAATTTCTTTAACAACTTCAGGCATATTTGCGTCTCCTTCAAGATGGTTGGCTTCGAAGAAATTTCCTTCATTGTCTCTTTGGGTACTACGCAGGTGAAGAAAGAAAATGTGGTTGCCGAGTCTTTTTATCATCCCCTGTAAATCGTTGTCTGCCCGCGCACCAAAAGAGCCTGTGCAAAAGCATATGCCATTGTTGGCAGAAGGAACTTCATTAAGCATATCCTGTACATCGGATTCAGTACTCATGATTCTTGGGAGTCCTAAAATAGAGTAGGGAGGGTCGTCTGGATGAATGGCCAATTGCAATCCTGTTTGTTCCGCAATTGGTATAATTTCTGTAAGGAATTCATAAAGATTTTCCTTTAGTTTTTTATTGTCAATGCTTTTGTAAGTTTCTAATGCAGTTAAAATCTCTTCGGGAGTAAATGGTTTATCTGTACCGGGGAGGCTAAGTAATGCATTTTTATATAAGGTTTCTTTCTCCTGTGTGTTCATCGTCAGGAACCTTTTTTCTGCCTTTTCGATCTCTTCCGGTTGATAGTCATTTTTTGCATTTGGTCGTTTTAACAGGAAAAGATCAAAAGCAATAAAAGCAGATTTTTCGAAGTAAAGCGCTTTGCTGCCATCACCCAGTTGGTATGAAACATTAGTGCGCATCCAATCTAAGATGGGCATGAAATTGTAGGTGATCACTTTTAAGCCACAACCAGCAACATTTTTCATGCTGGCTTTATAATTATCTATATAGGTTTTATAATTGCCACTTCTTTTTTTGATATCCTCGTGAACAGGGAGACTTTCGATAACTGTCCATGTTAATCCTGCTTCCGATATTTCTGTTTTTCTCTTTTCTATTTCATCTACTGTCCAGATTTCACCAACCGGGATGTGGTGTAATGCCGTAACTACACCTGTAGCGCCACTTTGTCTGATGTATTGCAGACTAACCGGATCGTTAGGGCCGAACCATCTTAAGGTTTGTTCCATTTTAATCATATCAGCTTAGATTTTTGTTTAAAATCCGATTGAGTTTCCACCGTCAACAGGTATGATAGTGCCGGTTATAAATTTAGCGGCATCAGATGCAAGGAAATAAGCAGCATCTCCAATATCAGAAGGCAGGCCCAATTTCCCCATAGGGGTACGCGAAAGCACTTTGTTTTTTCGTTCCGGGTCATTATTTAGTGCCTTGGCTGACATATCAGTAGCAATAAACCCTGGGGCAATACAGTTTACGCGTATGCCTTCCGGAGAAAGCTCCACGGCCATTGCTTTTGTCATTCCTTCAATCCCTGATTTAGCAGCGGTATAAGCAATTACTTTAGGAATACCATATTGAGATGCCATAGAGCTGATATTTATAATACAGCCTTCTTTTTGGCCAACCATAATTTTAGAAACCTCACGGGTCAATGAAAAAACTGACAACAAATTTGTATGAATAACTTCATGAAATTCCTGATCTGTTACCTCTATAAGAGGTTTTTTTGCATTTATTCCGGCATTATTAACTAGGATATCAATTCTTCCGAACTTTTGATTGATGTCTGAGACCAATTTAGGTATATCGCTTAATTTATTTAAATCAAAAGGTATTATTGTGGTAAGATCACCAAATTGCTTGCGCGCATTTGCCAACCGCTGTTCGTTTCTTCCAATAAGTATAGTGAAAATGTTGTTCTTTATAAACTTTTCAGCTATGGCAAAGCCTAGCCCCGATGCACCGCCGGTTACGATTGCAATTTTTCTTTCTTGCTCATCTTTCATGGATCTTGTTGGTTTGAGATTTAGAGGTAATAAAATTAAACTAATGTAGTCAAAAAACTTATAATTATGCAACCGGTTGCATAATTATTTTGCGACGAATTGTTTTTTTATTATTTAATCTTTTTTGATGAATCCCGTGCAATAAGTTCCGATCGTAAAATAATTGAATTGGTTGAATTTATGCTTTGTTGTCCGTTTAAGTGTGATATTAATTTGTGTGCAGCAATTTCTCCCATTTCAAACCCCGGGTAATTAATCGTAGAGAGGGTTGGTCTGATAACTCTGGAGATCGGGTCGTTGTTAAAGCCGATGAAAGCGATGTCTTCTGGTATTTTAACCCCTTCGTTTATAAGACTTGCCATGCAATTTACAGCACAGTTGTCGTTGTCAACAAAAACACCATCTGGTAATGATTTCATTTTCAGTATGTTTCTTGCTGAATCTATTCCTGCCTGTTCATCCAGTGCGGTGATGAAGGTGTTTTCAGGCTTTACCTTTAGGTTGGCTTCCCTAAGTGCGGATTCATATCCTTTCTGACGGTCAGCGTAAACGTTTCTTGCAAGGTTTCCGGTAATGTGGATTATATTTTTGCACCCTTGCTCTATTAAATGTTGTGTAGCCAGGTAACCTGATTTGTGATTGTCAATCACAATGCTGGTGCATTGAGGGTGGTCAAGCGCCCGGTCGAAAAATAGAAGAGGGAT
>Ga0157371_10005436_pt1 | contig 10741 bp, 13 predicted proteins | sample C45metaG_FD_113462 | JGI IMG/M metagenome (GOLD analysis project Ga0157371, IMG submission 113462) | Corn rhizosphere microbial communities from Kellogg Biological Station, Michigan, USA - C4-5 metaG | ecosystem: Host-associated > Plants > Roots > Rhizosphere > Soil | place: USA: Michigan... | reverse complement strand
CGGCCAGCGGCTGGTCATCGTGCTCAAGCGCGACGCCGTCGCGAAGGTCGTGCTGAACAACCTCTACAAGCACACCCAGCTACAGGACACGTTCGGCGTCAACATGCTGGCGCTCGTCGACGGCGTGCCGCGCACGCTCAACGTTGCCGAGATGGTCGGTTACTACGTCGAGCACCAGATCGAGATCATCGTCCGCCGGACCGAGTACCGGCTGCGCAAGGCGCAGGAGCGGGCGCACATCCTGGTCGCGCTGCTCAAGGCGCAGGACCGGATCGACGAGGTCATCGCGCTGATCCGCGCGAGCGAGTCGGCGGACGCCGCGCGCACCGGTCTGATGCAGCTGCTCGAGATCGACGAGGTGCAGGCGACCGCGATCCTCGACATGCAGCTACGCCGGCTCGCCGCGTTGGAGCGGCAGAAGCTGCAGGACGAGTACGACGCGCTGATGGCGGAGATCCGCGACTACCAGTCGATCCTCGCGAGCGAGGACCGGCAGCGGTCGATCATCGGCGAGGAGCTCGGCGAGATCGCCACCCGCTTCGGCACCGACCGTCGCTCCCGGCTGGTCGCCTACGAAGGCGACATGTCCATGGAAGACCTGATCGCCGAGGAAGACGTCGTCGTCACGATCACGCGAGGCGGCTACGCGAAGCGGACCAAGACCGACCTCTACCGATCGCAGCGTCGCGGCGGCAAGGGCATCCAGGGCGCGACGTTGAAGCAGGACGACATCGTCGACCACTTCTTCGTCACCACGACCCATCACTGGATCCTGTTCTTCACCAACAAGGGTCGGGTCTACCGGGCGAAGGCGCACGAGCTGCAGGAGACCGGGCGGGCGGCGCGCGGTCAGCACGTCGCGAACATCCTCGGGTTCCAGCCGGACGAGCGCATCGCGCAGGTCATGACGATCAAGGACTACACCGCGGCGCCGTACCTCGTGCTGGCGACCAAGTTCGGGCTGGTGAAGAAGACGGCGCTGACCGATTTCGACTCCAACCGCACCGGCGGGGTGATCGCGATCAACCTGCGCGACGGCGATGAGCTGATCTCGGCCGCGCTGATGTCCGCAGACGACGATCTGCTGCTGGTGTCGCGCAAGGCGATGTCGATCCGGTTCCACGGCGACGACGAGACGCTGCGGCCGATGGGCCGGCAGACCTCCGGTGTGATCGGCATGCGGTTCGCGGAGGGCGACGAGCTGCTGTCGATGGACGTCGTCGCGCTCGGTTCGGACGAGGGCGACGTCGACCTGCTGGTCGCGACCGACGGCGGCTTCGCCAAGCGGACCCGGGTGAAGGAGTACAACCCGCAGGGCCGCGGCGGTCGTGGCGTGTTCACCGCGAAGATCGTGTCGACGCGCGGTCAGCTCGTCGGGGCGCTGGTCGTGAAGCCGGACGACGAGCTGTTCGCCATCCGGTCCGACGGCGGCGTCATCCGCACCACCGCCGGCGAGGTACGGCGTACCGGGCGGCAGACTATGGGCGTGCGGCTGATCAACCTCCCGGAGAACCAATCCGTGGTCGCGGTCGCCCGCAACGCCGAGCCGGACACCGAGGCGGACGCGGGGGCCGGCGAGAAGTGACGACCGAGGGGGAGCGGCCGTACCGGCCGTCGCCGCCGCCCGGCCTGCCCGCGCGCGAGCCCGCGCCGGTCGGCTGGCCGGGCTCGTCGCCGCCGGTGCGACCGGCCTCGCCCCCGCCGTCTACGCCGTCGCCGTCGCCTGGTCCGTCGGCGCCTGGTCCGTCGTCGCCCGGCTCGTCGTCGCCGGGAGGCGGCGCGGCGCGACCGAGCGGGCCGACTACTTCGGTGACGCCGACGACCTCGGTGACGCCGACCGCGCCGGCTCGTCCGGCGCCGGCCTCGCCGCGGCCGGCGGCGGCGAGCCCGGTCACGGTGGGCAAGTCGGCGAAGCGCAAGAGTGGTCGGCGGGCGCGGCTGACGCTCAAGCGGATCGACCCTTGGTCGGTGCTGAAGTTCTCGTTCGTGTACTCGCTCGCCGGGCTGGTCGTGCTGCTGGTCGCGGTGGTCGCGCTCTACGCGATCGTCGACGCGATGGGCGTGCTGAACTCGATCCGGTCGTTCCTGCACGACGTCGAGGGCGGCAAGAACAGCAGCGGCATCGCCGCGTGGCTGAGCTTCAACCGGGTGGTGACGGTGGCGTCGGTCGTCGGCGTGATCAACGTGATCCTGTTTACCGCCTTCGCGACGGTGACCGCGTTCATCTACAACGTCTGCACCGACCTGGTCGGGGGCGTCGAGGTCACCCTCGCCGAGAAGAGCTGAGGTAACCTCGTCGGGCGGTGTTTTCGCGAGTAGTGCCGCGGGCCTGTAGCTCAGCTCGGTTAGAGCGCTTCCCTGATAAGGAAGAGGTCGATGGTTCAAGTCCATCCAGGCCCACGTGAGAAGACTTTTCAAGCTGGCCGGCATCGTCGCGGCGCTGGCCGCACTGCGTAACTGGCGGATGCGCAAGGCCGACGCCGAGCTCTGGCAGGAAGCGACCACTCCCCGCGATCTCCGCTGACCCGCGGAGGGTTAGGGCGGCGTCGCCGGACCTGTCAGCAGCACAGGTGGCTATAGCCACACCACGTGCTGACAACTCGCCGGACTTACGATGGGACGTCGTACGGGGCTGTGGCGCAGCTGGTAGCGCACCTGCTTTGCAAGCAGGGGGTCAGGGGTTCGAGCCCCCTCAGCTCCACCCGTTTCATTCCGGCCGTAAGGAAACCGTCCACTCGCCGGTAGTAGCTCAGGAGGCCGTGGGGTCTCGAGCACTCAGCGAAAGGACAAGGCAATGCGAGGTGGACGCCGGCTTCTAGCCGTCGCGACCGTGGCGGCGGCGATGGCGATGACCGCCGCGCCCGCTTCCGCGAACACAGCAAGTGTGACCGCTTTCGTCTGCACCGGTACGGCGAGCTTCAACATCGCACCGACGGGCACGGCGGCCTGGAACATGAGCGGAATCGTTTGTACCGATGCCACCGGTGGCGTCGGCCCGGGCATCACCGACACGTCGGTGACGACGTCGACGTCACTCGTCAACGCGTTCGGTACGTCGGTCAGCTTCATCCCGGTCGTCAACACGACGGCCCCGGTCGGAGCCTTCACCGGCGTGATCCCGCCGCAGGGCAACGGCACGCTGGCCGGCACGATCACCGGTGTGAACGGCGTCGGGCTGGAGGTCAACGTGGCGTCGGCGCTGGCGAGCACATCGCCGTCGACGCGGGTCCAGTACGCGAGCTTCGTGGGCGCGCTGAGCTGCGGTTCCTACTGCTTCAACACCGTGGCGGTGTGGGGCGGAGTGATCGTCGGCTAGTCGATTTCCTCGACTGCTTGTTGTGCGGCCCGGATCAGGAAATGGTCCGGGCCGCCCGGCGTTACGGCGCCGTCACCTCGGTCGAAAGGTCGCTAGCTAGGACATCCGGCAGTCGGACGCGGCGTTGCTGTACTCCTCCTGGATGAGGTAGTCGTTGCCGGTCGTCGTGGCGAAGTCGCCCTGACCGTTCGCCACGCTGATGAGCCCGTAGATGTAGGCGCACTTGTCCGCGATCTCGTACCCCGCGGCGTCGTACCAGCCGTAGTCGCCGAAGCCGACGCCAGGATCGGTGATGGTCTCGAACAACTCGTGCGAGACGACGTTGACCGCCGTGTTGGTGACCGCGTCGGTTGCACCCTGAATCGACGCGACCAGGCAGCCGTTGCCCGGATACGGGATCGACTCGTACGCCGTCTCCGCGCCGGCGACATCGGACAGCGTCCCGTGGTAGCCGCAGAAGTTCGTGTTCGAGCAGGAGGATCCGTCGCAGACCTTCTCGCCCGGCCCGGTGACGACGAAGAAGTTGTGGCCGAGCCCGCCGGTCCAGCCCATCGCCGACTGCGCCTTGCGCACCTCGGCTTGCAGTTGAGCGTCGGTGACGGTGCCGGTCGGCGAGTAGCCGGTCGCGTCGAAGTAGCTGCCGCCGTAGGTGATGTTCACGCCGCCGACGTACTGCGTCAGCACTCCAGTGATCGCCGGGCTCCCGCAGCAGCTCACGTCGTGCAGGAATTCGTCGATGTGCGCGGCGTACGGGTTCACGTCGTACGCCGGCGCCGGCAGCGACTGGCTCGGCAGGCCCCAGTAGATGACGTAGTTGGTGATCGTGCCGGACTCGAGGTGGCCGCCGTGGTTGGTCAGGTTGCCGCTGCCGAGCGATGACGCCGGGGACACGAACCCCGGGACCGGCAGGTAGACCCGCTGGCCCGGCGTCTCCGGATCCGACGCGCTGGCGGCTGGCGGTACGGCGACCAGCGCGAGCAAGCCACCGAGGCAGGCGGCTATGGCGAGGCGGAACGGTCGAGACTTCGCAGTACGGCGCATTCCCTGACTACCGCGAAACGGCGCAGTCGCTTACGCCGACCCGACGCGTCGCTATGACCGCACCACCCGCTGAGAAGTCAGATCGCGAGGTGCAATCGCAGAGCTTCGTCGAGCTGTCGCATGAGCGGCGCCGGGACTCGACCGACCGGTCGTCCGAGCCGCGCGATGTCGAGTGAGCGGACCTGCTCTGCCTGTGCCTTGGAGTCCGCGTCGAGCCCCGTCGCGTCCGCCGGCAGCGATACCTGAAACGGGAAGACCCGATCGACGTTGGTGGTGACGGGCACCACCGTCACGACACCACGACCTAGCCGACTGGCGGTCGTGTTTGCGCCGTCGTTGCTCACAAGGACAACGGGTCGACGCTTGCTCGCTTCGGCACCGCGCGCCGGCTCAAGGTCGGCGAGCACGATGTCACCGCGCTGCATCGCTGCCTAGACCGTCCGCGACCGAAGGCTCCCAAATCTCTGCCTCGCCCGAGGACGCCCATTCATCCCAGGCGTTCTCGTACGCATTGCTCAACTCGGTGGCTTTGAGTAGCCGGACTGCGCGATGCAAGGCCGCGGAACGCGATTCGACCCGGTGGGTCGTGATGTACGCGTCGAGGAACTGGATGTCCTGGTCCGGCAGGCTCACACTGATTTTCACACTGGGATACTACCTCAGGTACGACCTGTGGTACTACCATGGGTACTACTGCGTCAAGAAGTCGAGCGCCTTCGTCGCGAACGCCGTCGCGCTTTCTCCCGACACGTACCCCTTCTCCATTGCGACGGCGAACCCCTCGGTGAGACGCCGGACGGCGGCCGCGTTCGCTTGCACCTCCGATAGAGCCTCGTCGAAGCTGGTCTCACGCGTCGGCTGGCTAGTTCGTTCGGCGCCGTCGAGAAGATCAACTAACGCCTCCTCGTCCCGAAGGCCGAGGTAGCGCGTCAACACTCCGAGGAACCGACTCTGGGGCCGCTCCCCTTTTTCCCAGTTGCCGATCGTTTGTTGCCGTACGCCGAAGCGACGACCTAGCTCGGATTGAGTGAGGTCGTCCGCGAGGCGTCGCGCGCGAAGCCGAGCCGCGAAGCTGTCGCTTGGCACCACATGTAGCGATCGGCGAGCGCCAGCCACGATTTCTCCCTCCCCACCTACTTCGAAAAACTCTCGCATACAACGGCGTAGGAACTAGGGTACAGAGCGCCGAATGGGAGGGTAACACGCGAGTACGTCAAAAAAAGTGTACCGGCGTGTCGCAGGCGAGAGGTGGCGGCCATGGTTGAAGGCGTTGACGCACTCGAACCACGTCCGCTCGTCGTCGTTCCGGACTCGGCGGTCAACGAGGCCGTTTCGGCATCCGCGCGCCGTCTGGCCACGCCCGGACCGACAACGCCGCCCGCCGCCGCCGACCCCGGGTCGGATCGGACGTATCGGCGACTGAAGCGGAGGACCCAGCGTCAGTACGCGCGTAATGAGCTGGAGAATGCAAGAAGGGCGGGGCGTCGAGCCGCATCGCAGGAAGAACTGGACCGGTCGTCCGAGCGACTCGCAACACGCCGAAACAACGTCGGACGCCATCTCCTCACCGCCGGACTCATGTTCGTGTGCGCGGTGGGTTTCTTTCTTGTGGTCGCAGTCGCGCGCGTCGCGTTGGGCGCGACGATCTTTCCGGGCTGGCCGTTGGGGGCGTTACCCCTCGGCGGGCTAGCCACCGCCCTCAGTGGAGCCCTTCTGTGGCTCTGGCGAAGAACGCGGATATAGCTGGCCCGATTACCCGGATTTGGCGGGGTACGGCGTCGTCGTGTCTGCTTCGTCTTGCGCCGTGGTCGGCGTCGGGGTAGGCGGCGTCACCGGGAACGGGGTGGGCGTCACCGGGGTCGCCATCTTCCGGTTGATCGCGCCGGCGGCAAGGCCGGCCGCAGCGCCGGCGAGCAGGCAGCCGAGCGCGATCGGCCAGCGGCGTACCTTTCGCTGCTGTCCGCGCAACGCGAGCAGCGCGGCGGCCGCCCGCTCCTTCGCCTCGGCCCGGGCGGGCGCGGAGTTCTCCACCGCCGCGGTCACCGCCGGGACGACGTCCTCGCGCAGCCGGGTCCGCGCGGTGTCCACCGCGGGAGTGACCCGCTCGATCACCGGGGTCATCCGGGTGCTGGCCTCGTCGACCCAGGGCCCGACCGCCTCACGCGCGGCCGCGAGGCGGGGCGCCATCGCGACCCGGGCGGTGTCCCAGGTCTCCGTGAGCCGATCCATTCCCTTGGTCACAGTTGGCGACGCGACGCTCTTGCTGCCGAACACGGGTTCCTCCGGTCGGGAAAGGGGCCAAGCAGGTCTTTCCCTCTGCCTTCCCCGGCGCGGCGGGGGACAACCAACCCCGTGCGAGGATGTCGGGGCTCGACCGACGAACCCATCGCCCAGACACACCGAGGAGCACCAGTGGCCGAGGACCTGTTCGCCACCCTGTCGACCAGCGCCGGCGACATCCGCGTGCAGCTGTTTCCCAACCACGCGCCCAAGACGGTCGCCAACTTCGTCGAGCTCGCCGAGGGCAGCCGCGAGTGGACCGACCCGCGCACCGGCAACCGCAGCACGGACAAGCTGTACGACGGCACGATCTTCCACCGCGTTATCAGCGGCTTCATGATCCAGGGCGGCGACCCGCTCGGCACCGGCACCGGCGGCCCGGGCTACCGATTCAACGACGAGATCCACCCCGAGCTCGCCTTCACCAAGCCGTACCTGCTCGCGATGGCCAACGCCGGGCCCGGCACCAACGGCTCGCAGTTCTTCATCACCGTCGCGCCGACGACGTGGCTTACCGGCAAGCACACGATCTTCGGCGAGGTCGCCGACGACGACAGCCGCGCCATCATCGAGAAGATCGCGTCGACGGCCACCGATGGCCGCGACCGGCCGCTGGAAGACGTGACGGTCAACTCGGTCACGATCGAACGCGTCCCCGCCTGAGCACACGCCACCATGTCCGAGCCCGATCCGCCGCCGGCGGCTGAACCGTCAGCCGGCGGTCTGCTGGCCTGCTACCGCCACCCCGGCCGCGAGACCGGAGTGCGCTGCGCCCGCTGCGAACGGCCGATCTGCCCGGACTGCATGGTCGCCGCGTCGGTCGGCTTCCAGTGCCCGGAGTGCGTCCGGGAAGGCCGCAAGACCCTCCGCCAGGCCAGGACCGTCTACGGCGGTCGCACCACGGGCTCGGCCGGGCAACTGTCCATGCTCATCATCGGTCTCAACGTCGCCGGCCTGCTCGCCAAGCTCGCGGTGGGCAGCAACCCGGTCGCCTTCACCGGCTCGAGTGGCACCTCGACGACGTTGGACGATCGGTTCGCTGGCCTCCCGGCGAAGTTCGACTTCAATCACGAGTACTACCGCTTCGTGACGTCGATGTTCCTGCACACAGGCGTCATCCACCTGGCCCTCAACTGCTACGCGATCTACCTCCTGGGCCCGACCATCGAAGGCATGCTCGGCCGCTGGCGCTACCTGTTGCTGTACTTCGGCTCGGGCATCGGCGGCAGCGCGCTCTCCTACGTGTGCAACCAGGGCGGCGAGGGTGCCTCGGGGGCGGTGTTCGGAGTGTTCGCCGCGCTGTACATCTTCGGACGTCAACAGCGCCGCGACACCTCGATGGTCGCCGGCCTCATCGTGGCGAACCTCGTCTTCAGCTTCCTGGTGCCGGGCATCGGCTACTGGGCACACATCGGAGGCTTGCTGGCGGGCGCAGCCATCGCAGCAGGGATCGCCTATGCCCCGCAGGGGCGTTACCGCTCCGTCGTGCAGTTGTCCGGCGCAGTGCTGGTCGCCCTGGTCGTCGTGGCACTCACCGTCGCGGGGACGCGCGAGGCGAACCGCTGTGCCAACGGCACTCTGGAGCAGATCACGTCGTGCTTCCAGGGCGCGAGCATCACCGGCTGACCGGAACAACCCGTAGCAGAACGGCGTTCTGTTTCGTCGTACCATTCCCTGACAGCGCCCTCGGATTGGGCGGATCTTTCGGGAGGACCCCATGCGTGACGCCGTGATCGTGGACGCCGTCCGTACCCCTGTCGGCAAGCGCAACGGCGCGTACAAGGACGTCCACCCGGTGGACCTGTCCGCGCACATCCTGCAGTCGGTCGTCGAGCGGACCGGCATCGACCCGGCGATCGTCGACGACGTCGTCTGGGGTGTCGTCGGTCAGGTCGGCGAGCAGGCGGTCAACGTCGCGCGCAACGCGGTACTCGGCGCCGGCTGGCCCGAGTCGGTCCCCGGCGTGACGCTCGACCGGCAGTGCGGCTCGTCCCAGCAGGCGGTGCACTTCGCCGCCGCCGGGGTGATCTCAGGCCAGTACGACGTCGCGATCGCCGGCGGCGTCGAGGTCATGACCCGGGTCCCGATGGGGTCGTCGCTCGGCGCGAACGTCGGCTTCCCGTTCGGGCCCAAGATGCTCGCCCGCTACGAAGGCCAGCCGATCAACCAGGGCATCGGCGCCGAGATGGTCGCCGAGAAGTGGGGCCTGTCCCGCCAGCAGCTCGACGAGTTCTCCCTCGCCTCGCACGAGAAGGCCGCCGCTGCAATCGACTCCGGCGCGTTCGCGGGCCAGTACGCCGTCGTACCCGGCACCGGGCTCGAGTTCGACGAAGGGGTACGGCGGGAGACCACGCTGGAGAAGCTCTCTTCGCTCAAGCCGGCATTCAAGGAGGACGGCGTCATCCACGCCGGCAACTCCTCGCAGATCTCCGACGGCTCCGGCGCGCTCCTCGTCACCACGAGTGAGAAGGCGCGCGAGCTGGGCTTGAAGCCGCTGGTCCGGCTGCACAGCTTCGCGCTCGCCGGCGACGACCCGATCATGATGCTCACCGCGCCGATCCCCGCGACCGCGAAGGCGCTCGCTCGCGCCGGGCTGTCGATCGGCGACATCGGTGCCGTCGAGGTGAACGAGGCGTTCGCGCCGGTGCCGCTCGCCTGGCTGGCCGAGACCGGCGCGGACCCGAAGACGCTCAACCCGCTCGGCGGCGCGATCGCGATCGGCCACCCGCTCGGCGGCTCCGGCGCCGTGCTGATGACCCGGCTCGTGCACCACATGGTCAACAACGGCATCCGCTACGGCCTGCAGACGATGTGCGAAGGCGGCGGCCTCGCCAACGCCACCATCCTCGAACTGCTCTGATAGGTAGGGTGGCCGGCTCGCTGGAGCCGGCCACCCCGCGTCCCCCCCACGGGTCAGGTCAGCAGTTGACCCACTTGCGGCTGTCCGACTCGTTCCACCAGTAGGGCTCGCCGCCGTACCCGGCATCGGTCTCGACGTAGGTGTAGTAGTAGTAACCCTTGCCCGAGCCGGCAGCGGCCTCGTCGCACGCGACCGGATTGATGTTCATGCTGATCCACCTGTGCGCGGGGGCGTCGATCCGGAATCGCTGGCTACTGTTCCCGCTCACACCGAGGTCTTCCTTGGTCCACGCAGAGAGCGCCTGGCTGGTGCAGCTTTCCAGCGTGACGCTGCCTTGCACGTAGTTGCCATTACGGGTGGGCGGGTTCGCCCCACCCAGCACGGCCCTCGCGTAGTTCGGATCGGAGGTGTTGTTGTCCGGGCAATCCGACGTATCACCGCCGCTGGGGTCTGCCTGCGGGAAGCAGCGCGGGCAGCCGGGATCGGGGCGCGGCGCGTTCGACAGCACGAACGACAGCTCGCCCCAAGGCGACGGCACCGTGCCGTAGACGACGTCCAACAGGGGATCGACGTCGGCGAGGTCGACCGTGAAGACTCCATCGGCGGCAACGTACGTGACGGCGCCGGGCAGCCGCGGCTCGGACGATCCGGCGACGGTGCCGGCCGACGCGGGCGCCAACCCGGTCACCATCACCAGGACAGCCGCGGCGCCGGTGATCAGCCGAGCCGCTCTCCGATAGCTCATTCTCATCTGGGTCCCCTCCGGGTAGACAGCGCGGCCATGTCGGGTGACGTGGCCGCGTGCCGTCACGATGACGGTCCCGGAGGACGCAGTACATGACGTTTTACGGCGGATTAGCCGAAATGTCGCCGGCCGGATGTCCACACTGTGGACATCCGCTGGGGATAGTTACACGGGTGTGACTACCGCCCTGTCGGTTCTAACGCCACTGGGTGCTGACGCCGAACCCGGCGATGATGAAGGCGAAGCCGACGATCAGGTTCCAGTTGCCCAGCGGCTTGACCGGGATCGCGCCGTTGGACACGTAGAACAAGATCAACCAGATGATCCCGACGAGGAACAGGCCGAGCATCAGCGGCGCCACCCACGGTGGGCTGACCCGCTTCTTGGCCGATCGCGTCGGCGGCGGGGTGTACGGCGCCTTCTGCCGCACCTTCGACTTCGGCACGGGTGCCCTCCTGGTCACGTCACGCGGCGTCGTACGCCGATCTCTCGTTTAGCG
>Ga0157371_10005434_pt1 | contig 10742 bp, 12 predicted proteins | sample C45metaG_FD_113462 | JGI IMG/M metagenome (GOLD analysis project Ga0157371, IMG submission 113462) | Corn rhizosphere microbial communities from Kellogg Biological Station, Michigan, USA - C4-5 metaG | ecosystem: Host-associated > Plants > Roots > Rhizosphere > Soil | place: USA: Michigan... | reverse complement strand
TGCTGGTCGACGACGTTCTCACCACCGGGGCGACCCTCACGGCCTGCGCTCGCGCGCTCCGGGCCGCGGGGTCGTCTCGGGTGGTGGCGGTGACTTTCTCCCGGCGCCTCTAGTTGGCTCTCCGCGGCCCTACGGCCGTGCCTCGGCCGGGCGTCCCCGCATCTGGTCTACAAGCCGCCGCGTACGGCTCCGCTTGCGACGCAGTTCGCGATGCTTCTTCACCTGGCGGTTCATGTCCAGGGCAAGCTCATGGACGGAGTGGTTCATGTCGGGAGAAGCCTCGCGCGCGTGCAGCGTTGCTCCCTTCAAGTGGATCGTCGCCTCCGCCAGCTGGCTGTCGGCGACCCGAGGGTTACGCTCCTCCGAGAGCACCACTTCCAAGGTCGCAACCGGGGAGACCTGCCGCCCCAGTCGCCCAAAGCGTTTCCGCACCGTCTCACGCAGCTCGTCGGTCACCTCGACGTTCCTGCCCCGAATCTCAATCCGCATGAGTGCCTCCTTGTGGGTTGTGCAACGAGCTTACGACTCCATCTACCCGGAAACAAGGGGCTGATGTCCCTCCCAAACTCCACACCGCTACCCTTGAGCAATGCCAGCGATGGACCTTGTAACGAAGGCGCTGCGCGCGGGAGAGGGGCGGAGGTTCAAGGCCTACGAGAAGCGCGCGGAGGCGATCAACCGCTACGAGCCGGAGATGGAAGCCCTCTCCGACGCCGAAATCCGCCAGGAGGCGGACAAGCTGCGCGAGCGCGCCCGCGGCGGCGAGAGCCTCGACGACCTGCTGCCGGAAGCGTTTGCGCTCTGCCGCGAGGCTTCGAAGCGGACGACCGGCCAGCGCCACTACGACGTCCAGCTGATCGGCGGCATGGTCCTCCACGACGGCGCGATCGCCGAGATGCGGACCGGCGAGGGCAAGACCCTGACCGCGACGCTGCCTGTCTTCCTCAACACGCTCGCCGGCGGCAGCGTCCACGTCGTCACCGTCAACGACTACCTTGCCCGCCGCGACTCGGACTGGATGAAGCCGATCTACGACGCCCTCGGCTGCACCGTCGACGCGGTCCAGGACTTCGACGACCACGACGCCCGCCAGCGCAAATACGGGCTCGACATCACCTACGGGACCAACTCCGAGTTCGGCTTCGACTACCTGCGCGACAACATGGCCGACCAGCTCGAGCACTGCGTCCAGCGCGGCCACCACTTCGCGATCGTGGACGAGGTAGACAACATCCTGATCGACGAGGCGCGGACGCCGCTGATCATCTCCGGCGCCCCCGAACAGGCCGCGCAGACTTACTACACCTTCGCCCGCCTGGCCAAACAGATGGTCGGCGTGCCGGCGAAACAGAAACTGAAATCGCTCGGCGAAAACAAGGACACCACCGACGCCGACTACGACTACGAGTACGACGAGAAGCACAAGACCGTCGCCCCGACCGAGCGCGGGGTCAAGAAAGCCGAGGAATTCGTCGGCGTCGACAACCTCTACCTCGGCGAACACGGCACCCTCGTCAACCACCTCACCCAGGCGCTGAAGGCCGAGTCGCTTTACAAAAAAGACGACGACTACGCGGTGATCGACGGCGAGGTGATGATCATCGACGAGTTCACCGGCCGCATCCTCGAGGGCCGGCGCTGGTCGGAGGGCTTGCACCAGGCAGTCGAGGCGAAGGAGGGCGTGGCGATCCGCGAGGAGAACCAGACCCTGGCGACGATCACCCTGCAGAACTACTTCCGCCTCTACGACAAGCTCGCCGGGATGACCGGCACCGCGCTCACCGAGGCGACCGAGTTCATGAAGATCTACGAGATGCCGGTGGTCGAGGTCCCGACCAACAAACCGATGGTCCGCAAGGACGAAAACGACCAGATCTTCAAGACCAAAGACGGCAAGTGGAAGGCGGTCCTGAGCGAGATCATCAGCCGCCACGAAAAGGGCCAGCCGATCCTCGTCGGAACCGTCTCGGTCGAGGTCTCGGAGATGATCTCCGCGGCGCTGAAACGCGAGGGGATCAAGCACGCCGTCCTCAACGCCAAGCCCGAGCACGCCGAACGAGAGGGCGAGCTGATTGCCCAGGCCGGCCGCAAAGGCGCGGTGATGATCGCCACCAACATGGCTGGCCGCGGCGTTGACATCAAGCTCGGCGGCGACCCCGAGCACCTGGCGATCGCGGAGCTGAAAAAGGAAGGCATCACCCACGAGAGCGAGGGCTACGAGGAGGCGCTGGCGGCGAAGACCGCCGAGCTGGAGCCGCAGTGCAAGGCCGAAGGCGAAGAAGTGCGCGAGCTCGGCGGCCTTTACATCTGCGGCACCGAGCGCCACGAGTCCCGCCGGATCGACAACCAGCTACGTGGCCGCTCCGGCCGCCAGGGCGACCCCGGCGAGTCGCGCTTCTTCCTCTCCGCCGAAGATGACGTGATCCGCCTCTTCGCCGGCGACCGCATCTACAAAATCCTCGACAAACTCGGCCCGGTCGGCGACGAAGGCGAGGAAGTGCCCCTGGAAGCGAAGATGCTGACGAAAACCGTCGAGAACGCCCAGAAGAAGGTCGAGGAGCAGAACTTCCTGATCCGCAAACGGGTGCTCGAGTACGACGACGTGATGAACGAGCAGCGGCGCGTGGTCTACAAATACCGCCGCGAGATCCTCGAAGGGCGCGACATCTCCGAGAACGCCCGCGACGAACTCGAGGGGGTGATCGAGCGCCTGGTCGACGAGTACACCGCCACCGACATCCTCGAGAACTGGGACCTGGAGGAGCTGGAGACGCAGCTGCGCCAGATCTGGCCGGTCGGCATCGAGGTCGCGAGCATGGCGCCGGAGACGGTCGACCGCAACCAGCTGAAAGAAGCCCTCGACGACGACGTGATGGACGCCTACGACGAGCGCGAAGAGCAGCTCGGCGAGGAGCTGATGCGCTTCCTAGAGCGCTCGATCCTGCTGCAGGTGATCGACAACCGCTGGCGCGAACACCTCTTCGACATGGACTACCTGCGCGAAGGCATCCACCTCCGCGGCTTCGCCCAGATCGACCCCCTCGTCGCTTACAAAAACGAGGGCTTCCAGATGTTCGAAGAGCTGCTGCACTCGATCTGGGACGAGTTCTCGAAGCTGGTCTTCCGGGCCGAGATCGAAGTCCAGCCCGAGGAAGCGGGCGCGGCGGTGGCCGGCAACGGCGGCGGCACGGCCGCCCTCGCCTACTCCGGCGGCACGCTGGAGAACCAGCCCTCGGCGCTGCAGGAGGTCGCCGCCGCGAGCGGCGCCAGCGCGGTCGACGTCGCCGCGGCGCAGGCCGCCGGGCCGAACAGCGGTGGGTTCGAAACGGTCGAGACCGTCGTCAACGACGACAAAGGGAACATCGGCCGCAACGATCCCTGCTGGTGCGGGAGTGGCAAGAAGTACAAGAAGTGCCACGGCGCCTGAGGGCGCGCCTTGACCGATCCCGTTCGCGAGTTCATCCGCGCCTTCAACGAGCGCGATCTCGATGCCCTCGTCGCCGTGCTCGACCCTGAAGTCGAGCTGCACTCGGGACGGGGGCTGCGGAAGGGGCGCGAGGCGGCGCGGGTCTGGGCGACGCGGGAGCCGGGCGGCGTGCAGCAGACGATCGAGCTCGACCAGTTGTACGAGGAAGGGCTCGAGAGCGGCGGCGGTCGCGCCGTGGCGCTGATCCGGCGTCGCTGGCACTGGGAAGAGGACGGCAGCGCGGCAGGCACCGACGAGATGGCCTGGGCCTTCGAGCTGCGCGACCACAAGGTCCTCAGCTGGCGCCCCTACGACGATCGCGAAGAGGCGCTGCGGGTCGGCAATTTCGCCCCGCCGCTTGGCTGAGCTCCTGACCGGGCGTAGGATCGCACCATGTCGTCTGTCGCCCCCGACAACGCCGAAGCCACCGAGGCCTGGAGCGGGCCGCTCTTCGAGATCTTCCTCAAGTACCGGGACCTGACGACCGGCGGGCTCGGTGCGCACGGGGAGGTGGCGATGGGCTCGAACCCGCCGCGGCCGGGGGAGCGGGTGATCGACATCGGCTGCGGGTTCGGTGACACCACGCAGCGGCTGGCCGAGCTGGTCGGGCCGGAGGGCTCGGCGCTGGGGGTCGACGTCTCGCCACCGTTCATCGAGACCGCGGGCAAGGAGGCCGAGGAAGCCGGTATCGCCAACGTCGAATACCAGCTCGCCGATGTGCAGACGCTGCAGCTGCCGCAGGAATTCGACTACGCCTTCTCGCGGATGGGGATCATGTTCTTCGCCAACCCCGTCGCCGCCCTGCGGAACGTCCGCCAGGCGCTGAAGCCGGGCGGCCGCTTTACCGCGGTCGTCTGGAGGCGCAAGCTCGACAACGAGTGGGTGCTCCGGGCGGAGGAAATCGTCGAGGAGTACCTCGAGCACCCCGAGGAGACCGACGAACCGACCTGCGGCCCCGGCCCCTTCTCGATGGCCAATGCCGACACCGTCACCGAACAGCTGAAAATCGCCGGCTTCGAGGAGATCGGCTTGCGCCGCTGCGACCTGCCGATGAAAGTCGGCGCCGATCTCGGCCAGGCGGTCGAGTTCGGGATGGCCCTCGGCCCCGCCGGCGAGATCCTCCGCCTCTGGGGCGACCGCGTCGACGAGATCCGGCCCGAGATCGCCGCCAAGATCCGCGCTGCGATCGCCGACTTCGAGCAACCCGACGGCGTCTGGGCCCCAGCGAGCACCTGGATCATCACGGCTCGGGTTCCGACGGGCTAGGGCTCAAACCGCGCTTGTAGGGAGGAGTGGGTGTCCCTCTCGTCCCTGGGTTGCTGGCCTCTAAGCAGCCGTCTCTCGCTGAGTGATCTGTGCCAGCAACAGGACGCCGGTCGGCGAGGGGACACCCACTCCTCATAGCGACAATCTCCGAGACACCCTTTCCGCGAGACCGCGAGGAACCGCAACTATTCCGGTTCCTCGCGGTCTCGCGAGCAGCTCGCCTGAAAGAGCGTGTTGGGAGGAGTGCCGGCCCCGTCACCTGCCACGCCCAATAACCTGTGGTCATGGCCGAGACTCAGAGCGAACCTGTCGCGCCTCGTCTGGCTGCCGTCCGCGAGCAGTTGTCCCTGCTTGCGGACTACCTTTGACCCGGCTGGGCTAGAGAAGGAAGCCGCCTCGCTCGAGGAGGAGATGGGGCGACCTGGGTTCTGGGATGACCAGGAGGCGGCCGCGAAGACTTCGGCTGCGCATGCACGGGCGCAGAAGCGGCTGGAGATGTTCCGGGGGCTGGAGTCTGATGTGGCTGATCTCTCCGACCTGGCCGAGATGGCGGCTGAGGACGAGGAGATGGCTGCCGAGCTGGATACGCAGCTGGGCTCGGTCGAGCAGCGGCTCGCCGAGCTCGAGGAGGCGCGCCTGTTCAGGGGCAAGTACGACACTGGCGACGCGGTCGTCACCGTCCACGCCGGGGCTGGCGGGACTGACTCGCAGGACTGGGCCGAGATCCTCCTGCGGATGTACCTGCGCTGGGCCGAACGGCGCGGCTTCGACGTCGAGATGGTCGAGGCCTCGGCGGGGGAGGAGGCCGGGCTCAAGTCCGCCACCTTCATCGCCCGCGGCGAGAATGCCTACGGCCTCTTCGCCGCCGAGCGCGGCGTCCACCGCCTGGTCCGGATCTCGCCCTTCGACTCCTCCGCCCGCCGCCACACCAGCTTCGCCCAGGTCGAAGTCGGGCCGGTGGTCGACGAAACGGTCGAGGTCGAGATCGACGAGGGCGACCTGCGGATCGACACCTACCGCGCCTCCGGGGCCGGCGGCCAGCACGTCAACAAGACCGACTCGGCGGTGCGGATCACCCACCTCCCGACCGGCGTCGTCGTCCAGTGCCAGAACGAGCGCTCGCAGATGCAGAACCGGGCGGTGGCGATGCAGCTGCTGCGCTCGCGCCTGATCGAGCTGGAGGAGCGCAAACGCTCCGAAGAGCTGGCCAAGCAGCGTGGCGAGGTCAAAGACGTCGCCTGGGGATCGCAGATCCGCAGCTACGTGATGCACCCCTACACGATGGTCAAGGATCACCGCACCGAGCACGAGGTCGGCGACGTGCAGCGGGTACTCGACGGCGACCTCGACGACTTCATCCGCGACTACCTGAACAAGACCGCCGCCGCCTCGGCAAACTAGCGATTCGCAGATGCCCGAGCCGCTCTTTCACCTCGAACGCGCCGCCGGCGACGCCGAGGGCCTGCTGGTCCTCCACCACGGCCGTGGCACCGACGAGCGCGACTTGATCGGCCTCGCCGACTTCCTCGACCCGGAGCGGCGGCTGCAGGTGGTGACGCCGCGGGCGCCGCTGCAGCTGCCCGGCTCGCCGGGATACCACTGGTACCTGGTGCCGCGGGTTGGCTAACCCGACCCCGAGAGCTTCGAGGCGGCCCGCGCCGCTCTGGTCGACCTCCACGACCGGCTCTGGGAGGAGACCGGGATCGGACCCGAGCGGACCGTGCTCGGCGGCTTCTCGATGGGAGCGGTGATGAGCTTCGCGATGGGGCTCAGCGCCGAGCGGCCGGCGCCGGCCGGGATCCTCGCATTCAGCGGCTTCGTACCGACGGTCGAGGGCTGGGAGCCGAGCTTCGCCGATCGCACCGGCACCCGCGCCTTCATCAGCCACGGTCGCAACGACCCGGTGATCGGGATCGAGTTCGCTCACCTTGCCCGCGAGCTGATCGAGGCCGGCGGTCTCGACCTCACCTACCGTGATTCGGAGCTGGGCCACCAGATCGACCCGGCGCACCTGCGCGAAGCTTCTACCTGGCTCGGTGAGGTGCTCGGCTAGCGCGGTGGTGCCGCGAGCGGTGGTGGTGCCGGTGGTGGGAAGACCGACCTCCGTGGTGGCCGCCCTTCCGGTGCTGCTGGGACTTACGCCGTTCGGCTTCTTCTTCAGCTTCTTCGGCTTCGATTTCCTTGCAGAGTTCTTCGTCTTCGGCGTCTTCGGCTTCGCAGCCTTCGCTTTCGTCGCCTTCGTCATCGGCTTCTTCGGCCGTGACCGATCCGTCTTCGCCTTGGTCATCCGCTTCGCTGTCGTCCGCTTCGTCTTCTTCGGCGGCGGCGAAGAGCGGCACCGCAGTGGGGGCGGCCAGAGTCATGGCATGCGCCGAGGCGGCCGCGGCGAGCAGTAGCAGAGGCGAGCAGGAGGATCAGCAGGATCGGGAGCTTCCGCATGGCTCCTACATCGGAGCGACGCCCGATCCTGTTTAGACAGCTGGACTTTCGTCCAGTACGCCCTCCAGCTGCAGCAGGGCTTCCTTCATCGGCAGGCCGCCGCCGTAGCCGCCGAGGGCGCCGCCGGTCCGCAGGACGCGGTGGCAGGGGACGACGAGCGGGATCGGGTTGCTGCCGCAGGCGGTGCCGGCAGCGCGGACGGCGCGCTCGTTGCCGGCTTTGCGGGCCATCTCGGTGGAGCTGCGCGTCTCGACGTAGAGGATGCGGTCGATTGCCCGCAGGACCCGCTGGCGGAAGCCGCCGCTGAGCTGCCAGTCGAGCGGCAGGCCGAAGCTCTCGAGCTTGCCCTCGAAGTAGAGGTCGAGCTCGCGACGGACCTCGTCCAGCTCACCCGGCGCCTCCAGCACACGCGTGGAGACCCGCGTGGCGAGGTCGGTGAGCAGCTCGTCGGCGTCCTGGTTCGGCAGCCCGACCCGGACCAGACCGCGCGGCGTCTGCGCCAGCAGCAGCGGCCCGAAGGGGGAGTCGGTGGTCGTGTAGGCGACGTCGAGCAGGCCCTCCTCGGCGGCGCGCGCCCTGAACTTGTCGATTGCAGTGTCGGTCTTCGTGCTCATGCCAGTTCCTTCCTCAGTCGCTTCAGTCCCTCGTGCAGGCTGCGCCGCGCCGCCTCCGGCGAGCAGCCGAGCGCCGCGGCGATCTCGTTGTGAGGGAGGTCGCTGCCGTAGCGCAGCGCCACCGCGGCCCGCTGTTTCGGCGGCAGCGTCCCGACGGCGGCCCAGAGCTGCTCGTCACGCTCGGGGATATCGTCCTGGGTCGCGACCTCCGCCACCTCGGCGACGGGGACCGGATTGCGGCCGCGGGCGCGGTGGTGGTCGATCGCCTTGCGATGGGCAATCGTCAGCAGCCAGCCGCGCAGGTTGCTGTCGTCCTCCAGCCTCGGATAGGCGCGCAGGGCGGCGAGGAAGGTCTCCTGGAAGCAGTCCTCGGCGCCGTCGCGGCCGACCGCGCCGTGCAAGATCGCCATCACGGCGCCCGCATGGTCGTCCAGAACGGTTTGAAACGGCGGCAGCGCGGTCACTCTGTGGGATTAAACGTGGTGGCTCTGCAAAACGTGAGATCGAGGCGACGATTTGCCACTTCAGCGGGGGGAAATCGTCGTCTCGTTAGGGTGGCGCAATGACCGAGTTGATGGCTGAAGTCGAGGAGCTGGTGGCGCGGGCGCTGGCCGAGGACCTGGGGGAAGAGGGTGACGTCACCTCTGACTCGACGGTTCCCGAGGAGGCCGAGGCGCGGGCGCGGATCGTGCAGAAAGAGCTGGGTGTGGTCTTCGGGCTGGCGCTGGTTGCCGAGACGATGCGCCAGTGCGGGGTCGAGCAGGTCGACAACCTCGTCGTCGAGGGGCAGTGGCGCGAGGAGGTGCCGGCCGAGGTCTTAATCGCGAGCGGGTCGGCGCGGGCGCTGCTGGCGGCCGAGCGGACCGCGATCAACTTCCTCGGCCACCTCTCGGGCGTGGCGACGATCACCGCCCGCTATGCGGAGGCGGTGGTCGGGACCGGGACGACGATCCTCGACACCCGCAAGACGACGCCGGGGCTGCGGCGGCTGGAGAAGGCGGCGGTCGCCGCTGGCGGCGGCATCAACCACCGGATGGGCCTCTACGACGCGATCCTGATCAAGGAGAACCACATCGCCGCCGCCGGCGGACTGGCGAAAGCCGTCCACGCCGCCCGCACTGCACAGCCGGAGATGGCGATCGAGGTCGAGGTCCGCGACCTCGACGAAGCCGCCTATGCGCTCGGCATGGGTGTCGACCGCCTCCTGCTCGACAACATGAGCCCCCAGTCGATGAAAGAAGCTGTGGCGCTGCGAGATCAGACCACTGGCGACCAAGCGGTGTCGCTCGAGGCTTCAGGTAGCGTGAATCTAGAGAACGTCCGGGAGATCGCCGAGACGGGTGTGGAGTTCATTTCGATTGGCGCCCTAACCCACTCAGCTCCCACCCTAGATTTCTCGATGCTCCTCGACCTTTCTACTTGAGCAGTTTCGACAACCGGCGGTCCTTGAGAATGCGGCCGCCCGTCTGCTCTTGCGGGCAGTAGTTGGTCTGGTGCTCGGAGAAGAAGACCGCCTCGATCGTGGTGCCGCAGCGGGGGCAGGGCTCGCCCTCGCGCTTGTGGACCTTTAGCGGCATCGGCACTTTGTCGGGGACCTCGGGGCCGATCGTCTCCTCGTAGTGGTCGATCGCGTCGCCGAGGACATGGAGGGCGGCATGGAGGCGCTCGACCTCCTCGGAGGTTAGTTCCGAGCCTTTCTTGAAGGGCGAGAGACGGGCCTCCCAGAGGACCTCGTCGACCCAGGAGCGGCCGATCCCGGCGATGTCTTTCTGGTGGCGGAGGAGCGGGTGGAGGTGGCGCGGCTTCTCGATCGCCGCCGCGAACTCGTCGAGCGGGGGAGGGGGCCAGGCCTCCGGCCCGAGGCTCGCCACCATCTCGTCGGCGGCGACGGCGTCTGCCGGTAGCAGCTTCGCCCAGGCACGCTGTTTGGTCCCGTACTCGCGCAGGCGCAGCTCACGTCCGTCGGTGAGCCGGATCAGCACCCGCGAGGCCTTGTCTTTCAGCGAGGCGCGTTTGCCGAAGACCCGCAGTCGCCCCGCTGACATCAGGTGGATCAGCAGCGCCAGGTCGCCGAACTCGACCACCGGCATCTTGCCGACCCGCCGCACCCCGGTGACCTCGCGCCCGACCAGCGCTTCCAGCGGCGGGTCGAAGGTCTTCATCACGTTCATTCCTGGCGCCAGCGCCGATTCCACCTCGACTCCGGTTAGGGCCGTCTGCAGGCGGCGGGCGACGATCTCGACCTCGGGCAGCTCAGGCATCGCGAAGAAGGCTAGACGGACACTTCTCTCGTCTAGACTTCAGAGACGTTCATTCGACCGGACTCGGACCCAGTCCCGCCGGCGAACATAGGAAAGGTAGGGCTCATGCAGGAGCTCCCGACGATCCAACCTACTTCCGCCCCCGAGCTGAGCTCGGACCAGATCGCTGAACTTAGCGAGGAAGTTCGCGCGCTCGCCGCGCAGCGCAACGCCGTCATCCTCGCTCACAACTACGAGCTGCCCGAGATCCAGGACGTCGCCCACTACCTCGGCGACTCACTCGGCCTCTCCCGTCAGGCCGCCGAGACCGACGCCGAGGTGATCGCCTTCTGCGGCGTCCACTTCATGGCCGAGACCGCCTCGATCCTCTCGCCCGAGAAGACGGTCCTGATCCCTGACCTAGGCGCCGGCTGCTCGCTCGCCGACTCGATCAACGCCGACCAGCTGCGCGCCTGGAAGGCGGAACACCCGGGCGCCCTGGTCGTCATGTACGTCAACACCTCAGCCGAGGTGAAGGCGGAGACCGACTACTGCGTCACCTCCTCGAACGCGGTCGATGTGATCCGCCACATCTGGGCGGAGCACGGGCCCGGCCAGGAGATCCTCTTCGGCCCCGACATGTGGCTCGGCGCTTTCGTCGAGCGCGAGACCGGCTTGGTCGAAGAACCAGAGCGCCGCGGCAACTTCCACATCTGG
>Ga0157371_10005433_pt1 | contig 10746 bp, 11 predicted proteins | sample C45metaG_FD_113462 | JGI IMG/M metagenome (GOLD analysis project Ga0157371, IMG submission 113462) | Corn rhizosphere microbial communities from Kellogg Biological Station, Michigan, USA - C4-5 metaG | ecosystem: Host-associated > Plants > Roots > Rhizosphere > Soil | place: USA: Michigan... | reverse complement strand
TTCCCCTCCCTCGGGGGCGTGGTCGCGCTGCTGCGACTCACGCCCCCGAAGGGAGTTGGTCAGGCGGTGACCAGGACCTGCTCGGTCTCGGCCGCCGCCTGGGTGCCGTCACCGGTTCCCGCGCTCTCGCGCTCGGCCTTCCGGGCCGCGCGCCGATCGGCGTGGAACTTCTCGGTCTCGGCGAGGACGTCGGCGAACCAGACCTGCGCCTGACCGGGCGTCTCCAGGACGCGCCGGTCGAGGAAGCACGCCGTGGTGTACCGCCGGCGCACCTCCGCGACGACCCGCTCGTTCATCTGCGTCTCCTGCGCGGGGATCTCCACCTCGTCGAGGCTGGGACCGTCCGTGCCGAAGAAGTACAGGTGGAGGAGCGTGGTCGCGGCGGCCATGGTGACCTCGTTCCAGCGCACGCGGGTGCCCCCCTTGTGGGGGACGGTCGCGGTGCCGAAACGGGTCATGTGCTCCAGCGCGCTGCGGTGCGCGAGGGCGATGACCGTCGTGTCGCCGTCGGGGCGGTTGCTCGGGCCGGTGCCGCCGGGACGCCGTCCGTTGGTGGCGTGACGCCGGTTGCCGGGACCCTTGCCGTGCTCACCCTGCTTGGTCATGGTTAGACCTTCCTCTGAAACGCCCCTCACGTCGAATCGGGGGCGGATGCAGAGTATATTACCATAATCATTTAATTTAGTCAATATCTAAGATAATTTAGGCCCTTGGCACTCGCCGTCACGGAGTGCTAATATTGGAGTGTTGAACTTAAACGGAGGTTACTTACGACATGAGCGTGCCAATTAGTCCGCTAAAAGACCGAATTGTGGCTGTTAAAGAAGAGCCACAAACCAAAACCGCCTCTGGCCTCTACTTGCCCGAAGCAGCCAAAGAAAAGCCAGCTGAGGCCAAGGTTGTGGCTGTAGGTAAAGAAGTCAAAGAAGTCAAAGTCGGCGACAAAATTATCTTCAAAGAATACTCACACACCAGTGTGAAGATCGATAACAAAGAATACTTAATCGTGAACGAGGAAGACGTCCTCGCGACGGTCGCCTAAGAGGAGAAACAGAGTTATGGCAAAGAAAGTTTTCTATGATGACGATGCTCGCCGCCGTGTGCTCGGTGGCGCCAAGGCGCTATACGACGCCGTTAAGGTAACGATGGGACCAAAGGGTCGCAACGTGATTATTAGTAAGAGCTACGGTGCTCCAACCGTTACCCACGATGGTGTGACTGTTGCCAAAGGTGTCGACCTGCCTGAGGATGACGACGAGACTCTCGGCTACAAAGTCGGTGCCGAGCTGATCAAGCAAGCTGCTAACAAGATGAACGATGTTGCCGGTGACGGTACGACCACTGTTACCGTGCTGACCTACAACATCCTGAATGAGGCTAACCGCCTGATAGCTGCTGGCCACAACCCAATGGAACTCCGCAAGGGCGTGGAGCAAGCGGGCGCTGAGGTGCTCAGCACGCTCGCAACCCTGAGCGAAGACATCGGCAGCAACAAAGCTCGCGTAGCCGAAGTTGCTACCATTTCTGCAGGCGACGCCGAGATCGGTAAACTAATTGCAGATGTGATCGGTAAAGTTGGCAAAGACGGCGTGGTGACCGTCGAGGAAGGCCAAGGCCTGAAGCTGGAAGCCGAGGTAGTGGAAGGCTTCACGATGGACCGCGGCTTCGTCAGCGCCTACATGGTGACCGACGCGACTCGCATGGAAGCCGTCATGAACAAGCCGGCAATCGTCATTACCGACAAGAAGATCAGTAGCGTCCAGGAATTCCTGCCGGTGCTGGAGATGTTGGCGCAAGCCGGTAAGAAGGACCTGATCTTGATTGCCGAGGACGTTGAGGGCGAAGCGCTCGGTACGCTGATCCTCAACAAGTTGAAGGGTGTGTTCAACACCGTTGCCGTTAAGGCTCCGGCCTTTGGTGACCGCCGCAAGGATGTGCTGCAAGACCTGGCCACACTAACTGGTGCGACCGTTATGAGTGACGACCAAGGCATTACCTTCGAGACCGCTGACCTCAGTATGGTTGGTACCGCTCGCAAGGTTATTGTGACCAAAGATGCCACCACGATTGTTGAAGGCGCCGGTGCTGCAACAGATGTCGACGAGCGCGTGAAGCAAATTCGTGCTCAGGCTCAAGCTGCGACCAGCGAATACGACAAGGAAAACTACGAGAAGCGCGCCGCTGCCTTGAGCGGTAAGGTTGCTGTCATCAAGGTTGGTGGTGCTACCGAAGTACAGATCGAAGAAGCCAAGTACCGCGTCGATGACGCCGTGGCCGCAACCAAGGCTGCACTGTCCGAAGGCATCGTGCCCGGTGGTGGTGTAACGCTTGTCGACCTCAGTAAGACTGTAACCGTCGAGGGTACCGACAGTGTCGTTGCTGGCCGTCAGCTGCTGAAGAACGCACTTGTTCAGCCATTCCGCCAGCTGATGAGCAACGCCGGCGTGAACCCAGACGAGAAGCTGCCGCAGGTTTTGGCCAGCAAGAAGGGCGGCCAAGGCTTTGACGTCAACGACCCAACCAAGCTGGTCGACCTCAAGAGTAAGGGTGTTGTTGACCCAGCTCGCGTAACCAAAGAGGCTATCCAGAACGCCGTCTCCATCGCCGCAACTGCGATGACCATGGGCGCATTGGTAGTCGAGATCCCAGAGAAGGAATCGCCAATACCTGCCGGTGGCGGTATGCCAGGCGGCATGGGGATGATGTAGATTAAAAACGGAGCCCACTGAGGCTCCGTTTTTTTAATTGCTTAAGCTTGTACTACTACAGCATTTTTTATAGAATGTTTTACCAAGCAGGTAAAACAATAATTGTATAAATTTGGAACTTTTGTTAGCATGAATGTAAGGTTTGAAAACCCTAAGCATGAGGAACTCGTTGGTGACTACGCTCGGCTCACAAACTGGTGCGGGAAACGGGGCCGTCCAAGCGCGGACGACGTGTTACTTACCTTGGACCAGATTCGTGCCGCCGAAACGATCGAAGACGTACCCAATGCTCTTCGGCCCCATCCTCTTAAAGGGAAACTCAAGGGGCACTTCGGCGTATGGATCACCGAGAAGTTTCGAGTTGTTATTCGGCCGGACCCACAGCAAGATCCACCTGCTCAATTGGGTCAACGCAATACTATTAAATCCGTCCTGGTGGTCGAACTTTGTACTGACTACCATTCACATTAGGAGGTGACCATGGCGTATTTGCCAAGCAAGGCTCTTCATCCAGGACTAATGCTGCAAAAAGTCCTGAATAATTCTGATATGACCCAAAGGAACCTTTCGGCGAGAACGGGCCTGACAGAAAAACACATAAGTCAAATAATTAATGGCGAGGCGAATCTTACGGTCGACACGGCATTATTACTTGAGAATGTTCTTGGGGGTACTGCTTCATTTTGGATTAATTTAGACAAGAATTATCAAGAGACTCAGGCGCGGCTCGAACGGGAGCAGCAGCTCGAAAAAGAAATTATTCTATTAAAAAACTTTCCATATGGAGATTTGGTCAATTGTAAATACGTGGAACAGACACGAAAGCCAAAGGAACGTGTGAGAAACTTATGGAAGTTTTTTGGAGTGAACTCCTTAGATTTTGTGTCGAATATTGAGGCGGTCGCATATAGAAGGAAAGATGGTGCAGGAGTAAAAAGTGAGGCACTCGCAACATGGTTGCGGTGCGGAGAAATTGAGGCTGCAAAACTAGATCTAGTGGCCTACAACAGACAAGCTCTCAAATCGCTACTCAGCGATGTCCGCAAATTGACCAGAAGGGTTGATAGCAAAGTATTTGCCGATTTGACAGCAATGCTTGCGGAGGTGGGGGTCGGCCTTGTGTGCGTGCCTCATTTTGCTCACACTCAAGTAAACGGAGCTACTAGGTGGATGAGGCAAAACCCGGTCATTCAGTTAAGCATACGAGGACGGGATGCTGATAAGTTCTGGTTTACACTCTTTCACGAATTGGGCCACATAATCAACCATGGTAGAAAAGAAGAGTTTATAGAATTTATTAACGATGAGAAAAATCAGAAAGAAATAGATGCTGACGCGTTCGCTCAAAAAACTTTGATTCCTAGTGCTCCCTATGGTGTATTTGTAAGACGACAAGACTATTCGGCTGCTGCGATCGAAGTTTTTGCTGAGACCATTCAAGTAGATCCAGGAATCGTACTAGGACGCTTAAAGCATGATGGTTATGTAGAGTTTGCTCAATTGAGTTATATGCACTCTAAGTTAATGTGGATGCCAGATTAATATCCATACTATAGATATGGAATTGGTATACGTTACAGAGATGCCTGAGGTGGGGAATTGACCATTGGAGTAGGTGGCCGACGACGTTATCGCCGCAGTGCAGTAGCTATCCCGCCTTCTTATAGGCTATGCCTAAAATAGAATTTTTGAGCCTCTGCAACCATAATCGAAATCTTGAATACATAACAGAATCGTAGTCGTTTATGAGAGTCCTAAGAAGAATTTCACCATCGTATCCCAGGGTACGATTTGAGAGTCCAAGATCTTTTCTCATTGCCTTAAAAACACGTGCAAGCATTCTCAGCATGGTACGTTGTTGTCGTTTCGTTTCGATGATCGGTTGTTTATAGAAATGCTGAAAAAGCTTGGACATTGACTTAATTACGCCGGGCGATCCGTAAAGTACATATTCCTTATAAAAGTCGCGCATCTCTTTGACTAATTCTGTCTGAGGGGAGTTGAGCTGGTTTATATAAAGTTCTACGAATTTACGGTAGTTGTCTCTTTTAACCTTTGCGTTTTCGGTAGTGAACTGTTGCTTCTTGTCGAGAAAATACTTTATGAAGTAGCCCGACACGCCTCCACCTACGAGGGAAATCGCCAGCCCTCCTAGACTTGTAAGTTGTTGTATATCCACGCAACCTCCTTACTGAAAGTCTAGCATATCAGAAAGCTCCGGATTTCCCGGAGCTTTCTACGTAAGCAAGGATGCTATTGAATCGCTGGTGGCTGTTGGCCTTGGCTGAAGTAGTCGATCTCTTTAATGACATCGAGCAGGGCTGAGCGCGCTTGTTCTCGTCCTGAATGCCTTGGGCAGCTTCGTGGGCTGGTGCCAAGAGTGACTGGTCGTCGGTGCTGCGGATGATTAGCAGCAGCGTGTCGAACTTCTCTTCTGGAGGGAGGTTCAGCTTGCCGACCAACGGACGGAGTTCTTCCAAGGCAGTCTTTTTGAGGTTGTCCAGGTCGCCAGTAACGACTGGCGTTGCTGGACCGGTGAGTGCTGGTGCTGTAGAAGTCATTGAAGCTGGCATTGGTGCAGGTACTGGCACAGGGGCGGCAACTGGCGTGGCTGGCTCTGGAGCCGGCATTGCAGGTGCAGCTGGTGCGTCATTTACATTTGTGGCGCCTGCAGTGGCAGCGGCTGGCATTGGACCAGGCGTTTCCTCGAATTGCAGGCCGGCAGCCTCGGCATTAGTCTTGTTTGGTGCAGCAGCTGGTGCCTCGGGTGAATCGTTTGCGCCGATACCGGCAAGAACTTTGGCGAGTTCATCGTCACTGGTTGCTGGATGTTGGTTTGGCGGAGCTATGTCCATGAAGAAATCCCACCTCTCGTTACTTGTTTTGCTCTAGAAGCTTACGCTTACTATTTGTTACTTAACAATGTACCATAGAGACACAAGCATTGGGAAGCCCGTTCCAAAGCGGGCGGAGAGGAGACAGATGCAACAGATTTTAGATGATGCAAACGTCGTTGCTCAGCGTGACCCACAGGGCGCGTTGGGATTTGCGGCCAAGCAGCCCGAGCAGCTGAAGTACGACTTTGGAATTGCGGGGCAAAAGCCTTTTGATAGGGAAGTAAAGAACGTGGTGTTCGCTGGCATGGGCGGTAGCTCGCTGACGGCCGAACTCGCCAAAACCTGGCCAGCAATGTCTGTGCCTTTTGTTATTTCTAAGACCTATACCTTGCCGGATTTTGTGGGCCCGGACACGCTGGTCATTTGCGCCAGTGCCTCTGGTAATACCGAGGAGACGCTGGAATCGCTGAGTCATGCGCAGGAAAAGGGCGCTACGATCGCCATCATTGCCCATGGTGGTAAGTTGGTGGAGCGTGCCAAAGAGGGGAACTATCTTCTGGCGCAGTTGCCGGAAGTTCCGCAGCCGCGCTACGGTGTGTTCTTTGACTACCGCGCACTGGTGGAGATTCTGGTTGCGGCTGGCGTAGCCAAGCCGGAATGCATCGCCCAGATGGAAGCATTGGTTGAACCACTCGAGAAAGTAGCCAGCAATTGGGTTCCGAGCGTCCCGGCAGAGCAGAACTACGCCAAGCAGATTGCCGACCGGCTGGCTGGCAAGACACTGATTGTCTACGGCGGCACGTTGACCTATCCGGCTGCCTACAAATGGAAGATCGACGCCAACGAAAACGCTAAGAACACCGCCTGGTGTAACGCCATTCCTGAATTCAACCACAACGAATTCATCGGTTGGAGCTCACACCCGGTAGAGAAGCCTTTTGCGGTCGTTGACCTCATTAGTAGCTTTGAACATCCGCGGATTCTGAAGCGCTTTGAGCTGATTGACCGCATGCTCAGCGGTCTGCGTCCGAAGGCGATCAACATCCAGCTGGAAGGCGCGAGCGTCATCGAGCAATTGTTGTATGCGATCCTCCTGGGTGATTTTGCCACGCTATATTTGGCGCTGCTCAATGGCGTCAACCCAACACCAGTCGACCTCGTCGAGAAATTTAAGAAAGAGTTAGGAGCCTATGAGTACGGACCAGAATCCGCCAACCTTTGACCCATCAGAATATAACGTCGAACCATATGTGAAGCGTGTCGAAAAACCCTGGGGCTACGAGCTGCACTGGGTACGCGAAGATGCGCCATACATCGGTAAAGTCCTGCACATCAATGCAGGTGCTCGTTTGAGTCTGCAGGTGCACGACGAAAAGCAAGAGAGCTGGTGGCTTATGAGCGGCCGGGCTTCGGTCATCTGGGAAGATAACCACGGCGACATGATCGAAACCGAACTGTTGCCGGGCAAAGGCTACAGCACCAGAGTTGGTCAGAAGCACCGCCTAAAGGGCATCACCGACACGGACATTCTGGAAGTTTCCACGCCAGAGAAGGGGACGACCTGGCGTCTCGAGGACGATTACGCTCGTCCGCACGAAACACCCGACCAGCGCAAGAAAGAGCGCGGCGAAGCATAATCGCATATGTGCTATAGTGCACATTAGAGAACGGGACAAATAAAAAATGAGTGGGAAAGTAGTGGCGGTTGCGGCGCTGATTATCGCAGTATTGGCCGGAGGGGCAAGCTTTTTTGCTGTGAACCGCGCCAATCAGAGCGCGCAACCCGCCGTTACGACTACAGCTACGCCGCCGCTCAAAGGCGATACAGGTACGCAAGGTCTACAAGGCATCCAGGGTGAGCAGGGTATACCAGGCACACAAGGCGCTGATGGCGCTGCCGGCAGTAAAGGCTCAACGGGTGCCAAGGGCCAGACCGGTGCCGCCGGTGCAAATGGCGCAACCGGTGCGCAAGGACCAGCCACCCAGGCGACTTGCCTCAATGGATCTGATTGCGTTGCCCTGCAGGGGAGCGCCGCTACGGCGCAAAGTGGCAGCACTAACATTTCGGGCACTGCCACCAGTGATACGATCAAGACCAACAAGGTCTACCAGCGCCCCAGCAAACTTATGATTTATTACGGTATTCCACAGGGTGTGAATAGTATGTGGAATGACGATTTTGCCGCCCAGGCTTTCTCGCGCTGGGATGAGGTGGTGTTCGGTACCGGTCTTGAGGATCCGACCAACACTTATTACGCTTCGACCAAAAATATCATCAGCAAGATGCATGGCCTCAACGCTAACCAAAAAGTTTTCGGCTACATCAACATCGGCGTGAGCATCGGCAACGAGTCGATCTCGAGCCTCGAAACCCAAATGAGCCAGTGGAAGGCTAGTGGCGCAGACGACATCTTTTTCGACCTCGCCGGCTACGACTACCAAGTGCCGCGTTCGCGATTGAACACATTACTGGACTACGCGCACGGTTTGGGCTTGGGTGTGATGGTGAACGCCTTCGTCCCGGCCGACGTAATGGGCAATAGTGTGGACGCCACATACAACCCCAGCGGCACAGCCACGCACATGAACGCCACTGACTTCTATCTGCTGGAAAGCTGGGTCGTGAACACTGGTGCCTACAGCTCGCACAATGGTTACGCCACCATGAGCGACATCAAGACGCGCGCTGACAGTGCCGTTGGTTTCCGCAGCACGTTGGGTGTGAAGATCACGACCATCAACTCTGTCGACTATACGGCCTACAACGACGAACAAATCACCAAATATTTCCAGATGGTCCAGGCCGCATCAGAAATTTACTCGCTGGACGCGTATGGTCTCGTCGCTTTTAACTACAGTTCGCAGGCGCCAAACAGTAACGCGCTCCGGTACTTCGACTTCGACCCCAATTACGCCAGCACGTACAACATCAATGCGCCGTATACCATCGATGGTCCGTGGACCGAGCTGACCCGACCAGATACAGGCGTGACCTTCCACAATGATTTCCAGACGTTGACCTATTGGTACAGTAATTCGCAAACCTCGCAGCTGAAGGTGCTGAACATCGATACGCTGAACAATAATGTTGGTATCGGGACGGTCGCACCGGGGGCCAAGCTGCATGTCATAACCAGCGACAACGCCACGCCGAGCCTCATTGTCCAGGCTAAATCCGGCCAGACGGCGGAGTTGCTGAACGTCGAAAATTCCAGCGGCAGTTCGCTGGTGAAGGTGACTGTCGATGGCGGGTTGGCGCTGAACAACGAGACGCGTGGTATTAACGTGGCTGTGACGCAAACGGCGACAACGCTGGCCGTGACCTTCCCAACGACATATCCTAGCTCAACGTACGCCGTGCTTTGCACGCCCAATTACAGCACGACATGTTATGTGACCAATCAGACCGCGAATGGCTTTACGCTCAACTTTGGTAGCGCTGCGCCGGCGAGTGCGACGGTGAACTGGTTGGCGATACGGTAACGTTTTGGGTAACTTACTCTATCATGGCGCATGACGTATAATAGAGGTGTTAGAGAGGTGAGTCATGAACGTCACAAAGGCAATTGCCAGAGCGAAAAAAGTACTCGAAGAGAACTATGTCGTTGAGCCCCCTGTCGATGTTTATTTGCTGGCAGCAAATAGTGGCATAGAAATCAGGGAAGAGGCTTTTCCGGTCGAGTTCGTTAATGTTTCGGGTTTTATTAACTTTGAGTCAGATCACCCGGTTATGTACGTTAATGCAAATGATCCGCCAAATCGTCGCAAGTTTACAGTTGCCCATGAACTAGGGCATTGGTTGCTTCACGAAAAAATTATTAGAAACGATAGCAAAAAGACGGTCTTATTTCGTATGGCTCTTGGCGCGGACAAAGACCCTATTGAAACTGAAGCTAACGCATTCGCCGCCGAGCTGCTAGTTCCTATGGATATGTTTGAAAGAGAAGAAGACGCAAAATCAGTCAAAGACCTAGCTGATATCTTTGAGGTTTCTGCCGACGTTATCGGCTACCGCAAGAAAGACCGCCATCGCAATGAAGAAGTTTCTACAGAACCAGTGGAACAGGCTTAAGAAGGCGCATCGTAAGCGCAAGCAGGAGCGTGCGCGCACGCGGAAGCAGAATAAAAGTTTTGATCCACAAACGATGGCCGCCAAACTTGCTAAGTTAAATTTTGATAAAGAAAACAACGAATTTAAAGGTAAGCGGTTTTATTATTGGCTTCGCAATATTTGGGGTGTACTCCTTGCTCTCGTCCTGATTGTGAGTATCACTTTTCAATTCTGGCTTACGTCTGAGGTTGGCCATGATCATTTGAATTTTGAGAAATACCCCTGGCTCATACAGATTGTGCTCAGTTCTAATTTTGTAGAGATAGTGGGTCTTTGCTACGTAGTTGTTAAGTTTCTTTTTCCGCCCGATAACACTCCAAAGACTGGGGCGTAGATTTACTCAATGACGTCGAGACTACGTCTACTGAATCTGTCGCAGCGCTTCGATCGGATCCTTGCGCGCTGCCTTCAGTGCCGGCGTAATGCCAAAGAGTACGCCGACGATTAGCGCCACGGCCATCGCCGTACCAAAGATCTGCCAGTCAATAACCGGCATTACGTGGAAGAAGCTGCCGACCAGCGCACCAGCGCCGTAGGCCAGTGCCACACCGATCAGCCCACCGGCTAAACTCATCACCAGCGCCTCGATCAAGAACTGGCGCAGTACTTGCGCATTGGTAGCGCCAACTGCCTTGCGAATGCCAATCTCGCGCGTCCGTTCGGTCACCGACACGAGCATAATGTTCATGATGCCAATGCCGCCGACAAATAGCGAGATGGAGGCGATTGCCGAGCTAAACTGCGTGGCAATACGCAACACATTATTGGTCAGCGTTAGTGTTTCTTCGGGTCGCAGGACTACGAAGTCATCTTCCTTGTTGTGGTTGGACATGATTTCGGAGCGGATTTTACTGGAGACAACTTGGATATCTTTGGCGTTAGAAACGCGCAGATTGATCTGTTGGATTTGAGCCACACCTTGGTTGAATTCTTTACCGGCGTCCATGGTCACGAAGGCGCTGCGGTTGTAATCGTAGAGGTCGCTCAGGTTGGTGGGCGAGTTGTATTGACTGAGGATGCCAATAACCGTGAAAGGCTCGCCGCGGAGGTAGACGGTGTGGCCGATGGCTGTGTCGCTGCCCAATAGCTG
>Ga0157371_10005430_pt1 | contig 10758 bp, 7 predicted proteins | sample C45metaG_FD_113462 | JGI IMG/M metagenome (GOLD analysis project Ga0157371, IMG submission 113462) | Corn rhizosphere microbial communities from Kellogg Biological Station, Michigan, USA - C4-5 metaG | ecosystem: Host-associated > Plants > Roots > Rhizosphere > Soil | place: USA: Michigan... | reverse complement strand
CTCGCGCAGCGCCGCGGTGACCGTGTCCAGCAGGTCCGGCTCCATCAGCTGCACGGCCGACAGGTTCACGCCCAGGCGCAGTCGCAAGCCGTACCGCTGCTCCCATTCCTGCGCTTGCCGGCACGCCGTGCGCATGACCCATTCGCCAATCGAGATGATCAGGCCGGTTTCCTCGGCCAGCGGAATGAACACCGCCGGGCTGATCATGCCCAGTTCGGGGTGTTCCCAGCGTACCAGCGCCTCCATCCCCGTGATGTCCTCGGTCTCGGTATCGACCTGCGGCTGGTAGACCACCCGCAACTCGCCGTTGCCCTCCGCATGGCGCAGTCGCGTTTTCAGCGCCATGCCATGTTCCTTCGCGTATTCCGGGCTTACTTCGTAGATCTGGAAATTGTTGCGACCCTGGTGCTTGGCCGCATACATCGCCTCGTCAGCGTGTTTGAGCAGGGTCTGTGCATCGCTCGCATCGTCGGGAAAGAAACTCAGGCCCATCGAGGCGGTGATCTGCAATTCGGTGCCGTCGTCGAGATACAGCGGCGTCTCCATCATCTGCACGATCTTTTCGGCCACCCGCAGCACGTCGTCGTTCTTCACGATATGCCGCAAGACAATGGTGAACTCGTCGCCGGCGTAGCGGGCGACGGTATCCGAAGCGCGAATGCTGCCGCACAGGCGCTGCGTGACGACCCGCAAAGCCTGGTCGCCAGCGGCGTGGCCGTAGGTGTCGTTGATGGCCTTGAAGCGGTCCAGATCGACGAACAACACGGCGAAACATTCGCCGTTGCGGGTCGCCTCGCGAATGATCGTGTCCAGCCGGTCATTGAACAGCAGCCGGTTTGGCAGCCCGGTCAATGCATCGACCAGCCCTTCGGCGCGGCCCTGCTCGCGCGTGCGGCTCAACTCGAGCATCTGGGCAAAGCGCGCCGCTGCGCAGCGCAGCACCGGCTCGATGATGCTCATTTCGCCAAAACCCTTGCGACTGCCGGCCAGCATGGCGCCGAGCACGGCATGGCGTTCGTCGTACAGCGGCAATCCGGCAAAACCGGTCAATTCGAGTTGCTGCAGCAACGGATCCACCGGAGCCAGTCGCTTCGCGTCCGTCCGGTACAGGATGGGTTTGCCGCCCAGTACCAGTTGCAGGGAACCCTGCAATTGCGGCGCGGGCCAGGTCTGCTCATCGCCATTCCACAGATGCAACAGTTGTGTCGGCCCTTCGCCGCCGTCCTGGCGCGCCGCCCAGACCACCAGGTAATCCAGCCCCAGTTCGTCGAACAACAGGCGCGCCGCCGCGGTTTGCGCGTCGACACCACTGGTCGAGGCGAAGATCCGCGACAGCAGCGACAGCGCAGCCTCCGCCCGCAGGTCTGCGCGATCGCTGCGGAACATCAGCGCCAGTGCTTCCTTTCCCGCATGCCGGATGCGACGCACGCTGGCCTGGCCGATGTCGGCACCCAGGGCCGATTTGCGTTGGCATGGATACCAGCTGCGATCCGCCTCGGCCAGCACCTGGGCGATCGCGACGCCCTCGAAACGCAGCACCTCGGACAACGCCAGGCCCTCCCATTGGCGCGTGTGCATCCGGCTGTGCCTGGCCACGGTGGGACTGACTTCCAGCAAGCGTCCGGTCTGCGGATCGACGATCAGCCACTCGCTGTCGCCTTCCTCGAAGACATACCGGTAATCGCCCGGCTCACTACCGCCGTGGAGGGGGCCCGGAGCAGACAGGCTGGGCTGGCTGCCGAGCGAGCGCCGCCAGCGAGCGAGCAGCTCGGTACCGATCTGCTCGGCAGACAACCAGTCGGCGATCCCCGCCGGCAGGTCGGCCGGGTTGAACGAGGCCTCTTCGGACAACACCGCGATCAGTGGCGCGCCGCTGCCGCCGGGCAGACGGCGTGTCTGCTCGATGCAACTTTTCGCCTGCTGTTCGTCGCCGGCAAAAACCACCACCACGAGTTGCAGCGAGGGACGCCCTTCCAGCAGGATCGCCGCATGCGACACGTCACGCGCACTGTAGATATGCGGGTAACCCGCCTCGTCGAGCGCATCGAACAGGTTGCGTCGCAGCTCACGCTGTGCAGCGATCAGCAGAATGCCGGAATTCATCTGCGTGTCCGCCTCAAACCAGCCAGCGACCGTCGCGCAGGCGCAACCGCCGCGGCTGACTGTCTTCGCTGCCCAGGTGCACGGCCAGATCCCCCAGGTGCTCGACCAGCGCCGCGGGGGCATCGATCAGCACCACACGCCTGAGATGCTCCTTGGGTGCACGCGCCAGTTGACGCAGCAAGGTGGCATCCATCGCCGACAACGGCAGCTCCAGCCCGATCAGGAAATAGACGCCGAAATGCATGCTTTGCCGCATGTAGCGGAGCGCATTTCCCAGTCGCTGGCAATCCGGCACCCGCACATGCGCGTCGCGCAGGCTGCCCAGGCCGGTATCGGGCTGCCACAGGTAGACCGCCTGGCCGGTGTGCCGGGCCAGCGCGCGGAACTGATCGATCAGTGCGTGGACATTCTTGCAGTCCAGCAGGACCAATCCGCTGGGCGCAGCCAGCACGCGCTCGAAAATCTCGGTGCCCGCTTGCGGTGAAGCGGAGGCCATTGCGGACATCATTGCATCGCGTTCCTGCAGTGGCTGCATGGTGATCCCGGCAAGGCAGTTCGACACAGGACCCGCCGGGTGAATGGTCCAGCCGGCACGAATTCCGGTCCAATGAAGCACGACAAAACCGAAAGTCGCCGCCGAGTCGACACGAAAACCACGCAGCGCCCCTTGCCCACGCCGGACAGTCCGGTGGGGTAGCCGATTTCACACCTGCTTCATCCGCCGGTCAAGGACGCCGGTCACAGCTCGCAATCGAGCCAGCGGGACGGTATGGTTCATGCCTCATCCATCACGCTTGTAACCCCATGTTCGAAGGATTGCGCTTCAACCACTGGCAGACCAGCGAAGGCGACGATGGCGTTGTCACGCTGACCCTCGATCGCGCCGACAGTCGCGTCAATGCGATCTCCCGCGCCATGCTGGACGAACTGGAGCAGATCGTCGAGCGGCTGGCGATCGACAAGCCCGCCGGCGTCATCATTCACTCGGCCAAACCAGCCGGGTTTGCGGTGGGGGCCGACATCAAGGAGTTCGTCGAGTACGCCCGGCACGACACTGTGCTGGAGAACATCGAACACGGCCAGCGCGTCTACGAATCACTGGCGCGCCTGCCCTGCCCGACCGTGGCTGCCGTGCACGGCGCCTGCATGGGCGGCGGCACCGAGTTGATCCTGGCTTGCCACCAGCGCATCGCGGCAGACGACGAAAAAACCCGCATCGCGCTGCCCGAGGTAATGCTCGGCATCCATCCCGGCTGGGGCGGCACCGCGCGCCTGCCAAGGCTGATCGGCGCCACCGACGCGCTGCCGCTGATGCTTACCGGCAAGTCGCTGTCGGCCAGACGCGCGCTGGAACTGGGCGTGGTCGATCGCATCGCCCGCCCCGCGGAACTGCTGGCCGAGGCGCGCCTGTTGCTGCGTCACGCGCCGCCGCGTCCCTTCGCACGACGCGCCAGGGCCTGGGCCAGCAATACCTGGCTGGCCCGGCAGATCCTCGCGCCGATGATGCTCAAGCAAACCGCTGCGAAGGTGCGCAAGGAGCATTACCCCGCCCCGTTCGCCATGATCGATGTATGGAAGCGCGGCGGCTCCGGTATCCAGCAACGACTGAAGATCGAAGCCCGTTCGGTGGCGAAGCTGGCAAAGACGCCTACAGCCCAGAACCTGATCCGCATCTTCTTTCTGCAGGAACGGCTGAAGAGCCAGGGCAGCGGCGTCGAGGCGGGTATCCGGCATGTGCATGTGGTGGGTGCGGGCGTGATGGGTGGCGACATCGCCGCGTGGGCCGCGCTCAAGGGTTTCGACGTGACCCTGCAGGACCGCGAGATGAAATACATCCAGCCGGCGCTGGATCGTGCCCGCCAGCTGTACGAGAAGAAGCTGAAGTCCCCCGAAAAGGTCGAGGCTGCCATCCGCCGGCTCCGCGCCGATGTCGATGGCAACGGCGTGGCTTCCGCCGATCTGGCGATCGAAGCGATCTACGAGAATGCCGACGCCAAGCGCGCGCTGTACGGCCAGATCGAGCCCCAGTTCCAGGCTGACGAGATTCTCGCCAGCAACACCTCCAGCATTCCGCTGGATGAGCTGCGCCAGGGCCTCCAAGCGCCCCGGCGCTTCCTCGGGCTGCATTTCTTCAACCCGGTGGCGCAAATGCCGCTGGTCGAGGTGGTCCGCCACGACCAGCTCGATCCGGCCATCGAGAAGCGCGCCCTGGCGTTCTGCAAGGCGATCGGCAAGCTGCCGGTCGCCGTCAAGGGAACGCCGGGATTCCTGGTCAATCGCATTCTGATGCCGTATCTGCTGGAAGCCTTGCGCCTGTACAGCGAGGGTGTCCCCGGCGCGGTACTGGATCGCGAGGCAAGGAAATTCGGCATGCCGATGGGTCCGATCGAACTGGCCGACACGGTGGGTCTGGATGTCTGCGCCTCGGTCGGCAAGGAACTCGCTCCGTTTCTCGGACTGGAGCTTCCGCCCGGGCTGGATGAAAAGCTCGATGCCGGCAAGCGCGGCAAGAAGGACGGCCAAGGCCTGTATGTCTGGCAAGACGGCAAGCCGGAAAAACCCGAGGTCGACAAGGAGTACGTGATGCCGCCGGATCTGCAGGACCGCATGATCCTGCCGATGGTGAACGAAGCCGTCGCCTGCCTTGCCGACGGCGTGGTCGACGATGCCGACCTGCTCGACGCCGGGGTAATCTTCGGTACCGGTTTTGCGCCGTTCCGTGGTGGCCCGATCCAGTACGCGCGCAGTGTTGGCGTCGACCAGCTCAGGTCACGCCTTGAGCAACTGGCGCGCAGCTACGGCGAGCGCTTCAAACCGAAGCATGGCTGGGATCATCAGGCGCTGACCGATACCGGTGGCAAGCAAGAAGCAACGCACGACGCGTGATGCGTTTCCCGTTCCCCGCGATCACCACATCAGGTCATCCGGCACGCCGTCGTCACCGATGCCATTGGCCCCTGGATCGACCAACAGGGCCAGATGATGTGGATCGAGCGCACGAACCTGTTCGGCGATGTCACGGTTGACCAGCAGGTAGCGGCCGGCCTGCTGCACCACGCCAAGCTCGCCGGCGTTGAGTGCCGCCAGTTGCGCCGCGTCGACATGCACGCGGCGGATCTTGCCACCGTATTCGAAGTTGCGTGGCTGATCGGCCTCGGCCTTGTTCAAGGTCCGGCCTTCGAGCAATTGCTGGATCTTCAACTTGCGCTCGCGGCGAAGCCTGGCCTGCTCGGCTGCTTCCTGCTCTATGCGTTTGCGTTCGCGCGCTTCGGTCTGTGCCCGTATCGCATAGGCTTTGGCCAGATCGATGTCCTGCTGGCTCTGTCCTGTCGGCCGCGCAGGCGGCTTGCCGCTCTTGCGCGCCGTTTTGCCGGAAGGCTGGGAGACCGGGCGCTTTTGTTCGCGCGACCGGTCTTGCTGGACCTGTTTGACGATGCCGCTCTTGAGCAGCTGATCGCGCAGGGAATCGGCCATGCTGGGGTTCCGTGATCGGTAGGGCGGGATCGGTTCAGTCGGATGGATCAGTAATGCGGCGGCGGCGGCTCGTCATGCGGGTCGTCTGCCTGTGCGACGCGCATCGACGCCATCTCGCCGCGCAAATCGCGCAACGCACGCTCCAGCGCCGCGATCCGCGGCGACTGTTCGGCATCCGCGACAATAAGCGCCTGCACCGCTTCATCGATGAAAGTCAGCCGGACCTCCATTTCGTCCAGCCGCTGTCCCAATACTTCATTGGAGATGTTCAATTCGATATCCGCAAGCTGCGACCGCGGCCGATGCCGTAATAAGCCAGGCCGGCCTCTTCCACCACGGCCGGGTCGTACAGATTGCGTCCGTCGAATATCGCCGGCTCGGCCAGCGTCGCGCGGATATGCGCAAAATCGGGGCTGCGGAACGCCTTCCATTCGGTGACCACGGCCAATACGTCGGCGCCGTGCAGCGCCTCATGCGGCTTGTCGCACAGCACGAGGTCTTCGCGCTCGCCGTAGAGGCGATGCGTCTCCTCACGCGCTTCCGGATCGAACGCGCGCACTTGCGCACCTGCATTCCACAACGCTTCCATCAGCTGCCGGCTGGGCGCTTCGCGCATGTCGTCGGTATTGGGCTTGAACGCCAGTCCCCACAGCGCGATGGTCCGGCCCTTCAGCGGGCCGTCGAAATGGCGCGAAATCAGTTCGTACAGCTTGCCCTTCTGCTGCCGATTGACCGCCTCTACCGCGCCGAGCAGGCGCGCCTCGTAGCCGTGGCTGTGTGCCGCGCGCTCCAGCGCCTGCACGTCTTTCGGAAAACACGAACCACCGTAGCCGGCTCCCGGATAGATGAAGTGATAGCCGATGCGAGGATCCGACCCGATACCCTGCCGCACAAGCTCAACGTCCGCCCCCACCCGCTCGGCGATGTTCGCGATCTCGTTCATGAAACTGATCTTGGTCGCCAACATCGCGTTCGCCGCATATTTGGTCAGCGCGGCCGAACGTTCGTCCATTACCACCATGCGATCGTGATTGCGGTTGAACGGCGCGTACAGCTTGCGCAATGCCGCCACCGCGCGCGCGCTCGAAGCGCCCACGATGATCCGATCCGGTCGCAGGCAGTCCTCCACCGCGGCGCCCTCTTTCAGGAACTCCGGGTTGGACACCACATCGAATTCGATCGCCACGTCGCGCGCAAGCAATTCGGCTGCAACCGCTTCGCGCACGCGATCGGCGGTGCCGACCGGCACGGTCGACTTGTTCACCACCACCGTATAACCCCCCAGATGCTGGCCGATGCTGGCAGCCACCGCCAGCACATACTTCATGTCGGCGCTGCCATCCTCGTCCGGCGGCGTACCCACCGCAATGAAAAGCAGCTCGCCGTGCGCGATCGCCGGGGCTACCTCGGTGGTGAAATCCAGCCGCCCGCTGGCGTGATTGCGCAGCACGATTGATTCCAGGCCCGGCTCGTAGATGGGGATTTCACCACGCTTCAATCGCTCGACCTTGGCTGCGTCGATATCGACGCAGATCACGTGGTTGCCCATCTCGGCCAAACAGGCACCGGTAACCAGTCCCACGTAACCGGTACCAAAAATAGTGACCTTCATCATCGTTGTCGCGACTCCCTCGTAACGAACTGACTATTGTAACCGCGTGGTTGTGGAAAGGCCGTTGACAGTCTGCGGAAAGCAGAAGGGCGTGAATCGCTTCACGCCCTTCCTGTTTTGCGATCTTTCAAATCGCGCTTGACGAGATTACTTGGCGGGCGTGGCCGCACCAGCAGCGGTCGGGCCGGTCTTGACCAGGGTCACGTCGAAAATCAGCGTGGCATTCGGCGGCATCGGCGGCTGCGGCTCGGAACCGTAGGCCAGCGAGGACGGAATGAACAGCTTGTAATGGCCGCCTACCTGCATCAGCTCCAGGCCCTCACGGAAACCCGGGATCACGCCAGCCAGCGGGATCGAGGCCGGACCCGGCGGGTTGTGCTTGGACGAGGCGTCGAACACCTGGCCGTTGACGAACGTGCCGGTGTAGTTGATCTCCACGGTATCGTTCGGACCCGGACGCGCGCCCGTACCCTGGCTGATCACCTTGTACTGCAGGCCCGAAGCCGTGGTCTTGACGCCGGGCGCGCTCTTGTTCTTGGCGAGGAAAGCATCGCCTTCGGCCTTGTTCTTGGCTGCAAGCTTGGTCATCTCGACCTTGTACTTGGCCTGGATCTTGGCCATGAAGGCGTCATGCACCTCCTTGGCTTCGGCATCGGTCATGGTCGGCTTCTGGCCGGACAGCGCCGCCTGCACCGCACGGCCCACCGCAGCGGCATCCAGTTCGTCGCGCATGATCGGCGGAACCTGAGAAGCGATCTCCCAGCCCACCACATAACTCGCCTTGGCCTTGTCGACCGTGCCGGCGGCGCCGGTCTTGGCAGCCTGAGCGTACACGCTCGCAGTCATGCCCAGCGCAACGGTCATCGCGACCGCCGTTAGCGTGGGACGCAGAAAATGCTTCATTCGTAACTCCCTCGTGTTTAGATATGCCGGCGTTGCCGGCCGGGCCCCCCGATGGGGCAGGCCACGCATTGTGCGGCGCTTGTCCGGTCTTGGCAACGACTCAAGGGTCCGACCGTCAGACCGCATAAAGGTTCATTTGCATCGTCAAATGGTTCACGCGGATCAGCCGGAACCGTCCCCGGGCAGCTCCGGCTTGTCCAGGGTCTCCTTCAGGGCCGCCTGCAGGCGCGCGTGCATCTTCACCAGGCTGCGCCATAGCACCACAGCCAGCACGACCCCAAGAATCACCAACGACAGCGCAATGCCGCGTGGCGGCAGAATCGTCGTACCCAGCGCACTGACCAGCAGGGCCAACGCCAGCAGGGTCGCCAGCGGAATGATGCGCGCCAACACATTGCGAATGGTCTGGGTGTACGAACCGGCGAAGCGCTCACGTATGCCGATTTCGGCCAGCAACATGCCGAGCGCCTCGGCCTTGCGGTACACCGCGATCAGCATCGGCAGGGACAGAAACAGTGCGCACGCCCAGATCAGCGTGTGGCGCAGATCGCGGCCGATGCCGACCATCGAAAACCAGCTCCAGTTGTGCGCATTGACATAGGCACCAGCCATGAACAGCGTCACCACCAGCAACACATTGATCCCTATATGCCACAGCAGGCGCCGGAAAATCGCCGCGATCGCCGCGTTTTCGTTGACCGGCTTGAGGTTTTCCAGCCAGCCGCTGTAACTGGTCGCCAGCAGACGTGCCGACCGCGGCGTCATCCGGTGCAGGCCGTTCGCCAGTCCGTCGGCCGAACGGGTCAGATACGGCGAAGCCGCCATGCAAACCACGGAAACCGCCACCGCGATCGGATAGATGAAATCGCTGATCACGCCGAGCGAGAGTCCCAGCGTGGCGATGACGAACGAGAACTCACCGATCTGCGCCATCCCCAACCCCGAACGCAGCGACGTGCGCGCATCGTGGCCGGTCACGAAAATGCCAAGGCTGCAGGCCAGCGTCTTGCCGACGATTACCACCGCCGCGATCGCCAATGCCGGCAGCGCGTACTGGAGCAGCATCGCCGGGTCGATCTTCAGGCCGATCGCCACGAAGAACAATGCCGCGAACATGTCCCGCAGCGGCTCGACCAGACGCAACACGCGACCGACGCAGCGCGACTCGGCCACCACGGCACCCGCGAGGAACGCGCCCAACGCCACGCTGAAACCCATCCAGGCCGCCAGCAGGCTGGCACCGAAACAGATGCCGAGCACGCTGACCAGCAGGGTTTCATCGCTGCCGAAGCCGGCCACGTAATCGACCAGCCGCGGCAACAGCAGCAGGCCGAGGATCATTCCCACCACCACGAACAAGCCCAGGTGCCCGATCAGCGTGAATGCCGCTTCGGCCTGCACCGATCCACCGATCGCCACCGCCGTGAGCAAGGTCAGCATCACGATCGCCAGCATGTCCTCCGCCACCAGCAGGCCCACCACAAGCTGGGCGAACGGCTGATGCCGCTGGCCGCTTTCGGCCAGCGTGCGGGTGGCCACCATGGTCGAGGACAGCGAGATGATCGCGCCCAGGAACAGCGCGTCCATGCCCTTCCAGCCGAACAAGCCGCCGATGCCGATGCCGATCCACAGCATCAGCCCGACTTCGCCCAACGCCACCACCAGCACGCCGATGCCGACCTCGCGCAGTTTGCGCACGCTGAACTCCAGCCCCAGCGTGAACATCAGCAACACCACGCCAAGATTGGAAATGTCGTCGATCGCGCGCGGATCGGCCACCAGCGTTCCCGGCGTATGCGGACCGATCAGCACGCCGGCCAGGATGTAGCCCAGCAATACCGGCTGGCGCATGCGCTGGAACAGGATCGTGGTGGCACCGGCCACGATCATCACCACCGCAAGATCGCGAATGAAGCCGATTTCGTGCATACGCCATCCTGTTCAACACTCAAGTCACTGCAGCTTAAACGAATACACTTCATCCCCTGCCCGGGTGCACGCTGGCAACGCCGTCGTCGGCGAATTCAATTGCGCGGATTCCCGAAAAAAAGCTTGACGGATATGTGACTCGGACCTATTCTTCCGGGCTTCCAGCGGCGGGGCCATAGCTCAGCTGGGAGAGCGCCTGCATGGCATGCAGGAGGTCGGCGGTTCGATCCCGCCTGGCTCCACCAACTTGAATTGTCCCCATCGTCTAGAGGCCTAGGACACCACCCTTTCACGGTGGACACCGGGGTTCGAATCCCCGTGGGGACGCCAAGTCGGCTCGCAAAGCTGGAAGAAGCAACAAAATGCGGAGTGGTAGTTCAGTTGGTTAGAATGCTGGCCTGTCACGCCGGAGGTCGCGGGTTCGAGTCCCGTCCACTCCGCCACTATTCAAACAAAAGCCCGCCAAGTGCGGGCTTTTTTGTTGTCGTGTACTCGTGCGCTCATCCGTGCGCGAAAAGATCAAGAAGCAGCCATCCATGGCTGCACTCTTCAAATAACCCCTATTCCAGACTGCCCTCGCACGACTCCGATTGCGGCTCCAGCGTTCCGGTGGAATGCCCCTGCTCGGCGAGGTACTCCAGCCAACGCGAAAGGAAACCGTTCATGCGCAGGCGATGCTGGAACACCGTATGCGCCGGCGAAAAGGGTCCCAGCACCTGCCACAGATGGCGACCCGG
>Ga0157371_10005428_pt1 | contig 10760 bp, 9 predicted proteins | sample C45metaG_FD_113462 | JGI IMG/M metagenome (GOLD analysis project Ga0157371, IMG submission 113462) | Corn rhizosphere microbial communities from Kellogg Biological Station, Michigan, USA - C4-5 metaG | ecosystem: Host-associated > Plants > Roots > Rhizosphere > Soil | place: USA: Michigan... | reverse complement strand
TGTGATTGAAAAAGCAATCGCTGCACCTCTTACTCAGCAATCACCTCAACAGCAAAAGCCGTCTGCTCAAACGCCCGCAAAGAAAAAGATATACGAACTTTCCCCTAACAATGAATACCTGATTGGTCAGTATACCGAAACCGCAAAAATATACCGTCAAATTGAAATGGTAGCTCCTACTAATTACAGTGTAATTTTGTATGGTGAAAGCGGGACCGGGAAAGAAGTAATTGCCAAAACCATTCATGAAGCAAGCAAGCGCAAGGGCAAACCTTTTATCGCAATGGATTGTGGAACCCTGTCAAAAGAATTATCGGGAAGTGAATTATTTGGACATGTTAAAGGTGCGTTTACCGGTGCAGTTACCGATAAAGAAGGGCATTTTGAAATGGCCAATGGTGGTACTCTATTCCTGGACGAAGTTTCAAATCTTCCAAAAGATGTGCAGGCTTCATTATTGCGGGTGATCCAGGAAAGAAAATATAAAAGAGTTGGTGGAACCAAAGAAATGGATGTAGATGTTAGAATCATAGTTGCCTCAAATGAAAACCTGCAGGAGGCTTATCAAAAAGGAAAGTTTCGTGAAGACCTTTACCACAGGTTCAATGAATTTTCAATTAACCTTCCACCATTAAGAAAAAGGAAAGGCGATATTCCGCTTTTTGCACAATTTTTCCTTGACAAGACGAATGAAGAATTACAAAAAAATATAGAAGGTTATGAAGAAGATGTAGAAGAAATGTTTTTAAATTATGCATGGCCGGGTAATTTAAGGGAATTCAGAAATGTGGTTCGTCGTGCTGTTTTACTTACTCCTTCCGGAAAAATAACTTCCAAAGTTTTGCCTTGGGAGATTACACAATCCACCATGCAGGCTGAATTACATTCAAATCACACAGAAGAAAATTCAATACCTCAAATGGCAGGTGTTAAAGAAGTTGACCTAAAAGACGCGGCAGCAAAAGCAGAATATGAAACAATTATGAATGTGCTGAAAGAAGTAAATTTCAACAAAACAAAGGCAGCAGAAATCTTGAAAATCGACCGTAAAACCTTGTACAATAAGATCAAGATCTACGAGTCTTTATAAAAAAATCACATTCCACCAATTTAAAATTCCCCGGTAAAACAATATTTATTGGGGATTTTTATTTCAGGAGATTTTTTTCGGTATGTAATTTGTCATCTCATGATTTGATCAAAAATTCAATTATGAAACATTCGAGCAGTGAGTTTAAAACACACATGACGACTCTTTCAAGCATTTTGGAAAAACTACGTTTAAAAAAAATTGATAACGAGTTTAAGATGACGCCGGATGGATTTACAGCAGGAAAAGGTAAATTTTATAAACCGGAAGATCTGAAAATTATCAAAACCTACCGTTTTGAAGGTGAATCAAGCCCGGAAGACAATTCAGCAATTTATATAATAGAGGCTTCGGACGGCCTTATCGGTTATACTATCGATGCCTATGGAGTTTATAGTGATCATGATGCAGATTATGATGACTTCCTGCGAAAAATACCGATGCAAGAAAAAGAAGAAGCTCAAATTTTTTAGCCTGGGTACAGGAAAATAAAATCAGGAATATTTATTTGTTCACTCTTAAGCCGAATAAATGTTCCTGATCGCTTCTTTGTTTTTTTCCATAATGACTTTTCTTCTTAAACTTAGCTTTGGCGTTAATTCCCCCGTATCGGTAGACCAATCGTTTGGAAGTAATTCAAATTTCTTTACCTGTTCTACATGGTTGAAAAACTTATCGTACTTGCGGATTTCATCCAGGTACAAATCTTTCACCATGGAATCGTTTACCATCTTTTGATGATCGGTGCAATCAATGCCCTCATGCTCACACCAGTTTTTCAAAGTGGAAAACCGTGGTATGATCAATGCTCCCACAAATTTTTCGCCAGCGCCTACCACCATAATATTTTCTATAAACTTCGATTCTTTTAATTTATTTTCAATAGCAATCGGAGCCACATATTTCCCCCCGCTGGTTTTAAATATTTCCTTTTTGCGATCAGTAATTTTTAGGAACTCACCCACCATTAACCCGATGTCACCGGTTTTAAACCAACCATCTTCTATGCATTCCGCTGTCCATTCAGGATGTTTATAATATCCCATCATTATGTTGGGTCCCTTGCATAAAATCTCTCCATCATCAGAGAATTTTACTTCCACATTATCAAGTAAGGGTCCTACGGTTCCAAACATCCGGCCTTTTTCCTCGAAGCGGTTCACACTGATTACAGGGGAAGTTTCCGTAAGACCATAGCCTTCCATAATCGGAATTTTTGCAGCCGTAAAAATCTTTAAAAGTCTAATCTGACAGGCTGCTCCACCACTTACAATGCTAACAATATTATTCCCTAGCGCTTCCCGCCATTTATTAAAAATCAATTTATTAGCCAATGACAATTGAATGTTATAGAGAAAACCCTGGTTTTTATTTACTTCAAACCTTAACCCCAGCCGATGAGCCCAAAAAAATAAACTTTTTTTGAAACCTGTTAGTTCGCTGCCTTTTTCCATTATTTTCTCATACACTTTTTCCAATAATCTTGGAACAGTGGCAAAAATGTCCGGCTTTACCTCTTTCAGATTGTTGGGAATCGCTTCAATACTTTCTGCAAAAAAAATACTGGTTCCTTTAAACAGATATAGAAAGCTGATCATCCGTTCAAAAATGTGATTAAGTGGCAAAAAGCTCAGCGCTTTCATATTTTCCCCCGGAGGAAAACAGGGAATGCTATCGATAACATTACTTAATATATTGTGATGCGAAAGCATTACGCCCTTGGGTGTTCCGGTAGTACCTGAAGTGTAAATTATGGTCACAAGATCTTCGGCCTTTATTTTATCAGAAATGGTCTTTATTTCCCGTAAAATATTTTCTGTAAGAGGCAATAAAAGTTCTTTCCAATGTTTTACCGTATCGACTTTGTCAAAAGAAAAGATATCTTTAAGATTTGGAACATTCGCTTTAATACGGTTTACTTTGTCAAACAAGTCGCTGTCATTAACGAAGATTAATTTTACGTTTGCGTCTTTTAATATAAATTCAAGTTCAATATCACTAATTGTCGGATAAATAGGTACCAACACCGCTCCCACCCTTTGAACAGCCAGATCAAGCACTACCCATTCCGGCCGATTTTTAGAAATAACCGCTACCTTATCTCTGGATTCTATTGAAAAATCGCCAGGGCCAATCCCTGAATATAATAAACCTGAACTTAATTTGTTTACTATTTCAGATACTTCCACAGTTGTATATTCTCTCCACTCTCCATTCTCTTTGGCGGCAAGCATAGTTCGGCTGGACGCATCTTTTAAATGCATTTCGATACAATCAAAAAGTCGTGTGGGAGACATACTTTACCTTTTAAATGTTTATTTTAAAATCATTGTCACAGGGGCCAAAGAAATTCTAAATTAAACAATTAAATAAAAATATGTGATCGGAATAAGGTTTATGCAAAAATAATTTTGAAAAAGATCAGTGATAAAATTCGCCTTTGCGAATTTTGAAAATGATACCGGCTTTAAATTTTCTGAAATTTTCTGCTTCGTCGGCATGATTGCTTGTCCAGTTTTGATACGCTGCAAGGTTTTGAGAAGCACCAAAAATCCATTGATTATAAGCGGGAAATAAACCTTCTTCTAAAAGTTGCTCCTGTAACTCAAAGAGTTTGAACGGATATTTCTTGGCGTAATTCCTGTTCCAATCGAGAATAAAGCGCGTCCGCATCATAGTAAGCGTTTCAGGATTGACTCCGCGGATTACTACATCATTTTGCTTGTTCATACAGGTTAAAAAAGCGATCTCAAAAGCGCTTTTATCCTTTGCATTTTTTAACAAATCCGGATCGGCAAAAAGCCTTTTATAAGCATTCAATAAAAGATCTTTTATTTCTGCAGTGCGCGAAGTGAAAGATTCGATGTTTATAAAAGTTTCGCCGTACAGAAGGCTCCAGATATAGTTTCGGTTATAGTAATAATATTTGCTTGCGTTGTAGTAATTATATCCAAAGGAAGGATCCATCTCGATTCCTTTCTCCCACATTTTTATTGCTTCAGGATCGTGATTTTTAAAAAGCAATTCTCCATAATCATTATACAAACCACCACTATTGGGGAATTTTTTGAGTGCGTCCTTATAGTTTTTATCTGCTTCTTTTTCTTGTCCCAGCCTTCGATAAATAGTTCCTGCAATCTGGTAAGCCTGGTCGTCAGCATTGTTATTATCCACAAACGGTTTGATAACGTCCAATGCTTTTTGATCTTCTTTTTCAAGAAAATAACTTAATGACAGATCCTTCGCAATTTCAAGATTTTGATTGTCTTGCTGGAGTGCACGGGTTAAGATGAGAATTGCATTTCCATAATCTCCTTGTTGCATAAACGCTTTTGCGTTTTGATGAAGCTGGTCAATATCCTCTTGTTGTCCAATCACGCTCCCTGTAAGGCTGCAGAAGATTATAGCAAATAAGATCTTTTTCATCGGGTAAAGATAAAATACTTTAGCACCGGAAATCTTTATAAAAACAAAAAATTATCCAATAGTTGTAAAATAAACACTGTGAACTAAATCAGGAAGATAACAGATGAGTTAGAAGTCCATCTCTTAACTTTGGCTCAAACCAGGTGCTTTTTGGAGGCATAATATTGTTGGTATCGGCAATATCAAATAACTGTTCGATCGTTACGGGATAAATGCTAAAGGCTAGTTTCCATTCTCCGCTATTCACTCTTTCCTCTAATTCGCCCATTCCCCTTATTCCACCGACAAAATCAATACGTGTATCGGTGCGCTGGTCTTTAATACCCAGGACGGGCTCAAGTAAATTATTTTGAAGTATAGAAATGTCAAGAATTCCTATTGGATCTGTTGAATAAGTTCCTTCCAGCGCTGCAAGTCTATACCACTGACCATTCACATACATTCCAAATTCGTGTGCCTCATCAGGAGTAAACGCTTTTGAAACTTTAGAAACTGAAAAATTCTTATTTATGTGCTCTAAAAATTCCTCTTCAGATAAACCGTTTAAATCTTTTACAACACGGTTATAATCCATAATGTTCAACTCAGAAGCAGGAAATAAAGTGGAAAGAAAATGACCGGCTTCTTCATCATCGGCTAAAATATATTTGACTTTAGCAGCGGAAGCCACACGGTGATGCCCATCTGCAATATAAGTAGCGTCAACTTCGGTTTTGAATATTTCAGTGATCCTGTCAATAATTTTTTCATCGCTTACCACCCACACACTATGCTCAATTCCATCTTCAGCAGTAAAATTATAAACGGGGTTTTTTGATGTTTTCCATTTCTCCATGATCTCATTCAATTCATCAACATCCCTGAAAGCAAGAAAAACATTTCCTGTTTGAGCCCGGGTAGTTTTAATGTGATTGATGCGATCCTGTTCTTTTTCGGGACGGGTCAATTCATGTTTTTTTATCAATCCTTCTTCATAATCTGACACTGAACTACAACAAACCAAACCGGTTTGAGTCTTTTCATTCATTGTCAATTGGTAAATGTAATAACACGGTTTGCTTTCACTGAAAAGAATGGGCCGGCTGATAAACGCATCCAGGTTTTCCTTTGCTTTTTCATACACTTCCTGGCTGTGAATGTCTGTATTTACAGGAAGATCAATTTCGCTCCGCGTAACGTGCAGGAAAGAATACGGATTACCCTGGGCTTCAACTTTAGCTTCTTTGGTGGTTAAAACATCGTAAGGCCTTGAAGCGACTTGCTTGGCAAATTGTGGTTCGGGGCGCAAGGCTTTAAAAGGAGAAATCGATATCATGTTTTATTTTAATCTTTTGCAGGGAAAGACATTCAATTTTGTAAGGGCTGCAAATATAATTCAATCACTCAATATTTTCCTGTTTTCAAAAATGCACTTTTTCACATTAAACAGCTTTTTCAAATTCATCCATTTTTTCTACCAGGTATTGCACACTTTGAAAAGGCAACGCATTGTAAAGGGATGCCCTGAAACCACCTACAGAACGATGGCCTTTTATCCCATAAATGTTATTTTGTTTTGCAAAATCAAGAAAAGCTTTTTCTTTTTCAGGGTCGTCCATCACAAAGCAAACATTCATCTTACTACGATCTTCCCTGGCCACGGTTCCTTTAAAAATCTTACTCTTATCGATCGCATCGTAAAGCAAAGCGGCTTTTTTAGTATTTAATTTTTCCATCGCCTCCACTCCCCCGTTTTCCTTCAGCCACCGAAGCGTAAGCATTGAAACATAAACAGCAAAAACCGGCGGCGTATTCAACATGCTGTTTGCCTGTATATGATTCCGGTAATCCATTATAGCAGGAATAGCGCGTTTAACTTTTCCTAAAATTTGTTTGTTTACTACAACCAAAGTTGCTCCGGCCGCTCCCATGTTTTTCTGAGCTCCGGCAAAAATCAAAGCAAAAGAATTGAAGTCCAATTTACGGCTAAGAATATCACTCGACATGTCTGCAATTATTGGCATACTCAACTTTGGGATCTGTTGCCATTGCGTTCCATAAATTGTATTATTGGTTGTAATATGAAAATAAGTTGATTCATTGGAAACCGCAAAATCTTTGGGGATAAAATTATAATTCTTTTCCTTTGAACTGCACACTACATCTACATTACCAAAGAGCCTCGCTTCTTTGATTGCTTTTGTGCTCCATACTCCTGTATCAGCATAAGAACCTGTATCTTTCTCATTCAAAAGGTTCATTGGCACCTGCATAAACTGAACCGTTGCGCCTCCGTGCAGGAACAATACTTCATGATCATCATCCAGTTGCATTAACTCTTTCACCAATGATCTTGCTTCTTCCATTACCGATTCAAAAAGCGGCGTGCGATGGCCAATTTCTAAAATGGATAAGCCGCTGTTATTAAAATTGATAACCGCTTCTGAAGCTTCTTTTAAAACGCTTTGAGGAAGAATGGAAGGACCTGCATTGAAATTGTGAATCATGAATAAAAATTAAAATATGCTTTATTGTTTGTTTACTGCTTTAAAAAAGAAATGCAAATTTGAAATAAAAAAAACAGAATTCCTGTTTTTTTGTTCTTCTACTGTGGATAAATTACTCGTGCTGCATTCCTTTCATCTCTTTCCTGTTTTTCCAATCTTCATTTAATCTTTCAAAGTCTTTCAGGTCTTTCTCTGTAAAAGTTTGATCTGTTAAAGAAGAAAGATCAGGCTGTCCGGCATTTACCCAGGCTGTGAACCAAAAAGAAGAGACCGCAAAAATGGATGTCACATGCTTAGTTCCACCATTCCATTCAGCATTTTATCATAAGCGATCGTATAAGCAGAAGAATATTGGTTGACTTAAACATTATTTCTTTTTTCAAAAGCATATTTTTTATCACCTGGAAATTTAAGCGACAATTCTTTTTCAAATCGCCAAACGGAATCTGTCGCCTTGGCACTTTCTAAAACCCGTTCCCATAAAAACGGAAGGATCCTTAATATATTCTGCTTTGCCAATAAGAAAATGAATTTTTTTGTCAAGTAATTCAGGAACGCGGCTTTCCCAAAAAGCTTGAATTCCGTTTTGTTCCTCATAGTTTTCAGAAGTGTGCAAAGGCACATGAGCATCTGCAATGTAATGGCCTATTTCGGCACTGTTCTTTAAAATAGAAGAAAAGCTTTTTTCTTTAAAAGCCTTTGTGAGTCTGCCAAGCATCACCTGGATATGCACGGAACAATTCCATAAACCTGTAACGAATCTTCTCCAAATTTTTCAACTGCATCTTTCCATTTATCCGGCAAATCCGGATAAGTATAGACTCCATAATGTTCAATATGAATGTAATGCCTTGCGCCTTCTGCAACGATCGAATATCTTCTTTTGTCCGGATCAGTCGCGTGTTCTGAAATAAAGTCAATGTGAGGTTTATAAAACAAAAGCATCTGGGGGGCAACAAAAAAACAGCACAATAATTTATTTTCTTGTACGCATTAAACCCCCAGCAAAAGCTTTGTGTGGTAACTGAGAAAAAGAAAATAGAAAGAATTATTGTTTTTGAAGGAGCCATTTTAATTGATCATAGAATTATCTATAGAATCTGTTCCGTATCGGAAAGTGTTTGGGTAACGCCACCACTCACTGCAAATTTCATTGATTGTGTCGCGCTTATGGAAGTTATGGGCCTTACTCTTTCTTTTGGTACAATGTATACATTTCCTGCCACCGAATAAGCCATGGGCAAATACACAGCCACATAATTTTCCATTCCAAAAATACGCATATCTTCCTGCGTAATAAAGCCAACACGCCATACATCGGTATCATCGACACAAGCTAAAACATTGTGCGTAAATTTCTTTTTGTTTCCCGCAAATGCCTCAAAAAAATCTCTTACGAAAGAGTAAAGCAACTTAATTCCTGGTGTTTTCTCCAAAAACTTATTCAACACAGATAAAATCCTTCCCATAACAAAAAAGGAACTTATATAGCCAACAAAAAGAATAAAGCCGATAATAATAACGAATCCCAGCCCGGGAATATTTATTGCGGGTCTCAGAATGCTGTCGATCTTATCGAAAACAATATAAATGAAATAAATAGTGACAGAAACCGGCCCCAGGATCAACAGCCCCTGTAAAAAATATTGAATGACCCTTTGGTAATTGTTCGAATTTTTCATAATAAAAAATAATTGAGGTTCAAAGGTAAGTGATGATGAATGGATGAAACCAAAGTCAAATTAAAATAAAAGTGTAAGGAAACTGTTGTTACTTAAAAAGTTTCCTTAGTTTTGCATCCCATGGAATTAAAAGACAGAATAAAAGAGAAAGCAGATGAGCTATTCAGACGTTACGGAGTGAAATCTGTCACGATGGACGAAATAGCGTCCCAGCTCGGGGTTTCAAAAAAAACAATCTACCATTCTTTTAAAGACAAGAATGAATTGGTAGATGGTGTAATTGAAGACATGCTTGAGTACAATAAAGACTCATGTACAATCAGCCGGAACAAGGCCGAAAATGCGGTACAGGAAGTTTATTTAGGAATGGAAAGCCTGCAGGAAATGCTCGACAATATGAATCCTTCTATTCTTTTCGATATCGAAAGAGGACATCCTCAAACTTTCAAAAAGTTTAAAGAATTTAAATACAATTTCCTTTTTGAGCTGATGAAATCAAATATAGAGCGCGGAAAGAAAGAAGGATTATACAGGGAAGAAATAAACGCAGAACTGATTTGTAAAGTGCGGATTGAAACGATGATGCTCGCTTTTAATGAAGAAATTTTTCCTAAACACCAGTATTCACTGGTTTATATCCAGCAGCAGTTGCTTGAATATTTTCTGTTTGCCATGGTGACTCCGAAAGGATATAAATTAATAACAAAATATCAAAAAGAATGGGCCGGTAAAAATCCGGTAAAAAAATAAGTACCGATGAAAATAAAGATCAGACAATTGGTTATCGCTGCAGTTTTAAGTTCAGCTTGCTTTGGAGTGAAGGCGCAAACAAATGGAACAGGGCAAGTACATTCATTCACGGCACAGGAAGCAGTTGATTATGCACTGCAAAATGCCGTGCAGGTAAAAAATGCGTTGATTGATATTAAACTTCAATATCAACAAAACAAGCAGATTACCGCTGCAGCTTTGCCACATCTTTCGGGAAGTGCTAACCTAAGTTACAATCCGAAGGTTGCCGTACAAACTATTCCGGATTTTATTTCACCTGCTGTGTACGGTGTGCTTTCGGAAAACAATGTAAAGAATGGTAATGGAGATCCTATTGTTGCGCCAAAGGATTTCGGATTTTTTAGTGTGGGTTTTGGTGCAAAATACACTTTAAATGCAGGAATAGATTTTAACCAGATTTTATTCGACGGACAAGTTTTCGTTGGCCTGCAGGCAAGAAGAGCTGCCATAAGAAATGCGGAACTGGCAGCGGATGTTACCAAAGAGCAAATAAAAGCGAATATTTATAAGATCTATTACCAACTTGTTGTTGGTAATAGGCAAATCGGCACACTGGATGCAAACATTGCTAATTATGAAAAACTTCTTCACGATACCAAAATTATATATCAAAACGGCTTTGCGGAAAAGCTGGACGTAGACAAAGTGCAGGTACAACTGATCAACTTACAAACGCAAAAGCTAAAAGCGCAAAACCAGATCGACGCAGGAAAAGAAGGATTAAAACTTTTGATGAATATTCCAGAGAAAGATTCACTTATCCTAACAGATACCCTTTCTGATACCGAATTAAAATCCGGAATCCTTGATGACAGTTATAATTATGGGGATAGAAAAGATGTTCAGGAACTGGAAACTGCGATGCAACTCGGAGGATACAATATAAAAAGATACCGCTTAAGTAAATTACCTACGCTTTCACTGGCTGCCAATTACAGCAAAAGCGCGCAAGAACAGAAGTTTGACTTTTTCAATGCACATTATTACACTTCATCCTTCATCGCCCTGCGGCTGACTGTTCCAATCTTTGATGGAGGCGAACGAAATGCAAACATTTCTACGGCAAAACTCAATCTTCAAAAAATGAACAATAACCTTGACCAATTAAAAGAATCGATTGATAATGACGTAGCCCAGGCAAGGATTAATATGAAGTCTGCAATACTAACAATGGATGCGCAAAAGAAAAATATCGATCTGGCACAGCAGGTTTATAATTCCACCAAATTAAAATATGACCAGGGCGTTGGCAGCAACCAGGAAATTTCTACAGCGCAGGCCGAT
>Ga0157371_10005427_pt1 | contig 10761 bp, 11 predicted proteins | sample C45metaG_FD_113462 | JGI IMG/M metagenome (GOLD analysis project Ga0157371, IMG submission 113462) | Corn rhizosphere microbial communities from Kellogg Biological Station, Michigan, USA - C4-5 metaG | ecosystem: Host-associated > Plants > Roots > Rhizosphere > Soil | place: USA: Michigan... | reverse complement strand
GCCGCATCATGCGCCGGGCCATGCGCCACGCGACGCTCCTCGGCGCCAGCGAGCCGGTGATCCATAAAATCGTGCCCACCCTGGTGCGCGAGATGGGCCAGGCCTATCCCGAGCTGGTCCGTGGCGAGCAGATGATCGAGGAGACCGTGCGGCTCGAGGAGCAGCGATTCCTCAAGACCCTGAGCCGTGGTCTCGCCATCCTCGACGAGGCGACCGCCGGCCTCAAGGAAGGCGACATGCTCGAGGGCGTCACCGCGTTCAAGCTCTACGACACATACGGCTTCCCCCTCGACCTGACGCAGGATGCGTTGCGCACCCGCGGCATCCATGTCGATCTCAGCGGCTTCGAGGATGCGATGGCCAGGCAGCGCGCCGAGGCGCGCAAGAGCTGGGCCGGCTCGGGTGAGACCGGCGAGGACAAGGTCTGGTTCGCGGTGGCCGACAAGGTCGGACCGACCGAGTTCCTGGGCTACGAGACCGAGACGGCCGAAGGCGTCGTCACCGCGCTGGTCAAGGGCGGCCAGATGGTCGACGAGCTCAAGACCGGCGAGGAGGGCTATGTCGTTCTCAACCAGACCCCGTTCTATGGCGAGAGCGGTGGCCAGGTCGGCGACACCGGCACCATGTCGTTCGAGCGGAACGCCGCCGACGTGCTCGATACGGTCAAGCACCAGGGCGTCTTCGGCCACCGGGTGAAGGTCACGGGCGGCACGCTGCGGATCGGCACCCCGCTCGGCCTCGTCGTCGATCATCAGCGCCGCAGCGCGATCCGCGCCAACCACTCGGCGACGCACCTGCTGCACGAGGCGCTCCGCCTGGTGCTGGGCGACCACGTGGCGCAGCGCGGTTCGCTGGTGACGCCCGATCGCCTGCGCTTCGACTTCGTCCACACCAAGCCGATCACCGTGCAGGAGCTCGAGCAGGTCGAGGACATCGCCAACGACATCGTGCTGCAGAATTCGCCGGTCGAGACGCGGCTGATGGGCGTCGAGGACGCCAAGCAGTCCGGGGCTCGCGCCCTGTTCGGCGAAAAATACGGCGACGAAGTGCGCGTGGTGTCGATGGGCGATCCCACCGGCAACGCGGTCGGCTGGTCCGTCGAGCTCTGCGGCGGCACGCACGTTCGCCGGACTGGCGATATCGGCCTCATTACCGTGCTCGGCGATTCCGGCGTGGCTGCAGGGGTGCGCCGCATCGAGGCCCTTACCGCGCGCGGTGCGCGCCACCATGCGCGCACCAACGCCAACCTCGTCCAGGGCGCCGCCGACGTTCTGCGCACCACGCCCACAGAGGTGCTCGGCCGTATCGAGGCGCTGCAGGACAACCTCAAGAAGTCAGAGCGCGCCCTGAGCGAGGCGCAGAAAAAGCTCGCGCTCGGCGGCGGCTCGGGCGGCACTGCGGCGCCCGCCGCGGAGACGGTCAACGGCACCGCCTATGTCGGCCGCGTCGTCGAGGGCGTGCAGGCCAAGGATTTGCGCGGTCTCGTCGATGCCGAAAAAAAGAAGGTCGGTTCGGGCGTGGTTGCTCTCGTCCTCAAGGGCGAGGACGGCAAGGGCACCGTCGCGGTGGGTGTCACCGACGACCTCACGGCGAAATTCTCAGCGGCCGATCTGGTGAAGAAGGCGACGGCAGCGCTCGGCGGGCAGGGCGGCGGCGGCCGTCCCGACATGGCGCAGGGCGGCGGCCCCGATGGCGGCAAGGCCGCTGACGCGGTCGCCGCGGTGCGTTCAGCGCTCTGACTGCGTCGCCGCCTCGGCGCTGCCGGGCAGCGGGGCGAGCGTCGCATTGAGCGCCGCCGTCTCGCTCTCCTCCATGGTGGCGGGGCCGGCGCCGCCCGGCGACAGGCGCGAGAAGATGCGGATGCGCGTATTGTCGTCGAGCACGTTGAACACGCCGGCAACGATGATCGCCGCGAGCCCGAAGAAGGCGATGCCGTCCGGCCGCTCGGCGTAGAAGATGGCGCCGTAGAGCAGCGCCCAGAACAGCTGGCTGTATTGCACCGGCGCCACCATGCTCGCCGGTGCCCGCCGGGTAGCTGCAATGAACAGCAGGCTGCCGAGCCCGCCCGTCGCCCCGACCGACACGAGGAACGCCAACTGGTTGAGGGTCGGCAGGTGGAAGCCGCCGGTCAGGAGGATCGCGACGCCGTTGACCACAAGGATATAGGCCGACGCGATGCCGATCAGGCTGGCCCGCGTTTCATCGCGCGCGATATGGCGCAGCGTACTCGTCGTCACCGCACCGCACATCGCCGACAGAACCGCCGCGAGGTGGCCCAGATGGATCTCCCGGAAGCCGGGCCGCACCACGATCAGGACGCCGATGAAGCTGGTCGCAAGGAACATCCAGCGCGGCAGGCTCACCTTTTCGGCGAGCAGCCAGACCGAGATGAACACGATGAAGATCGGTGCCAGGAAGGCGAGGGAGTACGCCTCTGCGAGCGGGATCGTCACAAAGGCATAGATGATGCACAGGTTGCCCACCATGCCGCTCAACCCGCGCAGATTCAGCAGCAGGAAGTGCTTGGCCCGCCAGAAGTAGAGCCAGTTTTCGCCCTTCGGCGTGGTGACGAAGGCGGGGACCAGCGAGAACAGCGTGGTGAAGAATGCAATCTCGTAAACCGACAGCCCGCCACCGAGGCCTTTGATGATGGCATCGCCGCACGAGTACAGGGCGTAGGCAAACAACGCGAAAAGGACGCCGGACGGCATCGCCAGACCCGAGGGAGATTCGGTTGGGGAAGGTGTCTATATATAACCGCGGCCGCGTCGCCCGTCGATGGCTGACATGTCAGTTTCTGTGCCGGACGAGCGGTGCAATTGTCGCGATTTCGTTGGTCCAGACGTAACCGCTGAAGCCTACGGGGATTGTTGCCGCCTGCTCCGGCGTGTCGATGCCGGAGGTGCCGGCGTCGCCCGGACGGTAGGGGCCGATCAGGATCACTCGGCTGCCGGCGCTAGCCATCCGGTCGATGAAGCGGTTCGGCCAGCCCCAGATCAGCCAGGTGAGGTTGACCGGCACCATCACCATGGTGTTGCGGCAGACGGGCGGCACGATACCGGTCCAACCGTAGCCGATGTATTGCATCAGGCAGCCGGTGACCTGCTTCTGGCCCCAGGCGGCGATGTCCGGCAGCTTCGCCTTGGTGGCGAAGGTCGGGGCGTCACCGCCATAGGCGCCCCATACCGCGGCCGCCCATTGCGGATGCGCGATGACGAAGGCCGCGAGCATGTCGCCCTCGCGCGCGTCATTGGACTTGAAGTTGATGATGAAATGCATGTCGGGCATCGCCGCCAGTACGTCCTCGAGCGCCGGCAGCATGCCGACGCCGGTGCCGCGCAGCGGAAAGGATTTGCCGTCGTCGGCGGTGTAGCCATAGCCGACGTCGAGCGTCTTCAAATAGGCGAGGTCGTGCGCACGCGTCTCGCCGGTGCCGTCCGTGCGGCAGTCGAGCGTCCAGTCGTGGAAGACCGCAAAGTGGCCGTCGGTCGTCGGATGCACGTCGAGCTCGACGAGGTCTGCGCCGGCAGCGAAGGCGCCCCGCATCGCCGGAATCGTGTTCTCGATTTCGGGCGCGATCGGCGCGCGGATGCGCGTTGCGGTGCAGGTGTCGTTCTTGACCCCCGCGAGGTCGAAATTCTGGTGCTGGCCGCGATGTGCGATGAGCTTGATGCCGCCGGCGGGCGCCGGCGCCAGCCAAGACGCGTTCCACAGATAGACCCCGGTGACGACCATCGCGAGCCCGATGAGTGTGCGCTTGAGCATCATGCCCCCTGGGCGACTACTACCCGGCGGCTCCCCCCCAGCAGGCGGGCGAAGGTCGCCGACGGGGACCTTCGCGCAGCCACACTCGATTGGACTCTCGCCCTAGGCAGCCATGGCCTTCTGCAAATTCGCGTCGATGGCGTCGAGGAAGCCCAGTGTGCTGAGCCACTGCTGGTCGGGTCCGACGAGCAGGCTAAGATCCTTGGTCATCTTCCCTTCCTCGATGGTCGCGACAGTGACCTTTTCGAGCGTATCGGCGAATTTTGCCAATTCGAGGTTCTGGTCGAGCTTGGCGCGATGCGCCAAGCCACGGGTCCAGGCGAAGATCGAGGCGGTGGAGTTGGTCGAGGTTTCCTTGCCCTGCTGGTGCTGCCGGTAGTGACGGGTCACCGTGCCGTGTGCGGCTTCGGCCTCGACGATCTTGCCGTCGGGGGTCATCAGTACCGAGGTCATCAGGCCGAGCGAGCCAAAGCCCTGCGCCACGGTGTCGGACTGCACGTCGCCGTCGTAGTTCTTGCAGGCCCAGACATAGCCGCCGCTCCACTTGAGTGCCGAGGCGACCATGTCGTCGATCAATCGGTGTTCGTACCAGATCTTGAGGTCGTCGAACTTCTTCTTGTAGTCGGCCTCGAAGACCTCCTGGAAGATATCCTTGAAGCGGCCGTCATAGGCTTTCAGAATGGTGTTCTTAGTGCTGAGGTAGCACGGCACTTTGCGGTTGATGGCGTAGTTGAACGAGGCGTGCGCGAAGTCGCGGATCGAGTCGTCGAGGTTGTACATCGCCATCGCGACGCCGCCGCCCGGGAAATCGAACACGTCGTGCTCGATGACCTTGCCGTCGTCGCCGGTGAACTTGATGGTGAGCTTGCCCTTGCCGGGAACCACGAAGTCGGTCGCCTTGTACTGGTCGCCGAACGCATGACGGCCGACGATGATCGGCTGCGTCCAGCCGGGCACGAGGCGCGGCACGTTCTTGCAGATGATCGGCTCGCGGAAGATCACGCCGCCCAGAATGTTGCGGATCGTGCCGTTGGGCGACTTCCACATCTTCTTGAGCTTGAACTCTTCGACGCGCGCCTCGTCCGGCGTGATCGTCGCGCACTTGATGCCGACACCGTATTTCTTGATGGCGTTGGCCGCATCGACCGTCACCTTGTCCTCGGTCTTGTCGCGGTTTTCGACGCCGAGGTCGTAATATTCGATCGGCAGGTCGAGATAGGGGAGGATCAGTTTGTCCTTGATCGCTTGCCAGATGATGCGGGTCATCTCGTCGCCGTCGAGATCGACAACCGGGTTGGCAACTTTGATCTTGGCCATAGAAAACTCCTCGGAAACAGGCTCGGCGCGGCTATAGCACGAAACCATCGGCGGGGAAGTGCAGCCACACGAGCGCCACACCTGCTTGACACTGTGTAGTTACACGCTATGTCACCCGCGATGCCCGACGATTTCAGCCAGTGCATGGTTTCCAACACCCGGATGGCGGCGCGCGCCGTGACGCGGCGCTACGACGCCTATCTGCGGCCGTTCGGCGTGACGGCGACGCAATTGTCACTGCTCGGCGGAATCATGCAGATGGCCGGCGCGACGGTGAGCGAGATTGCCGAAGCGCGCGGCTTCGACCGCACCACGCTGACGCGCAATCTCGACCGGCTCGAGGCGGTGGGGCTGGTCGCGTCGCACCGCCCGGGGCACGGCAACGGCCGCTTGGCGGAAGTGACGCCCAAGGGCGCGGCGCTGGTCGACGAGGTGCTGCCGCTGTGGCGCAAGGCGCAGGCCGACATGCAGGCCGAACTCTCATCCAGGACATTCACCGACAGCATCAACATGCTGAAACGACTCGCCAAGGTGTGAAAGGAACTTTGACATGGCCGACACCGACCCGATCGTCATCACCGGCATGGGCGCCGTCTCGCCGCTCGGCGTCGGCGTCGACGTCAACTGGCAGGCGCTGCTGGCGGGCCGGAGCGGCATCGTGCCGAACACGCGCTTCGACGTGACCGATTTCGCCTGCAAGATCGCCGGACTCGTGCCGGGCAAGGAGGCACCCAACGGCTTCGATCCGACTCGCTATGTCGACCCCAAGGACGTCAAGAAGATGGACGTCTTCATCCAGTACGGGTTGGGTGCCGCCGACGAGGCGCTGCGCCAGTCGGGCTGGGTGGCGGACACGCCTCAAAAGCAGGCCGTGACGGGCACGATCATCGGCTCGGGAGTCGGCGGCTCGCCGGTGATGGCCGAGGCGGTCGAGACCATCATGACCAAGGGACCGCGTCGGCTGTCCCCGTTTACGGTGCCTAGTTTCCTCGCCAACCTCGCCGCGGGGTGGATCTCGATCAAGTACGGTTTCAAGGGCCCGATCGGCGCGCCGGTGACGGCGTGCGCCGCGTCGGCCCAGGCGATCGGCGACGCGATGCGGCTGATCCGCACCGGCGAGGCCGAGGTGATGGTGTGCGGCGGCGCCGAGGGCTCGGTCGATCCGATCTCGATCGGCGGCTTCGCGGCGAGCCGAGCCCTCGATACCAGTCACAACGACACGCCTACCGAAGCCTCGCGGCCGTTCGACAAGGGCCACTCCGGCTTCGTGTTGAGCGAGGGCGCCGCGGTGGTGGTGATCGAAAAGCTGAGCCACGCGCTGGCCCGCGGGGCCAAACCGCTTGCCATCGCCGCCGGCTACGGCACTTCGGCCGATGCGTACCACCTCACAGCGGGATCGCCCGACGGCGCTGGGGCGCAGGTGGCGATGAACAATGCGATACGCAACGCGGGCCTCAACCCGGACGACATCGGCTACGTAAATGCGCACGCGACCTCGACCGAGGTCGGTGACAACGCCGAGATCAACGGCATCCGCGCCGTGTTCGGTGATCGTGGCCAGAGCCTTGCGGTCAGCTCGACCAAGTCGTCAACCGGGCACATGCTGGGCGCCGCCGGCGCCATCGAAGCTGTGATCTCGATCCTCGCGCTGCGCCACCAGATGCTGCCGCCGACGCTCAACCTTCATGACCCGGAGGAGGTAGCGAAGCAGTTCGACCTCGTCCCGCTCAAGGCCAAGGCGAAGGCGCTCAAGCACGTGCTCAGCAACTCCTTCGGCTTCGGCGGAGTGAATGCCTCGCTGGTATTCTCGGCGGTCTAGATAGGCGCAGCGGACGCATGGCCAACCCGCGTCCGCTGCGGGGCCGGACCAGACTATTGGCCGCCGCCCATATCTTTCTTGAACTGCTCGAAGTCGACCTGCAGCCCGTTCAGCAGCGTCGATGTATTGCGGGTGAGGCCGGCCATCGCCACGGCTTCGGCAATTTCCTCGTTGCTGGCGCCGGCCCGCTTGGCGTTTTCGGTATCAGACCACACACAGTACTGGCAGGGAATCTGCGCTGCCACCGCGAGGCTGATGAGGGCCTTGGTCTTGGTATCAAGCGCGGTCTTCGGGCTGACCTCGAGATCGCGCTCCTCAAGCCAGAGCGCCGCGAGCGCCGACTTGGGAAATTGTTTCACAAATGCCGGGACGCCACCGAACGTCTGTATGATGTCCTGCATCACAGCAGTCTCGGTGGGCCTCTGAATCGCGGGGGCGGCGTCTTGTGCGAAGGCCGGGGCGGCAAGTGCGAGAGACAACAGGAAGACGCCCGCGAAAATCCCGTGCCGCGAAGAATTGGGGTTCGGCCGAATCATCGACATATCTCCTTATATTTGGTATAGCCTTACATTGTAAGGCTGGAACTGACGCTATCTCTTACGGTGTAAGTCTGTCAAGCCTTACGGTGTAAGATTTGAGGTATGGTCGGAGAGTGGAGCGAAAACCGATGGATAAACCCACCCTGTCGCGCGACCGTATCGAAGTCGCGGCGCTGGACCTTATTGAAGGGGAGGGGCTTACGGCGTTCTCGACCCGCAAGCTGGCCGCGAGGCTGGGGTGCGAGGCGATGAGTATCTACCACTACTTCCCCAGCAAGGGGCACCTGATGGATGCCTTGGTCGACCGGGTGATCGGTAACGAGCTCTCCGTGCCGGCCAACGGCGGCGGATCATGGCGGGACCAGGTCGAACGAGCTGCCTACGAATGGCGGGGCATGGCCCTGCGCCATCCTGCATTCTTCTCCTACATCGCCCTGCACCGGCTGAACACGCCGACGGCGTTGCGCTGGCTCGACGGCATGCTGGCGGTCATGGGGCGGTCCGGCCTGTCGCAGGAGCTGGGCGTCCGCGCGTTCCGCCTTATCGGTTACTACCTGACGGGCGCAATGTCGGACGAAACGGCGGGTTATTCGCGCGGTCCCTCTGCCGTGGAACAGGTTTCCGATGAAACCATGCAGCACGACTTTCCACGCGTAGTAGCGGCGAGCCACTGGTTCGCGGAGGAGCAGCGGCAGGCGACGTTCGACCTCGGACTCAACTTGCTGCTCGACGGGATCGAGCGGCAGATTTCGCCGGCCGGCCAGTAGCAGGCGTTGCCGCGCCAGCCTCGCTTTTCGTCTTGCCAGCCGCCTTCTTCTTTGGATCGTCGGGCGGCATCTGGCTGACCCAGCGATAGGCGAGGTTGACCCATGCCCTGAGGTCGTCATCGTCCTCGATGGCATCGGCCTCGACCCAGACAAACCCGGTCATCTGCCGGCCGCCATGGATCATTGGCGCCGCGCCGGACCGGGTCAGAGCTTCGTCGAAGTGCTCCCTGCCAACGCTGAGAAGGATGCGTCCGTCCTTCTTGCAGCCAACGATGATGTGGCCATCAAGCAGGAAGGTGAGGCCGCCAAACATCGTCTTCTCGGTGACGCGCGGGTCGTCGCCGAGGACGGTGCGGATGCGCTCGGTCAGATAGTCCATGGTTTGGTTCGACTTCATCCCGGATGGTACCCCAGCCTTTCATTTGGCGGGCAGCGTCTCGACGTAGCGCTGCGCATATTCGATCCAGCCCGTGATCGCGCGATCGTCGGGCAGGGCGTCGGTGCGCGCGGCTATGAAGCCGGTCATCACCTTGGCGCCCATATGCATCGGGTACGCGCCAGGTTTTGTCAGTGCCTGTTCCCTCTTTGCCGGATCGACGCGGACGAGGAGGTGACCCTTGGCCGTGGTCCCGATCAGCATGTTGCCGTTGAGCAGGAACCCGACGCCGCCAAACATCTTCTTTTCGGCGAGCGTGAGCGTCGTCTTCGCGAGCACCAGGCGCAGGCGGGCGGCGAGGGCATCGGAGGCAGCAGTCACATCATCGCTCCCTCGTCGCGGTAGGTGGCATGCTGGGGCAGGGCCGGGTCGATCAGGTCCCAGTCGCTATGGCTTCGCGCGAAGATGAGCTGGCTGGGCAGGTACCAGTCCGCGGCGTCCTTTCCGAAGAGGCCGACCGGCAGCATGAGCAGCTCCGGCGCTCGGCTCGAGCGGGCGAGCAGCGGCGTGCCGCACTCAGGGCAGAAGGAGCGGGTGAGCGTCGCGCCGGAATTGGCCGGCCGCGCGAAGGACTTGGCTGCCCCGGTAAGGGTCACGTCCGCTGGCCGGGCGAGCACTACTGCGGAGTGGCCGGTGCCGGTGGCGCGCTGGCAGTCCTCGCAGGAGCACAGGAACATCGCCAGGACTTTGCCGGAAAACGTGATGGAAACGGCGCCGCAGGCGCACCTTGTCGTGACATCGACCACCGGTCGGGGTTTACCATTCATGATCACGGAGGCTGCCTCGCCGCTCGTCCGCCCGCAAGCCGGTTGATTTGGATGCGCAGCCAGCTTAACCCGCCCGCCATGAGTAACGTACCTCTGCCCGCGACCGTCCTTTATGTGCCGCGCTATCCGATCGAGACCGAACGGCTCAGGCTTCGGCCGTTCAACCGCGGCGATGTCGATGCGGTGTTCGCCTACCGTAGCCTACCGGAGGTGGCGCGCTACCTGTTCGACGATCCGATGAGCCATGAGGAGTGTGCCGAGGCGGTCCGCCTGCGCGCAGGTCAGATCGCGTTCGCCGCGGAAGGAGACAAGATTCTCCTCGCAGTCGAGCGCAAGGACGATGGGCGCCTGGTCGGCGAGGTCTCGCTCATCTGGCGCAGCATAGGCGACGAGCAGGCCGAGATAGGTTACATCCTCCATCCGGACGCGCAGCGACTTGGGTACGCGACCGAGGCGGCGCGAGGTCTGCTCACCTTTGCCTTCGGGCAGGTGCGTCTGCACCGGGTCTATGCACGCTGCGACGCCCGCAACGAGCCGTCGGCCAACGTGATGCGGCGCCTCGGCATGCAGCAGGAGGCGCACCTGCACGAGCACGCCTTCGTCAAGGGTCGCTGGGACGAGGAACTGGTCTTCGCCATTCTCGACCGGGACTGGTTTGGCACTGCCTCAATCTAGGGTGATTTGCGACAGTCCGCGAAAATTTAGTTCAGGCGGCGGCAGGAACTCGCCGGACCACCTCACGTTCATAGGTCAGGGCTCGATTGCGCAGCGGAGGGCGCATCGACATGATCAATATGACCGAACTCACCGTTAGAACCGAACGACTGCTCTTGCGGCCTTTCGACAAATCCGACCTGCAGGAAGTGCTGGGCTACTATTCGGTTCCCGACATCCAGCGCTATCTGGACTGGAAGGCCCGCGACAAGACCGAAGCCAAGTCCGCCTTCGAGGCGCTGCGCAAGCAGACCCGGCTGTCCCGTCCGGGTGAGGTGCTGACGCTGGCGGTCGTGCGGAAATCCGATGGTAAGGTCATCGGCCACGTTTCCTTGCGCTATACCGATGCGACCGCGGCGCAGGGCGAAGTACGGTTTGCGATTGCTCCGATCTACCGCAACAAGGGCTACGGTACCGAAGCGGTGAAGGCGGTGCTGACGCTCGGCTTCGAGCAATTCAAGTTCCATCGCATCTATGCCCGCACGGCCGGCAAGAACGAAGCATCGGCCAAGCTGCTGAAGGATCTGGGCATGCGGCTCGAGGCGCACTATCGCGAGCACGCGCTGTTCCAGGGCGAGTGGGACGAGGAGCTGCATTTCGCTATCCTCGATCGAGAATGGCAGCGCGGCAGCAAGGT
>Ga0157371_10005424_pt1 | contig 10764 bp, 7 predicted proteins | sample C45metaG_FD_113462 | JGI IMG/M metagenome (GOLD analysis project Ga0157371, IMG submission 113462) | Corn rhizosphere microbial communities from Kellogg Biological Station, Michigan, USA - C4-5 metaG | ecosystem: Host-associated > Plants > Roots > Rhizosphere > Soil | place: USA: Michigan... | reverse complement strand
GAATTACCCATCGACCTATTGCTGGGTCATACTGACGCATGTCCATATCATACATATTAAGCCCCAGCTCGTCTTGAAGTTCCTTACCGTTGTACTTATACTTATAAGGGTCTGTAAAATTTTTCTATACAATGATTGACCTCTAGCAAAAAACCTCTATATAAAGAACGTATTTATGAAGCTAATTTAATAAATTAAGGGAGCTCTCATTTACCAATAATCTTTATTTATTTTCTCACATATTTTTAAATTTGATTCCAAATATAAAATATACAAACACATAAAAAGCTATTTTCAGAATGGGAAAAATCATCAGAAAAAAGATCACAGCTCCTAAAAAAGTGCCAACTATTGCTAAATATTCGCTATTAATTATTGATTTTTTAATTTCTGAGTAGAAGTGTGAAAGAATTAAATTAAAAAAAATTATACAACAGGCTAGAAATATAGAACAACTATAGATCATTACAGGTATAATACCCCAAACCAGTACACCAAAATCTCGAAAAGCTTCTATTGTTTTTGGATTTAAAAATACTATACAACAAAGAATCAAGCTAAGAGAAAACCAAAAACAAAAAAAATAATTTCCCTTTAATATTAATTTGCTAATTAATTTTTTCATCCAAAATCCAAGAATATTAGTTAAAAAATTCTACTCCTTTAATTTTTAAAAGACTTTCAGTTACCTCTTCGTCTTTTTCTAAATATTCCAGATAAGACTCACCTATAATAATAAGTTGCTTCTGTACAAAAGGTAATGCCGTATCTTTAGGTAAAGTCTTGGCATATCTATTCAATATTAATTTTAAAATATTTTTTAAAGGTAAAAATTTTTCTGCATTAGGCTTTTCACTAATCCACACAGCGATGTAATTTAAACTAGCTTCTAAAGCAACATCATTTTGAAAAAGTACTTTTGTCAATAACAATTGTAAAGCTTCATTACTTTCATCCGACCATTTATTTCGTTCAATTAGACTTGACAGATCTGCTAATGCGTTAATAATTTCTGCTTTATTATCTGATATAATCGCTTCCCTGATAGAATGAGATTCGGTCTCATTATCTAAATATAAGTTGATTTTATCTTTTATTGTTTTATAATTTTCAATAGTAGAAAGTGAATCAATTTCAGCTTCTAAAAAAGCTAGCATTTCTCTAAACATAAATTCAAAACTTGTATCCGTTCTTTTCAAAATCCATGTTTCAATTTTTACAAGTTCTGTCTCTAATTTTTTATAAATCATTCTGCTTTCATTTTTATGCCAAATTTTGTCATCATTTAAAAACGAGAGACTTACATAGTTATGCCCCATACTTAAAGATTTACAATCTGAACTAAAACCTGTATTAAATATGAGATTACTTTCTAAAAGGCCTTTTTTAAAACTCTTCAAGGAATCATTTTTAGAAAAAACGTACAAAATCCTCCATGCGCCTGGATCGCTTACATTTTTAAAATCGACTTTAATGAATTGTTTGTTTACAAGATTTTGCTGGTTACTTGTTAGCTTTTTATTTAAATTTCCAAAAACAAATATTAGATTTTCATTACTGCATATTTTTGGTATTAGCTCATCTATTTTTTGCGAAATAGATCTAGTCTGAATTTTTACATTTTTAAAAGCTTCATTATTAGCAATAAAATATAAGAAGTCAATTGAATTACTTTTCTCAAAATTATTGAGACAGCCCAATATAATGCCGATAAATGTTGTTCTATTTTTTATAATCTTTGTTGCTTCCGACACAAAAATATACTCCTCATTTCTTCTGGAATCAAAACATTGATCTTGAAATGATTTTTTTTTCCAAATCTTAAAAAATTTTTCTTCCCAGATTTTAGGATCAACAGAAACAAAAAGCTCTGAACAAAAATATAATATTGATTTTTTTATTTGAAACGGTGAGGTAGCGTCTAAATATTTTTCTAATAAATTAGGTAAAATCTCTTGATTAAATTCTCGCAACTTTTCAGAGTAAGCATAATCTTGACCGATTCGTCTGATTACTTTTTCATTTGAATATTGAAAACTGTAAAATAAGCACGGGATAGGAAATTCTTCATAAATATTTTTGCATACATCATACCATTCCTCCGCTGTTTTTAAAGCAGCTATACTCACTTTTAAAGGTAAACCCAGTTCAAGTAACAATTGTATAAATTGTATTGATTTGGATCTTTTGCTTAAATCACGTGATAAGCTTATTTCATTGGATATTGAAAATCTACCCGCTCCATAACGGTCAATTTTATTAGGTTTTGGTTTTAAGTCACTCAGAATACTTTCAAAATGTTTATATATACCTTTAAATCCTTTATTTTCTAGAATGTTTATATAGGAAGCATTCTTTTTTCTGTTTACATAATTTGAATCAGCATTTAAATAAGGTAAAGCTTGAAAATAAAACAATAACTCCTCGGCATTGCTTTTCTCAAAAATAGTTTTACTTGAGACGAGGTAATTTGCAGCTGCTTTAATATCTATTAATGCTAGCAACCCCGCTCTTTTCAAAATATACTGTGCCTCCAAAGGATACCATGAATCCAATATTGATTGCATGTTTTTAAAATCAAATGAAAATGCATAGAATAATGCTAATTCATATTTTTTAACATTTGGTGCATCATTTAATTTTTCAATTGAGGATAAAAAATATTTCTTTTCACCATACAAGAGCAGACCCCTCAATTTTAATGTGTCAAATATAATTTTCTCTTCATCAGTTTCTAGAAATCCTTCTAAATATTCAATTTCATCTCTATCCCAAAATCCCACAATAGGCAATCGCAAATCTTCTACTGCTATTAGAATTAGATCAAAAAGTTTTTTTTGCTTTAATCTTTCTCCTTCCAACAATTTTAGCAGTTGTATCGAATATTGAAGTAGCCCAGTTTTATTGCGGGAAAAAACAAAACTGTTTAATTTTATCCGTGCACAGTTCTTATTAACTAAAATAGCATCATATTGGCTAAGTATTCTGTAGATTGATTCTTTAATTGCAGTAGGAGAAGTAGAATTGATGCCATAAATAGCCATGGAACTCCATTCATCTATATATTTCGAAAAATTATATTGCTGAATAAACAGATTTGGTGAGTCAAAATTTTCTTCTTTCAGATAAGAAAACAATAGACTTAGCAATGCTTTTTTTCTATCTATATTCGTATCTAGTTTTGATCCCGTTTCATTTTCCATGAACTGGATTAATTGAATGTCATCTAATGAAATTTTACATATTCTAAAATTCTCATAGAAAAGCTCCTTTTCATCCTTGCCTTTAATTTCTCCTACTTCTATAAGATAAATTTTGTACTTCTTTTTTGGATCTTTATCTTTTTCAAGAACATCTCTTACCCATTTAATCCATTCTAAAAAATTTGGATCAACGCCAGAAAATCCAATTAAACAGTAAGATTCCTGCAAAAGCGAGATTCTCATAAGCTGGGTAAAAGCTTCGTGCTTTTGCGGATATAAATCATAATCTTCCTTAGAAATAACATAATGACTTCTAATATCATTGTCAAAACCATAAGGATCTGAATCTTTTCGAATAGAGCCATGAAGTTTGATAATATTTCTGTTACGTTTTATTGCTAAATTAGAAGAATGGGTAACTGTTTTCAAACATTTTTCAATTTCCTTATGAACTTTAAGGAGTTCGATATCATTATTTTTAATTGAACTTTCTAATCTTAATAATTCGTATTCAAGGTTTGTTACTTGATTTCTTTTTTCTTGGATCTCAGCTATAGATGATCTTTGTATTGTAAAGGATGTAGACTCAGTATTTATAAGGTTTGAATTATCTCGCTCTTCCAAGATTGCAAGTTCTTCTTCCAATTTCTTTTTATTCTCGATGCACTGATTTAATTCTCTATCTAATTTTTCATTTTTTTGTTCAATAATGCTTTTAATAGAGAGAAGTTTTTCTTCATTTGTCGTATCATTTGCTAACTCAAGCATTTCATCATAATTCGTCGTAAAAATATTATTCCACGGAAGATTGATCAAAGAAACATGCAGATCTAACATCGAGTCTAGCAGTTCTACTTCATTGACATTCCCTCTTAATTCATTTACTAAGAACCTTTTACCGTCTTTTTCTATCTTTTTTGGTGTTTTTTCTTCTATATAATTTGCAATTGATTCCTGAAAACCTTTACGGTTTACATATTTGGTAACTAGATCTAGATATCCAACATTATCTATATAATCTGTAATGGCATCGTCAATAAATTTCTTTTTAGCTCCTCTCTTTTTAACAGATGTATTTTCATATGCTTTTTCGATTTCTTTTCCATTTAAAAAGTATGCCATGTCATATAATAGTTCCCACCAAGAAGGAAACATATTATGAACGTTTTTACTAAAGCCTGCACCAACCAATACTGACATTTGCTTGCTTTGCAGTTTTGCTTTAAGTTGTCTAAGGTTTTCAATTGCGAACGAGGAAGTAGAATTCATAATAGACATTTAACAGTTAAAAAAATACATCAAAACAAATATATTAAAACTGAAATCTTCTCTAATACGGAAAACCGTAAGTAAATTAAAAATTTAAGTATTAAATAAAAAAAGTCCTCACAAATGAGAACTTTTAATTGATATAAATAATAAAGAAAACTTTAAAATTAAAGATTTTATTTAATCTGTCTTTAAATCATTTTTTAAGCCTAAGTTAGATAAAATTAAGCTAATTGCTATTTTTCGCAAGCAATAAATTTGAAGCTTTAAATCTTCTTCTTTTATTGAATTTACACTTCCATGAGTAAGTTTGTCTCTAGTTTCTTTAAGTTTTTTAAAGGAAAAACCAAAAGCTAAAGAATTAATATTATTCGTCTTTAAAGTTTCTTCAAGCGGACTTTTAAGGGGCTTGATCGAAATTTTATTTATAAGACCGTCCCATTTATTTTTTAAAAGATTTACATCCTCATCGTCTGCCAAAGATTCTTTAATCAATTCATAAGCTTTTGAAAAATTTTCTTCTTTTAAGCCATTAAATTGAAACTTCTCCTGTGTCTGATTAATATTGAAGATTTCAATTATGTTGAAAAGCAATAAAAAAGCAGATGATAATTCAACTTCTCTCGAATGAAGATAGTTATCAATGGCTTTATTAATTTTTGTTTCATTACCAAGAAAATAATCAAACCAATTGGTCTTTAATATCTTTTCAATATTATAATTCTCCTCTAAAAGACTGAAAATAACGGAAAATTCTGAAATGTATATTTTGTTATTTGGAGCAGTATTTCTTAAAATATAAATATCCTGATCAGTCCTGTAAACTATTTTTTTGATTGTTATTCTAACTCCAAAACAGAATGAAAGAAATGTGCAGATTATTTTATTATATCTTACTATTTCTCCATAAACTAAATTTTTAAAATTGAAATTAATCGTAGGTATTTTTGTGATGGTAAACTCTCGACTTCCTCGCTGTTCATTATTTACAAAATCTAATTCAGGTCTAAATTCCATTTCATTAATGTTATAGAAATCAGACATTCCATTCATTCGAGAAATTGAAAATACATTTTTATCTTTTAGGTTAGTAAAAAAGGAATAAAAGAGGTTGACCACTTTTAATCCATTTTCATTTAAAACAGCTTTACCTTCATTGATGTAATCTTTATATTCATTTTCTCTAACAAGACAGATGCTTCCAATAAATATTGTAAAATATTGATGTCTCTCATCACTCTCGAAAGATACAACCTTATAAATCTTGCTTTTTTCAAGAATTATACCTATTTCCGTTTTAATAATCTCAAAATTATCTTCGAAAAAACCCAGAGCATTATTAGAGATTGAATAAAAATTATCTACTTGAGACTTTATGTCATCATCAATTATCTGTAAATATATTTTTTCATCTGAAACAAATAAATGTGCATGATGTACTTTAGAAGATATATTTTGATCTTTAAATTTTAAATCTAAGCAATAATAATTATTCATACTTTTTTTAGTTCAAGGATTAATATTAAATCAATTACTTTCCGCTCGTTTTCCATATACAAAATAAAAATACCTCTTTCTAAACTTTTAAGACAGTAGTTATAAGTGTTTGCATTTTTTTCAATACAGTGAATGATCCCTTACAAAAAATCTCTATATAAAAAAACTTTGTTTTGGTATTTCACGATTATACCAAAATAACTTTAGTTTAATTATTTTCCTAATAATTTTTCAATTCAGTCCATAAAAAAAGCCCTCAATTTTGAGAGCCTAAGTAATTTATGATTTTAAGAGCTAAAATATAGTATTAAAATATCTATTCATTCCTGCAAAATTATATTTGCTCGAAAGCATACTGTCGATCTGTTCTTGAACTTCTCTTATAGTTTCAGCATCATCTAATTTTAGCAGAGCCTTTTTAAAAGCCCTAAAATTTTTATAAACGGAATATCTTAGGTTTTTTAGTTCGATACGATTAATTCCATAGAAATCTTCAGCAGCCTTTACATACACCAAATATTCATTTCTTTTGGGAATAATTTTCACCTCTTGAGTAACATCATCCGCTTCGTATGCGAAGTAAGTTTCTGGATTGTCAAAGTATGGATTTAACAGTAATGCTTGCTCTCTAAAATGTTCCTCAGTATATGTTTGAAGAGTGTAATTAAGCCCTACATCAATTGGATCTGGCGAAATATTTCCAGCAAGAGCATCAATTTGGTCATCGGTACTAATATTAAATATTAAAGGTGCTGGATACAAAGCAACTCCTCTAATCGGAAAATTATCACTTTTATAAGTTTGATTACAGATCTGACAGGCAAATAAATAGTTATCGTAAGTATAAGCTAACCACCAATAGATACTCTTAGGCCTGTAATGTTCGACATCACCATGCGCTACAACATCAGTATTTGCTTCACAATAGGCACATTTTCCAAAACTTTCTTTTTTTAACTGTGTCTTTGCCGTTTTCCAAAAAGTGCTTTTAAATAAAATTGGATTTGTACTGTCATTTAAAAAAGATCTTCGAGCCTTCATTAACTCTTTATCCTTCTCTCGTTTATCAGCACCTCTGTACTTAGCTTTTATTGCTCCAGCGGTTCTTAGTCGTTCTAAAGATATCATAAAAACTATGCCTTAATTTTTAATTTCCCCTCAATCTTTTCAAGCAGTTCCAATTCTTTAGAACTTGAAGTCTGCAGATTTCTCTGAGGCAGATCCTTTAATTTACTTTTAACAATCTTCATTGTTTTTTTCTCAGTTTCATTTAAAGAATCTCCTTTAGCTTTTAAAGCCTCATATTCTTTTTTAACATTCTGTATCTCATAACTTTCATCAGTTTCCAATCCGAAAACAGGAGTCATAAGCAATTGATTTATTAATAATGATTTCGGAGAACCTATGAACGGAATAATTTCAACTATATTAGAATCATTTCTTTTTAAAGCAAATAACTCTCCTGTATCAGCCTGCTGGGCAGTAAGCGGTGAATGGGTTGTTGCGACAACTTGAAAATTAGGCAGTTTGTTGCCAATAAAATCTAATAGCTTTCTCTGCCATTTAGGATGCAGATGCAGGTCTAATTCATCTATCAATAAAAGACCTCGTGACTCTAAAGGCTTATTATAGCTTCTAAAAGCTTCGGTTATCCTAAAAAGCAGATCTCCTATCCAAGCAGCCATATTTTGATATCCGTCGCTCAACTGATCTAGTGAAATTAATCCATCAACTGTATCAAACATTACCTGCTTATTCTCCTTATCTATAGAATGAAATATAATTCCAGGCAGAAAGTCCTTCAGCGCATCTTTTACCAGATTAATTCCCTGCGCACCAGAACGATAGTCCAGTTCAATAATCCATGCCGTCAAAGGATTTAAAGTTGAAGAATTATCAAATAGGTTTCTGACGTTCATAGAACGCGGGCTTCTGCTTTTTTCAAAATTAGAGAACACTTCATTTGACAGTCTTCTGCTTGCGCCGTAAGCTACAATAAAATAATTCCTGTTTGCATTCTCAATGGCGCTATCAATTAAGTATAAAGAATCTTTATTTTTAGAAATAACTTTTGAGAGATTATCGCCTCTTTCAAATTTCAGAGAAATTTTTCGCTCCTCGCCTCTTTTTGTTTCTATTACCGCACTGATTAAGCAATTACTTTCACCAAATTTTATCCAAGAATCGACATTCCCTAAAAGTTCCCCCAATGCACTACTTCCAGAAGTAACCAAGGCTATCGCTTTTAGGATATTACTTTTACCTGTACCATTTTCTCCCAAAATTAAAGTCCATTTTCTATTACTCTTCTTATCCTTCTTAAAAGATAGGCTGATATCAGAAAGACATTTAAAATTCCTAAGTTTTATTTCTTTTAGAAACATGATTTCTTATTGTAAAATTATTAATCAAATTTACTATTTTTTTTAATTGTAAATATTTTTAATATATTTAATTGCTTTCTACTTCATTCCTTGTAGAGGGAAATACCTATTTATCAGCTCCCTCTGATGTGAGCTGTTCACTTTGATATATTTTTCAGTTGTCCCTGGCCACTTATGCCCAGCCAGTTCCTGAACTCTTTCCAAAGGAATATTTTTTTCATTAAGCCAATTGCAGATCACGCTCATTCTGATGGTCTGCGGGTTTAGTTTTCTGTCTGGGAATAATCCTCTTAACGGCTCTATCATGGCGTGAATGCTGTTCACCACAATAGGCTGTCCAAGCTTGGTCAATATGAATTTGTCACTGTTTCCGCGCAGTAAGGCTGGACGTGTTTCATTTATGTAATTATGAAACAGTATCATCTGCTTAGGCACAAGCTCCAGCGTTCTTTTATTGAGATTGGCAGAACCTTTAATGTAAACCGTCCCATTATCCAGATCAATATCCTTTAGAGCCAGCCTCGCTATTTCATCGCTGGCAAGCCCCTGATAGATTAAAAGGGAAATCAGAACATTGTTTCTCATGTCAAGATGTTTGTAGCGGTTCTCCCGCTCCATTAAAAGCTGTAATTCCGTGCTGGTGAAAAGATCCTGCACCTGAATAGTCTGGTTGCCCTTGATTTTAATATTAAGCTTTCTGCATGGATGGTCATTTCTATAGCCGTACATTACCAGATAATCGTAATATTTTTTAATTGCTGACAGTATTCTTATTCGATACTGAACATTAGAGTGCTTCTGGCTGATTTTATCCATGTGTTTGACTATATCTTTGTACTGGTATCTCTTAGCCTTTGGATTGGTCTTTAAAAAATGGTTGATTGTATAGAGATAGCTCTCCGCTGTCCTTTTCGCTACAATTCCTCGCAGGTAATTTTCCAGATCAGGTTTCTTATTTTCCATAGCTTAGTTTTTAAAAGTTTACCACTGGTTTGCGTCTTTTGTTCTGAATCGCATAGATGTAGGTAGTATTGATCTGCGTATGTCCCAGAAAACTGCGTATAAAGTCAATTCCCGCGTTATTCTCTGCCAGATGATACGCAATGCTGTGGCGCAGGCAGTGAAGCGTAATTTCTTTCTGTATAAGCTCAAATTTTCCAGTCTGCTCAATCATCTTGTTTAATATCTCATTGAGGTTTTCTCCTGTCGATCTTCTGCCTCTGCTGTTGATGAAAAAGGCTTCCTCATTCTGGTTTCTCCCAGTCAGCCTTTCAGGCCTTTCATCTCTGACATATTTTTTCAGGTACTGCAGGACTGTATCGCTCATTGGAACTTCACGTCTCTTGTTTCCTTTTCCCTGCCTGACAACCAGCATTCCTTTAATGAGATTCACATCTTTTAAATCCAGATTTGCAATTTCAGATCTTCTGAGTCCGCATCCGTAGGCAATGGAAAGCAGGGCTTTTTCCATTTCATTCTCCGCATATTCATAGACCAGTCTGATTTCTTCAATCGTGAGAATGTTTCTCGGCTTCTGAGTTCCTCCCGTAATGGAAGGGATATAGTAGGTATTCGGGATTTCTTTGTTTTCCAGCAGGTAAACCTGAAAAAGCCCCTGAACAAAAAGATGCAGTTTAACTGTCTTTTCGGCCAGAATGCCGTTTCCTCTTTTCTTTGGTCTTGAAGAAAGATAATCCAGATACTTCACCGATTCTTTTGAAGTCACATTCTGTATTCTGCTTATTCCTGCCTGTTCCAGCCAGATCAGAAATTCCGTTATGATGTTTTTATAAAGATTTGACCGTCCCTGCTTGTAGTTTCTGACTTTGACAAATTCTCCGAATGCTCCTGCAAGCCTTAGAAATTCTCTGCTTTGTATCGCTTTTTTCATTGTCTTTTTTTTAAATTAAATGCCGTTTTTTTGAGGGTGCCGAAAACACCCTCTTGCACACTCCGCGGAACGCGGAACACCAGTATCGTATTACCTGTTTTTTCAAGGCTTTCGGTGTTCCGCTGGCGTTCCGTGGTGTTCCACTTTTGAGTTTTAGTTTCTTGATTTCTCTAAAATTCGTCAAGCTGTCGGTGCAGTTCTTTTCTGATTCTGCTTTTGAGCTTTTCCATATCATCCCAGTAAGAGATCATGAATTTAAAGCCTCTGTTGAACGAACCTTCCACGGGCTGGATGTATTCAAGTTCCTGAAGCAGGTTCATGTAACGGAAAGCGGATGTCTTGCTGATATTGAGTCCCTGTCTGATCTCTCTTGCCGTGAACTTTTTTGATGTTCCTTCTTTCTGCTTTTTTATAAATTCTTTCAGGTTCTCAAAAAACTGTCGGGTGCTCTTATCAAGCTCGTCTACTTTGATGATAATCGAACTGAAGAAAACATCTACGGCTGATTTAATATCTGCTT
>Ga0157371_10005419_pt1 | contig 10769 bp, 7 predicted proteins | sample C45metaG_FD_113462 | JGI IMG/M metagenome (GOLD analysis project Ga0157371, IMG submission 113462) | Corn rhizosphere microbial communities from Kellogg Biological Station, Michigan, USA - C4-5 metaG | ecosystem: Host-associated > Plants > Roots > Rhizosphere > Soil | place: USA: Michigan... | reverse complement strand
CTTTATTTTTCCATCCTTACTATTTTGTAAATTTACCCGATGGAAAAAAAATTATTTCTGCTTGATGCGATGGCCTTAATTTATCGTGCTTATTACTCTTTGATCAGAAGCCCGATAATCACTACCAAAGGAAAAAATACTAATGCGCAATATGGCTTTACCAACACATTATTCGACCTCATAAAAAGGGAGTCTCCTACTCATCTCGCTGTTGCTTTTGACACGTATGCACCTACTGAAAGGCATACTGATTTCGCTGCTTACAAAGCGCAACGACAGGATGCTCCCGAAGATTTAATCATTTCGATTCCTGATATAAAAAGAATAATCGAAGGTTTCAATTTGCCTTGTATTGAATGCGATGGTTACGAAGCGGATGACATTATCGGTGCGCTCGCACAACAGGCAGAAAAAGATGGATACAAAGTTTTTATGGTAACGCCTGATAAAGATTTTGGACAACTGGTTACTGAAAACATCAAGATCTACAAGCCCGGATACCAGGGAGGAAAAGTAGAAATTTTGGGAGAAAAAGAAGTGTGCGAAAAATGGGGAATTCAAAATGTAAAACAGGTAATTGATATTCTCGGGTTGATGGGCGATGCGAGCGATAACATTCCAGGGATCGCGGGCATTGGTGAAAAAACTGCTGCCAAATTATTGGCTCAATATGGAACATTGGAAAATGTTTTAGCGGATGCAGAAAATATCAAAGGTTCTTTGGGAGAAAAGATCAGGGCAGGAAAAGATATGGCAATCTTGAGTAAAAAACTGGCAACAATTATTACTGATGTTCCCTGCAAATTTCATGAAGAAGATTTTAAAGTAAAAGCATACGATGTTGAATTGCTGAAAGAAATTTTTACTGAATTAGAATTTAAAACTTTGGGGAAAAGAATTCTTGGTGAAGAGTACAATGTTTTTGTAATGGAGAAAACAGTTGTTCAGGCCGATCTATTCTCAAACGTAGAAACAACGCAGGTTGTAAAGCAGGTTGAAATAGTTGAAGAAGAAAAACCAGGATTGATAGCTGAAAAAAATATAAATAATACCAGCCATCAATATGTTCTTGTTCAACATGAAAAAGACATCCAGGATTTGTTGCAAAAACTTTCATCGCAAAAAGAAATTTCTTTTGATTTGATAACAACAAATATTGACGCGAATGAAGCAGAATTACTTGGATTAACTTTTGCCTTCAAAGCTTCTGAGGGATATTATATTCCGGCTCCTTCTGAAGAAGAATCAATAAAAAAATGGCTAGACAATTTCACAGAAATTTTTAATGATGAATCAAAAATATGGATCGGAGAAAACATAAAATTTGATCTTCTTATTTTAAAAAGATATGGCATTGATTTAAAAGGGAAACTTTTTGATACCACACTTGCTCATTATGTTATCGATAGTGAAAGCCGCAGAAACAGGAATCTTTTGAGTGCACAATATCTTGGCTATCTTCCATTGAATATTGAAGAAGTAGTTGGCAAAAAAGTAAAAAGTTTTGAAGAATTGCGCGAGGTAGAAATTGAAAAATTAAAAGAGTATGCAGTGGAAGATGCAGATATCAGTCTTCAATTGAAAGAAGTTTTTACTCCGCTTTTAAAATCAAAACAGGTAGAAAAAGTTTTTGAAGAAGTAGAAACGCCTTTGCTTAAAGTGCTTGCTGACATGGAGTTTCAGGGCGTTAACGTTGATACCGATTTTTTAAATCTCTATTCAAAAGAGCTGGAAACACAGGCAAGTCTTTCTGAAGAAAGTGTGTTTGAACAAGCCGGAACAAGGTTCAATCTGGCATCACCGAAACAGTTAGGTGAAGTGCTGTTTGTAAAAATGGAATTAGGAGGAAAAGTAAAAAAAACAAAAGGTGGACAATTTTCAACAAGCGAGGATGTGCTTCTGAAACTGGCAAAGGAAAATCCAATCGTTGAGAATATTTTAAACTTTCGTGAACTGACAAAATTACGATCAACTTATGTGGACGCGTTGCCTCAGTTAATTAATAAAAGAACCGGTCGTGTTCATACTTCTTATGCACAATCCATTGCTGTAACCGGAAGATTGAGCAGCAACAATCCCAATCTTCAAAACATTCCTGTAAGGACAGAACGTGGACGTGAAATAAGAAAAGCATTTGTTCCGAGAAACAGCGATCATGTAATTATTTCTGCCGATTATTCTCAAATTGAGTTGCGCATCGTAGCGGCTATAAGTGGCGACCCTGCTATGTCTGACGCTTTCCGGCAGGAAAAAGATATTCATACTGCAACGGCCGCAAAAGTTTTTAATGTTGCTGAAGAAGAAGTGACAAAAGAAATGCGTTACAAAGCCAAGAGCGTTAATTTCGGAATCATTTATGGACAAGGAGCTTTTGGCCTTGCAGAAAATTTAAACATCGCGCGGGGAGAGGCAAAAGAAATAATCGAAAATTATAAAAAGCAATTTTCACACATCCAAAAATACATGGATGACATGATCAATTTTTGCAGAGATAACGGCTATGTACAAACGTTAATGGGAAGAAAGCGTTGGCTGAAAGATATTCATTCTTCTAACTTCACTGTCAGAAGTTATGCAGAAAGAAACGCCATCAATTCGCCGATCCAGGGAACGGCCGCAGATATGATCAAGCTGGCGATGATAAAGATTTTCAACGAATTTGAGAAACGCAATTTTAAATCAAAAATGATTATGCAGGTTCATGATGAATTGGTTTTTGATGCACATAAATCTGAAGTGGAAACAATCAAACCAATCATTATTGAAAGCATGAAAACAGCTTTGCTTTTGCCCAATGATGTTCCGGTGGAAGCAGAGATCGGAGTGGGAGAAAACTGGCTGGAAGCGCATTGATATTTCTATTTATTTTCATTCTTGTATTTTTATAAAAAATATTTTTTGAATCAGACTATTTTCGCAAAAGACCTTACAAAAAAATATGGTAAGCGCACAGTAAATAACAAAGTTTCATTCCAGGTAAGCCAGGGAGAAATTGTTGGTTTGCTTGGTCCGAATGGGGCAGGAAAAACGACTTCTTTTTACCAGGTTGTCGGACTTGTAAAACCAGATGATGGAGATGTTTTTTTAAATGATTTGAACATTACTAAACTTCCAATGTTCAAAAGAGCAAAAATGGGTTTGGGATATTTACCTCAGGAAGCGAGCGTGTTCAGAAAACTAACTGTTGAAGATAACATTGCGGCGGTGCTTGAAATGACAAAGCTTTCAAAAAAAGAGCAAAAAGAAAAACTCGAAACTTTAATTTCTGAATTCAATCTCGCGCATGTTCGAAAAAGCAATGGTGATGTATTAAGTGGCGGCGAAAGAAGAAGAACTGAAATTGCGCGCGCTCTTGCTGTTGATCCGAAATTTATTTTGCTTGATGAACCCTTCGCAGGTATTGACCCAATTGCCGTTGAAGACATTCAATCGATCGTTACGAAATTGCGTTATAAAAACATTGGAATTTTAATTACTGATCATAACGTAAATGAAACTCTTTCCATTTGTGACAGAGCTTATTTGCTAATTGAAGGAAGAATTTTTATAGAAGGTTCAGCAGAAGAATTAGCAAAAGACGAACAAGTACGAAGACTGTATCTTGGAAGAAATTTCGAATTGAAGAGGAAGGATTATTTGCATCATGATGTTTTTAAATGATGTTGATTGGGATTGATTGAATTGTTCAAGTGTTAAATTATTTAATTATTATTGTCTCGAACAATTTGAAATAAACCAATCAACTAATTAACGCAATAAACCAATTATCTTGAAACTCCTCAGTCCCGTCATATCACGTTTAGCACGAATGCGCTTATGGGGTGTTGAAAACTGGATCAGTTTCCCAATATCTGCACAAAGAAATGTGTTGCAGCATTTGGTGACTCAGGCTCAGTACACAGAGTTTGGAAGAAAATACAAATTCTCAAGACTATTTACTGTAAAGGATTTCAAGAATCGTATTCCTATTCATGAGTACAACGATTTAAAATCCTACATCGAAAGGATGATGGCAGGGGAACAAAATATTTTGTGGAACACGCCCATCTATTGGTTTGCAAAAAGCAGCGGCACCACTTCTCATAAAAGTAAGTTTATTCCAATCAGCGAAGAGAGTTTGAAAGACATTCACTTCAAAGGTTCCAAAGATGTGCTTACCAATTACTACAAAAATTTTCCTGACAGTGATCTGCTTACCGGGAAAAGCCTTGTTGTTGGTGGAAGCCACCAGGTAAATAGTTTGGATGAAGAAATTCAATATGGCGATTTAAGTGCAGTGTTGATGCAAAATACACCGTTTTGGGGCAATTGGATAAGAACACCACAATTAAACATTGCCTTGCTCGATGAATGGGAAAGTAAAATTGAACAATTGGCTCAATCTACCATTCATGAGAATGTTACTTCTCTTGCGGGTGTGCCAACGTGGACGATCATTTTGATCAAAAGGATTTTAGAAATTTCCGGAAAAAATACTTTAAAAGAAGTTTGGCCCAATTTGGAATTGTATATGCATGGAGGTGTTTCATTTGTGCCATATCGCGATCAAATCAACAAACTGATCGGCGCGCCAATCAATTATCTTGAAATGTACAATGCCAGCGAAGGTTTTTTTGCGGCGCAAAATATGCCTGATAATGAAGGACTTTTACTTTATACAGATCATGGAATATTTTATGAATTTCTTCCTGTTGAAGAATATGGAAAATCAAATGAGACCATTGGACTTAAAGAAGTTGAGTTGAATAAAAACTATGCGCCTGTGATAAGCACCAATGGCGGTCTTTGGCGATACCTGCTTGGCGACACGATTGAATTCACGTCATTGCGGCCATTCAAAATAAAAGTTACGGGCAGATTAAAACATTTCATAAATGCGTTCGGAGAAGAAGTGATTGTTGACAACGCTGATAAAGCCATTGCGATTGCTTCTGAAAAAACAAATTCAATCGTAAAAGATTATACAGCAGCGCCGGTTTTTTTTAGTGAAAATAATAATGGTGCTCATGAATGGCTAATTGAATTTGAAACTGCTCCAAACGATTTTAAACGATTCACGTTTGAACTGGACGAAGCATTAAAATCTCTGAACAGTGATTATGAAGCGAAGCGCTATAAAAACATTGCATTACGTTTACCGATTATTCATTCTCTTCAAAAAAACACTTTCGATCATTGGCTTAAAAGCAAAGGAAAATTAGGCGGACAGCACAAAGTGCCGCGCTTAAGCAATGAAAGAAAAATGATCGAAGAAATTCTTTGTATTGACAAACAGTAAATTTAAAATTTACATCATTTCTTGCTTTACTGTGGTTCAAATTAAACAATGCCCCATATTTTTCACCGTTGATCCATTATTATTCCAAACAAAAAAATGGATTAAATACTTTTACCAATAAAAAAATTAAAGAATGAAGTTTACAAAAAAAGCAGTTTCAATTTTATTAATTATTATCAGCTTACATCCTCAACTAATCGCACAAAAAAAACCGGCAGTTAATTCCAAAAATGACCATCCATCTGAGCAGAATCCAATGGTTATTGTTGATTCTTCTGTTACCACAAAAAACAGCATCACGATCAAAGGGCAGGTGGTTCCATACACTGCAAAAGCAGGCACACTGCCAGTTTGGGATGAAGATGGAAAACCGATAGCCTCTGTTTTTTATACTTATTATGAAAGGTCCGATGTTAAAGACCGTGCTTCCCGTCCGTTGGTAATTTCTTTTAACGGTGGCCCGGGGACGCCTTCTGTCTGGATGGAAATCGGCTACACAGGTCCAAGAATTTTAAACATTGATGATGAAGGATATCCCGTAGAGCCTTATGGTTTACGTGATAATCCCAACTCGATTTTAGATGTTGCAGATATCGTTTATGTCGATCCTGTCAACACAGGTTTTTCACGAAAAGTAAATAATGATATTCCTGATTCAAAATTTTATGGAGTCAATGAAGACATCAAATATCTGGCAGAATGGATCAATACATTTGTAACGAGAAATAACCGTTGGGCTTCTCCGAAATTTTTAATTGGTGAAAGTTATGGAACCACACGTGTTTCAGGTCTTGCATTGGAATTACAAAATCAACAATGGATGTACCTGGATGGAGTTGTTTTAGTATCGCCAACCGATTTGGGAATTAAGCGCGACGGCCCTGTTGGCGAGGCTTTGCTCCTTCCATATTATGCAGCAACTGCCTGGTATCATAAAGCACTTGCGGCAGATTTGCAAAGCAAAGACCTTACAGCGATGTTGCCGGAAGTTGAAAATTTTACCATCAACGAATTAATTCCTGCACTCACAAAAGGCAGCACTTTAACTAATGCTGAAAAACAAAATATCGCTTCTAAAATCTCCCGTTATTCAGGCTTATCTGAAAAAGTAGTTTTGCAACATAATCTCATTATTCCTACTGATTTTTTCTGGAAAGAATTGTTACGTGATAAAGGTTTTACGGTTGGAAGATTGGATTCGAGATATCTTGGAATTGACAAGCAAGATGCAGGAGAATCGCCAGATTATAATGCAGAACTTACTTCGTGGCTTCATTCGTTTACTCCAGCCATCAATATGTACCTGAGAGAAGAATTGAAATACAAAACGGATTTGAAATACAATATGTTTGGAAGAGTTTGGCCATGGGACAATAAGAATAATAATACAGGAGAAAATCTTCGACAGGCAATGGCGGAAAATCCATTTTTACATTTAATGGTTCAATCGGGATATTACGATGGAGCCTGCGACTTTTTTAATGCAAAATATAGTTTGTGGCAGATGGATCCTTCCGGAAAATTAAAGGATCGTATCAGTTGGAAAGGCTTTCGTAGCGGCCATATGGTGTATATGCGCAAAGATGATCGTGCAACAGCGAATGAGCAATTGAGAGAGTTTATCAAGCAATCAATTCCAAAACCAGGAGAAGGCGCAAAATTTTAAAATCGTTTTTTTCAATTGCCAGCTTTCCAAAAAAGCTGGCAATTTTTTTTACAGTAAATGAAGAAATAATTACAATTTTTATTTCTTTAAATAAAATCTGAACCTATTTTTCTGTTGGAACATTTACAATGCTTTTGATCACTTCGAGCATTTGCGCTTCACTTTTTGTTTCAAAAAATTGCTGAATTTCTAATCTTCCTTTTTCAATTAACTCCTTTCTTAAATGCTCATTTTTAAAAAGCAACATCATTTTTTCTGCGACGTCTTTAAAGTTATTGGCATCAGCATATAAAACCGATTCTTTGAAATATTCTTTGAAAATTCCAGTTGAAGAAACTATTAATGGCACCTTGCATTTCATTGCATGTAATGCAGGAATAACAATAGTTTCATAGAAAGGAATATAAACCATTGCATACGAAGAAGCAAGGATTTTTTGTATTTCAACCGCAGATAAATTTTCTAAAATCCTTACTTCTTTATTAAATCTGAAAAGCCTTAATGATTCTAAAAACTCCTGGTATTGAATTCCCTGTTCACCACAAATCAACACTTGCATTTTGCTTTTTTGTCTTTTCTTAAAAAAAGAAAATGCTTTCAGCAGATTTAATAAATTTTCGTGAAGGCCAATTTTTCCGTAATAAATAAAATATTCATTTCCGTCTGCGTATTTTTCTTTTACCAATTCTCTTTCTTCAAAATCAATTTCTGTAAAATCGTTTTTTATCCCCGGATAGATGACATGAATTTTTTCAGGATTGGTTTTATATTTTTCAATAATTGCATTTTTTAAAAAATGAGAATTCACAACGATTGCAGCAGCCTTACTCAAATAAAGAGGGGTATTTTTTTTATAAAAATCCAGTTGCTTTTTATTGAAAAAAGAGGGATGATAAATGAATGAAAGATCAGGAGAAATAAGCAGTTGAGGAATCTTTGTTTTTAAAGAGATTTTTTCTTCGCTGATAAAAACATCAGCGTCGAATTTTTTCAGTGTCGCCGCCAGTTTAATCGCATATCTCATTTGCCCTATTGCTCCAGTTGTCTTTTGCTCAATCACAGTAGAAGCAACATTTTTCGGGAAAACAGAATCAGTTTCTTTATTAAAAATAAATTGAAAATTGTCTCTGGGATATGTTTTTGCAAGTATCAAAAAAATATTAAAATATTCTTTGGAAAGAGAGCCGGCATTTACTGCAATTTTCATCTAAGCTTTGAGATTTTTTATTTTCTTTCTTTTATCGCAGCAATTTCAGCTTCACCGTTTCAATTCTTGTGTCGCTCACTTTTAAAATATCAAATTGATAATCGTCAATGATGATGCGGTCTCTTTCGCGCGGAATAGATTCATGAAGATTAATGATATAACCCGAAAGCGTTTCTGTTTCTTCATTTTTTCTGAAATGAAGTTTGTATTTCTCCATTAGGTAATCAAGCTCAAGCCTTCCGCTCAACAAAAATTCATTCGGCGTAATTTGTTTGTCAACAAAATCTTCCTGGACATCATATTCATCATAAATATCTCCAAAAATTTCTTCGAGCAAATCTTCCATAGTTACGATTCCCGCAGTGCCTCCAAACTCGTCGATTACCCACGCAATACTTTTCCTTTCTTTGGTAAATTTATTAATGAGGTCTGTTGCATTCATGCTTTCAGGAACAATAGGAATGGGCAATAAAATCGAGCGAAGTGTTTCAGGATTTTTGAACATATCCAATTGATGAACATACCCGGCAACGTTATCAATATTGTCTTCAAAAACAACCAGTTTGCTTAGTTTTGTTTCGATGAAACGTTCTTTGATTTCGTCTAAAGAAGCATTGATATTTACAGCAACGATTTCTTTTCGCGGTATCAAACATTCGCGGATCCTTGTTTCGGAAAGCGACAAAACATTTTCAAAAATCTCGCTGTTCATCTCTACATTATCATCGTTATTGCTCATGTTCAATTGTTGAACATAATGGTCAATATCCATTCGAACAAAAGGTGTGGCTCTATTTTGAAGTTTCACATTGAAGATATACTTCAAGATCCATTCAGAAACATTTACAAAGTATTTTGCCATCCAGGAGAAAAGAGAATAAAAAGATTTTACAAAAAATGTGATGATAAAACCGGATGTTACAGCATTTCCTTTCGCTTTAAAAATTGCTTTGAAAATAACAGCAAAAAAAAGTAAAATAAAAGTGGCAATGATTGTTTCAGCAGCGAGAATAATATAACTATTTTCTATCGACCAATATTGCCACACTTCCTCTAAAACTCCGTTCCACAAAAGACCATAGACGACAAGAAGAATGTTAATGATCAAAAGAGTAGTAACAATAAATATCGAAGGTTTTTCTAAGAAAGCTGACCATATCCTGCCGGTATAATTCCCTTGTTTTTTCCTTAGTTCAACCGATAATTTATTGGCAGAAATAAAAGCAATCTCGATCCCGGAAAAAAATCCGATGACGAGCAGGGTAATAAAAATTGGTACAAATGTTATCCAGTCCATGTTTCACAAATTTATACAATTGAAAATGAACAAGCTTTTTAATTCTTCAAAAAATCGTCAATAATTTTCTCAACTTCTTTACAGGCGGTTTCAAAATTTTCGTTCACGATAATATTTTCGAAATGATTTTTAAAAGTCATTTCATACGAAGATTTGTTTAATCTCGCCTGCAGTGTATCGGCTGTTTCTGAACCACGCGATTCTAATCTTCTTTTTAATTCTTCGACTGAAGGCGCCTGCACAAATATGGCAATCGTGTTAACGGGATATTGTTGCTGAACATGGATTGCGCCCTGCACATCAATATCTAAAACGGGAACTTTATTTTCTTTCCAAATCCGCTCGATATCTGATTTTAAAGTGCCATAATATTTTCCTTCATACACCATTTCCCATTCGAGAAATTCTTTGTTATGGATCTTTTCCCGAAAATCTTTTTCCGAAATAAAATAATAATGTTTACCGTCTATTTCATTTTTGCGCGGCTTCCTTGTTGTAGCAGAAACTGAAAAAGCAAGAGAAGGAAATTTTTTAAGTAAATAATTGACAATAGAAGTTTTGCCGGAGCCGGAAGGCGCAGTTATTAAAATGATCTTGTTATAATGTTTTTCCATTTTATAATTCAACGAATTTAATTTTCATCTCATTTTCAAATTTGCTAATTCCTCGCGATTTCTGCGCCCAAACTCCTCAATCTTTCATCAATATTTTGATAACCTCTGTCTATTTGTTCTATATTTTGAATAATACTTTTTCCTTCAGCGCTTAACGCTGCGATCAGCAAAGCAACACCAGCACGGATATCGGGACTGCTCATTGTTATTCCACGTAATGGAAATTTTCTTTCAAGACCTACAACCACGGCTCTGTGTGGATCACACAAAGCAATTCGTGCCCCCATTTCAATTATTTTATCTACAAAAAACAACCGGCTCTCAAACATTTTCTGATGGATCAACACACTCCCCTTTGCCTGCGTTGCCACAACCAAAATAATACTTAATAAATCAGGCGTTAGTCCGGGCCAAGGATGATCAGAAATGGTAAGCATCGAACTATCGAGAAAAGTTTCAATCTCATAAATTTCCTGTTCAGGAATATGAATATCATCGCCTGAAAAATTCATTTTGATTCCCAATTGTTGAAACCTTTCGGGAATTACACCAAGAAAATCAATACCCGCATTTTTGATGACAAGATCACTTTGCGTCATTGCTGCAAGACCAATGAACGAACCCACTTCAATCATGTCCGGAAGAATGGTATGCTCCGTTCCATGTAATTCTTCAACACCTTCTATTATAATCAAATTGCTCCCAAT
>Ga0157371_10005415_pt1 | contig 10774 bp, 11 predicted proteins | sample C45metaG_FD_113462 | JGI IMG/M metagenome (GOLD analysis project Ga0157371, IMG submission 113462) | Corn rhizosphere microbial communities from Kellogg Biological Station, Michigan, USA - C4-5 metaG | ecosystem: Host-associated > Plants > Roots > Rhizosphere > Soil | place: USA: Michigan... | reverse complement strand
GCCGCGCACCGCGTCGCGCATCACGCTCGAAGTGACCGGCTTGCGCGTCGAGCGGTTGCAGCAGATCGATTGGGAGGATGCAATCGCCGATGGCATTCGCGATCCGCGCCGCGCCGCGTGGCGCGTTGATCCGGTTGAAGGCTGCGTCGCGAAATACCGTGAGCTGTGGGATAGCCTGAACGCAGCGCGCGGCTATGGGTGGCACGCGAACCCTTGGGTTTGGGTCGTCGAATTTCGGAGGATCGAGGCATGAAGGTGAGCGAGCTGAGCGGAGCACTGCTCGATTATTGGGTGGCAGTGGCCCAAGGTAACCAGGAGATGAGGCTACGGGCGGACGCATGTGAGATTCGGATTCATCCGGATTTCGAGTTCATGCCGTACAGCCCGAGCACGGCTTGGGCGCATGGCGGCCCGATCATCGAGCGTGAAGGCATGACGGTCGGCACTGCGGTATCGGATGAGTGCGCGTGGAGAGCGTCGTATCGCCTGGGCGAATCGAAATGCTATGGGCCGACGCCACTGATCGCAGCCATGCGCGCGAAGGTGGCAAGCCACTACGGCGACGAGGTGCCAGATGTCTCTTGATCTCACATCGGTCACAGAAGCCACGGAGCATCGCGCCGCGCGCGTCATTGAACGCTGTAGCCATACAGTCGTCGGCTTCGTGACGCAGCATCGCGCGCTCGCGAAGCGGGCGATAGTGGTGGAGGACGCGGTGCGCTGGTTCCCGAACGACGACGAGTTCGAGAGCATGATGGGCTGGAAGAAATACGCGACCGGCCCCGGTGTGCCGCATGATGGATGGCCGCTTGATGCGTCACCGGCGCTGGCGCCGATTGCGGCGCCAGCGGCAGTGCCGCCGACACCCATGCGGCCGGTGCTTACTGCGCCGCCTTCGGCCAAGGTGCTCGAAAGCACCGAGGCCGCTCTTTGCGATCTCGCGCGCGAACTGGGATGCGTGCGCAACGACGATATTCCGCACAACGCTGGCTGGTTCGTGCCGGGCAAGCCGACGGCCTACGCCAGCGCCTATGACGCGATACGCGGCCTCGTGGCGAGCCTCAAAGGCGGCGGCACCGTCTATGAGGGGAAATCCGGTTCGCAGGAGATCGAGATTTCGGCTCCAGAGCCGGTCGCGCCGAAACGGAACGCTCCAGCTCCCACAATCGAACAAGGAGCGCTTTTTTGATGCAATACCTTACTGAGAAGGATCTCGCCGGCGAGCGCGGCTGCATCCTAAGCGACTGCGGTGCCTACCGGTACCGGCTGTGGCGCGAATGGGAGCGCAGTCTGCCGACGCTGGCTTTCCTGATGCTCAACCCATCGACCGCCGATCACGCAACAAACGATCCGACGATCGCTCGCTGCCTCTCCCGCGACATCGCGGGCGGCTATGGCCGGCTTGAGGTCGCGAACCTGTTCCCACTGCGGGCGACGAACCCAGATGAACTGCTGACGCACCCGGAGCCTGTCGGGCCGAAGCGCGACACAGCCGACTGCGCAATTCTCGACGTGATCGATAAGGCCCACACGGTGATCTGCGCCTGGGGCACGCACCCGGCCGCCGCGGAGCGCGCTACTGACGTCCTCGACATCATCAGGATGGTCGGCATGCGCAACAAGCTTTTTCATCTCGGGCTGAACAAGGACGGCAGCCCGAAGCACCCGCTTTACATCGCCGCCAGCACGCGGCCCAAGCCTTTTACGTTGGAGTAGCAGATGAGCGACACCTTTCTGACACCCGAAGAAGTCGGCGAACTGACCGGCATTCGTGCCGGACGGCACGGAAAGACGCGCGAGCAGATGCAGGTAGAATGGCTTCGAACCTCGGGCATCCCGTTCTGGACGAACGCGCGCGGCCGACCGATCATCGCTCGCGTGGCGATCGAAGGAAAAACGGCGCCGGCAGAGCAGCCGCGCAAGAAATGGCAGCCCAAAGTGATGATGTTTGGTGGAGGTTGAGATGGGACGGCGACCAACGCGCAATCCGAATCTTCCTTCCGGCATGCGCGCTCGGCACCGGGGAAAGACGACCTACTATTTCTACGATCACGGCGGAAAGCCGCGGCGCGAGGAATCACTCGGCACTGATTACGTGCTTGCCGTAAAGCGCTGGGCCGAAATCGAACAGAGCCAAGTTCCGAAGCAAGCACAGCCGACGTTCAAAGATGCCGTGGACATCTATCTGCGCGAAGTGTTGCCCACAAAGGCCCGCAGGACGCAGCTCGACAACCTCAAAGAACTGGGGTTCCTGCGCGAGTTTTTCGAGGGGGATCCTCTGCTTGACGACATCGAACCGGTCCATATCACGCAGTATTTTCGCTGGCGCAACCAAAAGGCCGTGGCGTGGTATGCCGAAAAAAAGCGAGATGCGCCGGCCAACGCTGGGCTCGTGCGGGCCAACCGAGAGATCGCGTTATTCAGTCACATCTTCAACAACGCGCGCGCGATCGGTCTCACGAAAGCCGCAAATCCTTGCCTCGGCATCAAGAAGCATAGCGAGGACGGTCGCGACGTCTACGTCGAGGATGACCTGTATGCCCGAGTGTATGCCCATGCTGATGAGCCGACGCGCGATGCGATGGATCTCGCCTATCTTGCCGGCCAGCGGCCCCAAGACACGCTCAACTATGACGAGCGGGATATTCGCGATGGCTATTTGTTCATCGGCCAGGGCAAGACGGGAAAGAAATTGCGGATGGAAATCGTAGGCGAACTGAAAGCGGTCATCGACCGGATTCGAGCGCGCAAGGCCGCGTACAAAGTCGTCAGCACAGCGCTCGTAGTGACGGAGACGGGGCAACGCATGACCCTTCGGACGCTGCAATACCGATTCCGCGAGGCGAGAAAGGCGGCCTGGATCGGCGGTGGGGAATTCCAGTTCCGAGATCTCCGGGCGAAAGCCGGAACGGACAAGACGGACGCGACCGGCGACATTCGGCAAGCACAGCAGCAGCTTGGTCACGGATCGATTTCTATGACGGAGCATTACGTCCGGAAGCGCCGTGGCGACAAGGTGGGGCCGACCCGTTAGATCGTTCCGCAAACCATTTTGGCGCTCGATGCGATCGAGGTTCGGCGGATGCTTCTAGGAATATTTGCGGAAACAAAATGAGTCACAAGGCGTTGATTTTGCGATGTTTTTGTCTGGACTCATAATCCGCCTCCGAAAGGACACCGTGGGTTCGACTCCCACCCGGCCCACCAAGCCCTACACGGCTTACCGTGACTACAGATTCATGCATCTCGCTACGGGTGTGGGATTTTCTACTCGAAGCTCAATTCGTGCCCCTCACTTTCTTCGCCCGATCTTCGCCACTGCATCAGCAAGGCGATCCGTGACGAGGTGCGAGTACCGCTTCTAGACACCGATATACTTGGCTATCTCAAAAAGGTAGACCAATGAACGAGATAGACTGGCGAGGGTATTTGCCCGGCGTAGACGGACTGCGTGCGATCTCAGTCATCGCCGTGGTTCTATTCCACGCCGGGTCTTCAAAATTTGGCGGAGGATTTGTCGGGGTTGACATCTTCTTCGTAGTTAGCGGGTTCCTGATTACTCGACTCATCGTTGATGAAGTCGAAAGAACGGGAGCATTTAGGTTTTCCGAGTTCTATGCGCGGCGAGCGCGACGATTGTTCCCGGCCCTGTTCGTAGTGCTCATCCTGACGTTCGTTGCGGCAGTCTGCTTTTTCGCCCCGGACGACTTCGAGCGATTTGGCGAAGAACTGTTTTCCGCGCTGGTGTCGCTGTCCAACATACATTTCTGGCGAGCAAGCGGCTATTTTGACGTTGCTTCTCAGTACAAACCGCTGCTTCATACGTGGTCGCTTGCTGTAGAGGAACAGTTCTACCTTGTGTGGCCCTTCGCGGTCGTTGCCTTGTTCCGGGCGGGCGGCAAAGTGGCTGTCTTGATCGGACTCGCGCTTGCGGGGGCAATCAGTCTTGCGGCGAACGCTTGGATGCTGAGTCCAGTCCACACAGAGGCGCTGAATCATCTCAATGGGTCGCTTGGGGCCGCATTCTCAGATGGAGCGACGGCCATTTTCTACCTGACGCCGTTCCGCATCTTCGAGTTCGCGATCGGCGCATCGCTTTTGTGGCTGCCGGTCCCGAAGTCGAATGGCGCGCGCGAAGCGATGATGGGCGTCGGCTTGCTGCTGGTCGGCATTTCTGTCCATCAATACCTGCCGTCGATGGCGTTTCCTTCATCCAATGCGCTCGTGCCCTGTCTCGGCGCCTCACTCATCATTCTTGGCTGTGACGCGAGATTTTCCGGTGCTGTCGTCCGCAATCAAATCGCGGTGTTGATAGGGCGCATCAGCTATTCGGTCTACCTCGTCCATTGGCCGCTGATGGCCCTCTATCGTTACTGGCGCGTCAATCCGCTTAGCTTCGGTGAGAGGTATGCTCTTGTTGCCGCGTCGTTCGTTCTCGGCCACGTGCTCTACAGTGTCGTCGAAACGCCGATTCGCCAACGTCGCGTATTCGCGTCATTGACACAACCGGGCGTCGGTTTCGTGTGTGCGATGCTGACGATCGGCATGCTAGTTTCGGCGTCGTCGGTTCAGGCCGATAACGGATGGCAATGGCGTCTCAGCGCAGATGCGCGCAACTTCGACAATGCAAATCTGAGCGGGATCGCTGGCCGGATCGGCTGCACGATCTATTGCGAATCGGGCGATTCGTCAGGTCCGAAAGTGCTGCTCGTTGGAGACTCGCATTCCGATCAATACAGTCGCGCGCTCAAACGCGTGGCGGGTGATCGTTACCACTTTTATCAGGTGTATTCGCCGAGTTGCTTCTTCGGCAAGACGATGACCTCGTGGCCCAACGCGAGTCTCGGTCCCGGTTGCGTTGACGCGAACGCCAAGTTGCATGACCTACTGGCATCAACGCAGTTTGACGCGATCATCGTTTCGGAGCGGTGGCCAGGTTATAGAGACATCCTCGTGCAGAACGGGCAGCACCTTACGATCAACGATCTCGATGTGCTGTACCCGAAGATGCTGACGGACATCCAGGATCTCTACGCTGGCTTCAAGGGAAAGGTGATCATCGTTGGACATGCTCCGAATACAAACACGTTGTGCTATGCGCGTCCGCAGTTCTTTTCCACCCCGTGCCCGAGCATTCCGTTATTCGAGCACACAGCATTTGCGCGCGACTATGAACAGTTCGCAAAAACGACATCACTGAACGTCTCGTTCGTGAATCCGGTGGAAGACATCTGCCCAGATGGGCAGTGCAAGATTGTCGACAGCCGCGGTCGATTGCTTTACAGCGATGCGATCCATCTCTCGATTTACGGTGCTTCTATGGTGGTTCCGCAGATCGTTGCTGATCTCCCCGGTCGCGATGATGGAGGCATAGCCACAGACAGCCTCAAGGCATCGGAAGCCGAGAATCCATCAACGCTGCACTAGCATGCGTCGGCCTACGGCCGCTCGGCGACGAAGCATTGAAACCGCCTTCGGGCGGTTTTTTACGGTGCGCCCGGCAGGGCGCACCCACTAGGAGGTGGGAGTCCTCTACCCGCCCGGCAAGGGGAAGGGTTAGCCGAAGGCAAGGGTTCTCCGGGCGACTGGAGGTCTAAAGGAAGCCGGATGGCAAAGCGCTGGCCTGACGAACAGGAAGCGGATATGAGGCGTGGCAGCCTGGGTAAGGAGGGCCGTAATCTCCGAAGCCCGAAACTTGCACCGACGCGGGCTACGTATATCCGACAGGCATAAGCGTGAAAGTGGGTGCGCAATACCCGGGGAGATCTGTTCGGGTGCTGGGGTGACCCGGCTACCGGCGCTGTAAGGCGACGGGATGCGCGAGCAGAAGTCAGCAGAGGGCATAGTAAGTCGAGGCGAAGGCGGCGAGCCGAGGAGCACCGAGACCGAAGGCCCGAACAGAGGATACCGAGAGTAGGACGGATGATCTCGACGCCGGTCATAGAGGCAGAAGCTCTGGTAACAGGGGCCACGGACACGAGGGGCGGCCGGAAGCCGCAGGATAGCGTTCGGGGTGCGGAGACAGGCGCGGCGACAGACGGGCGAACGAAATCGGAGGACGACTCGCTGATGGCGCGAGTCGTGGATCGCGCGAATATGCGGCTGGCGTATCGGCGAGTGATGAGGAACAAGGGCTCGGCTGGAGTAGACGGCCTGAGCGTGGAAGACCTCGGCGACTGGCTCAAGATGCACTGGCCAAGTGTGAAGCAAGCGCTGCTGGAAGGCACATATATACCGCGCGCAGTGCGCCGAGTGGACATTCCCAAGCCGACTGGCGGGGTGCGTACGCTCGGGAGCCATCGTGACAAGGAAGGCACGATGGACCTGAAACATGGGAATACCAAGAACAAGAATCTGGCGAAGCCTATCCCTGGTTTTTGCCCGGACACGACTTTGAAGACAATGCGCGACAAGACGGGGAAAACGAGCTAGAGAGACATTCGAGCTGTGATGGCCCGACGGAAGGGCCGCGATTGACTGTGCAGTTGCAAGGCAAGTTTGCGCCCTGCCGAGAACGCTCTCAGGAGGCCCCTATGTTCTCGGATTTGACAGTGGCCAAACGGGGGCCGGCGAACGGGTCGTAACTCCAATCGATGCTTGGCCGACGCAGGGATTCGTGTGCTGGCGTTTCATTTACCGCGAAGTGTTCAAGCGACTGTCCAGCACTGGTCGCCTGGACGACCCACTGCGGCGCCGCACCTTCACCGTCCCAACTGTTACCGAAGGCGTCGCGATACCTCACGGCGCGCTGGCGGCGCTGGTCCTCGGCAATCGAGGCGGCGACATCGTTGGGTTCGATACTGAATTCAGCCATTCTGCGTCGCAGGTAGGCGACAATGCTTTCGCGCTTTCTCTCATCCATTCGGTTCGTCTTTGCTTAGCACACAGTAGTTGGGCTACCGCAGTGCGAGTGGTGTGCTGCCACGATAGCACAAAGCGCATTCCGCCCCGATTTCGGCGACCGCAGCCTCTACGACCTTTTCTGAGGGCGGGGCGGGGTATGCTGGCGACGCCGCCGCGCGTTTTTTGAAGAGCCACATATATGGTTCGAATCAGTGGAGTGACGGAAGCACGGACCGGTCGTGGCCGCACCGCGCCTCGTGACCGGCCGGGTGGGGGCATCCATTCCATTAACAGAGGAGCGGACCTAGTTCAACGATGTCCGCGCTTTCGAGGGTGAATTCGAGATCTTGTTTTGGGCACAGTTCTGTATTCCCTCGGATCACGTGGATGTCGACGAGCTTGCTTTCGCCCCTATTCTTGTCAACGTAGCGAAAATACTTATCACCGAACTTCTCTTCTTCTTCCTCTGCGTCGACGTGAACCGAGATCCGAACGCCAAAGTGAAATTCGTATCGAGCGAGTGCCTCGCCGAGGGTCAAAGCATCGACGTGCAGCGCTAGGTCGGTATGTGGGCACGGGCTTCCGGTATACGCATAGCGTGAATTCTTAGGGCCACACACGAGAGGCATCTGCTTCCCTTTTCGCTCGACACTTGAAATTCGATGGCCGCCGACAATTTCGGGGCGTTACCAGGCGGCAATTGTCGGCGATCTTAGCGACGATGTCGAACGTCTCATTATGGCCGCACGGCAACTCACGAGGGAAGGCGACAGTTACTGAGATCGCAAGCACGCAGTTTGGCGGTCGTGCATGGCTTGGGAATAAGGGACGAGGTCGTCGTCGCAACGGGCGATGTATTTTCCGTAGCCGACGTACTCGTAGTGAATGCTCATCGCTTGCGCATGTGACGATGCCCAGAATTGCCTATCGACCACTTCCGGTGGAAATCCAAGCACGAACGACCACATCGACAGTGGACACCACCGTATCCCAATCGTCAGGATCGAGTCCGTGCGCGTCGATACCGTTCAGCGCTTTGGCCGCCAGTTGCGTCGCGCCGGCAGTCCATATGTGAAAGCGCTCTTGGATAAGCATCGCCGTTCTTCGCAAGGTTTCCTGGCTGTAGCGCTCAGTCACCGACATTCACCCATTTGTTGAGTCTTGTGGCAACGTCGTAAATTTGCCGTCGCAGTTCGTCGAAACGCTCGTTGTCGTCGCGGGGGACTAGCACTCCGGCTCCGGCACTGATCAGCTGGAGAACAACATCATTGAGGCTGCCCATGCCCCCGTATGCTGCCAGTAGGTGTTCCAAGCCGAAGCCATCATGGAAGCGAATGAGCTTCGCATCTTTGGCCAGCCAATCTGCCCAATGAATGGCGCAGCCCGCACCCACGAGGAAGATCGGAATGGACAAAGCGATGGACATCGTCAAAACGCAAGCGGAAATCGCCAAGTTGATGGCCGAGACGGTCAAGTTGAACTCGGAGTCGCGCTGGATGCCGTTCGTATGGGCCACCGGGATGATCCTCGCGGTGATGGCGATAACGAAATTCTTCTATGACTAAATCCAAGGGCCGCCGCGTAGGCGGCTTCGAAAGGCGCACGTTATAAGTGCTCGGGGTTTGGGCCCTCCCGCCGCCGCCGGTGTTCGCGGCCGCCAGCGCAACTAGGGCCACCCAATCGGTTCTACAACCGCCGTAAAACAAACTCGTTGCAGCCAAGCTTCGAACCGACGGTAATCACCTTCGATTCCACAAAACCGCGATCGTGATAGAAGCGAGTGACGTCGTCCGGTAGAGGCTCCCGTCGTTCGAGTGGTTGAGGACACTTCCACTCTGGCACATCGATACCGTTATAGGTAGGGGCGTCCATCCCATTGCTTACATTGTGGAGACTGCTGTCCAGCTATTCTGCTAATAAACAGCGGTTGTCTGGAAATTGTACTAATGTAGCTAAATGAACCGATGCGACGGTGGGGGCCCACATCGATGGCCACGCTACAGAACGAAGCAGGGCGGAAAGCAATGATCGCCCGCGTCCTTCGCCAACGGGGGACGAAGCCGCTGACTCTGGAGTAGGCGAAACAGGCTGCGAAACTTCTCAACATGCACTGGACCACAGTTTACCGTCTGCGGGGGCGCTTTCTTTCGGATCCGGTCGCTAGCGCGGTGAAGCCTCGCGAGCGAGGCGCGAAGCGCGGAAAGCGTCAGTTGAGCAGCCCTGCTAGCTGTTTTGCTTGGCCCGTCGCGTCGTCAAGTAATTAAAACGGGTCACTATATCTCCCCGTTAGCTTGAACGGCTTGGATTTTATCTGATGACTTGCGGCGAGCTCCAGGAGTATGGCGGTAATAGGTGTCGACCTTGTAATTTAAACGGAGAATCATTGTGAGTGAGCCGGACGACAATGGGGGATACTTATGCCCTTACTTGTATACCATCCAGGATCCAGTGAGCGGAAACTGGGTTGCCGTTGACTCGGAGTCGAAACTAATTCTCCAGGAAACACCTCAGAGCTTTTGTCTAGTCTACTCCCCTGCTGATGAATATTTTTATATTTTTTCAAATGTCGAGCAAAAATTCCTGATGACGAACGGATCTGGTGGGAAGATAACGGCGACCGGGAATGGATCGCCTTGGAGTTCTTTTTCTATGCTTGGTAATAATGACGGTGGTTATTCAGTGCAGTCCGGGGATGCGACCTCTCTCACATGGACAATTCAAGGCGACAACTCTATCACTGGCGAGGACGATGCGAGTCAAGGCATTGCGATTCAAGACACCTTTTGTTTTTTCGCTTCAACTTCTTGAGAGCGGATGTGGTGCCACTGGCAAATGCGCAGGCTGGTTTACAGCGGCATGCGACACGGCTGCAGGGCCAGCGCACAATTTTTCCGAATTCTGACGTGCGCAAGATAGTCCTGCCCCCGACAAAGACCGGCGTAAGCTACTGAGTTCGATCGGCCACCAGCCGGCGGGCGTGCCGCAGATCGGCTGGCAGACGTTCTTCAGACGATCGAGGCCGAACCGTGCGTGCGCGATCCGCTAACGCCGCGACAGCAACGCACGCTTGAGCAGCTCTGCGGCGCCGCGCTGGATGCCGCTCGTATGGAGCGGCGGGATGATCCTCGCGGTGATGACGGTAACGAAATTCTTCTTTGAATAAAGGCCCAGGAGCTTGGGACCGCCTTGCCTAGGCGAGGTCGATTCCCGCCCATGCGCGCTCGAGCAGCTCCGTCAGCAATGCAGCGCTAACCTCGCGCGGATTCTTATAAGGATTGCCAATCGCCAGCTCGACGGCGCGTACGACGCCATCCTTCGGCATGCCGAGATCGCGCAGCGACATCGGTAGCCGCAGCTTCCGTTGAAGTTCGATCAGCGCCCCGACCGGATCGCCCGCTCCCATCGCGCGGCCAAGCCGCACTAAAATTTCCGGAATCGCAGGCGCATTGAAGTTGAGCACATACGGCAATACGACGGTGTGAGTCTCCGCATGCGGTAGATCGAAGAGGCCGCCTAGCGTATGACAGAGCTTGTGGTGCAAGCCCATGGTCGTCGCGCCAAGGCAGCATGAGCAAAGCCACGCGCCATAGAGCAAATCGGATCGAACTGACAAATCATGCGGATTCTCGGCTAGCGCGGGAAGGGCTCCAACGATCGCCCGCACGCCTTCTTCCGCCATCAAGGAAATGACGGGGTTCGTATCCGGCGCATAGAGCGCTTCGACCGCATGCGCGATCGCGTTGAAAGCCGATAGCGCAGACAATCGCACCGGCAACGAAAGCGTCAACGCTACGTCGTAAATGACAACTTCGGGCAGCACCTTCGCGCTGCGTTGGGTGGTTTTGACGCCGTCTCGGGTCTCTCCGAGTATGGGCGTCATTTCCGATCCCGCATAAGTGGTAGGCAAAACGATTTGCGGCAGATCGGTGCG
>Ga0157371_10005413_pt1 | contig 10779 bp, 11 predicted proteins | sample C45metaG_FD_113462 | JGI IMG/M metagenome (GOLD analysis project Ga0157371, IMG submission 113462) | Corn rhizosphere microbial communities from Kellogg Biological Station, Michigan, USA - C4-5 metaG | ecosystem: Host-associated > Plants > Roots > Rhizosphere > Soil | place: USA: Michigan... | reverse complement strand
CGGTGACCTCCCTCCAGCTCGACAAGACAAATGCATGGTTGGTGGGATTCCAGCCCACCGGCCTGAGCGATCATCGGAACCTGCGACTTCGGCGGGCGCCAGCGCGGCGCCTCTCTCCTGCATTCGGCTGCCAGTATATCCGCTGCAGTGCAGCACGGCATAATCCGGCCATGGTTTCGCCTTCCCGCCCGTGGTTCCTGTACCTGCTCGAATGCCGGGACGGCAGCTATTACGCCGGCATCAGCACCGACGTGCAGGCCCGTTTCGCCGCCCACCAGGCCGGCAAGGGGGCCCGTTATACCCGGTCGCGTCCGCCGCTGCGGGTGCTGGCGGTACGCGAGTACCCGGACAGGGCAGCGGCCTCGCGCGCCGAATGGGAGCTCAAGCAGCAGCCGCGCGAACGCAAATTGGCCTGGCTGCAGGCGCCGGCCGAGGCTGTTCTGTAGAGCCGAGCCCATGCTCGGCTCTACAACATCGCCGGTAGATCCACGCCATGCGTGGATGGGGCGCATCCGGCCATGCCATGATCGCCCAGCCCCAAGCGCTGGAGACCCGGATGTCCACCGTTGCCCTGTTGTTCGCACTTTCCGCAGCGGCAAGCCCCGCTGCCGACGCCGCCACGATCGCCGCCATCGAAGCGACCTGCCACGACTACGTCGACGGACAGCTGGACGCCGACCCGCAGCGCGTCGCCCGTTCCCTGCATCCAGACCTGGCCAAGCGCGCGGTACTCGGTGATACGCCCGACGAACGCCTCGGCCTGCGCCGGATGTCGAAGGAAGAGCTGGTTGCGTTGACGAAACAGGGCGCGTTGAAGACCCCGAAGGATCAATGGGATCGTCGCTGCACGGTACTGGACGTGACCGGCAACGCGGCGTCGGTACGGCTGGAAACCCCGTGGTTCGTCGACTACTTCCACATGGGCCGCTTCGACCAGCGCTGGGTCATCGTCAACGCGCTGTGGTACCCGAAGCCGAAGGCGCCGTGAGCGATGCGTGTCGCCGGTAGAGCGTGGCTCTCGGTCGTCGTGCTGGTCGCCGGTATCGCGCTGCTGCCCGGCCTGCTGTACCTGCTGGGGCTGGCGCTGGTGGAAGGCTGGCCGAAGCCGGCTGATCGCGCGCCCAGTGGCGTCGCTGCATGCAGCAGTGACCCGCGTACCGGGCGCCAGCCGATGAATCCTTGGAGCTTCACCGCGCAGTTTTTCGACAAGGATGCGATGAAGGAGAATGTGCCCGACGTCGAGCGCGAGGCCTACTGGATTGCCCGCCGCCACCTGTGGCGGCAGCCGCAGCACGGCATGCTGCGCTGGCAGCTGAGCAGCAGCGCACTGACGATCTGGATCACCCGGCACTGGAGTGCCGCGCAGATTGGCGACACCGCGAGGAAGGAAAACTTCTGCCAAGTATGGCCACGCCCGCCTCGCCCCGGCGGTCCGAGGTAGATCCCCGCCATGTGTGGATGGTGTTGACGGGGTCAGAGCCCCTTCCTGCGGAAAGGGATCCGACCCCGTTGCATACGGTTCTACCGCTTCGGTCGCCGGTCTTCGCGGTCATCGCCAAAAATGATCCGCGCGCTGCGCTGGTAGCTCCAGTACGCCACCGCCCAGTTCAACAGCACCACGACGCGGTTGCGGAAACCGATCAGGAAGAACACGTGCGCGGCCAGCCAGAACCACCAGGCCAGCACACCCGACAGCTGCAGCTTGCCCAGGTGCACGATCGCGGCCATGCGGCCGATCGTGGCCAGGTTGCCGAAGTCGGCGTACTTGAACGGCCCCGGTGCCGGCTTGTCGTGCAGGCGTGCGCGAAGCGTTTCCGCCACGTATTTGCCCATCTGTTTGGCGGCCGGGGCCACGCCCGGTACCGGCTTGCCGTTGGCTTGGCTCAGCGCGGCCAGGTCGCCGGCCACGAACAGTTCCGGATGGCCGGGCAGGGTCAGGTCCGGCTGCACCTGCACGCGACCAGCGCGGTCCAGCGGTACGTCCAGCGTGCGCGCCAGTGGCGAGGCGGCCACGCCGGCGGCCCAGACCACGGTGCGTGCGGGCACGAACTGGTCGCCCAGTTTGAAGCCCTGTCCATCGATGTGGCTCACCGGTGTGCCGGTCATCACTTCCACGCCCAGCTTTTCCAGCTGTCGGCGTGCTTTCAGCGAAAGCACTTCGGGGAAAGTGGACAACACGCGCGGACCGGCTTCGACCAGCCGCACCTTGGCACTGGCTGGATCGATGTGGCGGAATTCATTGCGCAGCGTATGCCGGGCGATTTCAGCCAGGGTGCCAGCCAGCTCGACGCCGGTCGGGCCACCACCCACCACCGCAAAGCTCAGCCATGCGGCCTTCTTCGCCGGGTCCGGCTCGGCCTCGGCGCGCTCGAACGCCAGCAGCAGTTTGCGGCGCAGGGCGATGGCATCGTCCAGTGTCTTCAGGCCAGGCGCATCGTCGGCCCATTCGTCGTGGCCGAAGTAGGCGTGGGTGGCGCCGGTGGCCAGCAGCAGGCTGTCGTAGTCCAGCGTGCTGCCATCGGCCATGCGCACCTGGCGGGCTTCCTTGTCTATGGCCACCACTTCGCCCAGTCGCACCTCCACGTTGCGCTGGTGGCCGAGGATGTGGCGCAGCGGTGCGGCGATATCCGGCGCAGACAGTCCCGCGGTGGCCACCTGGTACAGCAGCGGCTGGAACAGGTGGTGGTTGCGACGGTCGACCAGGGTGATGCGTATGCGTTCGCGGGCCAGCGCACGGGTGGCCCACAGGCCGGCGAACCCGCCGCCGACAACGACCAGGTGGGGGACGCGATCACGACTCATCGACTCACTCCAGGGGGGCATGGGGGAAGTGCCTGGCATCTTCGCATGGCCGGTCCTTGTCACGTCAGCGTGCATCGGGATCGGCGATACTCGGGTTCAGGCAATTGCCCGTGAGGAGTCCATGAGCGAACCGGAAAAGCGCATCGCCCTGTTGATCGACGCCGACAATGCACCGGCCTCGAAGATCGACGAAGTCCTGGCCGAGGTCGCCCGCTATGGCGTGGCCAACGTGCGCCGTGCCTATGGCAACTGGAAGAGCCCGCGGCTGAAAGGGTGGGAGGCGGTGCTCCACGAATACGCGATCCGGCCGATCCAGCAGTTCGCCTACAGCAAGGGCAAGAACGCGTCGGACATGGCGATGGTGATCGATGCGATGGACCTGCTGTACGCGCGCAACCTCGATGGGTTCGCGATCGTGTCCAGCGATGCCGACTTCACCCCGATGGTGATGCGCCTGCTGACCGATGGCGTGAAGGTCTATGGCTTCGGCGAAAAGAAGACCCCGGAGCCCTTCGTCAACGCGTGCTCGAAGTTCACCTATCTCGAAGCGTTGGGGCAGACCCACGCCAGCGTTCAGGATGTCGAGCAGGCATCGAACGAACCATCATCGAACGAACAGGCGCCCAGCGAACAGGCGAGCAGCGACGATGCGCGCCCGCGCAAGAGCGGCGCGGAAATGCGCAGCGACACGCGCCTGGTGAAGATGCTGCGCCGCGCGGTGTCCTCGGCAGAAGGCGAGGATGGCTGGTCGCACCTGGGCCCGGTAGGCAGCCAGATCGGCAACCAGGCCTCGTTCGATCCGCGCAACTACGGTTACGGGAAGCTCAGCGATCTGCTGGCCGCGATCGGTTTGTTCGAACTGAAGAAGGACGGTAAATCCTCCTACGTGCGCGCGCTGCCGAAGAAGAACCGGTAACGCCGGAAAACGCCGGTGCAAAGCAGGGCCGAGCCACGCTCGGCTGCTTTCCGCACGCGCTACAGCGCGCGTGCGCCGGACCCCGCGTAGCCCGCAGCGAATCCATCGGCGAAATCCTCAACTCCGTTGAACGCCAGCAGCAACAGCCCGGCACACAGCAGCATGTTGCGGTTGGATCGGCGGTACCCCAGCACCAGCGCCACCAGCCCTGCTGCCAGCAGAACGTAATTCACTGCATCCCATGCGGTCATGCCGTTTCTCCTTGTGGATCGGCGTATCGTAACGGCTCCGCGCCCTCCTGGCGCAGCGCTGCACGCAAGGAAATCCGCATGTTGAAGATCTGGGGTCGCCGCAATTCCAGCAACGTCCGCAAGGTGCTGTGGTGTGCCGAGGAAATCGGCCTGCCGTACGAGTCCATCGAGGTGGGTGGCAGCCACGGTGGCACGCAGTCGCCGGAGTATGTGGCGATGAACCCGAACGGGCTGGTGCCGGTGATCGAAGACCACGGCCTGCCGCTGTGGGAATCAAACACCATCGTGCGCTATCTCAGTGCGCGCTATTCGCTGGGTACGCTGTACGCGGAAGACGCGATGGAGCGTGCGCAGGCCGAGAAGTGGATGGACTGGAGCACCTCGCGGATGGCGCCGCTGTACTCCGAACTGATCTGGGGGATCATGCGCACGGCGCCGGCCGACCGCGATGAGGCGCGCATCAACGCGGCGATCGTGCGTGCCGGTGATTTCCTGGCGCTGCCCAACGCGACCCTGGCCACGCAACCGTGGCTGTCGGGCGAGAAATTCGCCATGGGTGACATTGCCCTGGGCTCGTTGATCTACGCGTGGTTCGAGCTGCCGATCCAGCGTCCGGACCTGCCGCACCTGGCCGAGTGGTATGCACGCCTGCGCGAGCGCCCGGCGTACCAGCGCGGCGTGATGTCACCGATGACGTAAGCGAAGGGGCGACGATCGGGGTCAGAGCCCTTTTCTGCGAAAAGGGATCCGACCCCAAGCCATCCAGGGCTCTACAGTAGTGCCGAGCCATGCTCGGCAGCGCTCTGCCAGATCAATACAGGTCGGTCGGATCCACATCCAGCGACCAGCGCACCTTGCGTGCCTCCGGCAGCGCGTACAACTGCGGCACCAGCTGTGCCAGCACCCCGTGCAGCGGTGGCCGCTGCGCTGCCGACAACAACAACTGCGTGCGCTGGTAGCCGGCACGCCTCGGCATCGGTGCGGGCATCGGCCCATAGGCCTCCACCACGTTCTGCTCGCCCAGCAGTGTGCGCGCGGCCAGCAGGAAGGCATTGGCATGCTCCAGCTGCTGCGCTTCGGCGCGCATCAGCGCCAGGTGCGCGAACGGTGGAAAACCCGCCGCCTCGCGCTGGTTCAATTCAGCCTGCGCGAACGGGTGGTAGCCACCGTTCACCAGCGTCTCCAGCAGCGGATGACCCGGGTGATGGGTCTGCAGCCACACTTCGCCCGGATCGCGCGCGCGACCGGCGCGGCCGGCTACCTGGATCAGCTGCTGCGCCAGTTTTTCGCTGGCGCGGAAATCGGCCGAGAACAGGCCTTCGTCGATGCCCACCACTACCACCAGGGTCAGCTTGGGCAGGTCGTGGCCCTTGGCCAGGATCTGCGTGCCGACCAGGATGCCGGGCTCGTCGCCCAGCTTGGCCAGCTGCTGCTCCAGCGCATCGCGCCGTGCGGTGGTGCCGCGGTCGATGCGCACCACCGGGAAATCGGCGAACGCACTGACCAGGTGTTCTTCCAGCCGCTCGGTGCCGATGCCCTGTGGCTGCAGCGCCAGGCTGCCACAGGCGGGGCAGGCCAATGGTGCCGGCTGCCGCGCACCGCAGTGATGGCATTGCAGGCGACGGCCACCGCCGTGCACGGTCATCGGTGCATCGCAGCGGTTGCAGGGCGCGGTCCAGCCGCAGTCGTGGCACAGCAGCACCGGCGCATAGCCGCGCCGGTTCTTGAACACCAGCACCTGCTGGCCACGCTGCAGGTGTTCGCCGATGCCGGCCAGCACGTCGGCGGAAAGACCATCGCGCAGCGGGCGCTTGCGCACATCGAGGATGCGCACGCGCGGCGGTCGGGCATCACCGGCACGTTGCTTCAGGCGCAGGTGCGCATAACGGCCGGCGTAGGCGTTGTGCAGGGTTTCCAATGAGGGCGTGGCGCTGCCCAGCAGTACCGGAACGCCCTGCGCCTTGGCCCGCACCAGGGCGAAATCGCGTGCGTGGTAGCGGATGCCGTCCTGCTGCTTGTAGCTGCCGTCATGCTCTTCGTCCACGATCAGCAGGCCCGGCTGCGGCAGCGGGATGAACACCGCCGAACGCGTACCCACGATCGCCCGCGCTTCGCCGCGCGAGGCCGCAGCCCAGACCCGCGCGCGCTCATTGTCGGTCAGCCCCGAGTGCAGCGCGTGCACGGCAATGCCGAGACGGCCGCGGAAGCGCGCCAGGGTCTGCGGGGTCAGGCCGATCTCGGGTACCAGCACCAGTGCCTGCCTACCCTGCGCCAGGCAATGGATGATCGCCTGCAGGTAGACCTCTGTCTTGCCGCTGCCGGTCACCCCGTCCAGCAGGAAGGCCTGGAAGCTATCGGCAGCGGTGATCGCGGCCACGGCCTCGGCCTGCTCCGTATTGAGGGTGGGGCCGGGCAGGGGCTGGGCGTGCTGCGGCGCCACGCTCAGGGCGATGCGCTCGGCCAGCCCACGCTTGCCCAGGCTGCGTGCGGCCACCCGCCAGTCCGGCATGCGCGCGGACAGGACATCTTCGTCCACCACCGCGTCGGCCAGCAGCTCTGCCAATTGCCGTGGTCGGCTGCCGGCGCGCAGCTTTTCGCGCTGGGCATGGCCCTCCGGTGTCAGCTGCCAGCCCCAGTGATGGGTGTCGGGCAGCGGTTCGCCATGCCGCAGCGGGCCGGGCAGGGCGGTGCTCAGCACCTCGCCCAGGGGGGCGTGGGTATAGCGGGCCAGCCATTGCAGGCTTTGCCACAGCTCGCCCTGCAGCAGCGGTGCCGTGTCACACCAGGCCAGTGCCTGGCGCAGCCCCTGGCTGTCCTCGGCCTGTCCGTGGCCGGCCACCACGCCGATCAGTTCGCGGTTGCCGAACGGCACCTTCAACCGGCAGCCGATCGCCACCGTCGGGCCCGCGCCCTGCGGCGGCAGGTAATCGAACAGGCGTGGCAGGGGGACGGGCAGGGCGACCTGCAGGGTCGGGACAGGGCCGGATTCAGGGGCGAGCATCGGGTCAGTGTAACGGCCAGTGCGAGGGCGCATGGCAGAGTCAGATGCGACTGGCATGCCCTTCAGCGAATCATAAATGTCACCTAAATATCGGTGTCTATTGGAGATTCAGTCTTATCCACATCTTCTGTGGATAAGTCTGTGCGTTAGCGGCTCGTGGCGCCGCATGAGGCCGATGGCGACGGCCTCACGCTTGGGTTGGTCAAAAAATAGCCACACTTTAAATGCAATAAAAATCAACAACTTAAGTGTGAAACATTGCTGAAACAGGGTGAATTCAGCTATTCATCGAGGAATCGCCCGGTTCCTGCGTGATGCTGTGCACAACCTGCAGCAGAAAGCGTCTGGAATCGCAAGTCCTGCCGGGCAGCGATGGGCTGCCGCTATCATGCGGGCAGACCCTTGGAGTGACCGATGACGGCTGTGCCCGCCCCTGTTTCCTCGACCGCGGCCGGCGCGCTGTCGGCATTTCTGCGTGGCGTCGAACGCCGTGCCCTGGTCGTGGCTGAACTGCAGTGCGGTGACCCCGCCCGTGCCGAGCAGACACTGGTGGCGGTGATGCGCGCCTTCGCCGCCGTCGCCAGCGACCTGCCGATGGCGCAGTGGCCCGGCCGCTTCTGGACCCTGCTGGGCCAGCGCCAGGCGCTGCGCGAGCCGGCCACCGGTCAGTGGCCGCCGACGCTGGCCGCGCTGGGCGAGATGGCCCCCCTGCCGCGGCTGGCGCTGCTGCTGCGGGTGGGCGGCAGCCTGGACGAGGGCATTGCCACCCGAGTTCTGGATGTCGACGAGGAGGGGTATCAACGCCTGCTGGCCACGGCCTGTCCACGTGATGCCGCTGGCCAGCCCGATGCCGCCGCATGGCGGACGCTGGCCGAACAGGTGCAGGCGCGTATCCGCGACCTGCCGGCCAAGCGCCTGCAGCAGCTGCAGCAACCGTCCGCACCCGCGGCCAACAATCAGGCGCCTGCTTCCAGCTGGCGTGCGCCACCGCGCGACGAACGCGCGCCTGCCAGCGGCAAGCGTCGCCGCCCCAATGCCAAGCCGCGCTGGCGTGGCCCGGTGATCCTGTTGATCACTGTGGCGGTGCTGCTGATGGCTGCGTTGGGCTGGCGCCATTGGCAGGGCCGCGCGTTGACGGCCGATGGCCCCCTGCCCGAGGGCGTGGTGGGTGAGGCCGGGCCGGTCACCGTCGAAGCGCTGCCCGCCAGCGATGTCCGCCCCGCAGCAGGCGGCGATGCGCAGGCGAGCGAAGATGCCGCCATGCTGGCCGACCGCGATTACCCGCTGCTGGCCGAGGCCGACATGCATGCCTGGAGTGCTGCCGGTGGCCCGTTGCCGGTGGACGAATCACAACCCAAGCCGACCCGGCCGGAACCGGTCGGCGCAGCGCTGGAAACCTCGGCTGCCGATGAATAAGCACCTCTTCGCCGGCCTGCTGCTGGCCATGCCGCTGTCGCTGGCTGCCGCTCCGCAATCAGTGAACGTTCCGCTGCCCACGCCGTCGGCAACACCGTCGGCGGCTGCGCCCGCGCCCACTGCGGCGGCGGCATTCGCGCAGCTTGATCCCGCCCAGCAACGCCAGCGACGCAGCGACTACGCCGCGTGGCGGGCCCTGCCAGAGGGTGAACGCGAACGCATCCGTCAGGCTGCCAGCCGTTTCGCCGCGTTGCCGGCCGATCAGCAGCAGCGCCTGCGCACGCAGTTCCTGGCACAGGATCAGGCCTTCCGCGAAGGCTGGCGTCTGGGCCCGCAACTGGGTGCCGAGTTCCCCAAGCTGCACGGCCTGTTCGGCTTCGTGCCGCCGCAACAGCGCGACGCGGTCCTTGCCGTGCTGCGCCAGCTGAGCCCTGCGCAGTTGGCACAGTTGGCCCTGGTCGCGCAGCGCACACCACCGCAGGAACGCGACAGCGTACGCAGCGCATTCCTCACCGTCCCCGCCGCCGAACGCGACACCTGGCTCAAGCGCCAGGCCGGGCAGTAAGCAAAAAGCGGACGGAGGGAATCAAGTCATTTCAGGCCCGACTGTGCCGGATACGACTTGATTCCCTCCGTCCCCTTTATGGGGCAGTCATGGGAATGACCGCCCAGCGCGCGTAAGATGGCCGGCCGCAACCCGGTGCCTGTGCCCTTCGCGCGCAACCGTAGTTCGCGTCAAGCACCTTATGTCTACTGCAACCTCCACGCCGCGCTTCAGCAAGGAAGTCGGCGCCACCGGTCTGCTTGCCCTGCCGCTTGTGCTCGGGCACGTCTCCACCGGTCTGATCTCCTTCGTCGACAACGTGATTGCCGGCCACCACGCGACATCCACCCTGGCCGCAGTGACCATCGGTACTGCGCTGCTGTGGCTGCCGATGCTGATCCCGATCGGCACGCTGATCTCACTCACCGCCTCGGTGTCGCAGCTGCATGGCGCCGGCCGTGAGCGCGAGATCGGCCCGTTGTTCCGGCAGGCGTTGTGGCTGGCGCTGGGCCTGGGCCTGATCATGTTCACCTTCCTCACCGTGGTGCCGCCGCTGCTGCCGGCCTTCGGCATCGCCCCGGACATCGTTCCCGGTGCAACGGCGTTCCTGCATGCGGTGCGCTGGGGTGGCCCGGCGCTGACCCTGTACTTCTGCATGCGCTATCTCAGTGAAGGCATGCATTGGACGCTGCCGACCATGCTGCTCGGATTTGGCGGCCTGCTGGTGCTGGCGCCGATGGGCTACGTGCTGGCCAACGGCAAGCTGGGCTTCCCTGAAATGGGCGCCGAAGGCCTGGGCATCGCCTCGGCGGTGATGATGTGGCTGCAGGCGATCGCCTTCGGTACCTACCTGTGGTTCACCAAGCGCTTTGCCCACCTGCAGCTGTTCTCGCACTTCGAGGGTCCGCGCTGGTCAGCGATCTGGGACCTGCTGCGCACCGGCCTGCCGATCGGCATCACCGTGCTGATGGAAGGTGGTCTGTTCATCGTCACTGCATTGCTGATCGGCCGCCTGGGCGCCAATGAAGCGGCCGCGCACCAGATCGCGATCAACGTGGCGCAGCTGTGCTTCATGATCCCGATGGGCGTGGCCGAGGCGACCACCGTGCGTGTCGGCCATGCGGTTGGCCGTGGCGATGGCTTCGGCGTGCGCCGCGCGGCGTGGGCCGGCTACGCGATCATCATGGGTACGCAGACGCTGTCGGCGGCGGCGCTGCTGTTCGGCCACGACGCCATCGTCGGTGTCTACACCAACGACCTGGCCGTGGCCGGTCTGGCCTCGACCCTGCTGCTGTACGCGGCCACCTTCCAGTTCCCCGATGGCATCCAGGTGCTGTCGGCCGGCGCGCTGCGCGGACTGAAGGACACCCGCGTGCCCATGTTCATCGCCATGTTCGCCTATTGGGGCCTGGGCATGCCGCTGGGCGCCGGGCTCGGCCTCGGCCTGGGCATGGGCCCGCAGGGCATGTGGATCGGCCTGATCGTGGGCCTGACCGCGGCGGCAATCCTGATGGGCTGGCGCCTGAGCCGCAGCAGCAAGCGCATCGGCCAGTCCACGCTGGCCTGACATCACGCCGGTCCAGGGCAACCGTGACCGGCGATCCCCTGACTTGTGTCCGATGCTGCCTCACGCGGCACCGGCTATGCTGTCACCACGGCAAGAAGCCATCCGGAGTGCTCCATGAACCAACCCGTGCCGCCGCTGCCCCCGGCGAACCGCAATCCAGTCGCCAGCTTCTTCATCGGGCTGTGGGACGTGATGAATTTCACCCGCCGGTTGATCCTCAACCTGGTGTTCTTCGGCCTGTTGCTGCTGGTGCTGGTGATGTTCATCGTCGCTGCGGGCATG
>Ga0157371_10005410_pt1 | contig 10780 bp, 5 predicted proteins | sample C45metaG_FD_113462 | JGI IMG/M metagenome (GOLD analysis project Ga0157371, IMG submission 113462) | Corn rhizosphere microbial communities from Kellogg Biological Station, Michigan, USA - C4-5 metaG | ecosystem: Host-associated > Plants > Roots > Rhizosphere > Soil | place: USA: Michigan... | reverse complement strand
TTTCTGGTACGGATCATGTCAAACCACATTTTATTCTCAAAGCAAAGTTCGAAATAGCGCTGCAGCCAGACTTCCTTCTCGAAATTATCTAATGAAAGTGCACCAATTGGTGCGAGCTTGGCCCGGCTTCTGATTGCATTCACGTAGGAGATTGCAGCGGCATTCGGTCCACCTTCAGCTCTGTTGGAAGCTTCGGCATACATCAACTCCACATCTGCCAGACGGTAAAGCGTAAAGTTCAAATCTGATTTTACAGTATTGGTAACTGCGACCGAATCGAAAAACTTGTAGATATAGGGACCACGAAAGTTGACAATAGCACCTGTCTTCGCATTTTTGTAGTTTGTATAAAAGAACTGCTTTTCCTGTACCCGCTTATCTCCAGCTGGGAAAGAAGCTATAAACTGCGGTGTTGGGTAAACCGAACCATACTCATCTGCATACTTAGAGATGCCTGAAAAGTTGGGAATGGTGAGTGACGTAAGCGGATTTGTTGAAGGTACCGCAGCAGAAAATTGGACCTGAAAGATAAACTCTCCAGTATTCTTATTTGCAGGATTTATCATGTCTCTATATTCAGGAAAAAGGGTGTAACCACCTTTTGTGATCACGTCCAGGGAGCGCTTCGCTGATTCCGCATAGCTTTGCTGACCGCCATTGATCGCCTTGCCAGCATAGGTTAAATAAACATCAGCAAGAATGGATTTAACAGCGCCCATCGACACTTGACCGGTTGCATCTCTGTAAGGGAGGGTTGACTTTTCAGCCTCCAGCAGGTCCGGAATGATCACTTGGTCGTAAATGTCTTTTGCCGGCGTACGAGGCAGGTTTAGATCCAGATTTGTAGGTGTTTCTGTAACCAATGGCACGGCCCCGAACATCCGCACCAGATAGAAATAATAGAGAGCCCTGAGTGTCCTTGCTTCTGCAATCATGTTCTGCTTAGCTCCTTCACTCAACCCGGCGGCATTAATCGTTGGGATCCGTTGAATGGCTAAATTTGTGGCGCCAATGCCCAAATACAATTGTCTCCACCAGGTATCGAAGTAAAATGAGGTCGAGTTATAGGAGTTGTTTTGAAAATTCACAAACCCGGTTTGCCCCAGATCGGTGTTTGCCTTTCCTGTTGTAAACTCCATTAAATTGTAGGTATTACCACCATAAGATGATGGCTGCCCAGTGATCAGCCCTTGCAGATTTACATAACCTGCATTAGCAAGTGCCCGGGCCACTTTCTGGCTGGAGAGATTGGATTCCGGCGTCAAAAAGTTAGTCGGTTTTTCATCCAGGAATTTTTTGCAGGATGATACGATGATCAAGCAGGCAATCAATAATATATTTTTGAAAGTTTTCATTTTTGAAGTTTTAATAGTCCTTACACCTTTGTCTAAAAAATTAATTGACGCTTAAAATGAGGCTTGGATACCAAAGTTCCAGACACGCGGACGTGGGTTTGAAAAGAAATCCACGCCTTGAGAGAATGCCGCGTTTGATCCATAGCTCTGATTAAATGTATCGACCTCCGGATCATAACCGGTATAATCGGTGATCAGGAACAAATTCTGAACACTTGCATAAACACGTAAACGCGACAAGTGAATTTTTTGTAAAGTGGCAGTAGGCAAAGAATAACCAAGGATGAAATTTTGCCCCCTTATGAATGAACCATCCTCAACCCACCAGGTATCAAAATGGGAATCCTGTGCAAACTTATAATTCCTGATCTGAGAAACCATCGTGTTTGGATTCGTCGGTGTCCAGCCATTCAAAACCGTTTTCAAGCTGTTTGACAAGGTTTGTCTATCCTCAACGGAGTGCTTAAAGTTCGCCGCCGTGTTGACACCTTGCACGAAACGGATGTCAAAGGAGAAATCCCAGTTTTTGTACCGCATGCTGCTGTTGAAGGTACCCGTCCATTTTGGATAAGCCCGTCCGATGATACTGTAATAGTTACTTCCATCGGGATTATAGAGGTATTTCCGGTCACCAGGTTTCAAATTATGCGTGGCCGCATCTGCAGCTTCTGATTCGCCATAGGTTCCCAACCTGGTCATTCCATAAAAAGAGCCGATTGGCTCACCAACGCGAATTACGAAATTTTGACCTAAGAAGTTCGGCCCCGGGAATATATCCGCATTACCATCATTAAGTTTCAGAACCTTATTCTTATTGCTGGCAAATAAAAAGGTTGTATTCCATTCGAAATCCGAATTCTTGATATTCACCGTATTCAGGCTCAATTCCACACCTGCATTCCTTACTGAACCGATGTTCTTATAAACGTTGGCATTCACTTCACCGGCAGACCAGGGAATTGGGGCCTGAAGTAAAAGATCTTTCGTTACCCGGTTGTAATAGTCTGCAGTTAAATTAATCCGGTCACCAAATAATCCAAGTTCAAGACCGCCATCCACCTGAACGGAACGTTCCCATTTCAGATCCGGATTACCGATATAGCTTGGCAGAATGGTCGACTGCTGCGCTCCATTTAGAACCGTATTGCTTGGTTGATACTGCGCTAAAGAACGGTATTGGCCAATTTCCTGGTTACCTGATGTACCATAGCTTGCACGTATCTTTAAGTTGGAAATGGACTTGCTGTCTTTAAGGAAATCTTCCTGAGAAACACGCCATGCTGCACCTACTGAAGGGAAAAATGCGTACTTGTTATTCACACCGAACCTTGAAGATCCATCATAGCGACCTGTAGCTGTAAACAGGTACTTTTCATCCAGATTGTATGTGACCCGCGCATAGTAAGAAGCCAGCGAAGAATACTCGTCCTGCGATTCGTTGGCTGTACGTACAGAGCCTGCTTGCTGGTAGTGATACTGGAAGATATCGTCGATGAAGTTTTGGGTTTCTGATCTTACCCGTTCATAACCGCTCCTTTGGAGGGACAAACCCAACAATGCAGTAAATCTATTCCGATCATTGATCTTCTTATTCCATGTCAGGTAGTTCTCAGTTTGCCAGTAATAGTTCATGTAAGCACTGATGTTTGCAATCCCCCCCTGATCCTGGGAAATATGGGGTAGATCCAGAGCAGAATAAAAGTTGTTTTTTAGCGAACTGAGATTATACCCGAAGTCGGACTTAAAATCCAGGTCTTTAGTTATCTTAACCAATGCATAGATATCTCCCAACATCTGCATGTTGTTATTTAATGTGTACCGGTTATTGGCCGATTGAATTGGGTTAGGTGCACCTTCAAGTCCTGCAATATCGAAGTTGCCTGCCCATGTTCCATCAGGATACTTAACCGGTACGATCGGAACTTCTTCTGAAACCGTACGTGGGACGTTCAATCCACCATTATTGTCGGTCACCAGCCTTTGTGTGCTGCGGATAAGATTGATATTACCACCTACTTTCAAAAAGTCCGCGATATCATTATCCATCGTCATCTTTATAGAATATCTTTTGAAAGCAGATGTCGGTGCCAGTCCATGCTCATTCAGATAGCCCATAGACAAACTATAAACTGACTTCTCATTACCCCCCTGGATACTTAAATTATGCGTTTGTGAAAAGGAAGGTTTATACGTCTCCTTTTCCCAATTTGTGTCGTAAAGCGGATTGTCATTCGCATCGAAAAGCTTCGGGTAGTTGATGTGATTCAAAGCAGCAGGAGGTGCCCAAACGCCACCCTCAGGATCAAACTTCTGCCCATTCGCGAACGATTCGTTGTAGACCTGAACAAATTCTTTTGCGTTCAAAGTCTCCAAATGCCTGGACAGCTCACTTACATACAGGTTATTTTCATACGATATGGTGGCCTTTCCTGCTCTTCCGCGCTTGGTCGTGATCATGATCACACCATTTGCACCCCTGGAGCCGTATATTGCGGTGGAGGATGCGTCTTTTAAAACCTCCAGGGAAGCCACGTCATTGGGATTAATGGAATTTGGGTCTACACCGACCACACCATCTATCACGTATAGCGGATCTATATTCGAATTGATTGATCCGATACCCCTGATTCTCACTTTTGCTGCCGCTCCAGGCGCCGTACTGTTTACACTCACGTCCACCCCAGCAACTTTTCCCTGCAATGCCTGAGAAACGTTAACAACGGGCCGGTCAACCAGACGGTCACCTTTTACGGAAACCACGGCACCAGTCAGGTCCGATTTCTTAACGGTACCGTAACCAATCACAACAACTTCACTTAATGCATTAGACTGTGTAGAAAGCTGGATGTTTACTGCCGCACCAGTTCCGGCCTGCCGCTCTTGCGTGACATATCCAGTGTAAGAGAAAACTAAAATTGCTTGAGAGCCAGAAGCAGAGATGGAGAAATTTCCATTTGGATCCGTTGTCGTTGCGATGGATGCGCCCTTCACCCGGACGGTGACACCCGGGATGGGTTTGTTGTCCTTGGCATCCGTCACCTTTCCACTTATCCTGACCTGGGCCATCACTGGCAGGTAGAGCATGGAAAATAGTAGGAAGTAAATAAACTTTTTCATAAAGATATTTGGTTAAAGTGGTTTAGTGTTGATAGAGGCAGACTGTCGGTGGCTACTTGTTTTTATTAGCCCAGGACTTCAATTTGGTTATAGCTTCATACAGGACTCCCGCCTCGCCCCTGAAGTTCCCCGAGCCCTTAGGGCTCCCGTCCTGAACATCATACCATTCATAAAATCCGTTGTGCTTAATGGTCCTTTCGAGCATGGGTTTTAAATCTTCATAGGCTTCTGCGACCATATTGTAGGGAAGCAATGCCTCAACGATCCGGCCTCCAAACCAGGTCCAATCGCCCGCGTTTTGGTATAAGTAGGGTTTCATGTTCGGAAACTCCGCTGCCGGGTACGGTGGGTAGACGGTCATACCGATGGTAGCGAACTTTTCCTGGCTTGCGGCGAACTGCAGCTGCCTATTGATTTCCTTCACCTCTGACCTCGTATTAAATCCAGCAAGGATTGCACAAATGGAACCACCAGAGTACAAGCGGCTATCTTCATCAAAATCCTTTGAAAATGGGCTTCCATTCAGGTAAATATGGGGTCGGTATTTGCTTTTTGAAGCCGACCAGAGATGCTTCCTCACATTGATTTTAATCTGCTTTGCAATGTTCTGCCAATCCTGATCAGCATGGAAATCGGAGGGCATCATGGCGACAAAGTTTTGGATGGCAATCACGAACATCGCATTGTCGTAGATATCAATTGCCCATCTGGTTTTTTCATTGATGGATACACCCCATCCGCCTTCAGGTTGTACGTCGCCCCAGTCGATCGTCGTTGCCCCTTTTACGAGCCCATACTTTTCCGACCACCGTTCTTTTATTACGTAGAGAAGGGCATCCTGCATGCGTGCAATCACCGGTCTTCCAGCTACCTGTTCGTATAAAATAGATTTGTCCCCAGTATCATCCACATATTTCTTTATGGCCTGGATTAAGGAAGACTCCTGATCTGTTTCTACTGTATTCTTATGGGCTGCCCATGTCGGCAATAACTTAGAGTATCTGTAATCATATCCGCCATGAGCTTTCGCGGTATCCACCAAACCATCTACGATATTCCCATCTGCACCCTGGATCTTGAAAAAAAGCAGCAGTCTGTTTTTAACCGTGTCTTTTGGAAAAACCTTCAATGATCCTTTGATAAAGGTGTTAAAGTCACGGATCCAAACTTCATTGTAAGAAGTACCTGCTGAAAATCCGTTCAATAATCGAAGTGCTTTGTTTTGGATGGTATCGAGCCGTCCATCAGCAAGAATTTCCCTGGCGATCACATCCTTTCCTTTTTGTTGAGCCGAAGCCACAATGGAGGCAATTAAAATTAACGGAACGAAAACCCCCAGCGACTTCCTCATGATTTACTGTTTTAATGTATGGATGGATTAAAATATTTACAGGGAATGGCAAACATAAATTTTAATATGTACAAACATAATAAGGTTAACCGGATTTGCAAATTTTTTTCTTAATTATGTAAATAATTCAGGAATATTTTCAAGATGTACACAATAGAACCTCAGGACTCTCCCTTTAAAAACGATATTTGCAGATTCGCAATCGTTTAGATGCCTGCGCATAGATTAAATCAACTTAAATTATCTGTTCATCAATGGGTTACAAGAAAACGAAACTCGTCATAGACCATAAAAGTCCCATACCGCTCCACGTCCAGGCAGAAAAACTGATCCGGGAGTTGATTAAAGCACCTGAATACAAGGCGGGAAAACTACTGCCGAACGAGGTTGACCTGGCCAAAACACTTGCTATTTCAAGAACTACTTTAAGGCAAGCCATCAACACTTTAGTTAACGAAGAACTGCTCGTTAGAAAGAAGAAAGTGGGGACCAAAGTTGCTCATGAAAAAATAAGTTCCAAATCAATGAATTGGCTGAGCTTTTCACAAGAAATGAAGGCTCGAGGCATTCCCATTCGAAACTACGAACTGCATGTAAGTTGGGTCTACCCAGACGATTACGTTGCAAACTTCTTCGAAATTAAAACAGATAAGAAAATTCTTAAACTGGAGCGCCTGCGCGGTAGTTCAGAAGAAGCATTCGTTTATTTCATCTCCTATTTTCATCCAAGGATTGGCCTGACAGGAGAAGAGGATTTTCAGAAACCGCTGTACGAAATGCTTGAAGAAGAACATGCGAGCATCGCCTTGCTCTCTAAAGAAGAAATCAGCGCTAGAATGGCCGATAAGCCAATCGCCAAAAAGCTGGAAATCGAAGCCGGAAGTCCGGTTTTGCTACGTAAACGCTTCGTTTTTGATCAAGGAGAACGCCCTATGGAGTACAATCTGGGATACTATAAGGCAGATAGCTTCGTGTATACGGTTGAAAGCCGAAGAGCGACTTAATTCAAAATTTAAAAGAGTTTGGATATAAAATAAATAAGTATATGTTTGTACATTATGACATATAAGGACATACATGAACAAACAGACAAAAACCCGGAGTCATTAGATCTTGATGGCCTTAGGAATACACAACAATTTCTGATGCCCGCAAAATCAACCGGTGCTCAAATCCCCGGCTATGAGATTTATCCGTCATTCCAAACAGACCGCAGCATTTACTCAGGCTATGAAAGCCTGGCTAAATACATGCTCAATAATGGAGGCAACTTTATTTTAGACGGCTACGTTGGCGTACAATGGGCACTTGTTAGAGCTAACCTTGAGCAGTTCTTTAAAGCTCATCATGTTGATAGGAGTTGGACCTTCATTGATGACTGTCTTAAGAATGAAGACGACATCAATAATCTAATTGCCCCATCACTGGGCGGGGACGATCCCTTATTTGGCCAAATCTACACCGGACAGCTCGTTGATCTTTTCGACCAGACAAAGCTTGGGGAATTAAAACCGAACATTAACCGCCCAACTATCATTTACGGCTGCGGTGCAGCCCTGGTTAACTGGGATAGTCCGGTTATCTACTTCGATCTTCCAAAAAACGAGATACAGATTCGCTCCAGAGCCGGAGCCGTTAAAAACCTCGGCGCAAGTACCCCTGAGGGTCCCGCTTCTCAATACAAACGATTTTACTTTGTCGACTGGGTAATTCTAAATGCACACAAACAGAGGCTATTGCCCGAGCTTGCTATTGTGGTCGACGAGCAAAGGGCTGATGACATCACATGGATGCATGGGGCAGACCTCCGCCATACTTTAAAAGAAATGTCTACAAATGTCTTTAGGGCCAGGCCTTGGTTTGAACCCGGCGTTTGGGGTGGTCAATGGATTAAAAACAATATAAAAGGTCTGAATAACGATGTGGTTAACTATGCTTGGTCATTTGAATTAATTGCGCCAGAAAATGGCATTATACTCGAAAGTGATGACTTACGGTTAGAGGTATCCATTGACATGTTGCTGTACAACGATAATCAGGCGATTCTGGGCAAAGCCGCAAACCGATTTGGATATAAATATCCGATCCGTTTCGATTTCCTGGACACCATGGATGGCGACAATCTATCCTTGCAATGCCACCCCACTGTTGCTTATACTAAAGAAAACTTCGGCGAAGATTTTACCCAGGACGAAACCTACTATATTTTGAAAGCGAACGACGATGCAAAAGTGTATCTCGGCTTTCAGGAGGACATCAATAAAGAGGAGTTCAAAACTGTTCTAAAGGAGAGTTTCAAAGACAACAGTCCAGTTGACGTTGAGCAGTTTGTCCAGGTATATCCGGCGAAAAAACACGACCTCTTCCTTATTCCCAGTGGCACGGTTCATTGTTCCGGAAAAAACAATTTGGTTCTGGAGATCAGCGCAACACCTTACATCTTCACCTTTAAGATGTATGATTGGGTGAGGTCTGACCTCAATGGAAATCCACGCACCTTAAACATCGACCGGGCTTTCGAAAACTTGAATTTTGAGCGAAAAGGGAAAGTGGTCTCCGAAACCTTAATCTCCAGACAAACTATTAAGGAGCAAGGTTCCGACTGGCAAAAGATACACCTAAGCACCCATCCGGAACATTTCTATCAAATTGAAAGATTGGAGTTCGACACCCGGATCTCCGATGTAACGAACGACCAGTGCCTGGTTCTCAGTCTGGTTGAAGGAGACAGCATTATAGTTCAAACAGGTGCCCATAAGCGGGTTATTTATTATGCGGAAACCTTCATCATACCGGCAAGTGCATATACCTACACCATGCAAAATATAGGTCGCGGCCGGGCTAAGGTGGTCAAGGCCTTTGTAAAAGACAGTTGCTGCTAAACAAAGACCATAACCAATGACAGAAACCTCGACATCCCAAAAATCACCTTACTTCTTATTTGCCATCACGATCGTCGCCACCATGGGCGGATTATTATTCGGGTTTGATATGGCCGTTATTTCCGGTGTACTTCCCTTCGTAAAAGAACAGTTCAGCCTGTCTTCTATTTCGGAAGGGTGGTTTGTTTCATCGGCTTTGCTGGGCTGTATCATTGGCGTTTCCTTCTCGGGAGAGATGAGCGACCGCTTAGGCAGGAAAAAAATGCTTATGGTATCTGCCATCTTCTTTTTTGTCTCCGCGATTGGAACTGCCCTATCCGCCAGCTTCGAAACGCTAATTATTGCACGTATGATCGGAGGAGTCGGCGTCGGCATTGCTTCTATTGTCGCACCCTTGTATATCTCGGAGATCGCACCGGCCAAGATCAGAGGACGACTTGTAACGTTCTACCAACTGGCAATTACAGCTGGAATACTACTGGCTTATCTCACAAACGCTGGTCTCCTTTCCTTTTCACTCAACCATCAGGGCTCAGCTGGTCACTCAACTTTTAACCTGGTTTTAGTTAAAGAAGTTTGGCGAAGCATGCTCGGCCTTGGAATAGTTCCATCGCTACTTTTCTTTTGCGGTTTGTTGTTCGTACCTGAAAGTCCGAGATGGCTGATACAAAAAGGTGACGATACGCAGGCGATAGGTATTTTAACTAAAATCGGAAGCCAGGAAACTGCGCTGCAAGAGCTCTCTACAATTAAAAATGCACCCAATAAAGAAGCGGGAAACTACAGGGATCTATTTTCGCCAGCACTTCGCAGGCCTTTACTCATCGGAATCTTATTGCCCCTTTTTTCGCAATTCAGTGGTATTAACGCGGTCATCTACTACGGCCCAAGGATACTTGGTGATGCCGGCATCAACATTACCAATGCCTTACTCGGACAAATTATTTTCGGCTTAGCCAATTTTTTATTTACCGTTATTGCCATTTGGAAGGTAGACAAAATGGGAAGAAGGCCGCTGTATATCGCCGGCTCGATCGGCGCAACTTTATCGCTGACATTTACCGGCTGGTGTTTTTATAGTGAGGGGAGCAACAGCATTGCGCTATTGGTTAGCATCATCTTATTTCTGGCCTGCTTTGCATTCTCCATCGGGCCATTGAAGTTTGTGATTGCCTCAGAAATATTTCCAACGAAAATAAGAGGTCGTGCGTTGGCCATTAGCATCATGGTTATGTGGATCGCGGACACCATTGTCGGCCAGCTTACGCCAATTCTCCTGGGCGCTGTAGGCCCGGGCGTCACGTTTTGGTTTTTCGCCGCCTGCTGTCTCCTTTCCTTCTTCGTCGTATATAGGATGGTACCGGAAACCAAAGGCAAATCACTCGAAGAAGTACAAGACCTCTGGGTAACACATTAACGACCTGACCAGCGCTGGAGGCACGATCCACCAGCAACCAACACGAATTGAATAGTTACTTTACCGTAATTCGGATATGATTTTTAACCTCAAGATTAGCCTTCCTATTACAGCAGTCGCACTTTTGCTTGCTTCCTGTAGCGCTCAGCGCTCTAACGTTCTAAAGTATGTAGACCCGAACATTGGAACAGCCCACAGTCGCTGGTTTTTTTATACACCTGCAGCAGTCCCCTATGGAATGGCAAAACTTGCACCCTCTACGAATGGACATTATGGCAACAAGTCAGGTTGGGAAGCTGTGGGGTATGATACCCGGCAAAACTCCATTGAGGGCTTCGTTCATTTTCATGAATGGCAAGTCGGAGGTGTCAGCTATATGCCAACCACAGGCGACCTCAAGGTTATACCTGGAGACCTGAACGGGCCTGTCGCAGGTTACCGCTCCCACTTCGATCGCAAGAATGAAGTTGCAGAACCGGGGTATTACAAAGTTTTACTCGACGACTACCACATTACTGCGGAGCTTACGGCGACAAAGCGCGTTGGATTCCAACGGTACACCTTCCCCAAGAATAATCAGTCACATATCATTTTAGATATCGGCAACAAACAAGGTGAAAGCGGCGAAGTTCGTGATGCGAGCATTAAGATGTTGGAC
>Ga0157371_10005408_pt1 | contig 10781 bp, 10 predicted proteins | sample C45metaG_FD_113462 | JGI IMG/M metagenome (GOLD analysis project Ga0157371, IMG submission 113462) | Corn rhizosphere microbial communities from Kellogg Biological Station, Michigan, USA - C4-5 metaG | ecosystem: Host-associated > Plants > Roots > Rhizosphere > Soil | place: USA: Michigan... | reverse complement strand
CACCCTGACGCTGGTTGGCAAAATCCTCTGCTACGCCATCGTCGCCCTGGCGCTGGATCTGGTCTGGGGTTATGCCGGGCTGCTGTCGCTGGGCCACGGCCTGGTCTTCGCCCTGGGCGGCTACGCCATGGGCATGTACCTGATGCGCCAGGCCGCCGGGGATGGTCTGCCGGCCTTCATGACCTTCCTTTCCTGGAGCGAACTGCCCTGGTACTGGGCCGGCACCGAGCATTTCCTCTGGGCCCTGTGCCTGGTGGTGCTGGCCCCGGGTCTGCTGGCCCTGGTGTTCGGCTTCTTCGCCTTCCGCTCGCGGATCAAGGGCGTGTACTTCTCGATCATGACCCAGGCCCTGACCTTCGCCGGGATGCTGCTGTTCTTTCGCAACGAGACCGGCTTTGGCGGCAACAACGGCTTTACCAACTTCCGCAGCATCCTGGGCTTCGGCATCACCGAACCGGGCACTCGGGCGGTGCTGTTCCTGGCCACGGTGGCGCTGCTGGTGGGCAGCCTGTACCTGGGCTGGCGCCTGGCCCGAAGCAAGTTCGGCCGGGTGCTGACGGCCCTGCGCGACGCCGAGAACCGCCTGATGTTCTGCGGCTACGACCCGCGCGGCTTCAAGCTTTTCGTCTGGGTCCTGAGCGCCGTGCTGTGCGGCCTGGCCGGGGCCCTGTACGTGCCCCAGGTGGGCATCATCAACCCCAGCGAAATGTCCCCCACCAACTCCATCGAGGCCGCCGTGTGGGTCGCCCTGGGCGGGCGCGGCACGCTGATCGGCCCGCTGCTGGGGGCCGGTGTGGTCAACGGCATGAAGAGCTGGTTCACCGTGGCCTTTCCCGAATACTGGCTGTTCTTCCTCGGTGCGCTGTTCATCGTCGTGACCCTGTACCTGCCCAAGGGCGTGATCGGCCTGCTGAACAAACGAGGTGAACAATGAGAGTCACAGCAACGGCGGACTTCATGCTCGAACCCATTCTCGACACCAACAAGGACGCCGGCACCAGCCGCGACGCCATCGGCCTTGGCCACGCCGCCGGCAAGGGCCTCAACACCCGCCACGGCACCATCCTGACCCTGGAGGACATCAGCGTCAGCTTCGATGGTTTCAAGGCCCTCAACGACCTCAACCTGTACATCGGTGTCGGCGAGTTGCGCTGCATCATCGGCCCCAACGGCGCCGGCAAGACCACCCTGATGGACGTGATCACCGGCAAGACCCGCCCCTCCCGGGGCAAGGCCTGGTTCGGCGAAACCCTGGACCTGACCCAGATGAGCGAAGTGCAGATCGCCCAGGCCGGGATCGGCCGCAAGTTCCAGAAGCCCACGGTGTTCGAGGCCCTGAGCGTGTTCGAGAACCTGGAGCTGGCGCAGAAGACCGACAAGTCGGTGTGGGCCAGCCTCGGGGCACGCTTGAACACAGAACAGCAGGACCGCATCGCCCAGGTGCTGGAGACCATTCGCCTGAGCCCTTCGGCTCAACGCCAGGCGGGCCTGCTGTCCCACGGCCAGAAGCAGTTTCTGGAGATCGGCATGCTGCTGATGCAGGACCCGCAACTGCTGTTGCTGGACGAACCGGTGGCGGGCATGACCGACGCCGAGACCGAATTTACCGCCGAGCTGTTCAAGACCCTGGCGGGCAAGCACTCGCTGATGGTGGTGGAACACGACATGGGCTTTGTCGGCTCGATTGCCGACCACGTCACCGTGCTGCACCAAGGCAGCGTGCTGGCTGAAGGCTCCCTGGAACAGGTGCAGGAAAACGAACGGGTGATCGAGGTTTACCTCGGCCGTTAGCGCAACCGCCGTTCGCCGGCAAGCCGGCTCCTACCCCTCCCGCAGGAGCTGGCTTGCCAGCGAAGACCACCCCGCAATCCCCACAAAATTCGAGTTCCCGACCATGCTCCAAGTCGACCAGTTGCACCAATACTACGGCGGTAGCCACATCCTGCGCGGCCTGAGCTTCGAAGCCCGGATTGGCGAAGTCACCTGCCTGCTGGGGCGCAACGGCGTGGGCAAGACCACCCTGCTCAAGTGCCTGATGGGCCTGCTGCCGGCCAAGGAGGGCGCGGTCAACTGGGAGGGCCGGGGCATCACCGGCTACAAGCCCCATCAGCGGGTACACGCCGGGATCGCCTACGTGCCCCAGGGCCGGGAAATCTTCGGCCGCCTGACCGTGGAGGAAAACCTGCTGATGGGCCTGTCCCGCTTCCCCGGCTCCCAGGCCAAGGAAGTGCCGGCCTTCATCTACGAACTGTTCCCGGTGCTGTTGCAGATGAAGCAGCGCCGTGGCGGCGACCTCTCCGGCGGCCAGCAGCAACAACTGGCCATCGGCCGGGCCCTGGCCAGCCGCCCGCGCCTGCTGATCCTCGATGAGCCCACCGAAGGCATCCAGCCCTCGGTGATCAAGGAGATCGGCGCGGTGATCAGCAAGCTCGCGGCCCGGGGCGACATGGCGATCCTGCTGGTGGAGCAGTTCTACGACTTTGCCGCCGAACTGGCCGACCAGTACCTGGTGATGTCCCGGGGGGAAATCATCCAGCAGGGCCGCGGCGAAAATATGCAGGCCGAGGGTGTACGCGGCCTGGTTACGATCTAATCTGTAGCCTCCTAACGATAACGACCCAGCATGAACCTACCTGCCGCCACCGCCCTGTTCACTCCCAGCTGGCACGCCGAACTGGAGCTGGCCTATGCCCGTTGCGGTGCCACCACGCGCCCGGTGCTGCGCCGCCACCTGGGCCCGCTGCGGGTGCAGAAGCACCTGTATGCCGAGGGCCCCGAGGTTTGCCAGCACATCATCGTCCACCCGCCCGGCGGCATTGCCGGCGGTGATCGGCTGGCCATCAGCGCCCGGGTCGACAGCGGGGCCTGGGCCCAGTTGACCAGCCCCGGGGCGGCCAAGTGGTATCGCGCCACCGGCCCGGCCAGCCAGACCCTGAACCTGCAGGTAGCGCCGGGCGCGACCCTGGAGTGGCTGCCCCAGGAAACCATCGTCTTCAGCGCTGCCCAGGCCGAGCTCACGACCCGCATCGAATTGCAGGGCGATGCCCGGCTGTTCTACTGGGACATCATTGCCCTGGGGCGCCCGGCCAGTGGCGAGCGGTTCGAGCAGGGCCATTTCCAGGCCCACCTGGACCTGTATCGCGACGGCCGCCCGCTGTGGCATGAACGCCAGCGCATCGGCGGTGGCGACGGCCTGCTGGACTCACCTATCGGCCTGGATGGCCAGCCGGTGTTCGCCACCTTGCTGGTGACCGGTGAAATCGACGGCGAACTGCTGGAACGCTGCCGCGCCCTGGCACACCCGGTACGCGGCGACCTGAGCCAACTGCCGGGCCTGCTGGTGGCCCGCTGCCTGGCCAGCGAAGCTCTGCAGGCCCGGGCCTGGCTGATCGAGCTGTGGCGCCTGCTGCGCCCGGCGCTGCTGGGCCGCGAAGCCAGGCCACCCAGAATCTGGAACACCTGACCCGCATGCCCTTTTCCACTGCACCTTTTTCTACTGCCTGACAACGGATTGACCACGATGGATCTGACCCCTCGCGAAAAAGACAAGCTGCTGATCTTCACCGCCGGCCTGGTGGCCGAGCGGCGACTGGCCCGCGGCCTCAAGCTCAACTACCCGGAAACCATGGCCTATATCTCCGCGGCGCTGCTCGAAGGCGCCCGGGACGGGCAGACCGTGGCCGAACTGATGCACTACGGCACCACCCTGCTCAGCCGCGAGCAGGTGATGGAAGGCATCCCGGAGATGATCCCGGACATCCAGGTGGAAGCCACCTTTCCCGACGGCACCAAGCTGGTCACCGTTCACCAACCCATCGCCTGAGGCCGTGCCATGACCTATCGCATCCGCGATGCCCTGCATGCCGACCTGCCGGCGATCCGCGACATCTACAACGACGCCGTGCTCAACACCACGGCGATCTGGAACGAGCAACCGGTAGACCTGGGCAACCGCCAGGCCTGGTTCAGCGCACGCCAGGCCCAGGGCTATCCGATCCTGGTGATCATCAACGCCGAGGAGCAGGTGCTCGGCTACGCTTCCTTCGGCGACTGGCGGCCTTTCGACGGCTTCCGTCACACCGTGGAACATTCGGTCTATGTGCGCAGCGACCAGCGCGGCAACGGCCTGGGCCCGCAGTTGATGGCGGTGCTGCTGGAGCGCGCCCGGGGCTGTGGCAAGCACGTGATGGTGGCCGCCATCGAGAGCGGCAACAGCGCCTCGGTCCGTCTGCATGAGCGCCTGGGGTTCATCAGCACCGGGCAGATGCCTCAGGTGGGCACCAAGTTCGGGCGCTGGCTGGACCTGACCTTCATGCAGCTGATTCTCAACCCCGGGGCGCAACCGCCCGCCCCGCACAAGGAGTGAAATCTCGATGAACGCCGCCCAACTGCGCCTTGTCCATGGAGAAAGCTTTGCCCATTACCGTCAGGGACTGATCGAGTTGCTGCTGGACTCGGTGCAGCACGGGGCGTCCATCGGCTTCATGGCCGATCTCGACGACAGCCAGGCCCGCAGCTACCTCAGCAGCGTGCAGGCCGGGGTCGAGGACGGCAGCCTGCTGTTGTGGGTGGTGGTACGCGACGAGAAAGTCCTGGCCAGCGTGCAACTGGCCCTGTGCATGAAGGCCAACGGGCGCAACCGCGCCGAGGTGCAGAAGCTCCAGGTCCTGCACAGCGCCCGCCGCCGCGGCCTGGGCCAGCAGTTGATGAATGCCCTGGAACAGGCCGCCCGCCAGCACAAGCGCGGGCTGCTGTACCTGGACACCGAGGCCGGCTCCGCGGCGGAAGAGTTCTACCGCGCCCTGGGCTATACCCGGGTCGGCGAACTGCCCAACTACTGCCAGAGCCCGGACGGCACCTATACCGCCACCGCCATCTACTTCAAGACCCTGGGACAACCCCTATGATTCCTGGCCAATACCAGATCCAGCCCGGCGAGATCGAACTCAACGCCGGGCGCCGCACCCTGCGCCTGAACGTATCCAACAGCGGCGACCGGCCAATCCAGGTCGGCTCCCACTACCACTTCTTCGAAACCAACGACGCCTTGACCTTCGACCGAGCCGCCAGCCGCGGCATGCGCCTGAACATCGCCGCCGGCACCGCGGTGCGCTTCGAACCGGGCCAGACCCGGGAAGTGGAACTGGTGGAACTGGCCGGCAAGCGCCGGGTATTCGGCTTCGCCGGGCGGATCATGGGCGACCTCTGATCCCTCGACCCTACGCACGTAGGAGCCAGCTTGCCGGCGAATGCGGTCTTTCGGGCCCCTTCGCCGGCAAGCCGGCTCCTGCAAGACCTGTTTTTGTAAGGAGCTGCGATGAAGATTTCCCGTGAAGCCTACGCCGACATGTTCGGCCCCACCGTGGGCGACAAGGTGCGGCTGGCCGACACCGAGCTGTGGATCGAAGTGGAGAAGGATTTCACCACCTACGGTGAAGAAGTGAAGTTCGGCGGCGGCAAGGTGATCCGTGACGGTATGGGCCAGAGCCAGTTGCTGGCCGCCGAGGTGGTGGACACCCTGATCACCAACGCCCTGATCATCGACCACTGGGGCATCGTCAAGGCCGACGTCGGCCTCAAGGACGGGCGCATCGCCGCCATCGGCAAGGCCGGCAATCCGGACATCCAGCCCGACGTGAACATCGCCATCGGCGCCAGCACCGAGGTCATCGCCGGTGAGGGCATGATCCTCACCGCCGGCGGCATCGACACCCATATCCACTTCATCTGCCCGCAGCAGATCGAAGAGGCGCTGATGAGCGGCGTCACCACCATGATCGGTGGCGGCACGGGACCTGCCACCGGGACCAACGCCACCACCTGCACCTCCGGGCCCTGGCACATGGCGCGCATGCTCCAGGCGGCGGACGCCTTCGCCATGAACATCGGCTTTACCGGCAAGGGCAACGCCAGCCTGCCCGAGCCGCTGATCGAACAGGTCAAGGCCGGGGCCATCGGCCTCAAGCTGCACGAGGACTGGGGCAGCACCCCGGCCAGCATCGACAACTGCCTGAGCGTGGCCGATGAGTACGACGTGCAGGTGGCGATCCACACCGACACCCTCAATGAATCGGGCTTCGTCGAAACCACCCTGGGCGCCTTCAAGGGCCGCACCATCCATACCTACCACACCGAAGGCGCCGGCGGCGGCCATGCCCCGGACATCATCAAGGCCTGCGGCCTGGCCAACGTGCTGCCCAGCTCCACCAACCCGACCCGCCCCTTCACCCGCAACACCATCGACGAACACCTGGACATGCTGATGGTCTGCCATCACCTGGACCCGAGCATCGCCGAGGACGTGGCCTTCGCCGAAAGCCGCATCCGCCGGGAGACCATTGCCGCCGAGGACATCCTCCACGACCTCGGGGCCTTCTCCATGATCAGCTCCGACAGCCAGGCCATGGGCCGGGTCGGCGAAGTGGTGACCCGCACCTGGCAGACCGCCGACAAGATGCACAAGCAGCGCGGCCCGCTGCCGGGGGATGGCCCGGGCAACAGCAACTTCCGGGTCAAGCGCTACATTGCCAAGTACACCATCAACCCGGCGATCACCCACGGCATCAGCCATGAGGTGGGCTCCGTCGAAGTGGGCAAGTGGGCCGACCTGGTGCTCTGGCGCCCGGCGTTCTTCGGGGTCAAGCCGACCCTGATCCTCAAGGGCGGGGCCAGTGCCGCCAGCCTGATGGGCGACGCCAACGCCTCGATCCCGACCCCGCAGCCGGTGCACTACCGGCCGATGTTCGCCAGCTTCGGCGGCAGCCGTCATGCCACCAGCCTGACCTTCATCAGCCAGGCCGCACTGGAGGCCGGGGTGCCGGAGCAGTTGGGGCTGAAAAAGCGCATCGCCGTGGTCAAGGGCTGTCGCAACGTGCAGAAAACCGACCTGATCCACAACGACTACCTGCCGGATATCGAAGTCGACCCGCAGACCTATCAGGTCAAGGCTGATGGCGTCCTGCTGTGGTGCGAACCGGCGGACGTGCTGCCCATGGCCCAGCGCTACTTCCTGTTCTAGGGCCGGCCCACCACTGGGCAGAGTGGCTGCTGAAATGTTCGATTAGGCGCTAAGATGCGTCTCGGTTTTCCACTCACTGCCCAGTAAGGTGCCCGGCTATGCGCCTGTCCGATTTTATCGTGCAGCACGTTGATCGAATCGTTGATGAATGGGAACAATTTGCCAGGAGCCTCGCCCAGGACTCCCTGACCCGCACGGACCTGCGTGACCACGCGCGCTCCATCCTGCTGGCCGCCGCCCGGGATATGTGCACCGCCCAGAGCCCCGGGGAACAAAGGGCCAAAGCCAAGGGCGAAGGCCCGGAAAAAACCCCCAGCCTGGATGCCGCCGCCGCCAGCCATGGCGAGCTGCGCCATCACGTGGGGTTCGACCTGGTGCAGATGACCTCGGAATTCCGCCACCTGCGAGCCTGCGTGATCCGCCTGTGGGTGGCCAGCCTGCAGACACCGGACCTGGCCTACCTGCAGGACATGATCCGTTTCAACGAAGCCATTGATGAAGCCCTGGCCGAGTCCACCGCGGCCTATGCCGAACAGGTCAGCCGCTCGCGGGATATCTTCCTGGCAATTCTTGGCCACGACCTGCGGGCGCCGTTGCAGGCAGTGAGCATGTCCACTGAAATGCTGGCACGCAAAGTCGCCCTGGACGGCGACGCCCAGGCCTTCGTTTCACGTATCAAGAGCGGCACCCGGCACATGGGCGCCATGGTCAGCGACCTGCTGGAGTTCGTGCGCAGCCGCCTGGGCAGCAGCCTGCCTATCGAACCTGCGCCCATGGACCTGGCCAGCGCGGCCAAGGCGGCCATGGACGAAGCCTGCGCCGGGCAGCCCGATTGCACCCCGCTGATGAGCTTCGAGGGCGACAGCCATGGCATCTGGGACCGCGGGCGCATCGAGCAGATGCTGCAGAACCTGATCGGCAACGCCCTGCAGCACGGCAACAACCGCCGCACCGTGACCGTGACCATCACCGGTGGCGCGGAACAGGTGCTGTTGACCGTGCACAACTACGGCACGCCGATCCCCCCGGAGGCCCTGGGCACCCTGTTCGACCCGTTGGTGCGCAGCGTCGACGAAGAACTGGGCAACCCCAGCACCAGCCTTGGCCTGGGGCTGTTCATCGTCAAGGAAGTGGTGGTTGCCCACCAGGGCAGCATCGAAGTCAGCTCCAACGCCAGCGATGGCACCACCTTCACCGTGGTCCTGCCGCGCGTCTCCCGCGCCACCCCGTAGGAGCTGGCTTGCCAGCGAAGGCGCCAGCACAAGCGACGCAAGGCTCAAGGGCCTCTTCGCCGGCAAGCCGGCTCCTACAGGGGGCGGTCAGTCCACCAGCAGGCGGCCCAGGCGCTGTTTGAGCATCTGGTTCTCGGCGCGCAGTTGCCGCACTTCGTCCAGCAGGTCCAGGGCCAGGGCCACGCCTTCCCATTCCAGGTCCAGGTCGCGGCGCAACTTCGCCGCGCGCTTGGCCAGGGACAGCTCATAGTCGTTGAAGCGCCAGTCCTTGGGCGCCCGGCCCTGAGGTTCGAGGATGCCGTGCTCGACGATTTCGATCACGTAGGCCGCCGACAGGTCGGCCACTTCACAGAACTCTTCCATGTCCAGCTGAACGATCAGGGTGCTCATGATCAGCGCCTCCTAGTGTCGAATCAGAAATTTTCCCGGGGGTCGAACGCTGCCTTCTTCGCCAGCTCCTGCCACAAGGCCTTGACGTCGTCGCCCGCCTGCTTGGGCATGACCGCCTTGAGTTGCACGAACAGGTAGCCGCGCTGGCCGGCCTTGTTCAGCAGGCCATGGCCCTTGGCGCGCATGCGCTGGCCATTCTGGCTGCCGGCCGGAACCTTGAGGTTGATCTTGCCGGTCAGGGTCGGTACCGCGACCTCGGTCCCCAGCGCCAGCTCCCAGGGGGCCAGTGGCAGGGTGATGATCAGGTTCTCGCCTTCGACATCGAACTTGGGATGCGGCGCGAAGCGAATGGTCAGGTACAGGTCGCCATTCGCGCCGCCGCCCACGCCCGGCGCGCCCTGGCCCTTGAGGCGGATGCGCTCGCCGTCGGTGACACCTGCCGGAATCTTCACGTTCAGGCTCTTGCTGGTGTTGCTGACGTGTTGGCCATTGGCGTTGTACTGCGGCACCTGGAAGCTGATCTTCTTCGACTCGGTGGACAGGGTTTCTTCAAGAAAGATCGGCAGTTCCATTTCCACATCCTGTCCACGACGACCGCTGCTGCGGCGCTGCTCCGGGCCGCCGAATCCTGGCCCCCGGTTACCAAAGATCGAACTGAAGAAGTCCGAGAAATCGCCACCGTCCTCGCCGCCGCCAAAACCGCCACGGCTCTGCCAGCCCGGCGGGCCCTGGAAGGGCTGGCCATGCTGGCCGTACTTGCGCAGGTCATCGTACTCGGCGCGCTTGTCGGCGCTTTTCAGCGCTTCATAGGCTTCCGAGGCGTCCTTGAACTTGGCCTCGGCATCCTTTTCCTTACTGACGTCGGGGTGGTACTTGCGCGCCAGCTTGCGATAGGCGGCCTTGATCGCCTTGTCGTCCGCTGTCGGCTCCACGCCGAGAATCTTGTAATAGTCTTTGAAGTCCATCGAGGGAATCACCATCCGTTATCAAAGTCGCGCGGCGTGCAGCACAGCATGCTCGGTCTGGCAGCATGAGAATTGATCAATCTCAATTCTCTGACTGAACGGCGCATCAGAAGTTTATCGGCAGCCTCGGGCGGATCTTGTGATCCCGGGTGGCTGCTCGGCCCATGCCTGCAAGTTTGGGGGTCAAGGATAGTCTTTCAAGGCACGACAGGGGGTGATTTAGCAGATAGTCGGCCTTTGCAAGGCGCGAGGACTGGCGTACGCTGCGCGGCCGTTTTTTTCACCGGATCCAAAGACATGAACAACGCCACCCCGGCCCGTGCCTGCGGCATTGACTTCGGTACCTCCAACTCCACCGTCGGCTGGCTGCGCCCCGGCGAGGAGACGCTGATCGCCCTGGAGGACGACAAGATCACCCTGCCTTCGGTGGTGTTCTTCAATATCGAGGAGCGCCGTCCGGTATACGGCCGCCTGGCGTTGCACGAATACCTGGAAGGCTACGAAGGCCGGCTGATGCGCTCGCTGAAAAGCCTGCTGGGTTCCAAGCTGATCAAGCACGACACCAGCGTGCTGGGCACTGCCATGCCGTTCAAGGACCTGCTGGGGCTGTTCATCGGCCAGCTGAAAAGCCGCGCCGAAGCCGCCGCTGGTCGGGAATTCGAAGAAGTGGTGCTGGGGCGCCCGGTGTTCTTCGTCGATGACGACGCCGCCGCCGACCAGGAAGCCGAAGATACCCTGGTGGAAGTGGCCCGCAAGATCGGCTTCAAGCACGTGTCCTTCCAGTACGAACCCATCGCCGCGGCCTTCGACTACGAATCCACCATCGAGCGCGAAGAGCTGGTGCTGATCGTCGACATCGGCGGTGGTACCTCGGACTTCTCCCTGGTGCGCCTGTCCCCCGAGCGCCGTGGCGTCGATAACCGCCACGACGACATCCTCGCCACCGGCGGCGTGCACGTGGGCGGTACCGACTTCGACAAGCAACTGAGCCTCCAGGGCGTGATGCCGCTGTTCGGCTACGGCAGCCGGATGAAGAGCGGCGCCTACATGCCCACCAGCCACCACATGAACCTGGCGACCTGGCACACCATCAACTCGGTGTACTCGCAGAAATCCACCCTAGCGCTGGGCAGCATGCGCTACGACATCGAGGACACTGGCGGCATCGACCGGTTG
>Ga0157371_10005406_pt1 | contig 10783 bp, 7 predicted proteins | sample C45metaG_FD_113462 | JGI IMG/M metagenome (GOLD analysis project Ga0157371, IMG submission 113462) | Corn rhizosphere microbial communities from Kellogg Biological Station, Michigan, USA - C4-5 metaG | ecosystem: Host-associated > Plants > Roots > Rhizosphere > Soil | place: USA: Michigan... | reverse complement strand
TCAAAAAACTCTGCACAAACTCGCTATTAGCATGCGGTGCAGCATCCACATGATCTGTCGATAAACTAACCGGCAGCCATTTCTCCATTTCTTCTCCACGTACCTCATCGGCATGTTTCAGTAAGCCAATCGCCTCGCTGCCTAAAACCAGGTGCACCGGCGGTTTTGGATCGTCCACTAAATCAACCATCACTTTAGCCGCTTTCTCGGGATCGCCGACAGGCACAAAACCACCCGCCTTAAAATACTCACTACGCTTGCCTACAGTTTCTTCATAACCTTTAATGTCGGGCGCGTAGGTCATGGATGCGCCGGCCCAGTCAGTACGGAAGCCGCCCGGCTCAACACTGGTCATATAAATGCCCAGCGGAGCGACTTCTTTGGCCAGAGCTTCGGTAAATCCGCCCAAACCAAATTTGGCGGCCTGATACAGGCTCAAGCCCGGATTCCCCACACGGCCACCAACCGAGCTGATCTGCAAAATTCTGCCCGAACGCTGCTTGCGCATATGCGGCAGCACCGCACGGGTGATCTGTATAGGCGCATACAAATTAGTTTCCAGCTGACTGCGCACCTGCTCATCGCTATAGGCTTCGGCTGCGCCGATGATGCCAAAGCCGGCGTTATTTACCAAAACGTCTATGCGGCCAAACTTGCCGATGGCGTTAGCGACGGCCTGATCTATCTGGTCGTAATTGGTAACGTCTAAAGCTATCGGGTAAATTTGATCAGGATATTTTTGAAGCAGATCGCTCAATGCGTCTGTATTGCGTGCGGTTGCAGCTACTTTATCGCCTGCTGCTAAAACTGCTTCGGTAAGGTTACGTCCCAATCCGCGGGAAGCGCCTGTTATGAACCATATTTTTGCCATTGTCTTTTTGATTTTTGTTTAAGACAAAGTTAGGGCAGCAGTAAACGCGCGTTTTGTTGTAAAGCTCAAGTTGCTTTGTTGTTAGGCTCAGTAACTATATTGTCATTGCGAGCGATGCGTGGCAATCGCAAGCAGGACGGCTAAATGCCAAGCACAGTTCGCGATTGCCACGCTCGTTCCTCGCTCGCAATGACAATTTTTTCTTACTTCAACACCTCGACCACCGGATGACCGATAGAGCCATTGGGCGCCTGGATATGCAGCAACGAAGAAATAGTGGGCGCAATATCCGTCATATGCACCTCGCGGGCTAAAGCGCCGTGCTTAACGCCCCAACCCATAAATACCATCGGGATGTGGGAATCATACGGGTTCCAGGTGCCGTGAGTGGTGCCGGTTGGACCGCCATCGCCCGAGCCGTGACCGGTGTAATAAGCCGGTTTCAAAATGATTTGTATGGTGCCACTGTTAGCAAGATTATAGCCGTTGATAATGCGCCCTTTCAATTCGGCAGGTATAGTTGAATCAGAAACTTTCTGCATGTCAATTGCAAACGCAATTTCAGGTTGTTTTTGCAGGTACTGGATACAGTCTTGTTTTACCTCATTGATAGCGATATTGGCTTTACGAATGGCCGCATTGTTAAAGTTAACCTGGTAATTATCCAGGTTGATGATCAGTTTTTCGGTTTTATACTTGTCGGCCAAAACCTGGTTCAATTTTTTAAGACAAGCCGCATCTTCCCAATTCCCCGCCGGTATGTTATGGTCTTTCAGGAAAACAGAATTGTGCGCCGCGCCGTGATCGGCGGTCAGGAACACCGTGTAATTGCCTTTGCCCAATTTGCCGTCAAGGAAAGTTAGGAAAGTTGACAGATCCTGGTCCAGGCGCAGGTAGGTATCCTCAGTTTCGATAGCATTCACGCCAAATTGGTGGCCCACATAATCAGTAGACGACAGGCTCACCGCCAGGAAATCAGTAATACCGCGCTGGCCAAGACGCTCGGCATTAACAGCAGCCGTCGCCAGGTCCAAAGTAAACGTATTGCCATAAGGCGTGCTGCGGATCATACCCAGATTGCCATTATATAATTGCGACGTTTTAACCGGCATGGTCGGCGCGTCGGCACCTTTAAATTTTCCCTCGTAGCGATTGTTGTCCTCGGTGCTTTGTAAGTAGGTGTTAAGTGGATATAAGGTATTCCAATCTTTCTTTAAGTAGGTTTCAGGTAGTTTGCGCGCGTTGAAATCTTTTACCCATTGTGGCAGGTCGTTCATGTAATAAGTGCTGGTGATCCAGTTGCCACTTTTGTCGTCAAACCAGTAGGCGGCATTGGCGGTATGTCCGGCAGGTAAGATACCACCGCGGTCTTTCAGGGCTATACCAATAACTTTCGAGCGGAAATTGGTAGCCAGACGCAGCTCGTCAGTAACCGTAGTCACCAATAAGTTACGCGGCGACATTTTACCGGCGTTTGAAGTGCTGCCGACAGTTTGAACCGTTGAATCTTCGGCACAATATATTTGGCGACCGGTAGCCTGCACCACAAAATCATTACCCGCAATACCGTGAATAGCCGGAACAGAGCCTGTGTAAATACAAGTGTGCCCGGCGGCGGTTACCGTTGGGATATAGTCGATATTGGCGTTCTCGCAGCTAAAACCCTCGTTCAACAATCTTTTAAAACCACCTGCATTGTAACGGTCATAATAGCGGTACAGGTAATCCCAACGCATCTGGTCGACTACAATACCTACCACCAGTTTTGGCCGTGGTAATGTAGTTGCGGTTTCTGTTTTCTTTTTGATTTGTGCGTTGGCGCTTACTGTGGCGACGCTTAGCAGGATTAAAAGATGTTTAAATTTCATTGTTTTCTATGTTTGGGTTGATGACCATCAAGAGGCCAAATATCAACCATTAACTATAAATTTCGATGAAGATAATGTTAATTTAAGTCTTTAACAGCGTGTCATCCTGAGCGGCGCGAAGGATCTTGTAAAAGCGATAGGTAAAGCGTATAAGATTTTTCACTTCGTTCAAGAGAATAGTTCTTCGCGCCGCTCAGAATGACAACGAAAAAAAATAGCGATGAGTTTCAAACCCATCGCTATTAAATGTGCCGGAAAAGGCTCGCTATGCCGGAAAAGTTAACAAGGTATGCTGACTGGCTGTATGCAGATCACGCCAGGCACGGTTGATCTCTGTATCAGAACCCGCGGCTATTAATCCGCAAAGCGGATAAAGTCTGTCGACGATCTCACGTGCTGAAAGAGCCAGTTTGCGGCTGGCTGTGCTAACCGCAATCAGATTTACATTGCTTACGATATTATGTTGTGCGATATCATTCCAGGAAACATCAACCGCTTCAAAAAAAGGTCTGCGCAATTCATCCATTTCTTTATTGGCCATAGCCAACGAATCGATCAAAGTGATCTTTTGCGATTGGGTTAGCCGCGGATGGTTCATTCGCTCATTAAAAACATCGGCACATAAATCCATAAAATGCATGGCCATGCCCGACAGGTTGACCGCCAGGGTAGCTTCTGCCAGTTGTAAAAATGGGTACCGGTATAAAGGTGCGTCAACAACAACTGCAGCCGGGTCTATCTTAAAGGCGCGGTTTTTATCTACCCGTAAATCTTTAATCTCAAAAGCATCGCTGCCGGTAGCCACCATCCCGATATATTTCCAGGCAGGTACCAGTTTGACGTCTTTTTTATCGAACACAAAAGGTAATACCAATTGCTCGCTATCATCGCCCAAAACAGCTTTGCCGTTTTGGGTGATGGCGCAATTAGCCGTAATGTGCGTAGCATGATGGATGCCGCTGGCATATTTCCAGAAACCGTTGATGAGGTAGCCATCATCCACAATTTCGGCTGTACCATGTACGGCCCCGCTGCCCGCGAGGCAAACCGCGGAGCTGGTAAATATTTGTTGCGATAGTTCAGCATCTGTAAACCCGCCAAACCAGCCCGCGCCGCTGCAAAGGGTAACCACCCAGCCGGTGCTGCCATCGGCCCAACTGATGGCTTCTTGCAGGCGCACCAGACTGGATAGGGTAATTTGCTTGCCGGTATATTGTTGCGGGACTAATAGTTTGAACCAGCCTTCGCGGTAAACAATAGCTAGCTGCTCGGGGTGAAGCAAGCCTGATTGCTCGGCTTCGGCGGCATGTTTTCTGATGATATTGACGTCATCCGGGCTGATGCGTGCCGACGGATGTGTTAGTTCATTTTCCATGGATCAGGGGGTTAAAGCCAGATCGGCTTGGTTTTCTTTTTTCCATATCGCCCGCCAATCGAAGAACCCGAAAATGGCGACGATAAACAGGAACAGCGTTAAAGCTGCAAACATGATAAGGTGTTTGTAGCATAGCAACGGAATGGCAAAGAGGTTAGAGATATTCAGCAATATCCAATTCTCCATTTTGCGCCTTGCCAGCAGCCACATGCCTGCCCATGCGGTTGATGATACCCAGGCATCCCAGGCAGGAACGTTTGAAGTGGTAAAGTTTTTAAGCGCGACATAAAATATCGTCCAGCCAACAACCACGATTAAAGTAGTGATTACCCACTCGCGCGGGGTAGCCCAGCTGATTTTAACCGGCGGCGCATTTCGGCGTTTAATCCAGTGTATCCAGCCATAAACGCTCATGACGATGTAATAGATATTCAAGACCGACTCTGCATACAATCCCGCCGACAGTAAAACATAGATACCGATGGTAGTACCGGCAATGCCCGCAGGGTACAGCCAAATATTATTTACTTTGGCAAACAGTACTTCGGCTATGCCCAGCATTACGGCCGCCCATTCCCAGAAAGTGGTTTGGCCGGCTTGTTGGATAAATAGCTGTAACCATTGATGTAAAACACTCATAGTATAGCTCATTAATTATAAAAGCCCTGCACATGCAGGGCTTTTATAAGGTTTAAAATTTCAAATTCAATGAGGCCAGGAAGTTGACAGGCGCCTGGGCGAACCAATAGTTATAGTTGGTCACCTTGCCGCCTTCTACATCCGGATAGGTTGCACCGTCTGACTGGTATTTGGCGCTGAACACATTATTGATCAGCAAACCTATACCGATATTCTTAACACCTTTGATGTTGAAATTGTAGTTAAGACGTACATCGTTCACAAAATAATGTGGCAAGATCCGATCGTTTGATGACGTGTTGTCCAGATATTGCTGACTCACATATTTACTGATAAAAGCAATCTCAGCATGATGGCAAGGCTGATAGCTGATAGTGCTTGATCCTACAAAGTTTGGCGAGTAGGCGATATCTGTCTTATTGTAATTGAAGTTTACCGCTGTACCATTTTCATCAAACAGTACCTGATTAAAGTTTTTCACTTTATTGGTGCTGAAGGTAGCAGTAGCCGCCCAGGTTAAAGGCTGTGCAATGCGTACCTTGCCATTCAGCTCGATACCTGCGCGATAGCTATCGGCAATATTGGTGCGGATGGCTTCGCCTACGTCGTCCAATGCGCCGGTTAATACCAATTGATTTTTATACAGCATATAAAAGCCGTTAATGCCGGCGCTAAAGTTTGATTGTTGCGTGCGATAGCCCACTTCCAGATCTTTCAGATTCTCGGCCTTCGGGCGACTTGCTGGTGATGAGTTTACAAAATCGCTGCGGTTGGGTTCGTGATTAGCTACCGCGATGGATGCGTATACGTTACTATTGTCGGTTACCTGGTAAGTGATACCTGCTTTTGGATTGTAAAAATTCAGGCCGACTTGCTGCTGCACATTCTTCAAATTCTGATCAAAACCCAGGAACGAGTAGCCGATGTGGCGGTACTGCATATCGCCATATAACAATACATCGCCTAAATGGTACTCGGCGCGCGCAAAGAGGTTGAAATCGGTTTTCTTAGCGTTATTGCGTGAGTATTCGTAGTCGGGCTGAATGTTGGTGCTTTGCTGCGTCCACTCGATGTTGTTGTAGTGACGGCCTTTATATTCGTTATAGGCGCCGCCCAGCGTCAAGTCGAGCTTGTTGGATGGCTTGTAGTTGAAGTTATAAGTTGCGCCGTAAAAATCATTATCCAACCATAAGCGACGCACCAGGTCGGTCGAGCTGATTGTGGTCCCGCCGACAGTTGCCGGTGTAACGCCGTAATCGCTCAACTGATCATCGTTTCTATATTCTTCATAGTAGCCATAACCGCGTGTATAATGCAGCGCACCGCTAAATGAAAACAGCGGACTGATCTGCTGGTTATACAGTAACTGGTAATATTTCTGATTGTAATTGTCGGTCTGATTTGGATAGTATTTGCCGGTGGCGCTGATATAACCCAGCTCATTATACCGGCGGTTTCCATGTTGTACACTGTCTTGAGGAACGCCGTCCCAGGCCTGGTGGGTTTGCTCATATCCGCCAAAAACGTTCAGGCGCAGCACACTGGTTTTGCCATAATAAGCGCCGCTAAAAAAGTAAGAGTTAAGTTTTGAGGCAGAGCGCTCAATATATCCGTCAGAATACATGTTTGACAAGCGACCATCAAACGTAAAATGTCCGCCTAACAAACCGGTACCCAAGTTAAAAGTATGTTTAACGGTTCCGTAAGAGCCTGCCGAGCCGTTATATTCGGCATAAGCGCTATCGCGACGGGTAGTGGTTTGGATATTGATACTTGCACCAAACGCTCCCGCGCCATTGGTTGAGGTGCCCACACCACGCTGTACCTGGATGTTATCAACAGATGAAGCCAGGTCAGGCAGGTCTACAAAGTAAACGCCCTGATCTTCGGCATCATTCATCGGTATGCCGTTAAGAGTCACGTTGATACGCGTAGGGTCAGAACCACGTACGCGGATACTGGTATAACCAATGCCTGCTCCGGCATTTGAGGTTACAACGGTCGACGGTGTTTGTTCCAGCAGGTATTCAAAGCCACGGCCGGTATTGTTCTTGTCGAAATCCTTTTTAGTTAAATTGGTAAACGCCGTAGGCGAATTGGCCGAAGCGCGTGTAGCGTTCACCGTAACCTCTTCGGTAACATTAGTGCCATGGGTTAAGCTGAAGTCGGACGTGCTATTGGCATTAACAGCGACAGTTTTTACAGCGTTTTTATAACCCACGTAGCTTACTACGATGGTATAGTTGCCGCTTTTCAGATTTTTAAACGTGTACTTGCCACCCGCATTACTCATGGTGCTGATGGCTAAATTTTGAATAGTGACGGTAGCGCCGGGCAATGACTCGCCGGTTTGCTGGTCTGTGATTTTCCCTGAAACAGAGAATTGGGCCGATGCCAGCAGTGGCAGCAGCAGGGCAACGAATGCCGAAAATAAATTTTTCAATTTGCGTTAATGAAAACGTTAAACCATCTGTACATCAGGGTACAATGTACAGTACACTTAACTTGTTACCTCTCCCTACGCCGGCATTACCCGGATCAGGTGTATGTAGGAGTTTTGAGTCGGAAGTTTTGAGTTCTGAGTCGATGCGACTCCGGACTGTAAACTTTGGACTTAGTACTCAAACAATGGGTTTGATCTCAGCCTGTCTTTCAGTTTGGTAAAATATGCTGCAGCGATATTTTGCTTTCCCAAAACAAGGCACCCCTTGAGAATTATGAGGCAAAGGTATAAATGATTTCGGAATTCGGATGTTTGATTTCGGATTTTTGATAGGTGATGTAGAGACGCGAAGCTTCGCGTCTCTTAACCGATATGCAATTGTGTCAAATATGTTCTGTCAAAGACGCGAAGCTTCGCGTCTCTACAAATTCATCCCACCGAATTCCGAAATCAAAAATCACCTTCCGAATTCCGAAATCAAAACATTACTTTTGCGATCTTTACCAAAAACTGTACTATGTTAAGAACACACACTTGCGGCGAACTTAATATCAATAATTTAGGCCAAACCGTAACTTTATGCGGATGGGTACAAAAATCACGCGACCTGGGCGGCACTACTTTTATTGATGTGCGCGACCGTTACGGATTAACCCAACTGGTGCTTAATGTCGATACTGACGCTGCTTTGCGCGAAACCGGCCGTACACTGGGCCGCGAATTTGTGATCAAAGTGAGCGGAAAAGTTATTGAGCGTACTAATAAAAATTTAAAAATCCCTACCGGCGAAATCGAGATCGCCGTTTCTGATATCGAGGTGTTGAATGCGGCTAAAATTCCGCCGTTTTTAATTGAGGACGAGACGGATGGTGGCGAGGAGCTACGTGCTAAATACCGTTACCTTGATTTGCGTCGTAACCCTATCCGTAACAACCTGGTACTGCGTCACAAAATGGCACAGGAAATACGCAAGTATCTGGATGGACTGAACTTTATCGAGGTTGAAACCCCGGTACTGATCAAATCGACCCCTGAGGGCGCCCGCGACTTCGTGGTGCCAAGCCGCATGAACCCGGGCGAGTTTTATGCTCTGCCGCAATCGCCGCAAACCTTTAAACAATTGCTGATGGTGAGTGGTTTTGATCGTTATTTCCAGATTGTTAAATGTTTCCGCGATGAGGATTTGCGTGCCGACCGTCAGCCGGAGTTTACGCAAATTGACTGCGAGATGTCTTTTATCACACAAGAAGACATTCTGAACATTTTTGAGGGACTTACCCGTCACTTATTCAAAACGGTTAAGGGAGTAGAGTTCGACGATTTTCCACGCATGCAATATGCTGACGCGATGCGCCTGTATGGCTCAGACAAGCCTGACGTTCGTTTCGGGATGGAGTTTGTTGAGCTGAACGATGTGGTTAAAGGCAAAGGTTTCGGTGTGTTTGACAATGCCGAATTGGTTGTTGGTATCAACGCAAAAGGCTGTGCTGAATATACCCGTAAGCAATTAGATGAGCTGATTGAGTGGTTAAAGCGTCCGCAAATTGGCGCTACCGGTATGATCTACGCCCGTTACAATACTGACGGAACTTTAAAATCATCAGTAGATAAATTCTTTAATGAAGATGATCTGACTAACTGGGCAGCCGCATTCGGTGCCGAAAAAGGCGACCTGATGCTGGTATTGGCCGGTACTGCAGATAAAGTTCGTAAACAACTGAATGAGTTGCGCCTGGAAATGGGCTCTCGTTTAGGCTTACGCGATAAAAATACTTACGCGCCGCTTTGGGTGGTCGACTTCCCGTTGTTAGAGTGGGACGACGAAACAGAGCGCTACCACGCAATGCACCATCCGTTCACTTCGCCAAAACCTGAAGATATTGCTAAACTGGATACCGCTCCGGGCGAGGTTCGTGCTAATGCATACGATTTGGTGATCAATGGGACAGAGATTGGCGGCGGTTCAATCCGTATCCATGACCGCGATTTGCAGGCACTAATGTTTAAGCACCTGGGCTTTAGTAAAGAAGAAGCCCAAAAACAATTTGGCTTCCTGATGGATGCATTTGAGTATGGCGCGCCGCCGCATGGTGGTATTGCCTTCGGTTTTGACAGGTTGTGCTCTATATTCGCCGGGCTGGATTCTATCCGCGATGTGATTGCCTTCCCGAAAAACAACTCCGGCCGCGATGTGATGATTGATTCGCCTTCAACCATTGCCGATGCACAGCTAGACGAGTTGAAAATTAAAACAACCGTTTAAGCAACCGGTACATAATAGTTTAAGTGGTTTCGCGTTATCGCTACGCTATACCACTTGTTATTGGTAGCTTTGCCGAAATGCTAAAAAATGTTAAAATTTAAAGGCATCCTATTTTATTTAAGTATAGTTGCATAGAAAAGCATGAAAAAATATTTAGTCCTGATAGTTCTGTTAGTTGCCGGTTTATCGGCTTGTACAAAAATCGAAACCAATACGCTGGTAAAAAATCAGGCAGATGTTGATGACCAGAAGATACAGGAGTATATAAAGGCTAACCACATCACAGTAACCAAAGACGAAAAAACCGGCGTTTATTATAATGTCATCATTCCGGGTACTGACCCTAAGCCTACTGCTTTATCGACCGTAAAACTTACTTATTCCTACAAATACCTTAACGGAGTATCTATTGGTTCTGCCACCGGTGCACAAGCTAAATTGAATACATTTATAACCGGTTTGCAGGTAGGTGTTCTTAAAATCGGCACCGGCGGACGTATACTGCTCATTGTCCCTTCTGGCCAGGCTTACGGGTATGGATCATCAGATGGTATACCGGGCAATTCGGTACTTGTTTATACTGTTGATCTTGATGGTATCGGTACTAATTAAACGGGATTATTTGTGCGTTATATGAAAATTGTGAAAATGAAAAAATATTTACTATTACTTTGTGTTTGTGCTGGCTTTGCTTTTTCTTCATGCAGAAAAATTGTGGTGTCGCCTTTCGACGCAGCCAGGCAGGCAGTAATTGACGATCAGGCTATACAGGCTTATTTCTCGTTAAACCAGATCACTAACGTAACCAAAGACCCATCGGGCTTATATTATCATATCGATACTTTGGGCACCGGTGCACATCCGACATCATCATCAAATGTGGTAGTTAATTACACTGCTTATACTTTGGATGATGCACAGGTTGAATCTCAACCAAGTTATTACTTCCAACTTTCTACTATAGATATCGCAGCGTGGCGCATAGGCCTGCCATTTATTGGTAAAGGAGGTACCATAACTTTATACGTGCCTTCGGCATTGGCCTTCGGATCGACAGGCAGCTCAAAGATAGGGGCAAATACCTGCGTTATTTACCATATTACACTACAAGGATTCTCTAACTAACTTATTTAACCCCGATTATCGTCCAACAGACGGGAAAGGCTCATGCGCGTGTAGGGCAGAGTCGTAAGGGTTTTTTTTGACTTGTCCTGAAATAGGTTTACACAAAAAAGTGTAAACAATGAAAAAGGATAAAGAAGAAAAGATCCGCGAGGATCGAATAACAGGAGGCCTGAGTTTTCGTACCTTAGCGTTAAAACAC
>Ga0157371_10005405_pt1 | contig 10787 bp, 11 predicted proteins | sample C45metaG_FD_113462 | JGI IMG/M metagenome (GOLD analysis project Ga0157371, IMG submission 113462) | Corn rhizosphere microbial communities from Kellogg Biological Station, Michigan, USA - C4-5 metaG | ecosystem: Host-associated > Plants > Roots > Rhizosphere > Soil | place: USA: Michigan... | reverse complement strand
GGCTTAGGTTCGGTCGTCGTTAAAGATGTGGAGGATAATGTGGTGATTGTCGGTGTGCCTGGAAAAAAAATAAGAAATCGTGAGGGTGAGAAATGACGAACTTACGATTTGCCATCATCGGTTGCGGGAGGATTTCACCGAATCATCTGGCCGCTGCTATTCAAAATAAGTTAGACATTGTCGCCATTTGTGATCTCGATGAAAAGAAAATGGAGCAGACCATTTCAACATTTGATTTAGGGGTTGCAGTAACTAAATATACGGATTATCGACAGATGCTGGCAATTGAAAAACCTGATTTAGTGGCGATTTGTACAGAAAGCGGGAAACATGGACAAATTGCATTGGATTGTATCGATTCGGGAAGCCATTTGATTATTGAAAAACCCATCGCGCTTTCTTTAGAAGAAGCTGATCAGATTATTGAAAGGGCAGAGGCGAAAAATTTAAAAGTAAGTGCTTGCCACCAAAATCGGTTTAATAAATCGGTTCAAAAATTGAGAGAAGCAGTAGAGGCAGGTCGTTTTGGTAGACTACTTCACGGAACAGCCCATATCCGCTGGAACCGAGGAGAGGACTACTACATCCAGGCACCTTGGCGAGGGACTTGGCAGCAAGACGGTGGGGCGCTCATGAATCAATGCATTCATAATATTGATCTTTTGAGGTGGATGATGGGTGACGACATTGTAGAAGTTGTTGGAATGACGGATAATTTAAAGCATCCATTTATCGAAGCGGAGGATCTTGGGATTGCATTAGTACGTTTTGCGAATGGTAGTTATGGTGTGATTGAGGGGACAACAAACATCTATCCTCAAAATTTTGAGGAAACGCTCTATGTGTTCGGGGATCAAGGCACCGTCAAAATCGGTGGGAAATCGGTGAATATTATTGAAGAATGGCTGTTTGCGGATCAATTGGATGATTCAGAGGAAGTAAAAGCCAAGTATCACGAAAATCCACCAACCGTTTACGGCTTCGGTCATACGCCACTCTATGCAGACGTTATTGAGGCGATTGAGCAGGACCGTGAACCGTATGTGACGGCTGAGGATGGCAGAAGAGCATTGGAACTCGTGCTCGCCATTTATAAGTCAGCAGCTGAAAAGAAAAGTGTCCAACTTCCACTTGAGAAGGCGAGTACATTGGATTTTATTAATTTATTTCATCGAGTTAGTGAAAGTGGGCAGGGGTATGACTGACCTCGAAAAGTATCGGCAGTTCAGCGAGCAGGAAACAACCATTCCGTTATTTTCAAAAGGTTGGTGGATGGATGCGGTTTGTCCGAATGATTGGGATGTGATCTTAATTGAAGAAAACGGCGAAATCCGTGCGTCCTTGCCATACTATCTCCAACAGTCCAGAGACGTGAAAGAAATTCGAAAAGCAACATTAACCCAAACGAATGGCATTTGGATGCGTTATCCCCCAGATCAAAAATACGAAAGAAAACTGACGTATGAAAAAAACATGATGAATACCATCATAGATGAAATCGAGAAACTGGGGTTAACAAAATACCAACAATACTTTCATTATTCTGTGACGAACTGGTTACCTTTTTTATGGCGTGGGTACTCGCAAACAACAAGGTATACGTATGTCATACACCATACTTCTAATCTTGATGAAGTCTATCAAAATTTCAATTCCAATATACGAAAGAATATAAGAAAAGCCGAGAAAACTTTGCAGGTTTATGAAGGTCTTGGAATCCATGAATTCTATCATTTAAATAAACTGACGTTTGAGAGGCAAAACTTAGAAATCCCGTATTCATTTGAAACGGTTTCGAGAATTGATGAAGCATGTGAACAAAGAAATGCTAGGAAAATCTATTATTGTTCGGATGAGCAACATCAAATTCATGCCACAGCTTATTTTGTTTGGGATGACGAGACGGTTTATTATTTAATGTCCGGTTCAAATCCTGACTATCGAAACAATCAATCATTAACTTTACTCATTTATGAGGGAATTAAATTAGCGAGTCGGTTGAGTCGGAAGTTTGATTTTGAAGGAAGCATGAAGAAAAATATTGAGCAGTTTTTCAGACAATTTGGTGCCGAGCAAATGCCTTACCATAATATTTATAAAGTCTTCTAGTGTTACGGACGTATTGGGTTTTCCGGGTGGATTATGTGTAGATTGGAGAGTGGCTATGCAATTTCGAGATTTACAGGCTCAATATCAGACCTATAAACATGAAATCGATTCAGCGATTCAAGGTGTTTTGTTTCATTCCAATTATATCGAAGGAAGAGAAGTAAAGGAACTCGAAAAAAGATTAGCTAATTATGTAGGTGTTAAGCATTGCATCACGTGTGCGAATGGAACAGAAGCGATGACTCTCGTGCTAATGGCGTGGGGAATTGGGGAAGGCGATGCAATATTCGTTCCGGATTTAACTTTCTTCTCAACTGGAGAAGTCGTTTCGTACTGTGGTGCAACACCGGTGTTTGTCGATGTATGTAAAGATACCTTTAACATGGATCCAACGCAACTAGAGAAGGCCATTGTTAAAACGTTGAAAGAAGGGAAAGTCACACCAAAAGTGATTATTCCTGTTGATTTATTTGGGTTACCTGCTGATCATCTTGAAATCGAGCGTATCGCAAAGAAATATCATTTACATGTAATAGAAGACGCTGCCCAAGGCTTTGGGGGTAATATTCATGGGAAACGAGCATGCAGTTTTGGTGATGCCGCAACAACTTCTTTCTTCCCAGCGAAGCCTTTAGGTTGTTATGGAGATGGTGGGGCAATTTTTACGGATGATGATGAATTAGCAGAGTTGTTAAAGTCTTTGAAGGTTCATGGAAAAGGCGAAAGTAAGTACGACAATATTCGCATTGGGTTGAATTCGCGACTTGATACGATCCAAGCAGCCATTTTACAAGTCAAGCTTGACGCGCTCATCCAGCATGAATTGGATGACGTAAACCGAATTTATCAACTTTATAATGAAAAATTGAGTGGAATGGTTGATACACCTGCCATCCCCGATGGATTTTTTTCTAGCTTTGCTCAGTATACTATTAAGCTTAAGAATAGGGAGCAACGGTATCAGTTACAACAACATCTCAATAAGAACGGGATTCCAAGTATGGTGTATTACGTGAATCCAATGCATAAACAAAAAGCATTTGTACATTTACAATTTAATGAAGAAGATTTTCAAGTTACTAACGAGCTTTGTGATTGTGTTCTGTCGTTACCAATGCATCCATATTTGAAGGAAACGGATGTAGAACTTGTGGCAAAAGTGGTTTCAGACTATATCAAGAAGAGCAACTTATAGACGAGACAAATAGTGGAATATGTAATGAACGGATAATGGAGGGACCATCATCAAAAAAGTATGTCATATGACGAGTGCTCATGAACGTTATGATATTCGCATATTTGAAAAGGAATGTAAATCATTAGCAAGTCATGGCTATGATGTCTCCTTAATTGTAAATGATCAATTACCTAATGAAACAGTGGATCAAGTAAAGATCATCTCGACCAATTTTAAGCCAAAGAGCCGACTTGATCGGATGTTGAACTCCAAGAAAAAGATATTTAAAAAAGCGGTGGAAGTAGATGCCGATATCTATCATTATCATGATCCTGAATTAATGCCAATCGGGAATAAGCTAAAAAAACGAGGAAAGAAAGTCATCTTTGATTCCCACGAAAATTATACGATACAAATTAAAGGAAAAGAATATATTCCAAAGTTTTTACGAAACATCTTCTCTAAAATTTACTATGTATATGAAACATATTCGATCAAACGAATCGATGCGGTCGTTTTTCCATGTACGTATAGTTTAAAAAATCCTTTTGAAAACCGGGCGAAAAAAACAGCTTTTATTGACAACTTTCCTATGTTACACGAATTGTACGATCGTTTTAATGAAAATGAAGTGAAACAAAAGAATACAGTTTGTCATATTGGTACGTTAACCTATGATCGAGGCATTACGCATAACATCCTAGCCGCCTATAAATCAAAGGTCAACCTAATATTAGGGGGCGTTTTATCCCCGAATCGTTATCTTCAAGAGGTTAGCGGTAGAAAAGAGTTTTCGTGTGTGGAATATAGAGGACATGTGAATCGAGAAGAAGTAACGGATATTTTGCGAAAAAGTAGGATTGGTCTATGTACAATTTTAAATGTTGGCCAATATAACAAAGGCGATCATTTTGCAACAAAAGTCTATGAATATATGGCGATGGGATTGCCCGTCATTATAACCGATTTTCCATATGCCAGGGAAGAATTGAAAAGATACAAATTTGCCATCCTAGTCGATCCTGAAAATGTCGATGAAATCACGGAGGCTATTTTGTACTTATTGAAAAACCCTGAAATCGCAAAGGAAATGGGAGGAAATGGTCGATTGGCAGTAAAAGAAAAATACAATTGGAGTATCGAAGAACAAAAATTAATCGCTTTATATAACAGCTTATAAAGGACGATTCGCTCTCTATGAGCATGAAAATAAATCTTCATATCGAAAAAAGTTCCTTTGCACACATATATAAGTTAGAGGTGGAGGCTTGTTATGGTAATTGATGCGATGAAAAACAATAGAAATCCTGAAGAAATAGAGGATCTAAAAATCAGTATCGCCATCATCTCCTCCACCGTCATCCTAACTATTCAGTATTTTATTTTAATTTCCTTCAATCTAATGGCAACAGCTAATGGATCAATCATACAATTACTATCCAAGACCGTCGTTGGGATCATCTTTCTTTATACATTACCAACTGTATTTAAAAGAAAAAAAGTAGAATTCATTGTTGTGTATTATGTTGCGATCTTCATATTATTAATTCATTATCTCCTATTCCCAGAAAATCAAGAGCATATGATTGAATTGATTTTTCCACTTTTTTTTATGTGTTTACCTGTCTTTATCTATACCTTAAGTCTAAAAAACTGGTCCATTTTGAAGGAGGTCATGAAAAAAGCGAGTCTCATTATCTTTCTGTTTGGGTTTTTGTCATGCATACAAATCCTTATGAATAATGAATTCGCAAACGATTATAGTATGGCCTTATCCTATTATATGCTGTTACCGACTATCCTCTTTTTAGATGAATTATTAGATCGCTTCTCATTGAAAGCACTATTCATTACCTGTTTTTCACTGCTCATTATTTTAGCAATCGGATCGAGAGGACCTATTTTGTGTATTGGGATTTTTATTATCCTTAAGTTAATTCGACCGGTTTCTAAACTAAATTTTTCAAAAGTTATGATATACATGTCTTCTTTCCTAGTTGCGATCTTCACAATCTTATATTTTGAAAAAATCTTACTTGCCATTGATGATTTTCTATCGAAATTTAACATCGATAGTAGAAATATCTCGTTATTCTTAAATGACTATCTTCACTTAAGTGGGCGAGATCGAATATACGAAAAAATACTAACAGAAATTGTGCAACAACCTATTTTAGGGATTGGGATTGCAGGTGATCGTCGAGTTGCGGATGGTAACTATGCGCATAATATCATTTTAGAGGTTTTTTTAAATTTTGGTGTCATCATAGGGTTAATTTTGGTCATTGCGTTCATTATGTGGTTACTAAAATTATTGTTCGTCAAAGACATGAATGTGTACAACATGATGATTATCTGGATTAGTCTTGGATTTGTCAGTCTGTTGGTCAGTGGTTCCTATTTAATTGATGTGAATTTTTGGACGTTATTAGGATTAATGATCAGTCAATTAACGATGTATAGAGGAAATCCATTGAAGCAGACTGGGGAACAAATGAGTGAATGTGAACCCTTCGATGAGTACTCAGTTAAATGGAAGAATAGATAGAACAACTTATAAATGTAGTACAGTATTAGGGGAACCTATTGATCCAACATGATTTTATAGGGAGTTTTAATCATGAATAAGAAACAATTTTTGCTTGATTCACTATTAAATATTGTCGCGACAGCCATACCGATCATTATTCTTCAATTAGTGACACTACCGATTATTGGGGACCGATTAGGTGGAGACCAATACGGTTTGATTGTTACATTAATCAGTCTCTTTACTGTATTGAGTTTTCCGTTCGGCAATGTGTTAAACAATATCCGTTTATTAGTAGATAAAGAATATAGTAAAAAGCAAATTTTTGGTGATTTCAATATTTTATTAATCAGTAGTATTGTGTTAAGCACGATCATGATGATCATTGGAACGATCTATTATGAAGGTAAGTTTTCATTCATCAGTATTAGTTTAATCGTCCTCATCTCCTGTTCAAATTTATTAAGAGAATATTTAGGCGTCAGTTTTCGGCTACAGTTAAACTATAAAAAGATTGTAATCAATAATGTGATCTTAACCATTGGCTATATTTTGGGCACTTTTTTATTTAGTTTGATGGGATACTGGCAATTCATCTTTATTTCTGGATACGGATTTAGTGTTCTCTATATCATCAAAAATTCAACCCTATTGAAAGAACCAGTTGTACGCACAGACCTATTTAACTCCACTACTTATAAAAGTATCGTTCTCCTCGGCTCTTCTCTACTAACAAACATATTAAATTATGCAGATAAACTATTAATTTTTCCCTTACTTGGCCCAGCTGCGGTAACGATTTATTATACGGCGACCATCATCGGTAAAATCATGTCCATGGCCATCACGCCGATTAATGGGGTGATTTTGAGTTATATAGCGAGACTAGAAAAATTTAATCACAAAACATTTGGTTCGATTTTGCTACTGACAGGGATTGTTGGCATCATTGGATATGTTTTGACGATTTGGATCAGTCCGTTTGTTCTCGGTTTTTTATATCCTGATTGGGCAAATGAGTCGTTAAAATATATTTATATTACAACCGCAACGGCTATTGTCGGTGTGATTAGTTCGGTCATCCAACCTTTTATTCTGAAATTTAACCATATTAATTGGCAGTTGATTATTAATGGATCCAATGTGATTGTCTATATGGTTTGTGCGTTTGTCTTGTATCAATTTTATGGATTAATGGGCTTTTGTATCGGGATTTTCATTTCAAGTGTGTATCAATTAATCCTCATGGTTTGTATTTTTATCGTAAGTAATCGTCGAAATCACGAAGATCATGTAATAAGTGAATAAAATCAAAGGGTGGAAAATAGTGAAAAATCAAAGGTTGACGCATGATCACTTAGAAACGCCATATTTTTTAATCGATGAAAACGAATTAGATTCAAATCTCAATCAGCTGGAAGACGCACTTCGGAAACATTGGGATCACTCAATCATCGGTTATTCATTCAAAACGAACGGCTTACCTTGGTTATTGAATTACTTTAAAGAGCGCGGAATCTATGCAGAAGTGGTTTCAGACGATGAATATGAATTAGCGAAGAGGCTGGGGTATGAAAAAGATAAAATCATTTATAACGGAGTCGCCAAATCAAAAGAAACGTTTATCGAAGCCATCAAAAATGGATGTATTGTGAATGTTGATTCGCAAAGGGAGCTAGATTGGCTTAGAGAATTGGATCAATCTAGAAGGGAAATGTACGAAGTTGGTATCCGCGTGAACTTTGATTTGGAGCGTGCCTGTCCCAATGAAACTGTCATGGGAGCAGAGGGTGGACGATTTGGGTTTTGTTATGAAAATGGGGATTTGAAGAAAGCGATTGATACTGTCAATGCGCTAAAAACGATCAGCTTAACAGGCCTGCATTTACATTGCAGTACAAAGACAAGAAGTTTAAATATCTATCGAGCGATTTCGAAAATGGCCTGTGAAATCACACAAAAATATTCACTAAAGCTAAAGTATGTGGATGTCGGTGGAGGGTTTTTTGGAGGGCTTAAAGATAAACCCCAGTTTGATGAATATATCGAAGTAATTTCTTTTGAATTAAGCAAAGTATTTAATAAAGAAGAGACGGTTTTAATCGTAGAACCAGGAACGTCGATTGTCTCCTCTCCATTTAGTTTTGTCACAAGTGTCGTTGATGTGAAGCAAACGAGTGCGAATCATTTTGTCACAACGGATGGTAGTCACATTAATATCAATCCACTGAAAAATAAGGGGATCAAGTTTTTTAGGGTTCAGTATAAGGATAGTGAGGATAGAAAGCTTATCGACAAACAAGTCATCTCTGGGTTTACCTGCATGGAGGATGACCGAATCATGGTGCTAGAGGACGCTCCTCAAGTTTTGGTTGGGGATCAAATCATTTATGAAAAAGTTGGCGCGTATTCCATGAGTCTATCTCCGTTATTTATTAAGTTCTTTCCTGCTGTCTATGTCGAGAAAGATGGCGTGATGATGGAAGCTCGTGAAAAATGGACAGCTGATCATTATTTGTGAAGATATCTCTTTGGCAGTTTGGAGGAGGAAGGCGCGCTCATGACGGGGGGAAAGGTGCACATAGATACGTGCGACGTGCTCATAACCGGGGAAAAGGTGCTCATAAATGACAGGTTGATGCTCATAAACCCGAGTTTCGCACACATAAAAATGAGAGGCGCACGTAACAGGAAAAAAGTCGCTCATAAACCCAAGAAACGCGCTCATAAACCCGAGTTTCGTGCTCATATATCCCGGGTCGTTGCTCATAAGTAGTAGCACCGCTCAGCAACTAAAGGTTAGCGCTCAAAAAAAATGAGAGGAGCTTTTCAAATGAACATATTGATTCTTAGTTGTGGAACTAGGAATAAAATCGTTCAATACTTCAAAAAAGAGCTTGAAGGAATCGGCAAGGTCTACGCGACAGATTGTAGTCCTCTCGCACCAGCACTTTATGATGCGGACCAGTACTTTATCGTTCCAAGGATTGATCATCAAGATTATTTAAGTACGATTCTAGCAATATGTAAAAATAATGATGTCAAGGCTGTGTTTACGTTAATCGACCCGGAAATCAGTTTGTTAGCGAAACATCGAGAAGAATTTTTAAACGTAGGCACCATCCCGATTGTGTCTGATTTAGAAATCGTTGAGATGTGCTTTGATAAGTTTTCTCTGAATACATTTCTAGTAATAAACGGCTTTCATTCAATTAAAAGCTATATTGATAAAGAAGAATTTTATCGAAATGTGGATGCTGGGGTTGTAGACTTTCCCGTATTTGTTAAACCAGTAAAGGGCAGCGCAAGTATCCATATCAATAAAGTGACATCAAAAGAGGAAGTTGAATTATTATTTAAAAACTATAAGAATATGATGATTCAGGAATTTATAGATGGGGTTGAAATCGGCGCGGATGTGTATATAGATCTCCATTCAGGTGAACCCGTCGCCATTTTTACAAAAGAAAAGCTTGCGATGAGAGCAGGAGAAACGGATAAATCCATTTCTATCAAAGATGAAAAACTGTTTGATCTTATTAAAGATTTTGTGAAAGTGGTTGGTTTTAGAGGAATCATTGACATCGACATTTTTAAAGTAAATGGGGAATATATCATTTCGGAAGTGAATCCACGTTTTGGTGGAGGTTACCCGCATGCCTATGAAAGTGGTGTCAACATACCGAAGATGATCGTCCATAATTTACACAATCAAGTGAATAAAAATGTCATTGGTCGGTACGAAGAACGTATTCGGATGATGAAATACAACGAAATCAAGATTATTAGATAACTAGATGTTGAGAATTCAGTGGTTGGAACGAAGATGAAGGAGCTTTGGAATATGTACACAGTCAGTAATCTGAAACTGTTTTTTAAAAGACTGATCGATCTAGTTGGTAGTGGTTTAGGATTGCTATTGTTATCACCACTGATTGTTGTGATTGTCTTGCTTATGAAAATCACGATGCCTGGTCCCGTTTTTTTTAAGCAAGAAAGGGTGGGGAAAAGCGGGGTAGACTTCCATATATTTAAATTCCGAACGATGAAGGTTGACGTGGAAGCAGAGAGAAATTTAGATTTTTCAAAGGATGAAAATCGAATTACTACATTAGGGAAATTTTTAAGAAGGACAAAAATAGACGAACTTCCGCAGCTTGTCAATGTTTTGGTAGGAGAGATGAGTTTAGTAGGACCTAGACCAACAGTTCGTATACAAGTAGAGGAATATACACCGGTTCAGATGCATCGTCTTCAGATGAAACCAGGAATGACAGGTCTTGCCCAAGTCAAAGGGGGTAATTCAATATCGTGGGAGAAACGAATCAAATATGACCTTGCATATATTCGAAATTATTCCATTTTACTCGATGTTAAAATCATTATTAAAACGGTTGCGATAATTGTGTTCGGTGAGGAGTATTTTAAAAGCAGTTAATGTTGTAGGTATGAAAATGAATAGTGAAAAGTCTGTTTTTAACCGTAAGGAGATGGAAATGAAATCAATCCTAATTGGCTCTGTTGATTCAAGTAAAGTGGTACTTGAAGAAATGATCAAACTGAACTTTCTGGTGGACCCCGTATTTTCCCGAGCTAGAGGAGACTATTTAATATTATGCGCTTATCAAACAAACCTGACTTGAATGGAGGATTATTTGGAGCTCATTGTAATTAGCACGTATAAACATCTGGGAGTATATGAGAAAGAATGGTCTGCTATTTCAGCAGAAAATCAAAATACGAACCCATTTATAGAGTTTGAATTTGTTTATAACTGGTGGCGTTTCCTAAGTGAAAATGAAGAAGTGGAAATATATGCAGTAAGAGAGCATAAACGTATTATTGCATTTTTTCCGATTCAATTGAAAAAAACTTGGTTTGGCTATATAGTGCAGTTTTTAGCTCTTGATAATGCTAATTATATGGATATAATTGCTCGAAAAAGAGACATGGATCGGGTCATTATGTTTG
>Ga0157371_10005402_pt1 | contig 10788 bp, 10 predicted proteins | sample C45metaG_FD_113462 | JGI IMG/M metagenome (GOLD analysis project Ga0157371, IMG submission 113462) | Corn rhizosphere microbial communities from Kellogg Biological Station, Michigan, USA - C4-5 metaG | ecosystem: Host-associated > Plants > Roots > Rhizosphere > Soil | place: USA: Michigan... | reverse complement strand
GAAAGCACTCGTAGGCGAGCGTGAACCGCTGGTCGTTGTGGGTAAGCCTTCAGTGTTGGCGCTACAGGTTTTGGACGTATTTAATCCGAAACACTCTATCTATGATGCCATGGATGATTTTCCTGCGTTTTACTCTGGACTGTCACGCTTGGCAATGGCACGACGCGAGAGTTGTTTAGTTCGGCGGGTAGAAAAGGTATGGGTATCGAGCACTGCATTAAGGACTCGTTGGGAATCAGCAGGTGCTACCGTGTCTTTTGTGCCTAACGCACTTGATGATGCCCTGTTACCTCCTGCAACTCTGACTAGAGTTGAGAGCGAAAGAAAAATCTTTGGCTATGTGGGAACTATTGGCGCTTGGTTTGATTGGGACTGGGTGCTGACCCTTGCCAAATTACGATCCGGAGACGTCATTCGTCTGATTGGTCCTGTCTTTTCTCCTGCTCCATTTGAGTTGCCACCAAACGTCGAATTGCTACCGCCATGCGTCCATGCTGAGGCATTAAAAGCCATGTGTGAATTTGATGTAGGGCTTATTCCTTTTAAAAGAAGTGAGTTGACTGTTTCTGTTGATCCAATTAAGTACTATGAATATCGTGCGCTTGGCCTACCCGTCATCTCAACTGACTTTGGTGAAATGCAGTTTCGTGATAACGCGCCAGGCACCTTTATCTGCAAAGTACCAAGCGATATTTACAATCTAACTGTTGCTGCAATTGAGTTTTGCGACTCGCCAGAAAAAAGCAGATGCTTTGTGAAGGAAAATACGTGGTCGGCTCGATTTGAAACCGCTGATATCACGTTGTCTTGGTGAAAATTAATTGCGGATGGAAATTTGATTTTTCATGTTTGGTGATGTTTTTTGTTTTCTTTATAAGCACTATTAGATTGTGTAACAGTATGTGAGTTAGGTGCTTTTATGGCAGTTAGATATCGGGTCCTTAGTGATTTTTTTCTAAGATTGTTTGTCGTGCTTGCAGGGGTCGGGTTCCCCCATTTGATGGTGGCTGGAAGCCTGCCAAGTACTGATGAAGGTGTTTACGCCTATTATGCACAGCTAATCCATTCAAGTCTGGTGTCTGGCGAAGGGCTTCCCGATACGGGTATGTTGATGTTGTACCCAATGCTGTTGTCTTGGGTTTTCGATCTGTCCGTCAATCATGTGATTTTTTTACGTCTCGTCGATATGATTGTAGCAATGGTCGCTGGCTGGCTCTTATACAGGGTGGTTGAAACTGAGAGTCGGAGCAAGTGGGGTGGGGCGCTAATTTCGTTAATTTTTTTGTTTGCAATCAATCAGCCATTGTTTATTCAGGCAGGTTTTAAAAATAGTATATTTGCTGCGTATATACCACTTTTTCTTGCTATGCGGTTGGCGCAGGGAGTAACCGCAGAGAAAGAAAAAACTTGGTTTTTTATCGGTGCATTGACTGCATTGTCCATTTTACTTCGCGAAACATTTTTGCCCTTTATGTTAGTGGGCGCAATCACAATATTGCTATCCCAAAGCTGGAAAGTATTTCTGCGCTTCTCAATGGGCGCAGCAGTCAGTGGGTTGGGTATTGTTATTTTGATATTGTGCGCGCGTGGCGGTGTCCATGGGTTAATCGACTCTTATCATGAGGCTGGCGGGTTGTATGCAGCAGTGGCCAATCAACGAGTCCCTTTATTTATTGCAAATGGAACTGTCTCTGCAAAGGAAGCCATGGTTTCTTTATGTATTGGTGTGGTTTCGATGTTCAGCCTTTTCTTTATCTGTTTATCAGGTAAACGTCCAAACCTATTTAGGCGTTTTTTGTTCTGGGTAACCGTAGCGCTTGTGCCATTGCTAGAGCCATTTTCGAAAATAGGTTATCCCTATCACTTCGCTGTTTGTCTTCCTGGACTTGCGGGAGTTTCTGCTCTTGCCTGGCAGCAATTCATTATGAAAAATCCCAGCAGAAAAAAAATGACATTTGCGATAGGTGCTGCTTGCGTTTGTGTGGTGCTTCTTAGTTATAAGTTTGTAAGCTTAAAGAGCTTTTGGCTTGCTACTGGAAATAATCTGGCCGGGGTGGGAAGTAACACGTGGTCTGAAGAGGCGGTGAGTAGGTCTAACTATCTATTAGCGGCAGAAGCCATCCGTAGTATATCTTCTCCAAATAGTACGTTAAGTGTTAGCGGCTATATGTTTGCGCTCTATCCGTTGACAGGCCTGTTACCTCCGTCCAATGAAATGAGCCACCTAACAGGTGCATTCGTTAATCTCGGTTCGGATGAAGTCAAGTTCAAGATGGCATTGTGTGCCTGTCCACCTGACGTGCTGATGACTACGACGCGAGCCGATGTGCCTGGGTCAGAAGCCATTCAAAGAATGGTGGAAGACTCAGGCTTATATCAGGCTGTTACAGTTATTCCTATCAATCCGGATAGATCCTATGGGAATTTTTCGGGAACAATTTATAAGAAAGTTAGCGATAAAAATAGTTCGTGTCAGGCGGAGCTTCACTATTAATATCTAATTATATAGGCATGCTTCTACCGTATTGTGTTTGTTGGTATTTAGTCTCGCTCTACTTATTCTGTACGGTTTGCAGCAATAGGGTATTTACATGTGCTTGCAAAATAACTTGCATTGAATGCGGAGCATTACGTAGTTAAAAGGAGAAGTGCGTCGGTTGATTCGACCGATTACCTGCTTTCACATTATCGAGGCCTGGACTGCTCAGTGCTCAATCAGATTTTTATGGCTCGTCGCAGTAGGAGCGGGGCTGATCACTCGATAGCTGCTTGGAGCCTTTCTTGGTCTCAGTGGGGATAGAATTGCACAGTCATTTTCATCGTGCCGATTTTTAAGGCGTCTGACAGATGGGCAATCCATCGACGATATTTCGCATGCTCACGGGGCAGAGGCGGTTTTAAGCTCATCCTAGATTAGATTATGCGGCGATGCGCTATGCTGCGACTCATGATTTTCCAACATTTACGTTATGCCTTTGCAGAGCTTACTAATCTGCGACCGCAGCTGCGAAGAGAGGCCCCATTCATCCATTAAATACTAAAATCATAATCGCAATAAATGATGGGCATCATCGCCATGACCAACGGAGTCGTGCCTTGAGCTACGAAATTTGGTTTTCTGAGTGGGTTGAAGTTGTCATATAGATTCGTTTTTGAGGTGAGTATTCAGTATCTCAGTCATATCTGACATACTGTGAAAGAGTGGAAATGGAGCAAGATGTAGGAGATGCATGCCCGGTTCATTGTTAAGTAGGAAGTAACTGAATGACCTCAGAAGCTAGAAAATTGTCATGTCCAACTATTTCAGTTGTCGTTCCTGTATACCGTGCAGAGAATACATTGCGAGAGTTGTATCGTCGTTTAGTTGCTGTGATGGAATCCATTGGGTTGTCTTTTGAGTTGATTTTGGTCGAGGATTCGGGGGGCGACCAATCATGGCGAGTGATACAAGAGATCGCGATGGAGGATGGGAGGGTTCGGGGTGTTAAGTTTAGTCGAAACTTTGGCCAGCACGCTGCTACTATTTGTGGTTTTGCTGAGTCTAGAGGAGAGTGGGTTGTTACATTAGATGATGATTTGGAGCAAGCTCCTGAACATATACCGGCGCTATATGAAAGGGCATTGCAGGGTGCTGATTTGGTCTACGGAGTGTACTTGGAGCGCACCCATAGTAAGTGGCGAAATATAACTTCCGCCGTGGCTCGATGGATGTTTAGTAAGGCCATTCCCTCATTGAATTACGCCTATACCAGCTATCGTGTGATTCGGGGCGATATTGCTCGAGCGTTAACACAGTTCGATTCTCCATATCCTTTTGTAGACGGCTATCTTTCCTGGCTGACTAATAATTATGCTGCAGTTTCCATTCCCCATGACTCGCGTGCTCATGGTACCAGTAACTACACATTAAAAAAACTTGTGACGCATACTATAAATATATTCGTGACCTTTTCTGATTTGCCTCTTAGGATGGCCACATGGATCGGGTTTACAGCATTCTTTATAGGGGTTGGATGGTTGGCTATTATCTTCCTCAGCTTTCTAACGGGGAAGGTCACTGTTTCAGGATACGCCTCTATAATGGCTGGTATTCTAGCATTTGGAGGTGTACAGCTTTTGGTGTTAGGTGTTTTCGGGGAGTACTTGGGGCGTATCAACTTCAAATCTTCCAGAAAGCCACTATATCTTGTAAGAGAGGCAACCGAAGAGCCGATGAGAGAGCGCTCTAGTCAGGTGAGAAAAGATTAGTTGGTTGTCGATCTGTTTTAAAGAAGGCATAGCTCGTTAGCTACCAGGTTGTCTTATATGAGCAGAGTTTAAGCTTGCAGGATGAATGTAGGATGGTGAGTGATATGAAGATCGTGTATATGTGGGGCACAAATTACATTAATATACTAAGAGCGCATTCGGCGGATATAACTTCAGTACACGTACTCATGCCCGACAACGAACCTCACTTTCCTGCGGCTGCTCAGGAAGCTATTAGAGAGGTACTTGGGGAACGGGCGATCCAGGTATCGTATGATCAAGATGAAATCGCTAATACTCTTTTGCAACTCAATGCGGATGTTGTCATCTCAATGGGTTGGCGACGAATTTTCGGTGCGACCCTGCTGAGTCAACTACAGGATCGTTTACTTATCAATATTCATCCCGCCATTTTGCCGCAATACAAGGGCTATCACACAGAGCCCTATGTAATCATAAATGCGGAGAAGGAGCATGGTATTACTGCTCATCGTCTTACTCAAGGGTTGGATGATGGTGATATTTTGCATCAGTTAAAGTTCTCCATTTCGAAGTTTAGTACTACGGCCTCTATTAAAGCGCAAGCTCATGATCGGATGCCTGAGTTCATTGGTGAGTTAATTCCACTTATCGTCACGGGGAGGGTGCAAGAAATTCCACAGGACGCCTCTCTTACCAAAGTGGTTGCTCCCAAAAGAAGTCCCGCCGACTCCGAGGTTGATCCTAACGTATCGTTGAGTGATCTTTATAATATAGTACGTGCGTGCGACTATGAAAATTACCCTGCTTTCTTTTATGTAGATGGACAAAAAGTTTTTATATCAATGCGCCGAGCGGATGATTCTCCTCGGGAGCACGACCTTGAACTCTAGTGCTTCCACAATAATAGAGCCGAGTGCACGCTTTATTTTCGAACAACGGGCAGCCACCGTGTTATTCAATATTCTCAACACTTGCCCTGAGAATGGACCGTTTTTATTGCCTGCAAATATCTGCCCGATTGTTCCTATGGTGCTGCATAAAGCAAAGCGTTTATTTGAATTTATTGATATATCACCGAAAACACTTTGCATGGATGATGATGCAATCATTCAACGCTGGCTGAAACCAGGCAGGCGACCAGCAGGCATCATCTATGTCAGGTCCTATGGCGCTATTTTTGATACCACTGCTATCTTCGCTAAAATAAAATCTTTGTCGCCTCATGCACTTATTATCGATGATAGATGCTTGTGTCCCCCCGACTTCAGTTGCTCGCTGGCGCCCAATATCGATGCATTGCTATATAGTACAGGGTATGCGAAATATGCTGATTTAGGCTTTGGTGGATTTGGCGTTATTAATGTAAGTCTTCCCTACATTAGTTCTGAGTTACCTTTCTGCGCCGTTGATCTGCAGGAACTGGTTAAAAGCTATAAGCAGTGCCTATTGGCACGGAAGCGTTTTTCCTACAAGGAGAGTGATTGGCTTGATACGACTGCACCCAATATGTCCTGGGAGCACTATCAATCACTAGCCGAACAGGAGTGCCGGCGTGTGTCGAGCATGAAGTGTCTCATGAACTCTATTTATGCTGCGAGGGTTGCACAGGAAGCTCAGATCCCTGAGGTGTTTCAATTTTGGCGTTTCAATATTCTAGTTGATAATAGCATTGATGTGTTAGAAGCGATCAAGGAAGAGAACCTTTTCGCAAGTAGTCATTACGAATCTCTTGCGGGGTTATTTGGTCCGGGGCACGCACCCAATGCTGAAAAGATACATCGGCATATTATAAATTTATTTAATGATCGCTATTTTGATGTTGAGAAGGCAATTAAAATGACAGATTTGTTGGGGCGTCTGAAACTATCGCATCCAGGAAGTTTTTTTAAATGAAGACGGTCGTTGTTTTGCAATCAAATTATATTCCATGGAAAGGGTATTTTGATCTTATTCATGAGGCCGATTTGTTTGTTTTTTATGATGATCTTCAATATACAAAAAACGACTGGCGCAATCGTAATAGAATAAAAACGCTACACGGAAGTGAATGGCTCACTATTCCTGTTGGTGGAAGTACTGATCGGCTCATGTGTGATGTGGAAATTAAAAATTCAATTTGGCAAGCAAAACACTGGAAAACTATAGAGCAAAACTATGCCAGAACTCCGTATTTTTCAAAGTATAGCGAGCTGTTCAGAGATATTTATGTCGGACGACAATGGTCGAATCTGTCCGAACTAAATCAATATCTGATTTGTACGATCTCTAAGGATATACTCAATATTTCTACTGAGTTTCAAGATTCTCGTGATTTTAATCTCTCAGGAAGGAAGCTGGATAGACTTTTGGATTTGGTTACTAAAGTAGGGGCTGGTAGGTATATATCCGGACCGGCAGCCAAAGATTATATTGATCCGATATGTTTTTCTGCGGTAAATATTGAACTCGTCTGGAAGGACTATACAGGATATCCGGAATATCCTCAGCGATTTCAACCATTTGAGCACGGGGTATCAATATTCGACTTGCTATTTAATGTAGGTCCCGATGCTGCTTGGTATATATGGGGATGGCGTGAAGGAGGCCGCTGACTTGCACTGGCTTGGCTGGATAAACGATTTCGTTCATGAAAGAGAATATTTTCAGTGTCAAATATACTACGCATGGAAATAATGAGTGATACAATTTCGCTTTGCGCGTTCTGTGAGCCTAGCTTTAAGGTTGTAAGGGGCAGTAATGGATTGTGCATAGCTCAGTTTCTGTCATGAGAGCTAAAGAGTGCCGCCCAGTGTCTATTAATTTCTTGCAGATTTTTAAGTATGTTAGCGTTGGTGTGCTAGTTAATGGGGGGGGGTATGCCCTTTTTCTGGTTTTTCTTCTAATGGGTTTGGAATATAAGATATCGGCATCGATTACCTATTTTTTCGGTTGTATTGTAAGTTTTCTCCTTAATAGAAAGCTTGTTTTTGAAAGCGCTGTTTCGCTGTGGTCTGGCTTTTTTAGGCTTTTTTTTATGTTGCTTGCGGGGTACTTCTTAAATATATTGCTGCTCTATGTTGGTGTTGGCTTTTTTAATTGTCCGGCGAGTATGGTTCAGCTAGTTTCGATTGTGTGTGTTTCGATTTTTTTCTATTTGGCGAACAAGTTTTTTGTTCATGTGGGGCGTAATTTATGAAGCCGCTTATTAGGAATAGACGAGTTGTAGTTTTTTTGTACTCCACGTTCAGCTATTGTGCCACGCTGCTTTGGTTTGTGCTTGATGTTCTACCTCATTTTATAAGGAATTTGTTTTTTAAAGTTGCGTTTAAGCGTTTTGGTAGAGGTGGTTTGCTCGATTACCGTTGTTTTGTCAGATACCCTTGGCGCGTATCGATTGGGAATAATGTTGATATCAATCGGGGCTGTGAACTCTACTCTTCGATGCAAACCTCTGACGGGATCATCACGCTTGAAGATAATGTGGTCTTGGGGCCAGGGGTGATCATTTTTTCATCCACACACGATTACAAGATGCTGGATCTTCCGGATATATCCGCGCCGGTGAAGATTTGCCGTTATGTATGGGTTGGGGGGAAAAGCATCATTTTGCCTGGGGTAATCATTGGTGAGGGAGCAGTTATTGGCGCAGGCTCTGTGGTAACCCGAAGTATTCCTCCATATTGTGTTGCTGTCGGCAATCCGGCAAAGGTAATTAAACAAAGGCTGATTGAAGGACGGCACCCTCTCAATTGACGCTTAGTATGTTAAATGATTAAGCTTTTTTTGTGTGTTTTTTGAGCTCTGTTGAGTGTGTTTTTATCGTCACATTAAAAGGCTGTTGACGCGAAGTCATACCTACCAAGTTGGAGTGTAAAAATGAGTGCTGAGAAAATATTCTTCAATCGACCATTTATGACAGGTAAAGAGCTCTATTATATTGCGGAAGCAAAATTTCAGAACATGCTAGCCGGTGATGGTGCTTTCACTAAGCGCTGTCATCAATGGATTGAAGAAAGTACAGGTTGTGATACCGCGCTTCTTACTCACTCTTGTACGGCTGCGCTCGAAATGGCCGCGCTGTTACTGGATATTAAACCGGGTGACGAAGTAATTTTACCTTCCTATACCTTCGTATCGACAGCAAATGCTTTTGTATTACGAGGCGCGGTCCCAGTATTTGTGGATATTCGTAAGGATACGTTAAATCTGGATGAAAAACTGATCGAAGCAGCTATTACTCCTCGAACCAAAGCCATTATTCCAGTTCATTATGCGGGAGTGGCCTGTGATATGGACGCAATCATGCATATCGCTAGAGAATATAACCTTAAAGTTGTGGAAGATGCTGCGCAGGGGGTGATGTCAACCTATAAGGGTCGTGCGCTGGGAAGTATAGGCGACCTTGGTGCATTTAGTTTCCATGAGACGAAAAATGTGATTTCAGGGGAAGGGGGTGCACTTCTGGTGAATGATCCGCAGCTTTCGCTTAGAGCCGAAATTATTCGTGAGAAAGGCACTAATCGAAGTCGTTTTTTTCGAGGTGAAGTCGATAAGTACACATGGCAGGAAGTTGGTTCATCTTTTTTACCAGGGGAGTTGATCGCTGCATTTCTTTGGGCTCAGCTAGAAGAAGCACAGACCATTACTAATCGTCGTTTGGCGGCTTGGGATTATTACCATGTAGCCTTGCTTCCTCTCGAAGAAAAGGGGCTGTTGCGTCGTCCCATAGTGCCTGATGATTGTCAGCATAATGCGCATATGTATTATGTATTATTGGCACCTGAAATTGATAGGCAAGCTGTTTTGAAAGTATTAAAAGAGAATGAGATTTTTGCCGTATTTCATTATATTCCACTTCACTCGTCACCTGCCGGGCAACGCTACGGCAGAGTTCATGGCTCTATGGATATTACCGATACAGTGTCTGAGTGTCTTTTGCGCTTACCTCTTTGGGTCGGACTTACATCGGACCAGCAAGCACGAATTATAGATGTCCTAACATGCGCGGTTATTGATCGGCCTGTATAGAGAAGTTCGCGGTGCTCAATGCCTGGAATTGTAGCCGCGGGTTAATCCGTCGCGTCGTAAGCGCTCCATAAACCCCACATTCAAAGTTACCACTTGATCCCCCGATGCAGTGCTCCCGATTCCTTTCTGGAGCCAGCATCTCATGATGCGTCCCGACGCAAAATTGGAAAAAGTGTATCTGTACTCCAAGCCCGTGGACTTCCAAAAATCTATTGACGGCCTGACCGCTTTGGTCGAACTGGACATCAAGGTCGCGGTGTTTGATCCAGTGCTTTTCGTGTTCCTCAACAAACCTCGAAACCGAGTAAAGTTTTATATTGGGAACGCAACGGCTTTTTCCTTTGGTTAAAACGTCTGGAAGCCGAGCGCTTTAAAACATCGCCGGATTGTTAGGATGAAGACATAGTGCTGACGGTTCAAGAACTCAACTGGTTATTGGACGGTTTCGATTTGTGGCGCCACCGTCCGCATCAAGTTTTGATGCCTCGATTCGTCGCCTGATTCGGCATAATCCAGGGCACGATGTCCGTGTCCAAAGACCTTCCTGAGGACCCCGCTTTGCTCAAGCGACTGCTTAAGAAAATGCTGAGTGTGTGCGAGTCGGATCAAGGTAAGTCGTTCATCTCGAAGAAGAAAACCCGCTGTTGCGTCTGCGCCTTTTCGGGCGCAAGTCAGAGCAAACAGCCGATCCCGCGACCCCGCAAATGGCCTTGTTCAACGGTAAGCGCCCCATGAACTCCACTTATCCAAAAGTAGGTAGGGTTCACGGAGCGTTTACAAGAAGCCGACAGAGGCATTTGAGTGGTTCAAGGTAGACCTTTTATTGTGGCCGTTTGAGTGCGCTCAGCAATTCCATATTCTTGAAAGCGTTCATCAATGGTCGAACTGCATACCTGTCAAAAGCTAGTGAAAACAAAACTCCACCAATAATATAAAACGGCCAAGTGTGAACAGTATCAAACTGATAGTACTGGCTGATTACATCGGATGGCTTTATAACTCCGAAGACGCAGAGCAGCACATTGATTAGGAAAAATCCGAATATGTGGTGCAGTACTATAGGTAGTGAGTTTTTCCCAATATATCCGAGTACCGCACTAAATGATTTATTCCTGGCTGCGATATCAGATAGCCCGTAAAAAAAAGCTATCGCCAGTACACTACTGATAACCGGAAGATATGTAGCTTGGTATTTGGAAACCTGCATCCAGAAATCTAGATTCCCAGCAGACGCCCATAGTTGCTGCTGGACTATGTACAGCACAGCTAGAACAAAAATATTGCTGAAGACACGCTGAATATTGTATTTCGAAACAATAGAGCCAAGGTAGAAAAAGAACAAGGCGAATGCAAAACGGTAATAGATAATCGTGTCCAACTGGACACCCTTTTGTTCGTACATCTCTACGCTGTAAACCACAGCCGCAAATGCGATTGCCATGTACGCCGCAAGAAACGAAAACGACACCAATGCTTCTCTTCTGCTCTTTATCAGAGAAATCAGCCGCGCATGAATCAAAGAGAAGTAGAGTTTTACAAAAAACAAACAAG
>Ga0157371_10005401_pt1 | contig 10788 bp, 8 predicted proteins | sample C45metaG_FD_113462 | JGI IMG/M metagenome (GOLD analysis project Ga0157371, IMG submission 113462) | Corn rhizosphere microbial communities from Kellogg Biological Station, Michigan, USA - C4-5 metaG | ecosystem: Host-associated > Plants > Roots > Rhizosphere > Soil | place: USA: Michigan... | reverse complement strand
TACTTCACCCTTTATCCCAACTCTTTTTGTGTAAACCGGAATACGGATTACATCCTGATCTTCCAGCCTGATGTTTCCATCCATTAAGCCATTTTGCAAAAAGCTATAAAAATCTACTGTTTTGTAAACTTTATTATTTCTTAGTAATTGAATATGTCTTAATGAACCATTACTATTTGGCCCGCCTGAGTGGTAAAGGGCATTAAACAAGGTGGATAAAGATGATAAAGTGTAAGAGCCCGGTGTTTTTACCTCTCCCACAAGCGTAATTTTAATGCTGCGGGTATTGCCAAGATTCACAGTTAGCTGCGTTTGTCCGTTGCGTAAGGCAGGATAGACCTTGGTCATTTTATTGCGGATCAAAGCCGTTGCCTGCTCTATGGTAAAACCGTTCAGGAACACAATACCTGCATATGGGATCTGTATATTTCCTTCAGGAGTGATCCTGGTACGTACACTGCTTTCGTTTAATCCGGTAACCAATACGATCAGTTCATCACCTGGCCCTAATACATAGCTTTTAGGGGTAGCCATGCTAAAATTTGGCTCAAACCTTATTGTAGTCTGGTTAAAAAAATCCATTCCAAAAACACTCAGGGGTGCTTCAGGAACAGGCGCGGGTTTTGGTGCAACATATGGTCTTATCACTGTTTGCGCAGTATCCCTTGCAAAATCTATATTCTCTTTTTGGGAAGATGAACTTACTTTTGCCCCTTTCTTATTCAGGCCAAGTAAGGTTACCCTATTCTTAAACTCTTCAACTTCAGCCGCAGGCATTCCTTTTTGAATCATTAGCTTATAAGCTTCGCTTTCCGGAACTCCCGATTCCTGCAGTTTTTTCCAGGCCTGTCCAATCTGTTCGTCCGATAACTGGCTTACTTTTACATTCTGAATATCACTCATGGATATCGACTGAGCATTACTCCGGAAAGAAGTGGCTATTGAGAAAATTAAAAGAATATAAAAGAGTAATTTGTTGTTCATGTAGATATTATGATAAATGACAAATATAGGTATTCAGGGTTAAAAGCCATAAGATACCCCGAACTTAAACTCGTTTGGAACAGCAGAGGTTTGAAGAGCCGGTTTTATTACTCCATCCTGATGCATGAAAGAAGTTTTAACGTATAATTTATTCAGCAATTGATAGTTTACCTCAAACAAATATTGCTTTTGAGTTTCTACCGGGCCTTCTTTTAGAAATTTTGCCTGTGGCTCAGCCCAATATTGATCAAACAGGTCGCCATCTCTGCCTTTTCTAATGGCTGTGAACTGAAAACTGGCAACCATACGGGGGATAGGGGTGTAATTAACCCATGCAGTAACCCTGTCGGCATTTTGTCCAATCCAGTCTCCCAGAGCATAACTTTGGTTGGTATAAGTTTGTGCAGGAATCAGGTTATTGTATACGTAAGGGTTTATCCGGCTATATTCTCCTCCTAATGTTAAATAAGGTACTAAAACGTCCGTAACAGAGGCCCCTAAGCTGTATCCAATCTGGTTTCTGTTTTTCTCTGCATTAAATATAGCACCGGTTCTGATCTCATCGATAAAGAGAGAAGCATATAAATGCGTTTTGGGCAAGTGATTTCTTGAGCTTACAGAGAAGAAAAACTGGCTGTTGCCACCTGTGGATAATTTATAGCGGCTTTGGTATTGATCATACGCTTTAAAGAACATCACCGGGATCAGGTAACCCACATCAAGATTATCACTGTATACCATAGATTCACCTACGCTAAGGTCAAGGCCCTTTACAGGTATAAAGCTTAGTGTATGCGAGGCAAAAAACTTTGGGATATATATTTCTCTGTTTGTTCCATATAGGGCATTTCCTTTGTCATAAGATCTGGCGGAATCGATCAGTGCAGAATTTAACCATGCATGGATATAATTAAAACGAAGCCATTTAAGAGGCTGATAATCTAATCTGATATTAGGGTATGCAGGTGATTTGTCTGATAACACCAGCCGTCCGCCCTGGCCATAGCCCCATAGCAGCTGGTCTTTCCCAAAACTGATTGCCCCATTTTCCCATGCATAAGTAATGTTCCCTCTGAAATCACTATAATTCACTGTTTTTGCATTAGGATTTACATTTGCGGTTCTGATAATCCCCGTTTCAGGAGTGAATATGCGTGTACTGTCTATGCCTTTACCGCGGTCGGTAATGTCCTGAAAATAAAACTGAAAACTGATATGTTTGCCGGCATGGCCCCAAAAAGTCAGGCCTGTTCCTATGCGGGCTACACTTTTGTTTCTTCCCTGGTAGGTCTCAAAAGTCAGGGCAGGGTCACCCCTTAATAGAAAACCATCTTTATTAACGGATAAGAATCTCCACCTGTCTGCCTGGTCTTTTTTAAAGAACGTGGTTGTATCTTTTGCATTAGCGCTAAATTCACTGAATTCCTGCAAATAAAAAGCAAGTTCTTTTTGCTCGGTTGTGGTCAGTTTCGCTGATGAATCCTGTAAAGTGGTCAATAATGAAGCAATTTGTTTTCTGCTAACGGGTTGGATCAGATCATTGAACGCTATATTCCCTTTTTGAGCCTGGCGCGAAAGGTATTTATAAACAGGGTTTGTTGGGTTTTCGTATACCACCTGGGCATTACTTTTCAGATTGATAAAGGAAAATCCAATAAAAAGGACACAAAATAGTGCTATGTTTTTGTTGAGGTGTAAGCTATTCATTTTTAGATGATAGTTTTATGACGATAATAGTAAATATGATTAGAGGTCAGGTATAAGCGCCTGCAATCCTGAAAAGTGCTTTTCGGTATTGATAAGACTGAGAATATGTTTTTCTGCATTTGCTCCCATTTGCAATAACAGGTTCTTATTGTTGTAAAGCTCATTGATCTTTTCAGAAAGTTGTGAATAATTACCTGGCTCAAACAGGAGCCCGGTATGTCCATCAATCACCATTTCGGGGATTGCACCAATTTTCGAGCCAATTACAGGTTTGCCCATGGCCATTGCTTCTGCCACAGTAAAGCCAAGTACTTCATACCATTCAGACGGACAGATCAGAAATTCGGACCTTCCAATCAGCTCCAGGGTTTCCTTCTTACTTTTTTTACCCATAAATTCTACGTTGTTCAGGTTGTTTTTAGCAGCAAATTCTATAAGTTCTTCCTGCTGTGTCCCGGTTCCAATAACCTTTAAATGGATCTCCGGATGATCTTTCATAGCCGCTAATACGGTATGCGCTCCTTTTATCTTTTCCAGGCGGCCTACAAACACAATGTAGCGTTCATTTGAGGCTGCAGTAATCGAAGCTTTGGCCGCTTCAATCTCTTCATAATCATAGCCATGGTAAAGCTGTACCAGCTTTTCCGGAAAGAAATTAAAAGCCTTGAACTTCTCATACAAAAAAACAGAAGGACATACATAGTGATCTACATAAGCATAGTAATTCAGGTATTTATGAACATAGTTCTCAAGGGCAGCCACCACACTTGCCGGATATGAACCTTTTTTGCATTTATTACTCACACAATTGTAAAAGGCACCGCCAAAGCACTTTTCGCATATTTTTCCATGACTGATAAAGGTACTTTCAGGACAAATAGGGGTGTATTCATGCAGTGTCCAGATGATTGGAATTCCACGATCTTTGAGTGTTTTTAAAATTGCAGGCGTGATGTAATGATGGATCACATTGATATGGGCAAAATCAATCTTAACCCGGTCGAGTAATTTTTCCAGCTGTTGCTGTGCTTCCGTAGAGAAAATACTTTTTTTAACCACTTTAAGACCGTCTCTCAGACTTTTTTTATTTACTTTTTTGTAATCTATGTGTTCAATAAAATATTCAGCATATTCTGAAGGAAAATTTCTTGGATCCTTCATAGAAAAGGGGATTACCCGATGCCCTCTTTCCTGATAAAGCCTGGTTACGTTTTCAACATAGGTCCAATCTCCACCACTCGGATACCAGGTCCAGTTTGCAACAAGAATATTCATTTGTTTCTTCTAAATTAACACTTATAATAAACTGGCATAATTTTTATGCACCATACGTTGTTAAACGTAATTTGCGCTCAAAGATGCTTGTATTAAATGAAATTTTACCAAAATGAACTCATTTTTGGTCAAAATGTGATTTTTTTAATGCAATGTGCTGCTCTGCCAGGCAAGTTAAATTAGGACAGAATTAAAAAAGATTGTACTGGTAATAAAAAAAAGTTAATTTTGGAGTCGACATCAAACCCTTTAATCTCTTGCCATACAATTCTTTTAAAAGATTGGAAAATATGGCTTTAAAGTCTCTAATGAAGAAGAAAATTTACATTGCCGGTGCTGGCGGAATGCTTGGTGAAGCCTTTCACTCTGTTTTTAAAGAAGAATACGAACTTAAATGTACTGATAAAGATGTCAATGAAAGCTGGCTTAGTTTTCTTGATTTCCGCGAATTCGAAAAATATAAAAAGGACGTAATTGACTTTAACCCGGATTATCTTTTTCATCTTGGTGCTTATACTGATCTTGAATATTGTGAGCTTAATCAGGATGATACCTACCTTACCAATACCACTTCAGTAGAAAATGCAGTTTATATCGCAAATCAGCTGAATATCCCATTGTTATATATCAGTACTGCAGGTATTTTTGATGGCAGGAAGGAATTTTATGACGACTGGGATGAGCCTAACCCGCTGGGTCATTATGCCCGCTCAAAGTATATGGGTGAGCGTTATGTAAGGGAAAATGCCAAACGCTATATCATTTGCCGTGCTGGCTGGATGATGGGAGGCGGACCAAAAAAAGATAAGAAGTTTATCAATAAGCTGATTAAACAATTGGTTAAAGGTACCAGGGAACTTCATGTGGTAAATGATAAAGATGGAACCCCAACCTTTACCGTTGATTTTGCAAAGAATGTAAAATTGTTGTTTGAAAAGGAATACTGGGGATTGTATAATTTAGTATGCAATGGTGAGACCAGCCGACGTGAAGTTGCTGAGGAGCTTGTAAATATTCTGGGCTTATCAGATGAAGTAACCTTTAAAGAGGTTTCTTCTGATTACTTTAAAGATACCTATTTTGCACCCAGACCTACATCAGAACGTCTGATCAATAAGAAACTTACCTTAAGAGACTTAAACATCATGCGAGACTGGAAGGTTGCTTTAAGAGAGTATATCGATAACTATTATACTGAATATCTGGAAGAGCACCTACCTGCTACAAAAGAAACCATGAGCCTTTAATTATATGCGGATTGCAGCTTTTGGCTTCAGGTCTATGCCTCCGGCTAAGGGAGCCGCAGGTGCAGATAAATTTGCAATGGAGCTTTTTCCAAGGCTAGTTAAACGCGGGCACAGTGTTGTAGCTTATAACAGACAGTATCCGGATGTTTTTGTAGATGTTAAAGAATATGAGGGTGTAAAAATAAAAACCTTTAAAACCACGGCAAAAACAGGCTTTGATACTTTATTGCATTCTTTGAAATGCACTTGGGATATTATTGTAAACAATACCGCAGATATCGTTCATATTCAAAATGGAGGTAATAGTATCTGGGCATTGCCGCTACGTCTTTTTGGTAAAAAGGTGTTTATCAGTCAGGACGGGGTAGACTGGAAGCGCGACAAATGGCCCTGGTACGGTAAACTGTACCTCAAATTTTCGGCTTACTTAACTGCCCATTTACCCAACGAAGTTATTTTTGATAACGTAATCGCTAAAAAGTTATTCGAAGAACGTTTTAAAAAGGAATACAGCTTTATTCCGTTTGGGAGCGAGGTGGCACCCTGGGTTGACCAGCCCGAAATATTAACTAAAAATAATCTGGATAAGCAGGAGTACTATCTTTTTATAGGTCGGTTTATCCCTGATAAAGGCCTACATTATTTAATTCCGGCGTTTAAAAATTCAAGTTCCCAGAAGAAACTGGTACTGATAGGTGGTTCACCAAATCCATCTCCCTACGAGCAGCAAATTATGAATATGGGGAATGATCAGGTATTGTTTCCTGGATATATATATGGAGGTGAAGTGAATACACTTATCAAAAATGCATACTGTTATATCCAACCTTCAGATGTTGAAGGCTTGTCACCGGTTGTGCTTAGTGTAATGGGACTGGATGTGCCAATGATTGTTAGTGACATAGAGGAGAACGAGTATGCCGTACAAGACACCGTTAGAATGTTTAGAAAGGGAAATATTGCATCTTTAACAGAGGAGATTAATTACTGTGAAGAGAACTATCCTGAAATGCAGAGATTAGCTAAGAGGGCCCAGGAACGTGCATTAAGTGTTTTTAACTGGGAAAAGGTGGCAGATGATCATGTCCGTGTTTTTGCAGAAAAATAAATTAAACAGCTTTTCTGAAGATTTGAACAAGCTTTTCAGCAGTTTTTTTCCATGAAAAATGCTCCAGTCTCTGAGATCCTTTCTTAATGAGATCGAGGCGTAGTTCATCATCATCCAATACCATTTTAATTTTATCACAAATATCTTGAGGATCAAAGGGATTAAATTGTAAAACTGCATCACCTCCAACTTCCGGCAAGCAAGTGTTGTTTGCTACTAATACAGGTAGTTTATACTTAAAAGCTTCAAGAATGGGAATGCCAAAGCCTTCATTCACAGAAGGGAAAACATACACCAATGCTTTTCTGTAAACTGAGGCAAGCTCTCCATCAGTTAAATATCCTGTAAAGATAACCTCATTTTCTAATTGCGAATCTGCTATAGCTTTCAGGATTAAATCCCCGTCGGCACTAAATTTTTTTGGAGCATGAGCGCCTGCCAGCACTAGTTTCAGATCATGATAGCCGGTATTCTTCAGTTTTTTAAACGCATAGATTAAAGCAGGGATATTCTTTCTTTTAAACATTGAGCCCACATGTAACAAATAAGGGCAATTAGCAGGAATAGCCTGAATGTTTTGAATTAGAAGATCGTCTTCAAAAGACTTTGGACCTTCATAAACCACAGCCAGTTGTTTTTGTGGAATTCCTGTATGCCGTGCAATCTGATTTTTAGCGTATTCAGTAGGTGTAATTATAAATGGAGAACGTTTGGCTGCAGGAATAGCAGTTTTTTTATAAAGTTTAAGCCATAGTTTGCCATAATGTTCAGGATTCTCAAAAAAGAAAGCATCATGAAATACAGGGATTGTTTTATAGCCCAAATGGATCAGCGGTACAAAATTATCAGTACAAAATACAATGTCACAGCCTCTGGTCCATGCCTTGAGAGGCAGGGTAATTTGTTTCCAAAACTGATATCGAAAATGTTCTAACCATTTAAGGATCTTATGTTCGCCTGTATAAACGGAGAAGAAAGTGTCAATAAAATGAAATTGAATGTTACGCTCCTTCATTGCCCCGAATGCTTTGCATACCTCTTCCAGGTAAGTTTTAGTGCCGGTTTTGGCCAGTCTGAGGTCACGGATATCTACGCCAATAGTTAATGGTTTTTCCATATTCAAGTTAAGGTTCCAGTCGGCTTTTTAGAACTTTTGCAGGTACACCAGCCACAATTGTATCATTTGGGACAGATTTTGTAACGACACTTCCAGCCGCAACAACACAGCCATTTCCTATAGTTACACCGTCAAGAATGGTTACTCTTGCTCCAATCCAGCAATTGTTTCCGATGGTTACACCAGTACGATTTACACCCTGATCCTTGATTAACTTTTCGGGAGTTGAGTAATTATGGTTTTCAGAGAATATCTGTACTCCCGGTCCAATAATTACATTATTGCCTATATGAATGCCTCCTTGTCCGGATAAATAGGCTCCAGCGTTAATGCCGGTACCATTTCCAATGTAAATTCCGGTTCCTTTCTGAGCAATTACCCCTGTGCAGACCAAAATAGAGTCTCTCGCTATAGAAACATTATCACCGGTAATAATACCCTTTTCAGATAAGGCATTAATGAATACATTATCTTCAAGAATAAGGTTCCTGCCGGCAGTGAACTGGTAGGCATGTCGGATCTTCACATTGCTGCCTTTGAAAATAAGGCCCTGTGATTTTTTTAGAAATAACCTGAGAAATGAGCCTCTGATGATTTGGATACCTCTCACAAAAGAGACTGCAACCAGATCTCTTACGGAATAGTTGCTTTCCCATTTATAATCAGGATTATTTTTAAGCTTCCTTATTATCTTTTCAACGATCATGACTCATTCACTTGTACTTGTAAAACTGATTTTTGGCATTGGTGCATAATTACATTGATCATTAGTCCTGAAAGGAACCAATTCATATAAGAAATATACGAAGAGGATTCTACTTCTGAGGTTAGTAGCGGAATAAAAAAACCGATTTTCATCAGTAACACGGCCATACAGATCTTGCGGTCTTTACCTTTTAGTTTAGGGAGCCACTTAACACCCAGTTTTATGAAATAAATATAGATAGTCATGTAAAGCAGCAGAGCTATAATGCCGGCCTGTACACCAATGATAATGAATTGATTTTCACCTCCAACATTTTCGCCTAAGGTGCCCCCAACCCTTCCGGAAGATCCTAGTCCGAGACCAAGCGGATGCTGGATCATTGCCATTATTCCCTGAACCCACTCTACTACGTGACCAACACTCGAGGGGTTACTGAAATCGATGGTGTTAACAATAACTTCAATAATACCGTTAGTTTTATCTTCAAACCTGGTTACAAGATACAGCAGGTAGGCGGCTCCAAAAGCAACGCCTATATGTATCGTATGGGTAATGAATTTCTTTTTAGTAAGGAGGGCATAAAAATAGATCATTGCAAAGTAGGCAGCAAAGGGTGCTCTTGAAAGGGCGAGAACAATAGAAATAAAAGAGGCCGCAAGTGCCACCAAACCAATTGAATTCAGATTAAGTTTATTGTCATCCCGCGTATATAATGCGCCTATTATTGCCAGAGCGAGTAAAGTTGCAGCTGCATGCTCCAATGGATTTGCAAAAAAACTTGCAAAGCGTTTATAACCGCCTTCCGACTCAAAAGTAGTGGTTAGTCCGTAACTGCCACTAGGCTCAAAATTAAAGAAATAGTAGCTGTATTCTGCATAGCCGGTTCTGGTTTGCAGGTGCTGGTTCATCAGGTATTCCACGATCACCACCATGCCTGCTGCAATGGTGAGCAGTATGATATAACTAAAATACTTGTTGATATAGATTTGCTTATAATCTATAAGGCGGCCTGTAAAATAGACCAGAACATAGAATGAGGTGCTCTTAAAGGCAATAAGTCTGTTTACAAAACCTTGTTCACCAATAGGGGCCAGTGCATATAACAATGTGTATGCAAAGAACGCCATGATCAGGTAATCTATTAAATGGAACCTGGGCCTTATGGTAAGTGCCATTATGTTTAGTCCTAAAACACTTAGGATCATGAGCTCTTTAAAAAACTGAAAAATGGGTATTAGGTCCTTTAATCCTAAATTGAAGGTAACAGACATTGCTGTTGTGTACATCGACAAACCAAAAATCAGGAATAGTAACAGACCATCTCTGTTTCCCCTTAAGATCTCTCTTACTGCCATTACAAAAGAACAAATAAAGATCAGGGGGAAAATAAACATAGTTAGCTCTTTGTTGAATTTATGGTTTCGGTGGCCAAATTAAGTTTTTCGGAGTGAAAAATCCATCTTTCAATCCTTTAAATAAATATTCAGCTTTTTTATTTCTTCCCCTTAGCTTAAAATAAGAATATAAGGCGAGGTAGTAGGGTGCATTGTACAAAAATGCCAGGGGATAGAATATTGGTTTACCATAGCCGCGCAAAAACCAGATCTTGTTTCTATTTACATAGTAATGAATAACTGGGCTTAAAGTGCCCTCACTGTTTTGTTTCGCCTTTCCTGAAGCGCCGGCTTCATGGTACATTTTACAGGAAGGCAGGTAGTGCAGTTCATATCCTTGTGCGCGGAGCCGAAAAGAGAGTTCCACATCTTCGTAGTATAAAAAGAACTTCTCGTTAAAGCCTCCGGTTTGCTTTAATACCTCGTTTCTTACCAGGCAACAGCAGCCGGTAACCCATTCTACCTTTTTATAGTTCTGCTCATCCAACAATTCAGGAGTATTCTTTTTGTTATAGGTAAACCCAAGTACAAAGTTTACATACGAATCACCATTCCAGATCTTGTTTCTGTCGTGCATCCAATAAATGGCAGGCTGAACCGCAGCAGCTTCCGGATGATTTTGCATGTGTTGCAGCAATTTGCTGATGATGTTGCTGTCAACCAGCGTATCCGTATTCATGATCAGTGAGTAAGTATAATCCTTACTGATGCTATAAGCTATTGCACGGTTATTTCCTTCCGCAAAACCCAGGTTTTCTTTATTGTCGAGATAAACGAGGTCAGGAAATTGACTTTGTAAAATTGCTAAAGAGCCATCAGTAGATCCATTATCAGTTACAATGATGTCAAAATGATCAGGATTGCAATATTCAAGTACAGATTTTATGCAATCAGCGGTGTACTCCGGAGTATTCCAGTTGAGCAGGATCAGGGCTACAGGTTTAGACATTTTGGAGGGCTGGTTTCTTTACCACATATTGGTACATAAACAAAGCGCTAAGTTCAATAATTACTGTAAATGAACCAAACCATTTATAATTGGCATAATGTAAGAGCAGGAATGCAAGAACTACAGAAAGCGCAAATAAGATCATTGCGATCCTGAAAATGTAAACACTATTATTTTTGAGCAGTTGATCCAGTACATTTAATACGTTTAAAGCAGAAATAGCAGGGAATAATGCCATTGTCCTTAAATAGATAATGGCTGTTTCATTTTCCTCTCCTGAAAGAACCCGGACCGCAAAACC
>Ga0157371_10005400_pt1 | contig 10790 bp, 12 predicted proteins | sample C45metaG_FD_113462 | JGI IMG/M metagenome (GOLD analysis project Ga0157371, IMG submission 113462) | Corn rhizosphere microbial communities from Kellogg Biological Station, Michigan, USA - C4-5 metaG | ecosystem: Host-associated > Plants > Roots > Rhizosphere > Soil | place: USA: Michigan... | reverse complement strand
TGGCATGGACCAGCAGCGGGTGCAATGCCACCGAGCAGGCGTTTGGGAGAAATCAGGAAAACTGAGAATGTTCTCTACCGACAGCGGAGACGGACCGCGTATTGCCTCACACCTTGAACTCATCGACACGACCCTCGAGTCAGTGGACGCGACAGAAGAGGTGGATGTCGTCGCGCTAGACGAGCACCTTGCCGACGAACGTGTGACATTCGTCAAGCTCGAAATAGAAGGTTCCGAGGTTGCTGCACTCCGGGGCGCGCGGCGCCTCATCGTTGACAATCGACCCAAACTTGCACTCTCTGCGTATCACCGCGCGCGCGACCTCGTGGATCTTTTTGAGGTTGTGGAGTCGTTCGACGCAGGTTATCGAATCGACCTTGCTCACCACCGTGAGGGACTGAGCGCGATGGTCTACTACTGCGTCCCGCCGCGCTGACCCGAGGTAGATTGGACGATAGACACATTGATCTTTGCGCAAAGCGACACGCGATCCAAAACATTTCTGACATCATTGGCACATGTGCCAGCCACCGGAGTTGAATACGTGAGCATCGAAACCTTCATCGAAAAGTTTGCCTTTGCCATCGAAGTTGAACCGGAGATATTGAGTGCCGAGACTGAATACAAAGCGCTCGATGTCTGGGATTCGTTGAACACACTGGCTGTCATCGCGATGGCTGATGCCGACTTCAATGTCGCACTCAGCGGCCAGGATATCGAGTCCAGCCGCACAATCGGCAATCTCTGGCAGATTGTCGAAGGGAAAGTGGCTAACGCATGAAAGCCATACCCGGCATTGCAGTCCGCGCAGTGGCCGCCGCCGTACCGACACACGTTGCGCGAACGCAAGACTACGAATTCCTGACTCCTGAGGAGCGCCTACGCTTTCAGAAGGTCACAGGCATTGCTGAGCGCAGGATTGTGGGTAGCGAGCAATGTGCGTCGGATCTATGCGCGTTCGCTGCTGATCGGGTTATTGAACATGCTGGATGGGAGCGCGAGAGCATCGGGGCTCTGATCTTGGTGACCCAAAGCCCCGACTACCCCATTCCGGCAACCGCGGTCATATTGCAGGACAAGCTCAAGCTGTCTCAGACATGCATCGCATTTGATGTGAATCTGGGTTGTTCGGCCTATCCCTACGGGATCGCCATCGTTGCCTCGATAATGAAGTCACTATCGATCCAACGCGCGTTACTGTTGATCGGAGATATTTCAAGCAGGGGTTGCGCCATCTCTGACAAGTCAGCCTGGCCGCTGTTTGGTGACGCTGGATCGGCCACTGCCTTGGAGTTACACGAAGACGCCCCGGCAGCCTTTTTTGATCTGATGTCCGACGGCGCTGGCAAGGACGCCATTATCGTGCCGAGCGGAATGCTGTCCTCACGCCGACCACGAACTGATGAAGCTGTGCGGATGGAGCCCGGCAGCGACGGCATCATGCGGTACCCGGATAACTTGGTCTTGCGCGGAGCCGACATCTTCAGCTTCGCCATTGCGAAGGTACCCTCCAGCATCCAGCGTGCACTCGAGGCGAGTAAACACAAGCCAGATCAGGTTGACTTCTTGGTTCTCCACCAAGCCAACAAGATGATCAACGACACGATCACCAAGAAAGCTGGATTCAGGCCAGAGCAGGCAATTTCAACATTGGAGCGATACGGAAACACTAGTTCGGCATCCATTCCCGTTACGCTATGCGCGCATTCCGACCGTTTCGACCAGTCGCGACAGCTGGCCTTGTGCGGCTTCGGGGTTGGCCTGTCTTGGGGCACCTGCATTCTGTCGGTGCCTGCCCATGCCATCCTGCCGATCATAGAAACCGATGATGTCTATTGATCCGAAGGCTTATTACGACGACGCGGTATTCCGTGAGGAGGTGGCGAATCTCTTCAACCGTCGCCTCTTTGTTGGCACCGTCGCAGATTTCCCCGAAATCAATTCCTACAAGACCATTCAACTCGGCCGGGAGCCGATTACGGTTCGCCGCACACCAAAGGGCATCAAGGCATTCAGCAACGTTTGCCTGCATCGAGGCGCACTGATCGATCCCGAAGGAACCGGCACCAGGCCATTTCGCTGTTCTTACCATGCGTGGGCGTACGACTCGAACGGCTTGCTGAGTCACGCTCCCAAGGTAGAGATGACATGTCTGAAACGTACCCAGTTGCATGCCTGGCGGGTCAACGTAGAAGATGGCATGGTATTTATCGGGCAAGACGATCTCGACACAACGAAAGTTTCCGCAGCCCTCAGCGAGTTGTCGATCAAGTATTCGAAACCGTATTTCCATTCCTATACTGACCACGAATGCAATTGGAAGCTCTTGGTGGAAAACGTGCTAGAGCCGTATCACATCAGTACGGTTCACCCCAAGACCTTCGTCCCGACCGGAATAACATCCAATTCTGAATATTACTGGTCAAATGATGACTACACTTGCTGGAACACAGTGTCACCGTCTGGCCCTGACGCAAAAAACAATCGTCTTTCGTCGATAATAAAGGGCACCCGACTTCAGTATGGTCATGCCTACATTTTTCCGAACGTATTTGTCTCCAACGGAAACGACCACATCGGCTACATCGGTCATTTTATCCCGACCGGACCAAATCGGACACGGCTGGAGTGGTGCCTGTTCGAGCAGGAACTGTTGCTGAGACAGAACGAAACCATACGCCAAGCTTTACGAGACGCCGCCGTCGAGTTCACCCTGAATACCTTGGCAGAAGACAAGGCCATCGTGGAAAGTTGCCAGATCGGCCTGCAGTCCGCCACGGCTGCCTACCAGTTGCAGGATGTAAGCAATCTGGAAGCCCGGGTGATCAACTTCCAATCCAATTACGAGCGTTACATGCGCCATGTTTAGTGGAAAGACGACACTGGTAACCGGGGCGACATCAGGCATTGGCCATCAGCTTTGTCTTGAACTGTTGGATCAAGGCGCGCGTGTCATTGCCGTCGGACGCAACACCGAAAGACTTGCAGAACTGTCACGGTTGTCCGGGGACATTCGTAGCATCAATGCCGACCTCACGGAGATGCAGGCCTATCCATCCTGGTTCGACCTTGGCGAGAAGATCGATGGCTTGGTCTGCTCGGCGGGGGTCTACGAGACGACACTGATGCGATATTTTTCCGTTGCCAAACACGAAAATATCATGCGAACCAATGTGACCGCCCCACTAGCTCTTATTGCGGAGCTTCTGAAGAACCGAAATTTCAATACCGGCGCGTCTATCGTGCTCTTGTCTTCGATTCTTGGGCCTGTAACAGGCTTGATCGGATCAGCATCCTATGCCGCCAGCAAAGCAGCAATCGTCGGTTGCGCCAAGACCCTGGCATTGGAATTGGCGAAATACTCCATTCGCGTCAACTGCGTTTCGCCGGGCATGGTCAAGAGTGAAATGACGAGCGGCCTGGGCTATATGTCCACCGAAGCCAGCAACGCCGACAAGGCAAGGTATCCGCTCGGTGGGCGCTATGCCACAGTGCAGGAGGTGACTGGCCCCATCCGGTTTCTTCTTTCTGACGCAGCTTCGTTTATCACTGGTACCAACATGATTATCGATGGTGGTTGTAGTGCCCAATAAGATGCAGCTCATTATCGTCGGCGCTGGCGGTCTGGGCCGTGAAATGGCAGCGGGCATCCGGCGCTATGATTTGCCCTACGATGTCATTGGCCACATCGACGACGAGAAGTCCGGCGCAAACATTCTCGACAAAATCATCGACCACGCCCCGATTGCCACTGCCCGATATATCACCTGCTTCGGCGACGGCGCAGCCCGGAATCGCATCAGGTCAACACTCGCTTCGCGCGGTGCCAAATTTACTTCTATCATTAGTCCGACCGCACAGTCGGTAACCCCGACGGAAGGCTTGATCAACTGCCTAATTCTTGGTTCCTGCACCATATCCAATGACACCCAAATCGGGTCCGACGTGTTGATCCAGACGCTGGCGGTTCTCGGACACGATGTCGTGCTGGGAGATGGCATTACCATCAGCGCTCATGCATTTGTTGGTGGATACGCTGTGCTCGAGGATCTGTGCACCGTGCATCCCCACGCAGTCATTCTTCCCAAGGTGCGCATTGGGAGAGGTGCAGTTGTCGGTGCCGGATCGGTCGTCATCAAGGATGTCGCGCCCTACACCACAGTATTCGGGTCGCCCGCCAAGGTCATCGCCTACGGCAATCCCCATGACTGAGATCTATCTCAACCTGATCGAATCGGCACTTGGCTCAAGAACCGAACGCAACGATCCTGAAGCGCTGGGACAGGCTGCTGTAGATTGCGAGCGCATCGTCAACAAGACGGGCGTGTACAGGCGCCCGGTTGTCGCAAGCGGCGAATACACCAGCGACCTGGCGTTGCGCGCAACGCAAAAACTTCTGCAGCGGAATGGTGCCAACGCGACTGATTTCGGTGCGCTGATCGTATGCACGCAGACGCCCGATCACTTGATCCCCGGCGTTTCCTCGCTAGTCCATGGCAAGCTGGGCTTCGCGCAAACCTGCTACGCGACGGACATCAACCAGGGCTGTTCAGGATTTATTTACGGTGCCCATCTCATCGGCGCGATGATTCGCGGTGGTGCCTTCCAGCAGGCGATCCTGGTGAATGCCGATTGCTATACGCGCCTGATCCGGCCGGACGACCTGACCACCCGAGTCCTGTTCGGTGATGCTGCTACGGCCTCGTCGTTCTCGGCCCAACGCACCGGTTTTCGTTTGCTCTACTCGCGCTGTTATACGGACGGCACCGGCTACGAAGATTTCATCGCTCGCGGCTCGGCCATCCAGCCGGACGAAGACTTTGAATCGGGCATTTACATGAATGGCCCGGGCATCCTGTCCTTCGCATTGCGCGTGGTTCCCGAAGCCACTGACGAGGCACTCAAGGACAATGGCCTGAGGTTGAGCGACATCCGGATGTTCGCCTTCCACCAAGCCAATAGCTTCGTAATCGGCAAGCTGGCGTACAAGATGGGGTTGCGCGCTGAACAGGTTCCGCAGAACTGCGCGGAATTGGGCAACACCGTCTCGGCGTCCATACCGCTGCTCATGCTGGAGCAACAGGCGAATTTGAAGAACGGCGACTTGGTTCTGGCTGTGGGCTTTGGCGTCGGATTGTCGTGGGGCGTTCTGCTGCTGGAGCGGGTCGTGCCGACGGGATCCGATGCTTGATTCGCAGTATCGGTCGAGCAGACCGATGACTTCCTGCCTGGCCTATATTTTCGTTCCGATATCGCGCTGCTTTCGGATCTAGTCGGCCGCGATCAGGCACGTTGGAGGGCAAGAATAATTTCTGCACACACACGATCCGGAGCGCTGCCGCTTGAGTTGCAATGCCGTTGGTATTCATCATGCACAGCGCGTTTTTTCGCCTTTTCTGCCGAGTCGTACGCCATGAAAAACCTGCTGAATCCGGAGCATTACCTGTCGACTGAAATCTGGCAAGCCGAGCGCGAGCAGATTTTTTTCAAGCACTGGCAATACGCGGCTCATGCTGCACAACTCGCGCAACCCAACGACTGGGTGTTGGCGAATATCGCTGGGCGCGAGGTGGTAATACAGAACTTTGCCGGCGAGTTGCGGGCCTTCAGCAACGTATGCAGCCATCGCTTCAGCGCCATTCGCTCCAAACCGTGCGGGCACGGGCCGTTGCAGTGCCCCTACCATCACTGGACCTACAACAAGGACGGCGTGCCGCGCGGCATTCCGCTCCGAGACCAGTTTTCCGAACTCGCCGACCCGGGCGCGGTCGAGAAACTGGCCTTGGAACGATGGGCTGTTGATCGTTGCGGAGGATTGGTCTTTGTGCGGCTGGCCAGCGAAGGCCAAAAACTAAGGGAATTTCTTGGCGCGACCTACCCGGCACTGCAAGCCGCCAGCGAATCGTTGATTCGGGTAGTACGGGAATTCGAATACACCATCGAAGCGAACTGGAAACTCGTCATCCAGAACACGCTGGAGCTATACCATATCGTTGCCGTCCATCCGCGCAGTTTCGGCAAGGGAATGAACTACAAACAACTCGCTACTCGGCGGCTGGTGGATGAAATCGTCACGCCGCCGCATATCGTGTACCGCGGGGAAGGCTTCGACACAGTGGCACCTGCGCCTCCTGTCACGTTGCACACGTTGCTGCCGCGCTTGCGGGTATCCGTGCTACGGCCTGTAGCGAACTGGGCCAGCGACGGTGTGCGTCGCAAGCTGAATCCTGGCTTGTTCTCACGATGCGGGCTTGAGCACTTCGGCATTTTCCCGTGCTTCAACTTCGTCATTTCCGATGGAGGTTTGGCAACGGAAATCGTGTACACGCCTCAATCCACGGGAAAAACCCGCATGCAGGTGCGCATATGGTCGCCAGGGTTGCAGGACCTCAACCTCATTGAGCGCGCGCTGATGCGACGGCGGCAAGCGAAGGGGGTTGCTTCGGCAATGATCGCTACAGGTGAGGACACGCCAGCAGTGGAACGTGTGCAACGTGGCTTGCGCAACAGGGGTGCCGTTCCCGCGTCGGGTGGTCTGTTCAATGAGAGCGAACAACTGGTGCATCGGTTTCAGACTTTCTATCTTGGAGCGATGATGGCACCTGGCATGCCCCGATCTTCGTGATGGCCGGCGCATTGAACGGCAGCAGCGCAAATCATGTCACTATTGCCCATCGTGTCGACTCACCAGCTACGAAGCCGCGTGACGAACGCAGCGCGTACAAGGCCGTACGTAACAGGGACCGCATCGAAGCTTCGTTCAGGACTCTGCAGCTGAGGGCATCCGTGTATTCTCCCATGCCGAAATTTTCCGCCCTGCTTGTGAAGAACCACCGCCCATGATGTCATGCCCTCCTTAGCCACACGCGCGACGAGCGCCGCCTGGTGGAGCACGCTGGAGATTCTAGCGCGCTACGGCGTGCAGTTTCTCGTCACGGTGGTCTTGGCACGTCTGCTCACTCCGGACGACTTTGGTCTGATCGCTATGTTGCTGGTTTTTACTAGCATTGGAACCCTGCTGGTCGACTCCGGCTTTGGTGCCGCACTAATCCAGCGCCAACACACCACGGCCGACGATGAAACCACCGTATTCATCTTCACCATCTTCATTGGCGTCATCACGGCGGGCATCTTGGTACTCACGGCCCCGGTTATTGCGGCTTTCTTCAACCAGCCAAAACTAGTTGATCTGACGCGCGTCATGTCCGTAGTGTTGCCGCTTGGCGCATTCGCCGCGGTACCTGATGCGTTGTTGACGATGAAGCTCGACTTCAAGGCTCGTGCACGCGCGGAAGTGGTCGCATCGCTGAGCTCCGGTACTGTCGCAGTGGTGTTGGCGCTCCGAGGTCTCGGTGTATGGAGTCTGGCATGGCAAGGCATCGTTTCGATTGGGGTGCGCGGAATCCTGTTATGGATATATTCGGGGTGGCGGCCACGCGGCCGTTATCGCGGTGAATCCTTTCGCAGTTTGTTCGGGTTCGGTGGGTACATGCTTTTGTCCGGGCTACTCAATACAGTCGCCGTGCGCTTGCAATCGTTGATGATCGGCAAGCTGTTTGATTCCCGTGCATTGGGCTTCTACACACTCGCTCAAAGTACCCAGTCAGCCCCCGCTTCGTTCATGGGCCAGGTACTCGGACGTGTTGGGCTACCGGTGTTTTCCACGATCGCCCACGATCGCAAAAAGCTGGTCGCCGCATTGAGATCTTCTCTGCGCATGTCCATGTTCTTGTTCGTACCGTGCATGATCGGTATCGCCGTGATCGCCCAACCGCTGATCGAGATGCTGTATGGAGCGCGTTGGGCAACGGCTGCTCCCATCCTCAACGTGCTTGCCCTTGGCGCCGCACTGTGGCCGGTGCATGTGCTCAACCTTGCTGCCATAAGCGCGCAAGGTCGGTCGGACCTGTTCTTTCGACTTGAAGTCATCAAACAGATAGCGAGTATCGCGCTGGTGCTGGTTTTCGCACATTGGGGGCCCCTCGCGATCGCATGGTCTGTGCTCATTGCCGGATTATTCTCGGCCGGACTCAACACGTATTACTCCAAGCGTCTGCTCGGCTACGGCTGGTTCGCCCAGCTTGCGGACCAGTGGCCTACACTCGCACTATCCGCAATTGCAGCCTTGGTGGGTTGGGTCGTGCTGCACTGGAACAGGGTTGGTTCCATTGTAATGCTGATCGCAATCGTGATCAGCGCGGCAACGTACCTGCTGCTGGCTATCCTCACCAAGAACGAGGCTTTGCGCGAGCTGCGCTCCGTGGTTCGTACGCTACGTGCCAAACAACCGAATGCCGATCCATGAACGAACTATCAGATTACCGCGAAATATCCGACCCGGCGGCCTTGTCCCTACAACCACTGGTGAGCGTGCACATGCTGGCCTATCGCCACGAACGTTTTCTTGCCGAAGCCATTGAAGGCGTCATCGCTCAAGTATGTGATTTTCCGATCGAACTGATCATCGCAGAGGATTGTTCACCCGATGGGACACTTGTCATCGCACTGGATTACCAACGACGTTATCCACACTTGATACGGGTGATAACCGGCGATAGAAATGTAGGCATGCATGCCAATGCGGCTCGCAGCATACCTGCCGCACGCGGCAAGTACATTGCACTTTGTGAGGGCGACGACTACTGGCATCACCCACACAAGCTGCAGATGCAGATGGGCCTAATGACAGCTCACCCCGACATGACGTTCTGCCATACCGACTTCGATCGAAAAACTCGCTTTCGTACTCGAAGATGCAGACACAAGAACCACCCCTCGAAGTGGCTTGCCCACGGCGCTGCCTATGAGTCGCTTCTGCACGAATGGTCCGTGATGACAGCGACAACCGTATTCCGTAGCGACATCCTTGCGCTGTTCGCACATACAGAATTCGCGAACCCACGTTGGCCGTTTGGTGATTATAACCTTCTCCTCTTTTCTAGCCTCCAGGGAATTGCTGGATACATTGACACCTCCACTGCCACCTTTCGAAAGAGGAGGGGTTCCGCTGGTAACAATGGACACAGCGCACACTTGGAAATGAAGCTTGCGGCGCAGGAATGCGTAGATCTGTTTCTAGCCAAGCATCCTGTCGATGCTGCCAATGATCGCCAAATCCATGCAAGATTGAAGCGGACGATCTACCACGCTGCGTTTTATGCCGAGCGCCCAGACGTTATGAAGTCGGCCTATGGCTGGCTTCGTTCGAGTGGCTTCGAGCCTTCCTCAATCCGTCATAAAGCATGCCTCGCTGCGATAGCGTTGAAGTTTCCGGTGCGCATATTGGGTGCGGTCAAAAATTTTGTGAATTTGTACTTGAGCGCGATTCCGGCATGATCATTACACCAATGATTACTTGCGTTGTGGTTACGTTCAATCGATGCACGTTGTTGGAACGATGCTTGCTGGCAATAGGCGCGCAAACCCACCCACCACATCGGCTGGTTATTGTCGATAATGCGTCTACAGACGGAACGCGCAACTGGCTTGCAGAATGGGTGCCAGAACATGCCGTCTATGCAGAATGCGTCCCATTGGCTGAGAACCTTGGTGGCGCTGGAGGCTTTGCGGAGGGACTACGGATCGCTATCGAGCGCGGTGCAGACTGGGTCTGGATGATGGATGACGATGCCGAGCCGCATCCGGAGGCTTTGGCAGAGCTGCTTAAGATCGCCAATGACCCTGCCAACGTATATGGATCGCTGGCAACGCATGGTACCAATACATCATGGTCCACCGACCTAATCGACCCGCCACAGCGTAACGTGAATGAGGTCATCGCCGTTCCGCCTAGCGCCCGCGTGCGATCATTGCCTTTCCTCGGCTTTCTGATTCATCGCGATCTGGTGGAGAGAATCGGTTTGCCCGACGCTGGGTTCTTCATTGCCGCCGATGATGTCGAATATTGTATACGTGCATCCCTTACTGGAGCCCAGATCATTATTGCGGGCAAAAGCCATATTGAGCATCCCATGGCCAAACGATCGATCACGCGAGTGTTCGGGACCGATGTGATCTACCTGCGCTTGCCTCCGTGGAAGCGTTATTATGATACGCGTAATCGCCTGCTTATTGCGCGCAAGTACTATGGAATCCGGCTGTTGACCCAGACCATTCCCGGTTCATTTGTACGCCTGTTCACAGCGCTCATGTACGAACCGCGCAAATTGGCTCAACTATGGGCCTTCTGCACAGGCATGTTCGACGGGCTTCTCGGGATCAAGGGCCGGCGACATACCAAATGGGGCATACGCCAGTAAGCTACTGGCTTTTTCGCCCTCACCCGATGGGAATCGATTTGAAAACCTTGATTGTCGGAGCCGGCTACGCCGGCAGTGTGGTGGCGCGCGAACTAGCCGACGCCGGACGCCGCGTGCATTTGATCGACAAGCGCCCGCATATCGCAGGCAATGCCTACGATGAATTGGACGATCACGGTGTGCTGGTGCACCGCTACGGACCGCATATCTTCCATACCAACGGCGAGCGCATCTTCGAATACCTGTCCCGATTTACCGAATGGCGGCCTTACGAACACCGCGTGCGTGGTGTGGTAAATGACATCCCATACCCATTCCCGATCAACCGGGATACGTTGAATCAGTTATACGGACTGGAACTGGATGAGACCGGCGCAGCTGAATTCTTCGAGCGCGTGCGCGAACCGCGCGAGCCGGTGGCGACCAGCGAGGACGTGGTATTGAACTCAGTCGGCCGCGACCTGTACGAGAAGTTCTTCCTCAACTACACACGCAAGCAGTGGGGGTTGGATCCGTCCGAGCTGAAAGCCG
>Ga0157371_10005398_pt1 | contig 10794 bp, 8 predicted proteins | sample C45metaG_FD_113462 | JGI IMG/M metagenome (GOLD analysis project Ga0157371, IMG submission 113462) | Corn rhizosphere microbial communities from Kellogg Biological Station, Michigan, USA - C4-5 metaG | ecosystem: Host-associated > Plants > Roots > Rhizosphere > Soil | place: USA: Michigan... | reverse complement strand
TGGCGGTAATGGTAACCCGGTCGGCCAGTTCGAGATGGCCGAGCACGCCGGCGTTGCCGCCGATCATGCAGTAGCGGCCGATCTTCGCGCTGCCGGCCACCGCGGCGCAGCCTGCCATCGCGGTATGCGCGCCGACGTGCACGTTGTGGGCGATCTGGATCTGGTTGTCCAGGCGCACGTCTTCTTCCAGCACGGTATCGTCCAGCGCGCCGCGGTCGATCGTGGTGTTGGCGCCGATCTCGCAGTCGTCGCCGATGCGCACGCCGCCGAGTTGCGGCAGCTTGATCCAGTGGTCCTTGTCGAAGGCGAGGCCGAAACCGTCCGAGCCGATCACCGCGCCCGGGTGCACCAGTACCCGCTTGCCGAGAGTGACGCGGGTGACCAGGGTGACCCTGCCAACCAGGCGGGATTGCGCACCGACGGTGCAGTCGTCACCGATGATGCAGTGCGGGCCCAGTACGGCATCGTCCTCCACCACCGCACGATCGCCGATCACACAGCACGCGCCGATGCTGGCGCGGACGCTGATGCGCGCACTGGCGGCGACCACCGCACTGGGGTGGATGCCGGCTGGCGCCGCGGGCAGGCGTTCGAACAGGGCGGCGATGAGCGCATAGCTGACGTACGGGTCGGCGGCAATCAGCGCAGGGACCGGGCAACTGGCGAGATCGCCCTCGCGCAGTACCACAGCGCCGGCGCGCGTGTCGGCCAGTTGGGCGGTGTACTTGCTGTTGGAGAGGAAGCTCAGCTGACCGGGGCCGGCGCCGGCCAGGGTGCCGACACCGTCGATGACACGCGCCCCGTCACCCTTGAAGGTCAGACCGAATCGCTCGGCCAGCTCGGCCACGGTGTAGTTGACTGTGCTCATGCTTGCTCCCGGGTCTGCCAGTCATTGTAGAGGGTGGCGGCGCACGGCGCAGCGCGCCAGCGCAGCAAAAGAAAGCGCGGCATGGCCGCGCTTTCCGGTGCTTTCCCGGCTTCTGGGTGATCGCGCCGGCTGACCAGTGCGCGCGGATCAGTCCACCCTGATCAGAACTGGCTGCCGAAGGTGAACTGGATGCGTTCCTCGTAGTGACTGTCGCCCGGCTGCGAGCGGAACGGCGTGGCCAGGCTGATGATCAGCGGCCCGATCGGCGCCTGCCAATGCAGCGAGATGCCGGCCGACGCACGCAGCGTGCTGGCATTGAAGCTCTGGTAGTCCTTGTAGACGTTGCCGGCATCCACGAACAGCGACACGCGTGCGGTATTGGTATTTTTCAGGAACGGCAGCGGCAGGTACAACTCGGCCGTACCGAGCACCTTGAACGCGCCGCCGATCGGCTGCGCGTAATAACCGCCGAGGCACGACCCGTTGGCTGCCGGCGCGCTGCCGTCAATGCAGACACGCGGCCCCAGCGTGTCGTCCTGGAAGCCGCGCACGTCACGTACGCCGCCAGAGCGGAAGTTCTGCCAGAACGGGAAATCCTGGCGCATGTCGGTGAGGACATGCGTGGGGTCCTGCGCCAGGGCGGCGACTTTCAGGGCGTCGAAATCCGCGTCGCTGATGCCGTTCTTGCCAAAGGTCTTGCCGTAGCCGAGCTGGCCGTCCAGGTACAGCACGAAACCCTTGCCGATCGGCCAGTAGTGATTCGCTTCCGCGGTCAGTCTCCAATACTGCACGGTGGAGCCGGGCAGGGCGACGTCGGCCGAGGCGGAGATCAATCCACCACGGGTCGGAGCCCAGTAACCGTTGCGGGTATCGTGGTTCCAGCCCAGCGTGCCGGTCCATGAGTGGATGGTCTTGTTGCCGATCTGGTTCTGGTAATCCATCAGCGATCGCGGACTGTAGCCGGGGACCAGGTTGACCTTGTTGCTGCTGACGCCCAGGCCCACGCGTACGCCGTCGGTCTCGGTGATCGGGATGCCGAGGTAGCTGGCGAAGCTTTTCGTGCTGGTGGCGTAGTTGGCGTAATCGGTATTGCCGAAATCGGCCTTCGAGTAGCTGGCGTTGTAGCCGATGCCGATGCCGCTGTCGGTCAGGTACGGGTTGTAGTAGTTGGTCGAGAAGCGGGTGTAGTAGCTGCTGCGTTCGCCACTGATCGAGAAGCTGTCGCCGCTGCCGAACAGGTTGTTCTGCGACACCGAGGCATTCAGGATCATGCCGGAGTACTGCGAATAACCCACACCGAACTGCAGGCTGCCGGCGGACTGCTCGACGACCTTGACGGTGACGTCGACCTTGTCCTGCGTTCCGGGCACCAGCTTCTTGTCGATATCCACGGTCTTGAAATAACCCAGCCGTTGCAGGCGGATCTTCGAGCGGTCGATCGCCGCCTGCGAATACCAGGACCCCTCCAGCTGCCGCATCTCGCGGCGCAACACGCCGTCTTCGGTGCGGGTATTGCCCTGGAACACCACCCTGCGCACGTAAACGCGCTGACCCGGCTCGATGAACAGGGTCAGGTCGACGGTGCGCTTGTCCTTGTCCAGCTTCGGGATCGGCGTGACCTTGGCGTAGGCATAGCCGATGTTCGCCAGGATCGCCTTTATCGACTTCGTGCTTGCCTCGATCGCGGCACGGTTGAAGGTGTCGCCGTCCTTGACGAACACCAGCTGGCGCAGCGTGGACTCAGGCAGGATCAGCGTGCCGAGCAGCTTGACGTCGGCGATCTTGTAGATTTCGCCTTCCTTGATGCTGGCGTCGATGTACATCGCGCGCTTGTCGGGGGCGATCGACACCTGGGTGGAATCGACACCGAAATCGGCATAGCCGCGATCCATGTAGTAGGACTGCAGTTTCTCCAGGTCGCCGGAGAGCTTTTCGCGCGAATACTGGTCGTCCTTCGAATACCACGACATCAGGTTGCTGGTGTCCGACTCGAAATCCTTGCGGATCTGCTTGTCGCTGAACGCATGGTTGCCAAGGATGTTCAGCTCCTTGATCTTGGCTGCCTTGCCTTCGCGGATCTCGATCTCGACCGCGACGCGGTTGCGATCGAGCTTGGTCACGTGCGGGTCGACCGACACGTTGTACTTGCCGCGGTTGTAGTACTGCCGGATCAGTTCCTGCTGCACGTTGTCCAGCGCCAGCCGGTCGAAAGTCTCGCCCTCGGACAGGCCGATGTCTTTCAGGCCCTTCTTCAGGTCGTCCGTCTTGATGTCCTTGTTGCCGCGCAGGGTCAGTTTCGCGATCGACGGGCGCTCGACCACCTTGATCACCAGGATGTCGCCTTCGCGATCGAACTCCACGTCGCTGAAGAACTTGGTCTGGTAAAGCGCGCGAATGGCCCGCTGGGCTTCCTCGTTGGTCAACCGCTCGCCCTTGTTGACGGGCAGGTAGTTGTAAACGGTACCGGCGGAAATGCGGCTGAGACCGTCGATGCGGATGTCCGACACCACGAACGGGTCGAATGCAAACGCATTGGCGGAGAGGGAGGCAAGCAGGATCAGCGCGGCGATACGCTTCATCGTCGATTCCGTAGGGTTATTTCGATGGGGCGACCAGTGCGGCCGCCCCGATCAACATATGAGGCAGGGACAGGCCCTGCCTCGAAAGAAAATCCGTACTCCGCAGGAGCACTTCGTGTGACACATCAGGGCGCCGGGCCGCAAATGGCGCTGACTGAAGTGTCATTGGCATGCTGCCGGCGCCGGTCATCCGTGTCACGACAGCAGCATGCGGTGGATGTCGTTGTAGAACGCCAGCCCCATCAAACCGAACAGCAACGCCATGCCGATGTACTGGCCGACGACCATCGTCTGTTCGCTGACCGGGCTGCCTTTGATCAATTCGACAAGATAATACAGCAGGTGCCCGCCATCCAGAATCGGGATCGGCAAAAGGTTGAGTATGCCCAGACTCAACGACACCAGCGCCAGGAACTGCAGGAACCACGGCAGCCCCATGTTGGCCGACGCATTGGCCACTTCGGCAATGCCGATGACGCCGGACAGGTTTCTGGTAGAGGCTTCGCCGGTGAGCATCTTGCCGAGCATGCCGAACGTCTGCGTGGTGTTGCGCCAGGTGGTGCCGAGCGAAGCCTGCAGCGCCCTCAGCGGACCGTAGTGGATGGTGGCCGGCTCGGCCGGTGGGGCAGCGACGCCCATCACCCATTTCGGTGGCTGGCCTTCCAGCGACTCCCACCTTGCGGTGACATGAAGTTGCAGCGGCTGGCCTGCGCGTTCGACGACGATGGCCAGCTGCGGCGACTTGATCGCGGCGGCCTGTACCTTCTTGCCGAAGGCGATGAAATCGCTGACTGGCTGGCCATTGACGCTGACGATCCGATCGCCACCCTGCATGCCGGCCAATGCTGCCGGTTGCCCGGCCATGACCGTGGCGGCGACGGCCGGTGGCGGTGCCAGTTGCAGCCCCAGTATGCCCAGATACTGGCCTACGTCCTGGCCGGGCGGCAGCTCGTTCAGCGGCAGCACCAGTTGCCGCTGAACGCCATCGCTGCCGCGTACGGTCAGCGGCAGCGGCTTGCGTCCGAGCAAGGCATTGGCCACCGCATCCATCGAATCGGTAAAGGTCGGGATCGCTCGGCCATCGATGCTGAGGATGCGATCGCCCGGCTGGATGCCGGCCTTGGCTGCAAGGCTGTGCGGCGTGGCGGTAACCACCGGGGCCACGTCAGGGCGTCCCAACATGAACATCAGCCAGAACGCGACCACGGTGAAGATCAGGTTGAAGCCCGGCCCGGCAGCCACGATGGCGATGCGTTTCCACACCGACTTGCCGGTGAACTCCTGATCGCGCAGGGCCGGGTCGACTTCGCCCTCGCGTGCATCGAGCATCTTGACGTAACCGCCCAGCGGGATGGCGGCGATCCAGTATTCGGTGCCGTCGCGGCCCACGCGCTTCCAGATCGCCTTGCCGAAGCCGACCGAAAAGCGCAGCACCTTGACCCCGCAACGACGCGCGACCCAGTAGTGGCCGAATTCATGAAAGGTCACCAGCACGCCCAGCGTGACCAGCAACCAGAACACCGGGCCGAAGAAGGAAGTCATCAAGTGTCGTAAGTCGAAGTCATCAGGGCAAGAATATCAGCAAGCATTGCGCAGCACGCGGCGGGCCGCCTCCCGGGCAATACGGTCGCGTTCACAAAGAGACCCAACATCGACCACGGCTTGGGCCGGCAGTTCCGCAAGCACCGCTTCCACGACATCGGCGATCGACAGGAACGGCAGCGCGCCGGCCAGGAAGGCCTCTACCGCCACCTCGTTGGCGGCATTCAGCACGGCCGGCGCATCACCACCGGCGCGCAATGCCTGAAACGCGAGCGCCAGGCAGCGGAACGTGGCCAGGTCCGGTTGTTCGAACTGCAGTGGCGCGCAGGCGGACAGATCCAGCGACGGCACGCCCGAGTCGACCCGTTCCGGCCAGGCCAGCGCATGTGCGATCGCGGTGCGCATGTCCGGATTGCCCAACTGAGCCAGCACCGAGCCGTCAACGTACTCGACCATCGAATGCACCAGGCTCTGCGGGTGCACCACCACGTCGATGGCATCGGCCGGCGCGCCGAACAGGTGGTGCGCCTCGATGACTTCCAGGCCCTTGTTCATCAACGTGGCCGAGTCCACCGAGATCTTGCGCCCCATCACCCAGTTCGGATGCTTGCACGCCTGCTCCGGCGTGATGCCGGCCAGTTCGGCGCGCGTGCGGCCGCGAAACGGGCCGCCAGAGGCGGTCAGGATCAGCCGACGCACGCCGCTGCGGTGCAGGTCGGGGCGACCGCCCGGCAAACACTGGAAGATCGCGTTGTGTTCGGAATCGACCGGAATGAGTGCGCCGCCGCCGAGGGCCACCGCTTCGAGCAGCAGCGAGCCCGCCATCACGATGGATTCCTTGTTGGCCAGCAGCAGGCGCTTGCCCGTGCGTGCGGCGGCAAGCGTGGAGTCCAGTCCGGCAGCGCCGACGATAGCGGCGACCACGGTGTCGCACAGGTTGCCCGATGCCGCGGCGGTCAGTGCGGCATGGCCGCTGGCTACCTCGCAACGGACGCCGGCGGCCGCCAGGCGGCGTGCCAGCTCGGCTTCCAGCGACGGGTCGGCGATCACCGCCAGCTCCGGATGGTGCCTGGCACAAAGGTCGACGAGTGCCTCGACTTGCCGATGGGCAGTCAGCACCGTGGCGCGAAAGCGCTGCGGATGCCGCGCGATCACGTCGAGCGTACTGCCACCGATGGAGCCGGTGGCGCCGAGAACGGCAACCTTGTGCATCTTCAGATATCCAGCAACAGCAGGCCGGCGGCGAACACCGGCAGCGCTGCAAACACGCTGTCCAGTCGATCCATCAGGCCGCCATGGCCGGGAAAGATGGTGCCCGAATCCTTCACCTGGGCATGCCGCTTCATCAGGCTTTCGAGCAGGTCGCCGACGATCGAGATCGCCACCGTGACCGCTGCCAGCAACGCCAACGCCAACAGTTGGGCGCCACGCACGCCGAGCAGCCAGCCGCCGAGTTCGGCGATCAGCACGCCGACGAGCATCGCGCCATAGGCGCCGGCCCAGGTCTTGCCGGGGCTGATCTGCGGTGCCAGTTTGCGCTTGCCGAACGCGCGGCCGCTGAAATACGCACCAATGTCGGAGCCCCACACGATCACTACGGCCAGCAGTGTCCACCAGTGGCCGTGGGGTTCCCTGGCGTGGATGCTCGCCAGCGCGACCCAGGCCGGGAAGATCACGAACGCACCGGCAAGCAGCTTCAGCGCCAGATTTTCACGGGTGGGCGCGGCGGCGTAGGCGAAATGGCGCAGCCACAGGCAGGCCAGCGCCCACCACGCAACGCCGGCGGCCAGCAGCCATGGGGTGAACGCGGTGGCGTGGACGGACCACAGCAGGGCGAACACGCCGGCTGCCACGACCAGCAGGCCGGCGCGCCACGCGCGGTTCTTCAAGCCGCTCAGTTCGGTCCATTCCCACAGCGCGGCAAGAAAGGCCAGCGCGACGATGGCCGCGAAGAGCGCGGTCGGCGGCAGCAGGATGAGCAGGATCGCCAGTGGCGCGAGTACCATGGCGGTGAGAACGCGCTGAAGCAGCATGGGAATCCTCAGGAAAGGGCAGTGACCTGCTCGCCGGTGCGACCGTAACGGCGCTCGCGGCGGGCATAGTCTTCGATGGCCCGGCGCAGGCAAGCCTGGTCGAAATCGGGCCACAAGGTATCGGTAAAGTACAGTTCGGCGTAGGCGACCTGCCACAGCAGGAAGTTGCTGATCCGGCATTCGCCGCCAGTGCGGATGAACAGGTCCAGCGGAGGCAACTCGGCCAGGCTCATCCACTGGCCCAGCCGGGCCTCGTCGATCTCGTCAGCGCGCAGCTCGCCACGCGCCACGGCGGCAGCGGCCTGGCGGCTGGCCTGCACGATGTCCCAGCGGCCGCCGTAGCTCACGGCGATGTTCACCTGCAGCTTGTCGTTGCCCGCGGTACGGGTCATCGCGGCCTGCATGCTTTGGCGCAAGGCGTTGTCGAACGCGCCCAGGTCGCCGATGAAACGCAGGCGCACCCCATGGCCGTGCAATTCGTCCACTTCCTTGTCCAGCGCGCGCACGAACAGGCTCATCAGCGCGCCGACTTCCTCTTGCGGGCGCTGCCAGTTCTCACTGGAAAAAGCGAACAAGGTCAGGGCCTGCACGCCTTCGCGCAGGCATGCCTCGATCACTTCGCGCACTGCCTTGCGGCCGGCGTTGTGACCAAAACTGCGCGGGCGATGACGCGCCTTGGCCCAGCGGCCATTGCCGTCCATGACGATGGCGATGTGGCGCGGAACCCTGGCGGCTTCGGCGCCGGTCATGCGAAAGACGATGGCGCTCAGAGCGCCATCAGCTCCTCTTCCTTCGCCTTGACCACGACGTCGACATCCTTCACCGCACGGTCGGTGAGTTTCTGGATCTCGTCGTCGGTGCGGCGGTCGTCATCCTCGGTGATCAGCTTTTCCTTCAACAACTCCTTGACCTGCTGAAGGGCATCGCGTCGCACGTTGCGGATAGCGATCTTGGCGTTCTCGCCTTCATGGGCCACGTGCTTGGCCAGCTCGCGGCGACGCTCCTCGGTGAGCGCGGGCATGTTCAGGCGGATCACGGTGCCGGCGGTCGTCGGCGTGATGCCCAGGTCCGACGCCATCAGCGCCTTCTCGATCGGCGCCACCATGGTCTTTTCCCATGGCGTGATGATGATGGTGCGCGCGTCGGACAACGACACCGACGCAACCTGGGTCAGCGGCATGTCCGAGCCGTAGTACGACACCTTGATGCCGTCCACCAGCGCGGTGCTGGCGCGGCCGGTGCGGATGCGGGTGAGGTCGTGCTTGAGCGATTCGATGCTCTTGCCCATGCGGGTCTGGGCATCGTTCTTGATGTCATTGAGCATGTGGCGTTTCCTGGTGAATCCGGCAACATTTGATTATAGCAGTGGTGCGGCAGCAGGCCTGCCGCGAAGCGTTCAGCCGCCGTCGACCAGGGTGCCGATCGATTCACCCTGCATGATCCGCATCAGGTTGCCGGGCACCGTCATGTCGTAGATGCGCAGCGGCATCTGCTGGTCGCGGCACAAGGCGATCGCGGCGGTGTCCATCACGGCCAGCTTGCGCTCGATCACGTCGTCATAGCCGAGCCGGTCGTAGCGGGTGGCGCTGGCATCCTTGGCCGGGTCGGCCGTGTAGACGCCATCGACCTTGGTCGCCTTCAGCAGCAGGTCCGCACCGATCTCGACTGCACGCAAGGCAGCCGCCGAATCGGTGGTGAAGAACGGGTTGCCGGTGCCGGCCGCGAACAGCACGATGCGGCCCTTCTCTATATGCCGTATCGCGCGGCGGCGGATGTAATCCTCGGCCACGTCGTGGATCTGGATCGCGCTGGTGACGCGGGCGAAGCCGCCACGTTTTTCGATCGCATCCTGCATCGCCAGTGCGTTCATTACCGTGGCCAGCATGCCCATGTGGTCGCCGGTGACCCGGTCCATGCCGGCGGCAGCGAGTCCGGCGCCGCGGAAGATGTTGCCGCCGCCGATCACGATGCCGATCTGCACGCCGGTCTTCTGCACCTCGATGATCTCGTCAGCGAGCCGGCCGATCACTTTCGGATCGATGCCGTAATCGGCCTCGCCCATCAGGGCTTCACCGGAGAGCTTGAGCAGGATGCGCTGATACTTGGGCTGGTCGCTCATGGATTCTCCGGATTGTGTGGGGCAAACCGGTGCATTGTAGCGGCAGTGCTCGCTGTTGAGTGCGTTGCCTGCGCGGATGGTGGCGACCCCGTCATGTGCAGGAGCCCGCTGGCGGGCGATGCCCTTCTTCACGCATACGAAAAAGCTCGCCCGCGAGCGGGCTCCTGCGGGTTTGAGGTAACGAAAAGGGCCGCGGTTTCCCGCGGCCCTTTGCGAAGCGTTGCCCTTTCTGAATAGTCCGGCCACGGATGGCCGGTCTATCCGCCAGGGATGACGGTTACCTCAAGCCAGCCTGCTTCATCACTTCGGCGGCGAAATCCTCTTCCACCTTCTCGATGCCTTCGCCAACTGCCAGGCGCGCCACCGAGATGACGTCGGCACCTTCCTTCTTCAGCGCGTCGGCCACCGTCACGTTGGTGTCCAGCACGTAGGGCTGGCCGAGCAGGGTGACTTCGGAAATGATCTTGTTGACCTTGCCGCCGACGATCTTCTCGAGGATATCGGCCGGCTTGGCTTTTTCCTTGTCGGACATCAGGCTCAGCGCGATCTCCTTTTCCTTGGCCAGGAATTCGGCCGGGACATCCTCGGCGCGGATGTGCGCCGGGTTCATCGCCGCCACGTGCATCGCGATGCCCTTGGCCAGCTCCTCGGAGCCGCCCTTGAGGGCCACCAGCACGCCGATGCGACCGCCGTGGATGTAGCTGCCGATCACGCCGTTGCTCTCGACCAGGGCCATGCGGCGCACGTCGATCTTTTCGCCGATGGTGGCGATCAGGGCCTTGGCGGCCTCTTCCACGCTGGCGGCGCCCGGGTAGGCGGCAGCCTTCAGCGCGTCGATGTCGGCGGCGCCGGAATTCAGCGCGACGTCGGCGACGGTGTCGCTGAACTTCAGGAAGCTGGCGTCCTTGGCGACGAAATCGGTCTCGCAGTTGATCTCGACCAGCACGGCCTTGCCGGCGGTCTGGGCGGCCACGATGCGGCCTTCGGCGGCGATGCGGCTGGCCTTCTTGTCAGCCTTGGCCAGGCCGGACTTGCGCAGCCATTCCATCGCGGTGTCGATGTCGCCGTTGTTCTCGACCAGCGCCTTCTTGCATTCCATCATGCCGGCGCCGGACCGCTCGCGCAGCTCCTTGACCAGTTGGGCGGAAATATTGCTCATCGTTAGTCCTCTAATGCTTGGATGGCGGAACGGCGGCAAACGCCATTTCGCATGAATCTTGAGCCGGGCAGACGGCGGCCTGATGACCGCCGTCGCGGCGATTACTTGGCCGGTGCGCCGTCGTTGCGCGAACCACGGCCGCCGTCACGACCGCCGTCACGGCGTGGAGCGGACTTGCGCGGGGCAGCCTCGCGGCGCGGGCGATCGACCTTGGCGACCGGGTTGCCTTCCTCGTCCAGCTCGACGAAGTCGTTGCCGTCGCCCTGGGCTGCAGCCGGCGCAGCGGCCTTGCCTTCCAGGATCGAGTCGGCAGCGGCACGTGCGTACAGCTGGATCGCGCGGATCGCGTCGTCGTTGCCCGGGATGGCGTAGTCGACCAGTTCGGGGTTGTAGTTGGTGTCGACCACGGCGATCACCGGGATGCCGAGCTTCTTGGCTTCCTGCACGGCGATGTCTTCGTGGCCGATGTCGATCACGAACAGCGCGTCGGGCAG
>Ga0157371_10005393_pt1 | contig 10800 bp, 9 predicted proteins | sample C45metaG_FD_113462 | JGI IMG/M metagenome (GOLD analysis project Ga0157371, IMG submission 113462) | Corn rhizosphere microbial communities from Kellogg Biological Station, Michigan, USA - C4-5 metaG | ecosystem: Host-associated > Plants > Roots > Rhizosphere > Soil | place: USA: Michigan... | reverse complement strand
GTACCCGAGAGCAGATTCGAACTGCCACGCCGTTGCCAGCACCAGCCCCTCAAGCTGGCGCGTCTACCAATTTCGCCACCCGGGTTTATTGCTGCAAATATATACTTATTCGCAATATAATGTCAAGCCATCATAAGCCAATTTGATATTATCTGGCAATTCTTTTTCAACAACCTCATGAAGCCCCATATTATGGCTTATGTGCGTAAAATAAGTCTCTTTGGCGCCTATCTTCTGTGCAAAGTCAATAGCCTCATCTAATGTAAAGTGAGAAATATGCTGTTCTTTTTGTAAAGCATTTACAACAAGTATTTTAGCTCCTTTAATTTTGGCAATTGTTTCTTCAGACACAGTTTTGGCATCAGTTATATAAACGAAATCATTTATCCTGAATCCCAAAATTGGCAGCTTATAATGCATAATATCCAAAGGAATTATGGAGGTATCACCTACCGAAAATACCTCATTAGAAATTGTATTTAAATCAATTTGGGGTAAACCTGGATAATGAGCCTCAGCAAAAATGTAAGAAAACTCTCTTTTTAAAGCATGCTGAACACGTTCTGTAGCATAAATCTCAATATTCTTTTTCAGCAGGTAATTAAATGGCCTGATGTCATCTAAGCCTGCAACATGATCTTTATGCTCGTGGGTAAACAAAATAGCATCCAGATCTTTAACATTTGCTCTAAGCATTTGATATCTAAAGTCAGGCCCACTATCAATAACAATGGTTCTGTCATCAGTTTCTATCAATACAGACACCCTTAAACGCTTATCTTTATGATCGGCAGACCGACAAACTATGCAATTACATGCAATAACAGGAATACCCTGCGAAGTACCTGTTCCTAAAATTGTGATCTTCAAAATAAAGAGGTTACTGTCATACCACCAAACTTAGAAAAAATTGTTAAAAAAATACAATCTTACCTTAAGTCTACCACCTCTACACACGGATACTTTTTAGCTTCAAAAGCAAATGTAGATTCGGGAACCTTAACATTAGGCACAAAAGATTTTATAGCATAAGCATATTTGCTTCCGTTCTTGTCAAAGATCAGCACATTAGCAATTTGTTTTGCTGCCTTATCAATGCTTAAACGAATCTTAAAAAAAGATTTTTTTGTGTCTACAGGCGACAGGTCAATCATTTGATAAACCTTTCCGCCAACCTTACTATCTCCGGTATACAAATACTTATAGCCCTTTTCATAAATAGTAAAAATCTTTGCCGGATTTATCACATCGTCGCTATTATCCACATTTGTGAGCTGTACCTCTTTATCGTCTTTCAAATAAGTCCACTGGCTTTTACCATCACTTATTAAATCCTGATTAGACATAGCAACCTTGTATTTATTTGCACTCGCCTTTGCATATAATGTGCCTTGCTGCGTTTCTTTAACTTTTGCTTGTTGATTATCAATCGTAAATGTAAAATCAGCCTTAACAACATCATACAAACGATATTTTTTACTTACCTCTGCTAATATAGCTTTAGCCTTAACATCGGTTTGAGCATACGAGGATAAGGCAACTCCCAACACAAACATCAACAACACTATCTTCTTCATCATGTTCTTCAATTATTTATTTAGCTCATTCAAGAACTGTTCCAAAGCGTAATCATCGGGTATTAAAACTTCCCTTGCTTTGCTTCCTTCAAATGGTCCAACCACTCCTGCAGCCTCCAATTGATCAATAATACGACCTGCTCTATTATACCCCAGTTTCAATTTTCTTTGTATTAAAGATGTAGAACCTTGCTGATGCATAACAATTAGTCGGGCAGCATCTTCAAACATTGCATCCCTATCATTCGGGTCAAAGTCAAGCTTTGCCGATTCAGCAGCCTCATCAATATATTCAGGTAGCTGGTAAGCCTCCGGATAACCACGCTGAACGCCAATAAATTCAGAAACCCTATCAACTTCAGGTGTATCAACAAATGCACATTGCAACCTGATAAGATCATTACCTGTCGACAGGAGCATATCACCCCTACCAATTAGCTGATCAGCACCTCCACTATCCAAAATGGTCCTTGAATCGATTTTAGACAACACCCTGAACGCCAAACGTGCCGGGAAATTGGCCTTAATGGTACCGGTAATGATATTTACAGAAGGGCGCTGAGTTGCAAGTACAAGGTGAATACCAACCGCACGGGCAAGTTGTGCCAATCGTGCAATAGGTGTTTCTACCTCTTTACCAGCAGTCATCATCAAATCTGCAAACTCATCAACAATCAGCACTATATATGGCAAAAATCTATGCGAATTATTCGGATTTAGCTTCCTTTTGATGAATTTCTCATTGTACTCTTTTAAATTCCTTACCTGTGCATCTTTTAACAGATCATAACGCTGATCCATTTCAATACAAAGAGAATTTAATGTATTAATTACCTTTTTGGTATCAGTAATAATGGCATCAGCTTCACCAGGAAGCTTTGCTAAAAAGTGACGCTCAATTTTATTAAACAGGGTCAGCTCAACTTTTTTAGGGTCAACCAACACAAATTTTAGCTGCGAAGGGTGCTTTTTATAAAGTAACGATACCAAAATGGAGTTAATACCAACCGATTTACCCTGACCAGTAGCACCGGCAACAAGCAAGTGGGGCATTTTAGAAAGGTCAGCAATATAAACCTCATTCGAAATGGTTTTACCAAGCGCAATAGGCAAATCCATTGTGGTCTGCTGGAACTTTTCTGTAGCCAGAATACTCCTCATCGAAACCATTTCCGGATGCATATTAGGCACCTCAATCCCTATAGTACCTTTACCAGGCATTGGTGCAATAATACGTATACCTAAAGCCGCTAAACTTAAAGCAATATCATCCTCCAGGTTTTTAATTCTTGAAATACGAACACCGGGTGCAGGGATAATTTCATAAAGCGTAACTGTTGGACCTATTGTTGCCTTAATCTTATCAATCTCTATATTATAATGATTTAGCGTTTCAACAATCTTGTTCTTATTTGCTTCCAGTTCATCAGCATTCACTGAGATTTTATTGGAACCATAATTTTCCAACAGGTCCAGATGCGGATATTTATAACTTGCCAGATCAAGTGTTGGATCGTAATGACCAAACTGCTCTACAAGCTCCTCCGATTTCTTGTCTTCCTCAGTTTTTTCAATTGTTAATTCCGGCTCTGCCTTTACAGGAACTTCCAATATAGGAGACTTAGGCCTTTCATCAACCGTTGGAGAAAGCACAATAGGTGTATGCATAACATTTACTGCCGGAGTAAATACCGGTGCATCTGCTTCCTCTGCTTCCTTCTCCTCAAATCTTGATGGGGTAACCACAACGTTTTGTTCCCTTTTACGCTGATTTGCCAATTTATCATTAAGCGTAAATTCAACAGGTTCAGAGCGCACCTCATTCTCCATCTCAATATTATCAGGAGTTTCCGGAATAATTGCTCCATCCTGCTTACGCTGCGGCAATTTAAAATCAATATTATAGGCAATTATTAAAATGGTTAACCCTAAAAAAGCAATTAATACACCCACGCCCGCAGTTCCAATCTGGGCCGTCAGCAATTTATTGGTCCAGTAACCAAACTCACCCTCTAAAAAATGAGGAGCATTTGAAAAGAAAGCATGGCAAAAGCCGAAGGTCAGCGAGGTAAAAAGTAAAAAGAACAGGCTATAGCCAAGCGTTTTTTCAAGTGCAAATATTTTCACTTTAAACAGCAATCTGTACCCTATAACAAAGAATACAAAAACAAAAAGAAAAGAAGCCACCCCAAACCACTCGTAAATAAATTGGTGAGACAATAATGCACCTATTTTGCCTAACCAGTTCTGTACTACAGGTGGTATATTAGTCTGTTGCAATTCCTCGTATGTTTTAAATAGATTGCTCCAGCCCCCATTTGCATCAATTACATAACTATAATCTTCTTGCCAGGTAAATAAATATGAAGTAAACGCAATAAGAAAGTAGAGCGAAAGAATGACAAAAAACAGGCCTATGATCTTAACCGCTCTCCCATTCTGAAAATCCAGACGGGGTAATATCTCAGTTCTCTCCCTAAATTTTTTAGGGCCTTGTGATCTGGAACCCTGCTTATCTGCTGGATCATTTTTAAAAGAATTGGATTTAAATTGGTTTCCCCTTACCGACATTTTTGTTACGAATATTAATAATCAACAAACTTAAATAATATTATTGCCATCTATGCTAAGATATTACAAATACCGCAAACCATATCTAATTCAACAAATTTATTCAAAGTAAAAACGTCTGTTTCTTCAAAAACTTTTATGCGATTGTCCCTTTTATAGTTTTACTATACACAACATTTGGAGTTTATCCGTAATTGGAGTTTAACACTCAGCTGTTCTTTCATTGAAATTTAAATCACCTTAAAATGCCTATTTAATGAAAAAGGTCGTTCAAAGTCGTTACAAAATCGTTAAAGAGTCTTTGCAAGGTCGTTTATCTATTATAGACTAAATAGCCAGGGGTTAGATATATGCATTCTTTAAAAATAAATTTTAACAGAATTTTAAACCTTTTCTCGTAATTAAAGTCATAGATACAAAGCGTTTAAGTTTTGATTTTTTAGATATAGTTTTGTTTTAGGGTGATCCCGTTTAGTATACTACTAAGCGGGATTCTTTTTTAGATATAACATTTTACCTAAGTTTGTTAATTTAATTAAGCATTTTTAATTTAAATTTAACAATGGACATTGCTCATCTTGAAAGTTTAATTGAAGCCGATAAGAAACAAGAGATATCAGATCTTTTGATCAGACAACCGCAACTTGCCAATCAAAAAACAAGCCATGGAATATCTCCCGTACTATTAGCCTGTTATTACAAAAAGCCTGGAATAGCTTTGTTAATAGCCAGTTTTTCAACTAATATAACGTTATTTGAAGCCTGCGCGTTGGGTAAATACGACCTTACAACTAAACTGATAGATCAAGATCCTGATGCAGTTAATTCCTTTTCTGCAGATGGCTTTACGCCATTGGGCCTTGCAACTTACTTTGCAAACGAAGAGATATGTAAGTTACTCATAAATAGCGGCGCTGATGTAAATATTCCCGCCAACAATGGTTTTAACGTATACCCTATCCATTCTGCAGTTGCAGCAAAAAACTACAACCTTACCAAAATGCTTATTAATGCCGGAGCGATAATAAATGTAAAGCAACAAGCCGGCTTCACCCCTTTACATGCTGCTGCACAACAAGGAGATATTGAAATGATCGTTTTATTATTGGAAAACAACGCAGATCTCGATATCCGGATGGAGGGGGGTAAATTACCCGCCGATCTGGCTGAAGAAAAAGGCTTCTCAGAAATAGCAGAGATTTTGCGTCTTTAACTTTACTATACATCCCAAATACGCAGGCGTATACGCTTAATATAATGCCTTACGTCTAAAACTAGAGCTGCAAGAATATAAAATACAATTGGAAAACCTACCGCTAAGAAAGAAGAGTATATAAAGAATAGTCTGATTTTGCTAATCGACATATTTAAACGCTCTGCGAGGTATGTACATACCCCAAAACTTTGTTTTTCAAAAAAGGTAACAATGCGCTGGAACATATTATTTTTTTAATATTTTAATTCCTATACCACAATTTAAACATTTTTTTTGAGTACAGTAATATTTATTTAGTTGTAATAACGCCTGAGACATAAAAGCATTGTCTGCCTTAACCCCATAATCTAAATAATTTGTGATGATTATATTTTCCTCAGCAGGTATATGATCTAAAAAATCAAATGCTCTTTCCATAAAATGAGGCTGATCCGTATACTTACCATAAGCAAATAAAAATACACAAACAGTATTTATAAATATGTTTTGAACAGATTTCTTTCCCGGCTGCACATTTACGCGCCTGGTACTTTTGTTGAAATGAAAATGCGTAAGCCAATACTCGTTCACTGGTAAATCATCAAACAACTGATACATCATTGGTAAATCATCTATTTCCAGAATCTTAGAAAAAAGATGATTCGATTTTATGATCAATGCAGAAAATTGTGCCAGCCTTATTGTAGGAAAGCTTTGCGGCCTCATCCTTAAAAATTTCCATATTGACTTATCAATCGGTATAAGCCCATACTTTTTTTGTAAAAAGGCATATTCAGTTTTTAACCGGTTAGGATATTCATCATCCAGGTCTGGCTCCAAAAACCCGGCTTGTCCAAACAGTAGTGCTTCTACTGCCAGGTCATTATCCTTATTCTTAGCCAGAATCTGCTGTGGCAAGGAATCAGCAAGTAATTCAAATGGAATGGAATTTACTTTAAAGCCAAAATTCATAGCTATAAAATTATAAAATGTCTCATCCCAATCACCCTTATGCTTATCCAATTTTTGGAGTACAGCCTTCGACTTCTCTTCAAATCGCTCCACAATCAATCTCGACATCATGCTTTCAATGCAAATCTTATCCACTGCTCCAATTTGCCTAGCACAAGGAAATTGGTTTAATGATAACATCAGCGCATTATAATTGTGCAATAGCTCCTCTTTAAACAGACCCTTTAATACTAAAACAGGTACTAAAACTCCGTTCTTTCTATAAATTGGTTTATCCTGCTCGTAAACTACATGAAGAATAACCGACTCATAGCATTTATCATTCTCGTGCCCATGTAAAATCCAGTCAGATGATAAAGTATGGATTTCAACATTTCCAACCCATGTTGTGTTATCTATAATCAGCTTTGCTTCACTAAAATCCGGTCCGGCATTTTTATTCAATAACCCGGGGTTTATTACCTGAAGTTTTTCGCCGCCAATACAATAAAGCTCATTTGTATTAAAAAGTCTGAATTGCCAAATAAAGTATAAAAAGTTCTCTGAGAAATGCATCCCAACGAACATAATTCAAAAACACTCACTTAAACAAGTATTGGCCTATATTTTTTGTTTCTTATAATTTGTGATGAACACCCCCAGTATAATCAGAACAGTAGCAATAATGATATCGAACGTAACAATTTCATCAAGGATCAGCCAACCTAAAAACAAAGCTATAATGGTATTGAAATAAGAAAGTATGGATACTTCAGTAGCAGTAACCTTCTTTAAAGCATAATGATAGCAGAAATAACCAACTACAGATCCAAAAATTGCCAGGTAACCTACTGCCATCAAGCTGTTTAAACTCCATTCAGCTACATGAGTATTACCAGAAAAAACAAAAGCAAGCCCGAGCTGAATTATAGAAGAAAATACAAATTGATAAAACAGATCAAGAAAAATATTATCTGTTTTAAGGGTGTATTTTTTAGTATAAATAGTTCCAGAGGCCCAACCCGTAACGGCAAAACATAAAAACATAATACCTGTTTTGTAATTAGGATCAAGCAGATCACCCAAACCCGCTCTAAAAATAAAAGCCACACCTAAAAAGCCAATTATTACACCCAAAAACCCCTTTAAACTGGGCCTTTGCAAACCGAACAACACACTTCCCAAAAACACTACAAGAGGGCTCAGCGCATTCAATAAAGATGTTAAACCACTGGGTATAGTTTCTTCTGCTACGGTAGTCATACCATTGGCAACAACAATCATTAAAACAGATACCAGCAGCTGCCTTCTTAGATAAGGCCAGTCTTTCCATTTTAATTCATTTTTGCTCAGCAGTATCCCCATCAAAATTAAAGATGCAAATGCCTGCCTTATAGCCGCAACAAACCAGGCCGGAATGGTTTCTACCGCAACACGGATTCCCAGATATGTTGTCCCCCAAACTACAGCAACGCCTATCAGAGCAAAAACTAGCTTAAAATCCGTTTTAGCGGTCATATCAATTTTGCAGACAACAAGATCTGCTCCATCTCTTTTTGTACGTTTAGAGCTTCCTCTCTTGCCTTTTCAGCAAAATCTTCGCCTTTACTGGCATATATAATAGCTCTTGCAGAATTTACAAGCAAACCACATTCTTTATTTAAACCATATTCACAAACATCAGCAAGACTACCACCCTGGGCACCGATGCCTGGTACAAGTAAGAAATTATCAGGAGCCAGTCTTCTTATATTTTCAAACTCAGAACCACGTGTAGCACCTACAACATACATCAGTTGCTCACTATTTGCCCATTGAGATGAAATCCTGATAACTTCCTCATATAATTTGCCTTCCGGCGTTTTATGTAACTGAAAGTCGCTATGGCCTGCGTTTGAAGTTAAAGCCAATAGGATAACCCATTTATCTTTATATTCTAAAAACGGGCCAACAGAATCCTTTCCCATGTAAGGTGCAACAGTTATAGAATCAAAGCTCATACCCGACTTATCCTCATTAAAAAAAGCATCGGCATACATGGCCGAGGTATTCCCGATATCCCCTCTTTTAGCGTCAGCAATTGTAAAAATATCTTTAGGAATATGTTGCCACGTTTTAATTAAAGTTTCCCAACCCTTTAATCCCATTGACTCATAAAAAGCAGTATTAGGTTTGTAAGCCACACACAGATCTTTAGTCGCATCAATTATCTGCTTATTAAATTCTAACACAGGGTTTTCGTATTTTAATAAGTGTTTTGGAATATTTTCCAGAACCGGATCAAGGCCAACACACAAAAAAGATTTCTTACTTTTGATTTGTTCAAATAACTGCTTCTTATTCATCAGAGGGTAAATTTTGTGTGCAAAGATGCCAAATTTAACAGTGATTTAACGCCTATTTAAAAACTTTTAAACGAAATTATTTTAAACAATTTTAAGTTTTTCTTGGAGATTAGGTTACAAATACATACAATTGCAACATAATTCTCTAAAAGTTTATCTGCTCATTCCAGAAAATCCAATAAAAATTTTGTTTCCAACTATAATTTATAGCCGTTTTTTCTGCTTTGTTGAAGTGATAAATGCTTTTTTTAAAAATTTCTCTACACCCATATAATGTTTAATAAAACAGAATTAAATGAAAAACTCACAGCCGAATTGCGTGAGATTGCAAAAACTCAGGGCATACTAAATGCTGATGAGTTACGTAAGGCTGAACTGGTTGAAATTATTGCACAGATTACAGAACAAGAAACAAATGTTCCTGTTGCTGAGGTGACTGAGGTAGCAGCACCAGCTAAAGTTAGTAAAGCAAAGGCTGCAAAAGATACCGGCACTGCCGAAAAACCAACACGTAAAAGAATCAGGATATCAGCAAAAGAAGACGAAGGCCCAACAACTAAACCTTTCAATAAGGCATCACTGTTTGATCCTCTTCCAGGCTCTGAACAAAGATATGCAGAAGAAGCTGCTCAAGAAGTAATCATACCCGATGCTGAGCCAGAGGTTGAAACACCACAAGCACCTTCAGAAACTATAGAAACTGCCAAACCAGCTCCGGTAGCTGCCCCTGTTCAAAACGCCCCTTCAGGCGAAAACAAAAAGAATAACAAACCTCAAAGAGACGAAAACAGACCTAAAGGACCTAATTCAGGTGGCCATCAAAAACAAAATGAGAATAGCTATTCAAATCTTGATTTTGACAATACCATCACCAACGAAGGTGTTCTGGAAATTATGCCAGATGGATATGGTTTCCTAAGATCTGCTGATTATAACTACCTTTCATCTCCTGATGATATTTATGTATCTCAGTCACAAATCAAGTTATTTGGTTTAAAAACAGGTGATACTGTTAAAGGAAGCATCCGCCCTCCAAAAGAAGGCGAGAAATATTTCCCTTTGGTAAGAGTAGAAACGATTAACGGACGCTTACCAGCTGATGTTAGAGACCGTGTTCCGTTTGACTACCTTACTCCTCTATTTCCTACAGAAAGGTTAAATCTTTTCACAGAAACCAATAACTACTCTACCAGGATTATTGATCTGTTTACCCCAATAGGTAAAGGTCAGCGTGGTCTGATTGTAGCACAGCCCAAAACAGGTAAAACCAATTTACTTAAAGAGGTAGCCAATGCAATTGCCAAAAATCATCCTGAAGTTTATTTAATCATTTTATTGATAGATGAACGTCCGGAAGAGGTTACTGATATGGCAAGAAGTGTAAGAGCCGAAGTTATTGCTTCAACTTTTGATGAGCCTGCAGAACGTCATGTTAAAATTGCTAATATCGTTTTAGAAAAAGCAAAACGTCTTGTAGAATGTGGTCATGATGTAGTAATCCTGTTAGACTCTATCACAAGGTTAGCAAGAGCATACAACACAACTGCTCCTGCATCTGGTAAAATTCTTTCTGGTGGTGTTGATGCAAACGCATTACACAAACCTAAACGTTTCTTTGGTGCTGCACGTAACATAGAAAAAGGTGGCTCTCTAACCATCCTTGCAACAGCCTTAACAGATACCGGTTCTAAAATGGACGAGGTAATCTTCGAAGAATTTAAAGGTACCGGTAACATGGAGCTGCAGTTAGATCGTAAACTATCTAACAAACGTATCTTCCCTGCTATTGATATCACTGCTTCAAGTACACGTAGAGATGATCTGTTACATGACAGAGATACTTTACAACGCGTATGGATTTTACGTAACCACCTTGCAGATATGAATGCTCAGGAAGCTATGGAATTTGTACAGGCACAAATAAAAGGCACAAAATCCAACGAAGAGTTTTTAATTTCGATGAATAGCTAATAAATGATAAAGAAGCATATCCCTAATGCAATAACCTGTGCAAATCTGTTCTCAGGTTGTATAGGAATAGTTTATGCTTTTAACGGAGCTCTGGAGACAGCAGCATACTTTGTGCTGCTGTCCGGAATCTTTGATTTCTTTGATGGTTTTGCTGCCAGATTACTAAATGTAAAATCAAACATCGGAAAAG
>Ga0157371_10005392_pt1 | contig 10801 bp, 3 predicted proteins | sample C45metaG_FD_113462 | JGI IMG/M metagenome (GOLD analysis project Ga0157371, IMG submission 113462) | Corn rhizosphere microbial communities from Kellogg Biological Station, Michigan, USA - C4-5 metaG | ecosystem: Host-associated > Plants > Roots > Rhizosphere > Soil | place: USA: Michigan... | reverse complement strand
TTATTATTATTATTATTATTATTATTATTATTATTTTTTGTTTTTATGTGGGTTGCAAATCGAACAGAAAAAAAACAATTTCGTTAATGATGTAATCTTTTTTTTTGATCGAGGTAATTATGGAGTCAGTTCGAGCCACGATCCGTTGCGACGAGTATTGACCAGATCGGGGTGCAGGGCTTTGCCGTACGGAAGGGGATAAGACATCACCTGACCACGCCATAATTCAGCGTTTTCGGTGGTGCCGAGAATTTGTTTCTCATAAAACCCATCTTCCGTCTCTTCTTTCGTCAAATGAAACATCATGACTTGCACGCATACTGGGTTATCTGGGTTGGAGTAGACAATCAGGCTCGTGAGTTTGGAATCGGCACGGAATAAAATCATCTTGTTGACAGGGACGTATTCGTCGATTGGAACTTCGCCCATATCAGTCATCGAAACGCCAAAGGCTGTAACGTCCAAGTTCAGAAAACCCAACACGATGTTGGGTTCGAATTTTAGGTAGTCTGGCCATAGTGCGGAGAACGGGATGACGTGACGTTCGCTTTGTGTGGTGGCTTCAAATGCAAGCAGTCGTTCGTAGCACATAAACACATTCGTGTACCCCCACGGTGTCATGAAATCAAGGAACCGAATTGCTTTATGTCGAATGACTTTTTCGATCTGTTCGCGCAACTTGAATGCCCACCTGCCACTGTGAACGTCGGTGGCAAGAACTTGATAGACATTATGGCCTGCCACTTTCACAAATTTGTCGGTTAGTTCCGTCAGTATTCCTTTTATCAAGTCTAGCGACACGCCGGGGCCGTCGGAAATAATTGAGCGTGGTGTCATCCAATGTGTTCGCCGAATGAATGCGTTTCGCCAAAATGGGTCGGGTTGGGGAGCAGCAGAAGACGCAGCAGACGATGCCCGTTGTAATTGGTGATTGAGCTGTTCGTTTGCCGCTGTAACTCTCGCAGTCTCCGCTTGTGACGTCTCAAGCGCCTGTTCGCTATCGCTCAAACGAATGATGAGTTCGCCTTTCTCGGCGTCTGACTCGACCTTGAGTTGTTCGTACGTTGCGAGTTTCTGTTCGACCGAACTTTTATTTAGCTTTACGGTGGCTAATTCTTTTTTAAGATCATCGATTTTTGACTGTTGTTCGGCTTTCTCGGTCTCCCACTTCGCGTGTGCGTCGCCGAGGGTTCTTTCCGCATCGATAATCTTAGCGTTCAGCTCGCCGCATTCGGTTTCATTGCTCATCTGCTCATCTGCTAGTGTACCTTGCAGGAGTTCAATTGCGCTCTTATGTTCTTTACTCGCTTCATCTATAGCTCGAGTATGTTGTGCTGCGGCGGCGTCTTTCTCTTCCTCCATTCCCGTGAGTCTTTCTGTGAGTGATGTGACTTGGTTATAAAGTTCCCCATTGTCATTCGCCAATGCTTCCAAATCATTATCTTTTGCATTATCGACGAAATTGCGTGCCTGCACGACTGCATCGTCGGCGGCTTTTAGTAACTCGTTCACTACGAAAAATGTCTTTTGAATCTGGGCTTCTTTTTTTTGGGCGAACTCGTCCATCTCGTCCGTTGTGCGTGCAATCGCGTCCACCTCGGTCGTCAAAACGGTAAGAACATCAGGTGCGTCGTTGAGTGATTTGATTGTCGACAAACGCGATTGGTCTAAACTAGTGATTTTCGGGCCCATCTCATCCAGTTTAATTTTCAGTTCGGTGATTTGTTCGACGTTTTGCCGGATTGAGTCAACACACTTATGGAACCCCAATGTTATGTTTGTAAAACTCAATTGGTCGGAGGCGTTGAGATCTTTATTCGAGCTCACCCACTTTGTCAAATTGTTTAAACTCTGTTGCCAATTTTGTATTGATTTGCTTGACGTGTTGGTGACGTATTGATGCAGTCCACTCACGCGTTCGAATGTACCACGGATGCGACCATTCGAATATACAATCCGTTCATTGATATTACGTATCAATGTGTGTAGCTCGACACGATGTCTTTCGCCTTGTGCGGATGGCTCATTAGGCGCACTCAACATCCGCACATCATGATCTTCGGGCATATCAGAATCAGTCATAACCTCATCCACGGTCGAAGCCACAGCACCCAAAGCCGCAGCAGCCGCATCCGGGGCCGCTGCCACAGTCGAAGTCGCAGGCCCAGTCATAACCTCATCCACGGTCGAAGCCAGAGGCGCAGCCGGAGTCGGAGCAGCAGCCGCAGCCGCAGCCTTAATCGTAGCCGGAGCCGGAGCTTGAGCCACAGTCGGCACCGGAGCCAGAGACGGAGCAGCAGCCGCATCCGAAGTCGCAGGCGCAGTCGAAGCCGGAGCCAGATGCGCATCCGGGGCCGCCGCCGCATCCGGAGCCAGAGTCGGAGTCGGAGCAGCAGCTTGAGCCGCAGCCGGAGCCGCAGCCGCAGCCGGAGCCGGAGACGGAGCCGCAGTCGACGCCGGAGACGGAGTCGCAGCTTGAGCCGCAGTCGGTGCCGGAGACGAAGCCGCAGCCGCAGCCGCAGCCTTAATCGTAGCCGGAGCCGCCGGCGCCGCCGGAGCCAGAGTCGGAGTCGGAGCAGCAGCCGCATCCGAAGCCGCAGGCGCAGCCTGAGCCTGAGCCTGAGCCGCAGCCGGAGCCACATCCGCCGCCGCAGTTTTAGCTGCAACCGGAGCCGCAGCTTGAGCCGCAGCCGCATCCGGGGCCGCCGTCGCCGTCGCAGGCTCAGGATCAGTCATAACCTTATCCACGGTCAAAGCCAGATGCGCAGCCGGAGTCGGCGCCACAGTCGGAGTCGGAGCCGGACCCGCAGTCGGCGCCACGGTCGGAGTCGGCGCCGGAGACGAAGCCACAGTCGGCGCCGGAGACAGAGTCGGTGCCGGAGACGAAGCCGCAGCCGGAGCCAGAGACGGAGCCGGAGGTGCAGCCACAATCTTAACCGCAGCCGCCGCCGCAGCCGGACCCGCAGTCGGTGCCACGGTCGGAGTCGGCACCGGAGACGAAGCCGCAGCAGCCGCATCCTCATCACTAATCGGAGGCGAATCCATGGCTACATCGGGGTCACCCAATCCATCGCCCAAATCGTCAATGGATAATTGACTCAAAAATGCATCATATCTTGTCAGTACAGAATCCGAAACCGCTTGATCCGCCAAACGGTATTTTGCACCTTCATCGAACATCGACAAAAACGAATTCAGATCATGTGTTTGCCCGAAGATTTGGACCATTGCATTATCCTCTTCGACCATTTTTGCACGCGCTCGTTTACCGATGCGAGGGGCAGCAGCTTTCGTCCGCGTAGATTGACTACGTGCGTTTCTCGTCCGCTTGGGTACCGCGTTACGTAGGTCTAGACCGGCGTTAAACGCGGCACGTGCTTCGTCCGAAGGCGAGTGATCAATCTGCTTCGGCTCCGGGAATTCCGCTGTAGCCGGAGGGCGATAGTTTCGATGGACAATGTCACTAACAATGAAAAGACCCAACTCTTTCCAAAAGTATGTAATATTTTCTATCGCCCAGGACTCAAAGTTCTTATTGCGCTCGTCGTATGACTCGATGAAGAAAGAAATATCACTTTTCTCAACAATCGGATCAGGAAGACTACGTCGAATATCACGCAAAGCATGTAAATCGGCTTGTTCCTTCATGTAATCATTTTCAAGGTCGACGATATGTACGAACGCTTGGTGAAATAGATGTCGACGAGCGATTGGATTTTCGAATTGAATCGTATCGCCTCGTCGCTTATTGAATTTAACACAAATTTCGTATTGACTAAACACGCGTGAACTTAAATACGTTGTGCGATTGCGTGGGATAACTGGAAGAGTCGAGTTCTGCACGCACCATCTTTTCATTTCCGCTATGAAATGGGCATCGCGTGCTTCGCCCTTCGAATCCAGTTTCGGTGCATGAGATTCAGCTGACTTTCCCGCGTCAGTGATGTTCGCCCAGAGAGCTCGACCAAATCTCAAATGGCATGCCATTAGATGCATTTGATTTTGAACGGATAAATGCAACCCGGTCATAAGTCGGTAATTTGCGGTGAATAATTGCATCTCTTCAACATACAGCTTTTTGTAGGTGTCGTATTTTCCCTCATTCGCACCGGGATCCAAACGAACCGGACGAAATAATCCAGTTATCACGCCGTCTAGTTGAAATCGTGCCCACGTGGTTCCAAGTTCGAACGGAAGCATACCAGTACTACCCAAAGCCACCAATTGTGTCGGCTTTTTCTTATCATACGAAACCGAAATTTTTTTACCACTCGTTACCATAGAGCTATTTTGTAATTCGCTGTGCTCTTTCAGTCGACGATTAATAAGCTCATGAAAATCCGCGACCTCATCTTTGGCGTACGTTTCCCGAAACAATAGCTTATCGTCACATGCATACTCGCGCATGATCACACCCGGGAGGAAACGTAGAATCATTGCGACTTCGAATCCACCCACACATTCTATTTTAATGACGGGTGAATCATCGGATATCCACAATTGTTCGATATATTTGGGTAGAGGTTGATTTTGGTCTCGTTTAAGTGAGAGTGTATCTGGAAAACTCAATTCGCTATTAACTGGCGAATCTTGAGACTGTGGACCACGTTTGTACTTTTTTTGATATGTTTCATCCGTGCATCTGGTCACAAGATGATCCGTGACGAATTGTAGGAAGGTAACGATTAGATATTCCGACACGATCGTCATCATTTCACTTGGATCTGCTCGCTCGACAAATGGCCGTGCCGTATCGTAATACGGATTTCGTGTGGTTATTGGCGTGTTTAGGACTTTGACCGATGGTGTATCGGTGAGCTCCGGCCATTCGGCGTAATTCTCCGGTTTGACTTCCATTTCAAGCATATGCTCGTGACTATTGATTTGCAGACGACTTGGAAAGTTTAACATCGGATTATCTCCTATCCGGTCAAACAGGATCGTAGCCAATTGTGTTTGATTGCTACATGCTATCCATTCGTCTGCAATTTCACTCGTTGCCCATAAAACGCAGTCCATCGAGGGTTTAGATAAAAAAGTTTCATTCGAGTGGATGGGGTCGGTGACATTTTTGATTTGAGTTACGCGTTCCTGAAACGTGCGACCCACACCCACGATCAATTCACGCCATCGAATGGGAGCGCTGGTGAATTCACATTGTGCATCCAATCGAAGAGGCACAATCACCGCGTTGCGAAAATCGATATATTTGAATGTGGCAAATGTCAGCATCGCGTCATGCCAATCGCTGATGGTGGTTATCGGCGCTTCAAGTGACGCAAATACCTGCATACAGTCGGGCATGAATCTGTAGTCACCGATGAGTTCTGTCCGGTTCAACTCACGTTGAATATCGCTGTAAATCGAACACGAAAATGTTCCATCTATAATCGATGGGTTGATGTAATACGTGGCATATGCAACACACATCGCGTTGAGTTTTGATGCCATGGATTTCCACACGGGCGGTATACGATTGAACATACCATCGATGATAGCTTGGTCGGATGCAAAAAAATTGGCATCCTTTACATCTTCTTGTCCCACAGATGCTTGTTGGGTCGCTTTTTCATCTTGCTTCCACTTCGGCTTCTCTTCCTCTTCTCCATCTTCGGCTTCTTCTCCATCTTCGGCTTCTTCGTCGTCTTCGTCTTCTTCGTCTTCTTCGTCTCCTTCGTCTTCTTCTTCGTCTTCTTCGTCTTCTTCTTCTTCTTCTTCTTCTCCTTCTCCTTCTCCTTCTCCGTCTCCTTCTTCCTCCTTCTCTGTATCATCGACTGTCATACCACTATCGTCTACACTGGCAGATTTTTTGGCGTTTTTCTTGTGTTTAACCTCGATAATTTTTTCGAATTCACACTCAATCATCCTTATCCGATCGCTGTTCGTCCATGGGCGAGTTGGAAACGATAACATTACGGCTTCGAATAAGATGATTTTCAATATAGCGATCATCGTTGGTTGAAATCGCTTCATGATGCTCGCTGCGTCCGCGCGTGCGTGGTTTATATCCAACGACGTGTAGATCACATCGTCAATATCATCGTCTTCCGTCAACAATGCGCGCTGCCTACACATGATCCGAATGGGGGCGGTTTTTTTGTTTTCAATCTTTTTTCGACTCATGTGAACACGATCCGAATCGGACGCAAAACTCCCCACCAACATCCACGATGTGGGTAATGCAAAATATCGATTATAATGTGGATAATCCGGTCTATCCTCCTCCTCGACGTTGACATCCTCGTCGACATCCTCGTCGACATCCTCGTCGACATCCTCGTCGACGTCGTCTTCGGCAGCACTGTCTTCCATGTCGGACATTTCTATATCTATTCCGTCATCGACCTTCGCATCAGGCTTCACAACGGCCTCCACATCGGCCTTCGCAGCGGCCTCCGCATCGGCCTCCACAGCGGCCTCCACATCGGCATCAACCGCGGCCTCCGCATCGGCCTCCGCATCGGCCTCCGCATCGGCCTCCACAGCGGCCTCCACATCGGCATCAACCGCGGCCTCCATATCGGCATCCGCATCGGCCTTCGGATCGGCCTCCGTATCGGCCTCCACATCGGCATCAGCCGCGGCCTCCATATCGGCATCCGCATCGGCCTTCGGATCGGCCTCCGCATCGGCCTCCTTCTTCTTGGGCCTCTTCGTGCGAGTATTCTTCTTGGCATTCTCCTCGGCCTTAACAGCTTTTGCGACTTCAGTTATAACCGTCGTCTCATCAATGAGCGTTGCGTTTCGTTTGACCCGTGCCGCCGGCACGTTTAGTTTGACAAGATCTCGTGCCGTCTCGATTGTTATATGTTGCATCTTAAATTCCTTGGCTGGAATAATTGCGACCGGTTGATCATCGACGATTGCATCGTTGACGTGTGACGTTTCATATCCCAATTGAACATACAGCGTGTCGATTAAACGCAATGTCATCTTGTTCCACAAAATCGGGTTGTACGTCAAATTCGTGGACCAATCTCCATTGAATGTCTCGAAATTGTGTTTCGTTTTATTTAGCAATGGATGCTGGTATGGAAAACCTTTCTTAAATGGCTTGGGTATTTTATGCGCGATAAACGCACGCAACAGACGCACGTTGTCATCGAGTGTGGCGAAAAATACGTTGAGTGATTTAGTGTCCTCCTTCGAAACAGGTGTCCGCTTGACATATTCAACGCGTGCAGCGGCGTCCATGTCACTCCATTCATGCAATGTCATCGAATCCAGACGACGATTCAGTTGACGCGTCGCAAGCACACCAAACACTGGGTCGAACACAACGAATCCGTTTGTGTCAAAGTATCGTCGCATGTCTCCCGGGTTCAACTGATCGGACGCCTGCAACGGGTCGCACGTAAATCGGACCGATTTGATTGCATTTTCGGTAGACGTGGAAGGATCATGATAGCGTTTGCGAATGTCAACTAGCGTCGCGTCTTTAGAACGATCCATATCATGCTCAATTTCATTGAGTCTTTGTTTCTGCACGGATTTGTTGGGATCCAACGGCAGACCGATGTAATAATTTTGCTTTTCGTCTACCGGGCCCTTGCTATGCATGAAATCGCTAAACATCTGCGTCATTTTCATTACGGGCGCTTCTGACCCATTGAACGCCAAATAATCGAGTGGAAGGAGCAAACTCGCGGCATCGTCCGACACCGTATCCATTGCAAACACATACTGGAGCGCAATGATCGAACCATATGCGGCACGAATGTGTTGCATGTGAATAAATGGGTTGCTGCCGACAGACGACGACGACGACGACGCATTGCATTCACGAAAGAATCGCCGGAATGCCGGTCGTAATGGCGTCGTAATGATTACAAGTGTCTCCCAAAAAGAATCGACAAACTTTTGTATATTAACCCGGTGCTTAACCGTATCAAGCCAGATCTTGGATCCCCTTGGCTTCTTAAACTTCTTGTAAAAGCTTGGCCTGGGTGGAGGTTGCATCAGCGTATCAGTCGATTTGAAATATGCCTTTCGTGCGTCGGTATCCTCGGTTTCCAAAATGTTGTTTTTGTGCTCTCCATCGTCGGTCATCCACATGATCAATGTGATGATATTGGACAGGAACGTGTTGTGACGGATGCCTTGTGGCCCGAGTCGAACTTGATCATTCACACTCACCAACGGCATGTCTTTTGACCACTTCGGACTCAGTGTAAGAAAGTCTTGATTCTTATCAACTGCCGTTTCAAAGTGCATTTTTCCTCGCACCCCCGACACGACTCGATTCGTGAGGAGTAGAATGATGATGTGTGCGATTGACGTAAAGAGTGTGGATGTGTCGTCTTTGTCTTCCATATGTGACACTCGAATGGAATAGAATGGGGTGGGTGACAACGGCGAGCAAAAACGCAACGCATCCCCATCGGACGACGACGAAGACGAAGACGAAGGCATGGCAGCAGCAGCAGCAGCAGAGTCCGGTGGCGTTGCCTGTAGAAACATGTGCACATACGGACGAGCATGATCATCGCGTTTCTTTACGATCTTCATCATTTTGGTAATAATTTCATAGTGACGCATACGTCGCGCATCTTGCCTTTCCAGGTTTAACGTCTTTGCGACTTTGGCTTGACTCGGTTCAGCTGCCACTGTGCTGACAGGCGCATCGGGCGCTACCGTGACCGGTACAATAGATCTAGGTTTCGGCTTATCTTTTGGTGTTGGTTTTAATTTCCGATCCATGATTGTCGGCGCAGCGTCAGTCTTTTCTGGTTGTTTTTGCGTTTACGACTCGCGGTGAAAATAAAAAAAAATGATGGTCAAGCGAATATTGTCAGAAAAAGAAATACGCAGTGACAATGGACTTTTTTTTAATGTAGGTGTGTGTGTGTGTGTGTAAAATGAAATAAAAAAACGTGGTGACATGATTTGTTGTATGATGGGTGAATCAAATGAGAAAATAGGCCGGGCAAGGCGCGACAAACGACGGCAATGCAAGTTCCAACAGCACATCTCGTGTGTCGACCGGTGGTGTGGATCGTAGGCGAAATGGATGTGTGGTGGTGGGTGGATCAAACAAGAGCACCATGGAATGAAAGGTGGTTGTGTCACCGTACTGGTTGGCGCACAGAAAGATGGGTATCGATGTGGATTTCCATTTTTGCGTCCAATCGTACAGACGCTGCGCGTGCCACTTGGACACGGCACGGTCGGATGCGTCGTCGTTGTCGACGTCGTCGTCGTTGGCGGTGGGATAAAATGGAACCATCCAGGCGCGATGGGTAGGCGACGATTGCAAAGTCGACGCCTGCAGACAGCCGATGACGGATGCCACCTGTGCGCGTAATGCATCGTTGGTCGCGCATGTCATCGCGTGTCGTTCACGTGCATACGTCCAAAATGCGTGCGGGTCCTCTTCGGTCGATAGCCAAATATCAACCGCGTCCGGTGCATCGAGACGATCCCCCGGGATCGCATCACATTGCAATCGACCACGCGTGATCCAACGCGAAAAGACCAGGTTCCGACGGGACGCGACAGACAGATGCATGGCAATCCATGGTTTGTCGTCTGCGTCCTGACCGCCATCACCATCACCACCACCACCACCACCCATGGGTTGCATCGTGGCCAAGCACGAGGGGGTCGTTGCCGGTTTCATGTGAGTCCATACGCCGCTACTACTGCGTGTCACACCACGCCACGACGAAATGGTCGCCAACCACGTGTCCATGCAGCCGTGCTTGCGTGCGATGTCCCACATCACATCGCGTGACCAAGGCACGTTTGGCGATCCCCACACCACCCACTGATGGGTGTGAAAGGTGCTGTCGATGACGCGTACATAATCGCCCTCGCGACGCACATCGATCAGAATCGAACCGCTCGTGGCGGGCAGTGGCACGCAACCACTCGACGAACACGCAAAAAATACCTCGCTTGGTGCGTGATCGGCGGCCCACCACACACGAGCAGGCGAGTCGAAGCGAATGTCGGTGACACTCGACCCATGGACCAGATCGGACAATAACGTCAGAAGCACGGCTCCCAGAACGACACGCAACATGATTCAAAAAATCAAAAACGTGCAATACAAACAACAGCAAAAAAAAAAGATAAAACCGAACGTGTTTCGTCGTGGTGATCGAATGTGTGTCAGTGAACAATGAAAACAAGAATCAAATGCGTTTTTTTTCTTCATCATCTTGGCTCGTGGTAAGATGCGGTGGGATATGACGAGCGTTGATTGTGCGGATAGTGAGGATCCTGGTGGAATGCTTGCTGATTTTGATACGCAGCACGTGCCTCGTGTTGAGCTTTCTGTTGCATTTGTGCACGATATGCGATGAAACCACCGTCCTTCTCGAGATAGTCCGACATCAATTTGAAATCGTTTTGAAGTTTGATTACAGACGCGTTAAGTTTTTCGTTTTTGCTATAGAGTGTCTGAGCATTTGTGTCCAAAGCGAAATTTGCCTTATTAAGCTGCACGGTCACGTTTGTCAGGTCCGCCACAGTTGCTTCCAATTCGGCCACCTTCGTCGGCGCAACGAGAGTTTTATCGAGTGTTTCCGTAAATTGAATCATCTTTTTGTTCAAAGCAGCAAGTGCAATCGCAGTCGGATCATTCGCTTTGGACATGATTAGCAAACACGCGTGTGGATGCAAAAATTAAATCAAAACCCCGAGTGCGTGTGGGGATGTGAAGAAAAAAAAAACGTTGGCGACAGGAAACCGTTGGCGGGTGAGCGATGATGAAAAAAAGAAAACAAACTTTTTTTTTTTTTTTTTTTGCAGTCTTTTTTTTTTATTTTTTTTTTTTTTTTTTTTTTTTTTTTTGTTT
>Ga0157371_10005391_pt1 | contig 10801 bp, 12 predicted proteins | sample C45metaG_FD_113462 | JGI IMG/M metagenome (GOLD analysis project Ga0157371, IMG submission 113462) | Corn rhizosphere microbial communities from Kellogg Biological Station, Michigan, USA - C4-5 metaG | ecosystem: Host-associated > Plants > Roots > Rhizosphere > Soil | place: USA: Michigan... | reverse complement strand
GCGAGGTGATGGTCTCGGCCATTATTCGGCCCTCACATTCTTGGAGTTCATCGCGGCGACGTCGAGCTTTTCGGGCGACTGCGCCTCATGCGGATGCTTGTCGCCGGCATAGACGCGCAGATTGCGCATCTGCTGGCGGCCGAGCGGGCCGCCCGGGATCATGCGGCGCACGGCGTTCTCGAGCACGCGCTCGGGGAAGCGGCCATTGAGGAGCTGGCGCTGCGTCCGGTCCTTGATGCCGCCCGGAAAGCCGGTGTGCCAGAAAAACTTGCGGGCATCGAGCTTGTTGCCCGTCAGCTTCACCTTCTCGGCGTTGATGACGATGACATTGTCGCCCATGTCCATGTTGGGCGTGTAAGTCGGCAGGTGCTTGCCGCGCAGGCGGAGCGCCACGATGGAAGCGAGGCGGCCGACTACCAGATCAGTGGCGTCGATCAGCACCCATTTCTTCGTGATGTCACTCGGCTTGGCCGTGTAGGTCGACATCGAGATTTCCCTGAGATTTGGCGGTTTCCCGCCGGTTTTGGTGGCGCGTGTGTAGCAGGGATTCTCAGTGCGTCAAGTGCGGCCTATTTCATCATAGGAATCATATGCTTAGCGTTTTGGTATTATAATACCGCGCGTATATGCCCTGCGTTTCTAAGCATATCCGCGCTTCAGCAGCATGCTGGCCGCGGTGTCGTACTCGGCCTCGGTGGGAATGGCGAACTGCAAGGCATCGGCGTAGCGGGTGATGACGCCGAAGACCGTCGCAACGGCCACGGCATCGGTCAGAGCCGACTGGGAGACGCCGGCCGCGAGGACGGCCCTGGCGTCCGCCGCGGTGACGCTTTCGGGGGTCCGCGTCAGCGTTTCGAGAAAGCCCAGGGTGGCCACAAGGCCAGCGGGCAACGGCGCCGTACGATAGTCGGCAAGCGCAGCATCCACCGTCGCCTTGCCCAGGCCTTTGGCCGAAGTTGCGCGGTGGGCCCCGATGCAAAAAGCGCACGAGTTCCAGCGCGCGACCATCGCCGCCATCAGCTCGCGCTCGCCCACGCTCCATTCGCTCGGGCCGCGCATGGTCGCCTGCGTCCAGGCGCCAAGCGGGCCGAGGAAGTCGCGGTGGTAGAACGCCACGCGGGCGGCATCGGGCAGCCGCATACCCGAGACCATCGAAATGAACCGGATGAGCAGGCGCGACTTGAGGCTGTCGCCGCGATCGATCTCAGCGAGCCTCATTTGACGGCCTCCGCGATGGTGGCTGCTCCCTTGCGCCAGCGCTCCAGCGCGGCGCCGACCGCGGCAGCAACGATGAGCTCGAACGTCGCGCGCTCGGTGCCCATCTTGGCGCGCAGTGTCGCGACCTGCGCGTCGGTCACGCGGTAGGCGGCCTCGCCGATCTGGCGGGCAATATCGTCGTAGGGCGCAGCGATCGGCGGACCGCCAGCGGCTCGCTGGCCCATCGCCTGACGCAGATCGGCCGGCGTATCGGCAGGCTCGTTGAAGACACGTTGCTCGAGACGGGCCGCCAGTGCCGGGTGATCTGTCCTTTCCATGGCAACTCCTTTGCGCTGCGGCTTTCAGCGTGACATGCGAGCCAGGCGAAGGCCAGCACCGATCCCGGCTTGAGTCCGCCGCGCGGGGCGGGCAAGGTCCGCCGCGAACAAGGAGTCTTTCATGCCCACACCCATCGCCGAGCGGATCGCGGTCTCGACCTGGTCGCTGCACCGCCTGTTGGGAACCACCTACCCGCACGATCTCAGCACCGATGCCATCGGGCCCGTGCAGGAGACTTACGGTCCGGTGGTCGAGCCGCTGCTCGACCTGCCGGCGGCGCTCGACAATCACGGCTACCACCGCATGGAGCTGGTCTCGTTCCACCTGCCCAGCCGCGACCGGGTCTATATCGGCGAGTTCCGCGAGGAGCTGAAGCAGGCCGGCGTGGTGCTGCAGACGCTGCTGATCGATGCCGGCGACGTCACCCATCCCGAGCACGGCGCCCGCGACCAGGCGTGGATCGCCAAGTGGATCGAGACGGCCAACGAGCTCGGGGCCGAGAATGCCCGCATCATCGCCGGCAAGCAGAAGCCGACACGCGATAACCTCGACCGGTCGGTGACGGCGCTCAGGCAGCTCGCCGAGGTCAATTCAGGCTCCTCCGTCAAGTTGGTCACGGAGAACTGGCACGACCTGCTCAGCAATGCCGACGAAGTGAACTACGTGCTCGACCGGCTCGAGGGCCGCGTCGGGCTGCTCGCGGATTTCGGCAACTGGAAGGGCGCCGACAAATACGACCAGCTCGCGCGGATCTTCGGTCGTGCCACGCTTTGCCACGCCAAGGGCAGCTTTGCCGATGGGGCGCTCGATGCCGAGGACTATGGCGCGTGCGTCGATCTCGCCGAAGCGGCGGGCTACACCGGGCCGTACACGCTGATCTTCGACAACGACAGCCCAGGCGAATGGCAGGGGCTCGCCGCGGAGCGCGACTTCATCGCCGGCCGCGTCGGCTGATCAGGCGATCGCCCGGCGCGGCGTGATGTCGGCGAGCCAGGCCATGGTCGCGCCGGCCAGCATGAAGGCCAGCGACTGGTGGCCGAGCGCGAGCCACAGCGGCACGGCGTTGACCAGCGTCGCAATACCGAGGCAGGCCTGCAGCAGGATCAGCAGGCCGATGCGCGGCAGCCAGCCATTGACGCCGGCGAAGCCCCCGGCGCTGCGCTTCCACAGAAACAGCGCGGCCACGTAGAGCACGATGACATAGGCAATGGTGCGGTGAATGAACTGCACCGTCAGGGCGTTCTCGAAGATGTTCTTCCACCACGGGTCCATGGCGTTGAGGCCATCGGGCACGAGCGAACCGTCCATCAGCGGCCAGGTGTTGTAGCCCTGCCCCGCATCGAGTCCGGCGACGAACGCCCCGGCGATGATCTGGATATAGACCAGCACCAGCAGCAGGATCACCGGCGCGCGCACCGCATCGGCCGGGATCGGATGCGAGGCGCCGAGCCGGCGCGCCACCCAGATCAGCGCGAGGAACAGCAGCAGCGCGGCGCCCAGGTGTGTCGCGAGCCGATATTGCGACACCGAGGTCAGGTTCTCGAGCCCGGACGACACCATCCACCAGCCGATGGCGCCCTGCAGGCCGCCCATGACGAACAGCAGCGCCAAGGGACCCGCGAGCTTCCACGAGAACCGGCGCTGCACCAGGAAGACGACGAACGGCACGGCGAAGACGAAGCCGATGACGCGGGCGAGGAAGCGATGCGCCCACTCCCACCAGAAGATGAATTTGAAGTCGTCGAGCGACATGCCGACGTTCAGCAGCTTGTATTGCGGGATCTGCTGGTAGTGCTCGAACTCGGCCTGCCAGTCGGCCGCATTGAGCGGCGGGATGGCGCCCGAAATCGGCTCCCACTCGGTGATCGACAGGCCCGAATGGGTGAGCCGCGTGATACCGCCGACCACCACCATCGCCAGCACCATCAGCGCCACGATGTAGAGCCAGACGCGCACCGGCTTCAGCCGGTCGGCGGGGGCATAGTTGGCGATGGATTCGGCGGAGGTGAGCGAGACCACGGGCATTGACCGGAGAGACGTTTGCGGCGAGGGAATAACCCTAGCCTTTTCGCCACGCAACCGCAGGAATTGACGCAGGCATGCAGCCACGAACCCGCAAGTTCTGGGGCACGCTGATGATGATCGCGCTGCTGATCATCTATCCGCTGGCTGTCATGCAGGTCTATTCGACCAAGCTGATGGGCCTGCCCTGGTGGGGCGCGATCGTGGTGCTGTGCATCGCCGGCCTGCTGTGGTTCTATCCCGCGAGCTGGGTGATCCGCTGGATGAGCAAACCCTAGGCGGCTATGGCCGCAGGAGCGTAAACACCGACGGGGTGACGAACACGTCCACATAGCGGCGGGCCTGGTAGAGGCCACTGAGCGAGACGCGCGGCAACGCGGTCAAGGCGTTGCGGTTTTTCCGGTAAAGACCGCCCGGGGTGGTGGTCACCGCCGAGCGCAGGCCGAGGTCGCGGGCCAGCGCGTATTCGCGCGGGCCGGCGGAGTGCGGCCCTCCGAACGGGTAACTCAGATGCAGGGGCCGCCGGCCGAACTGCGCCTCGAGCACCTTGAGCGACATTTCGACCTCGGTTCGGGCCTGCTCGGCCGGGAGCTTGGCGAGCTCGTAGTTGTGCACGGTCTGCGCGCCGATGGTGCAGAGCTGATCGGCAGCGAAGCTGCGCAGCTCGGCCCAGTCCATGATCAGCGCTCGGCATTGCGCCTCGAGGTCGTAGTCGTACTTGCGGGCGAGATCGCGGATGAGGGCAACGCGCGCGGGCTCGGACATGGCGCGCATCTTCGCATACACATGGTCGTAGGCCGCCTGCTTTTCGCCGCGACCGGCGCTGGGGACGATCTCGGTCTCGCCCTCCCCCTCCACGGCAATGGCGTCGCGGCCCGCAATGATGTCCTCGAGTGCCTGCCCCCAGATTTCGCCGACGCCATCCACCAGCGCCGTCGGCACGTACAGCGTGAACGGCGCCTGGTGCCGCCGCAGGATCGGCAGCGCGTACTTCAAGTTGTCGCGATAGGCGCCGTCGAAGCTGAAGACGACGAAGCGCTTGACCTGGAAATCGGCCTCGATGCGGCGGATGGCTTCGTCGAGATCGACGATGTCGAAACCCAGCGTCCGCACCCGCCGGATGGCGTAGTCGAGAAACTCCGGCTTGACCTGTAGAACCGCGTTCGGCGAAAAGTCCGCCGGATCGTCGGGCAGCACCCGGTGCAGGGCAAAGATCACGCCGCGCGCCGACGACAGCGCGCGGACCAGCGACGTCAGCCGGCTCGCCGACAGCAGCTCGAACAGGCCTCGCACGGCGGCGTTGCGGAAGCCCCTCATCAGGCGACTTCGGACTGCGCCTCGGGGAGCATGATGCTCTGCGTCACGCCGAAACCGAACTGCGTGGCATCGGCGATCAGATCCTCGGCTCCAGCGTCGGGAATGGGGTCGCGTCGCACCAGCATCAGCCGGCCGGGCAATCCGGCGAAGAGGGGCAGGTTGGACATCATGCCGAGCTTGCCGGCGGTGACGATCACCACCTCGTAGATATCGGCCAGCGCTTCGACCAGCGTCGCGCCGCGCATCGAGCGGCGATCGAGCACAGTCAGGTGCCCCCAGGGAACCTCGGCCAGGCCCTCGCGCACCTTGTGCACCACGTCGCCGAAGCCGGCCTCCTCGGCGCAGAGGTCCGAGATGCCGGGCGCCACCGAGGGACGGCCGCTACCCGCATCGACGCGGCAGACCGAGAGGCCCTTGCCCAGCGCATCGGCGACCAGCGTATCGGCAACGACGGCAGCGTCCCGCCCATCGCTGACGCCCGCCAGGAACACCATGCGCGCCCGGCCGAGCGCGATATCGGCGCTGAGGTTGGACAAGGCCAGCTCCGAGGCGGCCATGGCGCGGTGGCGCTGGTCCGGCGTGGCGATGACCTCGCGCGTGTCGCGCGGCGGCGCGGCAGACGCCTCGTAGGCCGCGGATGCCGAGGCGCCGTCGCCTTCGTCCACATAATCGGGTTCCGGCATGTCTGCGAGGTCCAGCTCTTCGTCCGGCGGTGCGTCGTCGGCGCCCTCGCTATGGCGCCCGAATGCGGCGATCTCGTGCCCGGCCGCTTCGCCGTCCTCCGGCTGCGGCTCTCGCACAGCCGGTCGAACGACGTTCCGGTCGTTCAATGCAGGCCCTCCCAGCAACGCGCCGATTACCGCCCAACCGGCCTGCAGCAGCAGCGAGACAATGGCCACTGCGGCGAGGATCAACGTGGTCCTCGGCGAGGCCGGTGCGGCAGCAGGCGTCGCCTGCGCAACGATGTAGACACCGGGGGGCGAACCGGCTGTCGCCTGCCCCGCGACGTCCTGGGATTGCTGCAGCAGGGCATCGAGCGCGTCGTGCTGCGCCTTGGCGTCGCGCGTCAGACCGTCGAGCGTCGCTCCGTCGGAGATCTGCGCCGAGGACGCCGCCTGCGCCTTCTGCTGATCTGCGGTCAACGAGGCGATGAGGTGGTCCTGCACACCGGCCTGCGCGTCCAGCCCGTCCGCGATACGCTGTGCCTCAGCGGCGATCTGCTTGTCGATCTGCGCGATCTGCGCGTTGAGCCCCTTGATGGTGGGGTGCGCCGGCAGGAAGATCGCGCGCTTTTCCGCGAGGGTTGCCTGCAGCGTCGCGCGGTTCTGGATCAGCGCCTGCACCACGGCGCTGCCCTGCACCTCCTCGACCCCGTCCACCGGCTGGCCGGCTTTGAGCAAGGAGCGGATCAGGTCGGCATGCTGCTGCGCTGCCGCCTTGGTCGCCTGCGCCTCGGCCAGCTGCCTGCCGATATCCGCAGGCTGCTGGCCGGATGCCGTGGTGGCGGTGGCCGCAGGAATACCGTTCTGCGCCTTGAAGTCGGCGAGCTTGCTGTCGGCCTCGCGCACCTTCTGGCGCTGGCTGGCGATCTGCTGCTGCAGGGCGGCCGAGGCGCCGGACTGCGATGGTCCGCCCTGCCGCTTGACGGCCTCGGCCGCGAGAGTATTGGCAATCCGGGCAGCAAGCTGCGCATCGGCCGACCGCACGACGATCGCGATACGGGGGCCGTCGGGTTCGCGCACCACGCTCAGGCGGTCATCGAGGTTCTGCAACACCGTCCCGTCGATGTCGGCGGCCGCGGGCGGATGCCCGACGAGTGCCAGCAGCGCCGCAAGTGGATTGGGGCTGCTGCCGTTGAACTCGGGCGACGAGCGCAGGTTGAGTGCGTCGACCACGGCCATGAGCGTATCGCGCGACCTGATCAGCGCCACCTGACCGGACAGCAGCGCCTCGGTCGCCGCGCTGTCGGGGGCGCTGGCGGCAGCTGCCGGCAGGGGGCCGACGGCCAGCCTCGCCGTCGACTCGAATTGCCGGGGAACGAACTGCAGGACGATGAAGGTCAGCACAACAAGCAGGGCCGTGGCCAGCACCATGCGGAGCGCCCTCGCCCACAGCGCCCCGAACAAGGCGCCGACATCGGTCCGCAAGTCTTCGGCGGGCGCCGACTCCGAGGTCATCGCGAAGGCCCTTGTTGCTCGCCGAACTATCGGGCTGGCGTGGTCAACAATCGGTTAAGCCCATTTGCAGAACGCAACTGTGACCCGCTGCGGCAATGCCTTGTTAACCATAGCGCCGCCCGCCCGAGCACGGCGCCGGGCCCGTCGCCGCTCGATTAAAATGCCGGTTTTCACTCGGTCTTCACGCTCTGATCCCTATTTTTCGGAGCGTTGCGCGCTTTCGGACTGTCTGGACCATGTTTCGCATCGACCCTGCCCAAGCTGTGCTCAGCCACGTTGCGCGCAAGAGCGCCGCGGGGCCCGGCGACCTCACCGCCGAAGCGCGGGCGATCGTCACGGCGCCGATCGAGCCGAGCTACTCGGCAGCGGTGAGCATCGGCATCGCCCAGCTGGTCGAGGCGCTGCTGCTGGCGGCCCTGGGCCTGGCCATCTTTGCGTCCTATGTCGCCCCGGGCCGAGTCGAAATCTATGTGCCGCTGATCGTGCTGGCGACGCTCGCCGCCAACGTCCTGTTCAACGCCGCCCGCACCCATCGCATTGCGGCCTACCGCACCGCGATCCAGCAGACCTGGCGCGTGCTGGCGAGCTGGTCGCTGGTGTTCGTCGCGCTGATGATCGTGGCCTTCCTGTTCAAGAGCTCGGAGCTGGTGTCCCGCGTCTGGCTGGTGAGCTGGTATCTGTCGGGCGCGCTGGTCCTGGTGCTGTTCAGGTTGCTGCTCCGCCTGCTGATCATGCGCTGGACCCGCGAAGGCCGGCTCAAGCGGCGCACGGTCATCGTGGGCGGCGGGCGCGACGCCGAGGTCCTGGTCGACCGGATCGAGCAGAGCGCCGCGAACGATGTCCGCCTGCTCGGCCTGTTCGACGACCGCAACGACGAGCGTTCGCCGGAATCGGTGGCGAGCCTGCCCAAGCTCGGACGCGTCGCCGACCTCCTCGACTTCGCCCGGCAGACGCGCGTGGACCTGGTGATCGTGTCGATGCCGCTCAGCGCGGAAAACCGCGTGCTCGAGATGCTGACGCAGCTGTGGGTGCTGCCGGTCGATATCCGCCTCAGCGCCCACATGAGCCGGCTGCAGTTCACCTCGCGGGCCTACTCCTATGTCGGCGACGTGCGCATGTTCGACATGATCGACCGGCCCATCTCCGACTGGAATCTCGTTTTCAAATGGCTGTTCGACAAGCTCGTGGCGATCGTCGCGCTGGTGCTTTTGTCGCCGGTGATGCTGGCGACGGCCATCGCGATCAAGCTCGACAGCAAGGGGCCGGTGTTCTTCCGGCAGAAGCGGCAGGGCTTCAACAACGAGCTGATCGAGGTCTACAAGTTCCGCTCGATGCGGGTGGACATGCTGGATTTCGACGCCCGCAAGTCGGTGACGAAAGACGATCCGCGGGTGACCCGGGTCGGCCGCTTCATCCGCAAGACCTCGATCGACGAGTTGCCGCAGTTCTTCAACGTGCTGACCGGCCAGCTGTCGGTCGTCGGGCCGCGGCCGCATGCGCTGCAGTCCAAGGCCGAGAACCTGCTGTTCTACGAAGCGGTGGAAGGCTATTTCGCGCGCCACAAGGTCAAGCCGGGGATCACCGGCTGGGCGCAGATCCACGGCTGGCGCGGCGAGACCGATACGGTCGACAAGATCATGCAGCGCGTGCAGCACGACCTCTACTACATCGAAAAATGGTCGATCCTGCTCGACCTCTACATCGTCCTGATGACGCCGATCTCGCTCTTCACGAAATCAGAAAACGCCTACTGACTAACGGCCGCAGGCGGTCGCCGGCTGGACGACAATCTCGCCGCTCTTGTGCGGATCGTAGGCATAACCGAACAGGCGCGTGCCGCTGACCGCGGTGAGCCACAGCCCGTCGCCGAAGACATTGCTCGACACCCGCAGCGCGGTGCCCGGCGCGGTGAGGCAGGCCTTCGACGGCACGCCATCGATCGTCGCATCCGGCACGGCCACCGACGGATAGGTCGTGGCCAGGGCTTCGGCGATCGCCGCATGCAGCGGCGCGACGGCGCCATCGCGGGCGAAGTAATTGTCGTGCCCCGCCGCAAAGTCGACCGCCGCGGTGTAGGCCGCCCGGACCACAAGCTCGAGGCCGGTGTCGTCGAATGCGGCAGGTGCCTTTGTCAAAGCCGTCCACGGAACCCAGTTCGGTGCCGGCACGGACGGGCCGGCAAGCTCCTGCGCCCCGGCCGGCAGCGCCAGCGCGATCGCCATCAGCACCGGCAATCCAAACCGCAGGTCCATGCCCGATCGCGCGACAAGGCTATTCACGTGGTCACTCCTCGCGGTCGTGACCTATAGCAGCGACCCTAGCGCCTCGGCGAGAGCCGACGGCGCCCTGCCCTGCATGGTGAAGGAGAGTTGGTCGGAGTGGCCGGATTTGAACCGACGACCCTTTGTCCCCCAGACAAATGCGCTACCAGGCTGCGCTACACCCCGACTCCGGGGCCTATCTAGTCTGTCGGCCGGTGGCGCGCAACCCTTCGTCAGGCGGGGCAGAAGGCCGGCGACCGGTCGCGCAGCAATTCGCTGAGCTGGGCCGCCAGCACGCTGTCCTCGAAGGGTTTCGAGATCAGCCGCTGCCCGTGGTAACGCGCGGGCAGGACGTCGAGGTCCACACCGGAGGAGAACAGGAACGGGATGCCGCGCTCGGCCAGGGCGTCCGCCACCGGTTCGCTGGTGCCGTCGCGCACGAGAATATCGAGGATGGCGCAATCGTAGTGGCGGGCCTTGAGCGCAGCGAGCGCGTCGCCGGCGGCTGCGAACACATCGACCACGCGGGCCCCCATGTCACGCATCATGTCCTCCAGCATCAGGCAGACGAGACCCTCGTCTTCCACGATCAGGACTGAATTGGGTATTGCGTCGGCCATTGGGTGGGATTGCAGCGCCTTTCGTTCAGCGCCCTCTCCACCGGGGTAGGCTCCTTGCTCCCCCAGGTCACGCAGATTCGCAGTGGGTTCTCCGCGCCGCCCAAGCAGTTGAACCATTTTCTGCAATAGGCGTTGAATGAGTAAATTGAGTGTGGGCGAGTCACTTCCCCGGGGCAGGACATGACTGAGAAGACGGCCAAGGGCAACGAACTCAGGCGCGGCGAGCGTCTCCAGATTATGCTGGAGGACGGGGAGCTTAGGGCCGTCGAGGATTTCCGCTTCCAGAACCGGATGCCCAGCCGCGCCGCTGCGGTGCGCGAATTGCTGCGCCGCGGGCTGGCCGCTTTGGGCTATCCCGACGTTGCACAGGGCGCCGGCTCGAGCGACTACGGCGTCATCACTTCCCCGAGAGCCGTCGACAGTCCCGACAAATAGGCCTCAGCTTTCGGCCTTGTCCGGCTCGGCCGCGATGGCCTTGAGTCCGTCCACGCCCCAGTGGCTGTAGCGCTCGAGGAGCCGCGCAAACTCGACCAGTTCAGGTTCGCTCCAGCCCTTCAGGCTGCGCGCCAGCATCGCGGCCTTCTTCAGCCGGAATTTCTCCCCGAACGCCAGTCCCTGCTCGGTCGGCTCGAGCACGATGCGGCGCGAGTCGGCCTGCGAGGCGGCGCGGCGGAGATAGCCGAGGTCGATCACGTCGGCGACCAGCCGGCTGGCGCGCGAGGGATCTATCCCGAGCCGCTCGGCCACCGTGCCCACCGTCACCTCCTGGTCCGGCTGCGTGCCGTCGGGATGCCAGTGCATCACCGTGCTCATCACGTCGAGACGGTTGAGGTCGAGATTGGGATCGAGCTCGGCGAGGATTGCGTTG
>Ga0157371_10005386_pt1 | contig 10805 bp, 9 predicted proteins | sample C45metaG_FD_113462 | JGI IMG/M metagenome (GOLD analysis project Ga0157371, IMG submission 113462) | Corn rhizosphere microbial communities from Kellogg Biological Station, Michigan, USA - C4-5 metaG | ecosystem: Host-associated > Plants > Roots > Rhizosphere > Soil | place: USA: Michigan... | reverse complement strand
TAATTGGCTCAGGACCTAATGGGCTTGCAGCTGCGATAACGCTACAACAGAAAGGCCTTTCGGTGTTGATCATTGAAGGTAAGGACAAGATTGGTGGTGGGCTTCGCTCTGCGGAACTGACGCTTCCCGGTTTTGTTCATGATATTTGTTCGGCCATTCATCCGCTAGCCATTGGATCGCCGTTTTTTCAAACCCTGCCTCTTGATCGGCACGGCCTGGAATACATCATTCCGGAGATCGCGGCTGCTCATCCCTTTGATGATGGAACAGAGGCTGTGGTCTATAACTCCATACATAAAACAGCGAAGTCGCTGGGCATAGACGAGAAAGCCTATTTAGACTTAATGGAGTCGGTTGTAAACGACTGGCCCGGCATCGCCAGCGATGTTCTTGGTCCGCTGACGTTCCCGAAAAAGCCGATCGATATGGCGGCATTTGGGCTCAAGGCGCTGACTTCAGCGACCTTTCTGGCTAAACGCTTTAAAACGAAAGAAGCCAAAGGCCTGTGGGCTGGAATGGCTGCACACTCCATACAACCGCTGACAAACCTAAGTACCTCCGCCATTGGATTGGTGCTGTTGCTGTCGGCACACCGAAAGGGCTGGCCTATCCCAAAAGGTGGTTCCGCTCAGATCGCGAATGCTCTGGCATCTTATTTCGTTTCGCTGGGTGGAAAAATCGAGACAGGTAATTTCGTGAGTTCCATGGATCAGTTACCATCGTCAAAGGCGGTGTTCTTTGACGTTACGCCAAAGCAATTGCTGAAAATTGCCGGGCACAGGTTTTCGTCGATTTACAAGTGGCAGCTGGAGCGGTATCGATATGGAATGGGTGTGTTCAAAGTCGACTGGGCGCTGGACGGGCCTGTGAACTTTAAGACGGAAGGGGCGAGGCGTGCCGGAACCGTACACATTGGCAATACGCTGGAAGAAATTGTATTATCCGAGAAGGAAATGGCCAGCGGAATTCACTCCGAAAAGCCTTATATGTTATTGGCTCAGCAAAGTTTATTTGATCCGACCCGTGCACCGGAAGGTAAACATACGGTTTGGGCATATTGCCATGTGCCAAATGGCTCCACGAAGGACATGACCAGTATTATGGAGCGGCAGATCGAGCGGTTTGCACCTGGATTCCGGGATCAGATCCTCGGCAAGCATACGATGAATACTGCGGAGATTGAAGCGTATAACCCGAATTACATCGGCGGCGATATCAATGGAGGCATTATCGATATCGGACAGATCTTTACCCGTCCAGCGCTGCGAAGCTCACCATATCGTACATCTGCCAAAGGCTTATATCTTTGCTCTTCATCGACCCCTCCGGGAGGTGGCGTACATGGTATGTGCGGCTATCATGCAGCAACGCGGGCACTGAAAGATATTTTTAAAATCCATTAGATTAGCAAGATCCATTCTTGAACAGCTGTTTCAGCTCTTTAGCAAACCGGAAGGTATGCCTCGGCTTTGTATTGGCTGTATTGTTCCGCTTAGTAGTTTAACGCTAGAAACTTAATTTTTAATTGTTTGTATATAATCCATTAAATAAAAATCAACTTTAAGGACGATTATTATCAAAAAGATAATTACATTTGGGCTTACCCTTTCGGGGGTATGTTTTTCATAGGTAGATGTAGGGTCGAATACTTGTATTCGGCCCTTTTTTGTTCAGCGGCATTTTTGGGAGTTAAAGGTTGGGTGGTCGGTTAGTAAAAGAACCATCATTGTCTCGAACACCGATGAACTGTGATATATATTGGGATAGAAACAAAAGGCAGGTCCGGGAGGTTTTACTTTGCAGCAAGTGATCATGAGAAAGAAAAAAATTATTGTAGCCATAACCGGTGCCAGTGGCTCCATATACGCCAAGCTGCTGCTGGATAATCTGAGTAAGTTAAGCGATCAAATCGAACAAGTTGGGGTGGTTATGTCTGACAATGCCAAGGAGGTTTGGTCCTACGAACTTGGCCACACCGGCTATTCGGAGTACGATGACTTTAATTTTTATGGCAAAATGGACTTCAATGCCCCATTTGCCTCGGGGTCCGCAAAGTTTGACACCATGATTATTATACCCTGCAGCATGGGTACGCTGGGCAGGATCGCCCATGGCATTTCCAATGACCTGATCTCCCGCGCAGCGGATGTGATCTTAAAGGAGCGCAGAAAATTGATCGCCGTTGTTCGGGATACGCCATTTAACCTGATCCACATCAACAATATGAAAACGGTTACCGAAGCTGGCGGCATTATCTGTCCGGCTACGCCTTCGTTCTATAGCTTGCCGAAAACCATTGAGGACGTGGCGCAAACCGTGGTAAACCGCGTTATTGATTTGGCTGGTTTGGAGCAGGATAGCTTCAGGTGGAACGATTAATTGATCAAAATAACTTATCTTTGCACCTTCAATGAAGAAAGTTGCATTTTATACATTAGGTTGTAAATTAAATTTTTCGGAGACATCCACTATTGGTCGATTGTTTACCGATGCGGGCTATGCGGTGGTCGACTTTACCGATGGCGCGGATGTTTACGTGATCAACACCTGTTCAGTTACGGAGCATGCAGATAAGAAGTGTAGGAAGGTAGTTAAGGAAGCCCTGAAATATTCACCGAATGCCTATGTAACCATTGTGGGTTGCTATGCGCAATTGAAGCCGACAGAGATCGCAGAGATCGAAGGGGTAGATATGGTGCTTGGTGCCGCTGAAAAGTTTCGTATCGTGGAGTTCATCTCCGATTTAACGAAACAACCTAAAGCTGTTGTGCATCAGCAGAATATAGAAAAGGTAAACCACAACTTCATTGCTGCTTATTCTATAGGCGACCGTACCCGGACTTTCCTGAAAGTTCAGGATGGCTGCGATTACCCTTGTACCTATTGTACCATTCCATTAGCGAGAGGTGGCAGTCGCAGTGACACCATTGAAAATGTGGTGAACCGCGCGCGTCAGATCGCGGAAAGCGGCGTGAAAGAGATCGTGTTAACCGGGGTAAACCTGGGTGACTTCGGCATCCGCAACGGCGAGCGTGAAGATCGCTTTTTGGATCTGGTTAAAGCACTCGATGAAGTAGAAGGCATTGAGCGGATCCGGATTTCATCTATCGAGCCCAACCTGTTGAGCACGGATATCATCCGCTTTGTTGCGACATCAAAAAGATTTGTTCCTCATTTCCATATTCCATTGCAATCCGGATCCAATAAGATCCTGGGCTTAATGCGCAGACGCTACCAACGAGAACTGTATGTGGATCGTGTGGCGACCATTAAAGCACTTATCCCAAACTGCTGTATCGGTGTGGATGTGATTGTGGGGTTTCCTGGTGAAACCCATGATGACTTTTTGGATACCTACCAATTTCTGAATGAACTGGACATCTCGTACCTGCACGTATTTACGTATTCGGAAAGAGAGCAAACGGCTGCGGCAGAAATGCCTGGCGTAGTTGCCGGAAGTACACGTGCGGACCGGAGTAAAATGCTCCATATCCTTTCAGATAAAAAGAGACGGGCATTCTATACTTCCCAGATCGGAACAGACGGCGAAGTCTTGTTTGAAGATGACCAGAAAAACGGCTACATGCATGGCTTCACGAAGAACTATGTGAAAGTTCGTGCGAAATATGATCCGGTTATGGTCAACGAGATCAAAATGGTGAAATTGGTGGCTATGACTGCGGAGGGAGAGGTTGAAGTTGCCGAATCTGAGGTGGTTTTAGCGCATTAATACTATATTCGCATAAACTACTCATAATTTATGTTTCCAACCGTTTCCCATTTTATAGAATACCTTTTCGGCGTACAAATACCTTTACCTTTTAATACATTCGGCGTCTTCGTTGCCCTTGCCTTTATTGCCGGCTACTGGGCATTTACCAAGGAAATGCAGCGAAAGGAAGCATTGGGACAGCTGCATCCGCAGAAGATCAAACATGTAATTGGCAAAAAAGCAACAACCAGTGAACTGATCATTAACGGGATATTTGGATTCCTGATCGGTTACAAATTGGTTTATGCGCTGATTAATTATTCGCTGTTCGTTTATGATGCACAGACGGTTTTATTGTCGACTAAAGGGAACATCCTTGGCGGGCTTTTCTTTGCCGGCTTATTCGCCTATTGGGATCATAAGGAAAAAGACAGGCATAAGCTGGATAAGCCAAAAACAATTGAGGTTACCCAGTACCCACATGAGCTGATGGGCAATCTGATTGTCTGGGCTGCCGTATGGGGTTTTTTAGGTGCAAAGATCTTTGATAACCTGGAGCACTGGGATACTTTTGTTAAGGATCCGATAGGCGGCCTGTTGTCGTTTAGCGGACTAACCTTTTACGGGGGACTGATCTGTGGTGGGGCTGCAGTGATCATTGTAGCCAGAAAGCATGGTATTAAGCCGCTGCATATGCTGGACGTGGGTGGCCCCGGAATGATGCTGGCTTATAGCGTGGGCCGGATTGGCTGCCACATGGCCGGCGATGGCGACTGGGGTATCGCGAATATGAATCCGAAACCCATGAGCTGGTTGCCAGATTGGCTTTGGGCGTATACCTATCCGAATAACGTGGCCATGGAGGGAAACCCAATACCAGGCTGTACCGGTAAGTTCTGTGCCGAGCTCCCGTTTCCGGTTTACCCAACACCGCTTTATGAAGTTATTATCTGTTTTATCCTGTTCCTAATCCTGTGGAAGATCCGTCATTATATTAAATATCCCGGTATGCTTTTTGGCGTGTACCTGATGTTAAATGGAATGGAACGCTTTACCATTGAATTGATCCGGGTGAATACCAAATATCATGTTGCCGGAATAGCCTTTACCCAGGCAGAACTGATCTCGTTGATCTTGTTCATTTCCGGATTACTGCTGACGCTTTACGCCTGGAAAAATCGGGAAAAGCATGCAAACTACTAATTATGGATTACGAAAAACTTTGCGATCAGGTTCTCGCCACCTCCCGGCTTACCGGAAATTTCATCCGTAAGGAGTCAATGAGCTTTAACGATAGCAAGATCGAGTCAAAAGGCTTGAACGACCTTGTATCGTATGTGGACAAACAGGCGGAGGAGCAACTCGTTTCCAACCTTTCTCAACTTTTACCAGAGGCCGGCTTTATCACTGAAGAAAAGACGATCAATAAAAAAGGAAAGACCTACAACTGGATCATCGATCCCCTGGATGGGACAACCAACTTTATTCATGGACTGCCTACTTATTCGGTAAGCATTGCCTTATATGAGGAAGACAAGCCTGTACTGGGCGTTGTGTATGAGATCAACCATGGGGAAATGTTCTATTCGTATAAGAATGGACCGGCTTTCTTAAATAACAAAGAGATTCATGTTTCTAAGCGGAACAGCCTGGCGGATTGTTTATTGGCAACCGGGTTCCCGTATTATCAGTTTGATAAGCTGGACCAGTATATGCGCTTGTTTACAGATATGTTGCAGCGCTGCCATGGTTTACGAAGGATCGGCTCTGCGGCAGTTGACCTGGCCTATGTGGCCTGCGGCCGTTTTGATGCCTTTTTTGAGTACAACCTAAATGTTTGGGATATAGCGGCGGGTGCTTTCATTGTACAGCAGGCTGGAGGAAACATCCTGAATTTTACAGGAGGTGAAGAGTTTATAGAACAGCGCGAGATCCTCGCTACGAACGGGCTGATCGACCAGGAAGTTCTGGATATCATCAAGCGAAACTTTAACGCTTAGCCAAAGTTTAATGCATAAAAAAAGACCCATCGAAATGGGTCTTTTTTTATGCATTTATTATTTCTATAGTGCTTCAGAGATCACCTCTTTAACTTCAGGAACCATACGTTGTAATAAGTTCTGAATTCCGGATTTCAGAGTAATGGTAGAAGATGGACATCCACTGCATGAACCTCTAAGCTCAACAGTGACCACACCTTCGTCGAAAGACTTATAGGTAATGGCACCACCGTCTTGTTCTACAGCCGGGCGCACGTAATCATTCAGGATCTGTTGAATTTTGATCTCTACATCAGAACCTTCGAAGTTTAAGTTTTCTGCACCCGTATCTTCTTTGATCTTATATTCAGACTCTACGGCACCCTTTACAAACTCCTTTAACAAAGGCTCGATATCCGCCCAATCTGCATCTTCAGTCTTCGTGATAGTTACGAAGTTGCTGGCAAAGAATACGCCGGATACAAAGTTGAATTTGAACAGTTCTTTAGCGAAAGGCGAGTGTTCTGCACTTTCTTTCGTTGCAAAATCTTCGCTGCCATTGATCAGTAGTTTATTAACCATGAATTTCATGGTGGCAGGATTCGGTGTTTGTTCTGTATATACGTTGATAGTCATCTTCTTTTTTTTTATACAAAAATAATTAATTACAACTTCAATATGAGGTACCGATGTCTGTTTTAGGTCATTATGTTAGAAGACCCCCGTGTAATTAAATGGCGTGATCTGTTTAAGTTCTGCTTTAACCGAATCTGAAACATCAAGTCCGTCGATAAAATCAGCCATGGTGGCTGCGGTGATCTTCTGGTTTACGCGTGTCAGATCCTTAAGTGCTTCGTAAGGATTTGGATAAGCTTCTCTTCTTAAAACCGTTTGAATGGCCTCAGCTACAACAGCCCAGTTGTTTTCCAGATCAGCCTGGATGGCAGTCTCATTCAACAAAAGTTTGTCTAATCCCCGTAGGGTAGAAGCTATCGTGATCATCGAATGTGCCATAGGAACACCCACGTTCCTAAGAACCGTGCTGTCGGTTAAATCACGCTGTAAGCGGGAAATCGGAAGTTTGGAAGCCAAAAACTCAAATAAGGCGTTGGCCAATCCGGCATTACCCTCTGCGTTTTCAAAATCAATCGGGTTGACTTTATGAGGCATGGCCGACGAGCCCACTTCACCGGCTTTGATCTTTTGCTTGAAGTAGTTTTTGGAGATATAGGCCCATAGGTCCCGGTCCATATCTATAATGATGTTGTTGATGCGCTTCAAGGCATCGCACTGCGCAGCAAACTGATCGTAGTGCTCGATCTGCGTGGTATATTGTGCACGGTTTAAGCCGAGTGTCTGGTTAACAAAGTTGTTGGAAAAGATTACCCAGTCGACCTGCGGGTAGGCGATGTGGTGTGCATTAAAGTTCCCGGTAGCGCCACCAAATTTCGCATTGTTCGGTATACCCTGTAAGTTTTGTAGTTGTACTTCCAATCGTTCAGCGAAAACAAGGAATTCTTTTCCGAGTTTGGTTGGAGAAGCCGGTTGCCCGTGCGTATGCGCAAGCAAGGAAATATCTTTCCAGTCGTTAGCCAGTTCCTTAATTCTGGCGATCAGTTGCTGGATCTTTGGGTAGTACACTTCATCAAGCGCAAGCTTAAATGTATAAGGAATAGCGGTGTTGTTGATATCTTGTGAGGTCAGTCCGAAATGGATGAACTCTTTAAAAGGCTGCAGGCCCAGATTGTCGAATCGTTTTTTAATAAAGTATTCAACGGCTTTAACATCATGATTGGTTACTTTCTCTGTTTCCTTTACTTCTTCCGCATCCTGTTCAGAGAAGTTCGTATAGATTTTTCTCAATTCCGGATAGTTGTTTTTGTCGAATGACTCAAGTGAGGGTAGACCTTCTTCGCATAAAGCGATGAAGTATTCGACCTCAACAAACACGCGGTATTTGATTAAGGCTGCTTCAGAAAAATAGTTGGCAAGGTTCTGGGTAGTCGATCGGTAACGACCATCGATGGGAGAGATGGCCTGAAGGGCTGAAAAATTCATGAAGTTGAATAAATTAGTACCCTGCAAAGGTAACATTTATTACATCTTCTCTAAAATGAGGGTATTTAGAAATGACAGTGCATAAAAAAGGCCCTGAATGAATTCAGAGCCTCCTTTATGTGTAAAGTTAAATTATTATTTAACTTCAGTTTTTTCAGTTGTAACTTTAACTGCAGTATCTTTTACTGTTGAATCAGTTACAGTAGTATCAACACCAGTAGTGTCAGTGATAACTGCTGAAGAGTCAGTTGCTGTAGTGTCAGATCCAGTTCCTTTGTTTTCTGAGTTACAAGCTGCTACTGATAAAGAGATTGCTAAAGCTAAAAAGCCGAATTTAAATAAGTTTTTCATCCTAATTCTGTTTAAAATAATTAATTAATTTTACTGATTAATACCCGTAAGGTTAAAAGGTAACCCACGGATTAAAAAAAACTTTATAATTTTTTTTTCGTTCTCATGGGTTACCATTCATGTATAAAAGTATTAATTAGTGAGTAAAACGTTAAGCAGTTCAGTTCCAACAGATAGAGAGGTTGTTCTAGGAATTCTAAATAACTCAGAAGAAGCGCTGAATAGATTGTACACCGGTTATTTTCCAATGGTATTACAATTTATTTTAAATAATAACGGTGATGAGGATGATGCGAAAGATGTGTATCAGGAGTCTATAATCGTTGTATATAACAAAATACAGAGCGGTGATTTTGAGTTGACCAGTAAGTTAAAAACTTATATCTATTCTATCAGCAGGCGAATTTGGCTGAAAAAACTTGCACAGCAAAGCAAGAAAACGAACAACATCTCGGAATTTGAAGATGTTATCGCTGTCGAAGAGGATCTGGAGCAGCATGAAGCAAAGGATTTGCAGTTCGACAAGATGGATTCGGCCTTGCAGCAGCTTGGTGAACCCTGCAAAACGATTATTCAGGACTTTTATATTAATAATTTATCCATGCAGGATATCTCTGAAAAGTTTGGCTACACCAATACGGATAACGCCAAAACACAGAAGTATAAATGCTTGCAACGGTTAAAGAAACTATTTTTTCAAATATAGTGCAATGAGGAACGAAATAGAATTAGAGGGATTAATTGAAGACTACGTCAATGGAAAACTGACTGCGGAAGAGGCTCAGGCATTTGAAGAATTGCGGGCTAATGATGCGGCTGTTGACCATAAGTTTGTTGCGCATAAAATGTTCCTGGATTCTTTGAACAGTTTTTCCAAGCAATCCATACTTAAAGATAAGCTGAACCAAATCCATGATACCATAGATGTAGAGACGCTATCTGAAAAATACAGGCCACATTCATCTTTTGTTGTTAATTTATGGCGGAAGAACAAAGCTGCATTTGCTGTAGCGGCTTCCTTCCTGGTCCTTGCCTTTGTATCGATCTATTCGATTCAGCATAGTACGAAGCAGAATGGCAGTTATGAAATGATGCGCAGGGAGCTGGTGAAGATCCAGAACTCGCAGAACAAGCTGATCCGTAATGTAAATTCAAGAAATAAGAAAGAAAATGCACCAGCCAATCCGGCACAATTTGGAGGAACTGGTTTCGCTTTAACGGCAAACGGTTACTTGTGTACGAACTATCACGTGATCGATAAAGCTGATTCTATCTACGTTCAGAACAGTAAAGGAGATTCTTATAAGGTGAAGGTTGTTTACCAGGATCCACAGTATGATATCGCTATTCTGAAGATTGTAGACAAAGAGTTTTCTCAATTGGCTAACCTGCCTTATAAGCTTAAAAAGATGAGCTCAGGTATGGGTGAACATGTGTATACCTTGGGGTATCCAAAAGACGATGCCGTATTGGGCGAAGGTTACTTAAGCTCGAACACTGGTTTTGGCGGGGATACATTAGCTTATCAGGTTGACATCCGGGTGAATCCAGGAAACAGCGGTGGTCCGTTATTAGACAACCAGGGGAATGTTATTGGAGTGATCAGTGCGAAGGAGAGCCAGGTTGATGGCGCTGCGTATGCGATCAAGTCTAAATATATTCTGGATGCATTACAAGCTATTCCGCAGGATTCTTTGCAGAACAATGTGGCAGCAAACAAAAAAAGTGCATTGCAAGGCTTGATGCGCACCAAACAGGTGGAGAAGATTCAAGACTATGTATTTATGATCAAGGTTTATAACTAGAATACAAGCAGACCATCAAGGTCTGGCTAAGCTTTATACTGCATATTCAGATGCAGGCCTAGGCAAAACCAAAATAGATATTGGAACCCCCGAAACATTACAAGTGTTTCGGGGGTTTTTGTTTTGAATATGGATTTTGGAAAAGTAGCAGCATCAGAATTAGCCCAGGTAAACCATCATTTACCTGACGACGCACCTGAAACCGCTCAGGTCCTTGCTGGTGCTGTGGGATCAGAACCACTTCTTTACTATGTTGGTTGTGCGAAATGGGGTAGGGAGGAATGGAAGGGCCTGATCTATCCTGAGGATACCAAAGTCGCTAACTTTTTGGATGCCTATGCGAAACAGTTCAATGCGATTGAACTAAATGCATCGTTTTATAAGGTACCAACGGAAGCCGCTGTGGAAAGCTGGCGCAAGAAGGCGGCGTCAAATGCGCCTGAAGGATTTACTTTTGTACCCAAGTTTCCAAGGTCAATCTCCCATATCAGAAAGTTGAAAAATGCGGAAGAGATGACTGAACGGTTCATCCATAGTATTAAGGGACTTGGCGCCCATTTGGGTCCTTGTTTCTTGCAGCTGAGCGAGGCATTTGCCCCTAAAGATTTTGACGTTTTGAGGGCCTACCTGGAATCCTTGACGGGAACGCTTGAGGTATTTGTTGAACTGCGAAATGAAGCCTGGTTTAACGATCAGGGCATGCGTTTAATGGTATTTGAGTTTTTTAAGTCCCTGAACATAGGTTGGGTGATAACCGATACGAGTGGACGGCGTGATCTTTTACATTTGGAACTGACCAGACCGGAGGCTTTTATCCGCTTTGAAGGCAATGGAAAATCGATGCTGGAATCTGATGGCAAGCGGATTGCGGAATGGGTCAGGCGGATCAAGCAATGGAAG